>OGCL01001079.1_pt1 | contig 25043 bp, 17 predicted proteins | sample 1570041 | NCBI WGS metagenome assembly OGCL01 (sample SAMN06266162, study PRJEB24511) | hot springs metagenome | isolation source: Hot spring water | place: South Africa: Limpopo | collected 2015-06-22 | reverse complement strand
ATCCTGCCGGCGCTTCTTCAGGATCGCCTTGTCGGATGTTTCACCCTCGACGCCGTTGTTCCATGAATGGTTCTCATCGTGGCCGTCCCGGTTATGCTCGCCGTTCGCCTCGTTGTGTTTGTGTTCATAGGAAACGAGATCGTAAAGCGAGAAGCCGTCATGGGCGGCGATGAAGTTGACGCTGCGGGTCTGGCCGTTGCCATCTTGGGCGAAGAGATCGGCGGAGCCGGCGAGTGCCGTTGCAAGATCGCCTGTCGTGCCAGCGTCGCCCCGCCAGTGGCGGCGGACGGTGTCGCGGGCGCGGTCGTTCCATTCGAGGAAAGCAGGCGGGAACCGGCCGAGCTGGTAGCCACCGGGGCCGATATCCCAGGGTTCAGCGATCAGAATACGATCCTCCAGCACCTCGTCCTCAAGAATGGCGCGGAGCGTGGGGGCATCTGAATGGAAGCCGTCCCAGTGGCGGCCCATGATCGGCGCGAGGTCGAAGCGGAATCCATCCACACCGGCCGACAGCACGAAGTGGCGCAGCGTATCGACGATGAGTCGTCGGATGAACGGATGGTCGCAGGCAAGCGTGTTGCCGCAGCCGGTGTCGTTGACCAGCGTGCCGGGATCATCGGCCACATGGCGGAAGAGGGAGCGGTTGTCGATGCCACGCAGCGAGAGCGTGGTGCCCAGGACGTCGCTTTCGCCGGTGTGGTTGAAGACAAGGTCAAGGATGACACCGATGCCCTCCGCATGCAGTGCGGCGACCGTCTCGCGCAGTTCCTGGACACCGCCCGGCACAATTCTCGGATCGAGCGCCATCATGGCGACGGGATTGTAGCCCCAGCTGTTGGTGAGGCCGAGCGGCGGCAGATGCCGTTCGTCGATCCAGGCGGTGATCGGCATCAGTTCCACCATGTCGACGCCGATACGCCTGAGATGCGCGAGGATGGCGGGATGGGCGAGGGCGGAGAGCGTGCCGCGTTGAGCCTCCGGCACCTCCGGATGCAGCATAGTGAGCGCCTTGACGTTGACCTCGTAGATAAAGCCGGTGCGCTCGCCGAGCGGCATCATGGGCGTCAGCGACTGATGGGCCTTCAGGACCGCCTTCGGCACCAGATCGGCGGTGTCGACGCCAAACTGGCCGAGCCTTGGATCATAGACGAAGGGGCGGTCGAGCTCGGTGGCATAGGGGTCGACCAGCAGCTTGGCTGGATCGTACCAGTGCCCCTGCGCAGGATCATAGGGGCCGTGGATCCGGAAGCCGTAGCGGGCGCCTTCCTTCAGGCCTTCGACGAAGACATGGTGTATGTCGCCATCACCCCGCGTCATCGAGACGCGGGCCAGCTCGGTCTCTCCTCGCTCATCGAAGAGGCAGAGCTCTACGAGGCTTGCATGATGCGACCACAGACGGAAATCGGCACCGGTCTTGCCGATGATGGCTCCGAGCATCGGCTTGGTCATGGATCGCCTCGTGGTCCGGTTGATTCGCTCGCCTTCGGAAAACAATAGCAGGCGAGCGATCTTCGGCCAGAGCGGTTGCGCTTACATGGCCTTCAGGTTCACACTCTTTACGGCCGCTTCCTTGCGCTCGCTGTAGCGATCGGTGAGGTAATCTGAGATATCGCGGGTCAGAAGCGTGAACTTCACCAGTTCTTCGCAGACATCAACGACGCGCTCGTAATAGGACGAGGGCTTCATCCGGCCATTGCCGTCGAATTCCTGGTATGCCTTGGCGACGGACGACTGGTTCGGGATGGTGATCATCCGCATCCAGCGGCCGAGCAGGCGCATGGCATTGACCGCGTTGAACGACTGCGAGCCGCCGGAGACCTGCATGACGGCAAGGGTCTTGCCCTGGGTCGGGCGGACAGCGCCGACAGACAGAGGAATCCAGTCGATCTGCGCCTTCATGATGCCGGTCAGCGTGCCGTGGCGCTCGGGGCTCACCCAGACCTGGCCTTCGGACCAGGCCGAGAGGTCCCGCAGTTCCTGCACCTTGGGATGGCTCACCGGTGCATCGTCGGGCAACGGGAGGCCGGAGGGATCAAAGACCTTTACCTCGGCGCCGAAATGCTCGAGCAGGCGCTTGGCCTCCATGGCCAGCAGGCGGCTGAAGGACACCTGCCGGACCGAGCCATAGAGGATCAGAATGCGCGGCTTGTGGCTGGAGAAGGGGCGGCGCAGCGCCTCACGGTCCGGCATGCGCAGGTGGTCGAGATCGGCGGCGGGGAGGTCTACATTCACGTCAGACAATGCGCTTGCCCTCCGCATCGAGCACGGCTTCCCCGTCTTCCTTGACGAAGGCGGAGGTGAAGGCGTCAGCGGGAAGGATGTCGAGCACCACTTCGGACGGGCGGCAAAGGCGCGTGCCCATGTCGGTGACGACGAGCGGGCGGTTAATCAGGATCGGCGTTGCGATCATGGCGTCGAGCAGTTGGTCGTCCGAGAGGGCGGGATCGGCGAGACCGAGTTCCTCATAAGGCGTGCCCTTCTCGCGGATCGCCTGACGGACAGAAAGGCCGGAATCGGCGATCATCTTTGCCAGTTCGGGCTTGCTCGGCGGGGTCTTCAAATACTCGATGAGCGTGGGCTCGATGCCGGCATGGCGGATGAGGTCGAGCGTGTTGCGCGAAGTGCCGCAGGCCGGGTTGTGATAGATGGTGACGTTCATGGATGTTCAGGCCTTTGCTTGACTGGTGGATCTGGCGGTGACGGCACGGCCGGCCTCGTACCAACCCTTGCTGCGGTTGACGATGGCAACCAGCACCAGCATCACGGGCACTTCGATCAACACTCCGACAACGGTGGCGAGTGCGGCGCCCGAGTTGAAGCCGAAGAGACTGATGGCGGTTGCGACCGCAAGCTCGAAGAAGTTGGAGGCGCCGATCAGGGCGGAGGGGCCTGCAATGCAATGGGCTTCGCCGGTCATCCGGTTTGCCAGATAAGCAAAGCCGAAGATGAAGACCGTTTGCAGGAAGATCGGCACGGCAAGGATGGCGATCACGATCGGCTGGGCGAGGATCTGGTTGCCCTGGAAGGCGAAGAGCAGAACGACCGTCAGGAGCAGCGCGCCGATCGAGAGCGGCTGTATCTGGTCCTGGAAGCGCTGCAGGGCGCGACCATCGCCGCTGCCGAGTGCCCGGCGTAGAAGCTGGGCGACGATCACCGGCACGACGATGAAGAGCGCGACCGAGATCAGAAGCGTGTCCCAGGGCACGATGATCGAGGAGACACCGAGCAGGATGGCGACGATCGGGGCGAAAGCCAGCACCATGACCGCATCATTGAGTGCGACCTGGGTCAGAGTGAAGGGGGCGTCACCCCGGGTGAGGTTTGACCAGACGAAGACCATCGCCGTGCAAGGGGCGGCCCCGAGCAGGATCAGGCCTGCAATGTAGCTGTCGATCTGATCGCTGGGCAAGAAGGGCGCAAAGAGCCAGCCTATAAAGATCCAGCCTAGGACCGCCATGGAAAAGGGCTTGACGGCCCAGTTGGCAAAGAGGGTGACGCTCATGCCACGCCAATGGGTTCCAACTTCGCGAATGGCGGCGAAGTCGATCTTCATCAGCATGGGAATGATCATCAGCCAGATTAGCACAGCAACCGGCAGGTTGACCTTGGCGATCTCGGCCGAACCGATCAGCTGGAAGAGGCCGGGAAAGATCGAACCCAGCGCGATGCCGGCGCCAATCGCCAGCGCGACCCAGAGGGTCAGGTAACGTTCGAAAGTGGACATGGGTCAGGCAACCTCGGGATTGGCGGCATCAGTGGTCGTGCCGATTTCGGCCAGACGCTTTTGCAGCGAGAGCTTGTCGAGGCTTGCCATCGGCAGGCTGACGAAGATGGAGATGCGGTGATTGAGCATCCTGTAAGCTTCCGCGAAAGCGAAGTGCTTCTCGCTATCATTGCCTTCAGCTGCCGCGGGATCCGGCACGCCCCAATGGGCAGTCATCGGCTGGCCCGGCCAGACCGGGCAGGCTTCGGCTGCGGCGTTGTCGCAGACTGTGAAGACGAAATCGAGCTGCGGCGCGCCGGGCACAGCGAATTCGTCCCAGTTCTTGGAACGGGCGAAGCTCGTGTCGTAGTTCATGCCCTTCAGCAGTTGCAGCGTATAGGGATGCACCTCACCTTTCGGCTGGGAGCCGGCGGAATAGGCCTTGAACTTGCCCTGGCCAAGCCGGTTCAGGATCGCTTCGGCGATGATCGAGCGGGCGGAATTGCCGGTGCAGAGGAAGAGCACGTTGTAGATCTTGTCGGACATGGCCGGTCTCTCAATTGGGGCGGGTCGGTTGGAGTGTTGGGCTGCAGCAAGCGAGATCATCGATCAGCGGCTGGCAGAGGCTGGCATTGCCGCCGCAGCAATCTTTCAGCAGGTAAAGGGCAACGGCGCGGAAGCGGTCGAGATCGGCGCGGTAGATGATCGAGCGGCTCTGGCGCTCGCCGGTGACCAGACCTGCCTGCGACAGCGTCGACAGATGCGCCGACATGGTGTTCTGCGGCACGCCGATCAGGCGGGCGAGCTCGCCGGCGGGCACGCCATCGGGCTCATGCGCCACCAGCAGGCGGAAGGTCTGCAGCCGGGTCGGCTGGGCCAGGGCGGCAAGCGCCGCTAACGTCGATTTCTCATCCATAATTCCAGAATAATGGATATGATGTGGGAGTCAATTGTTGTCGTGCTGCTGTCAAAGAAAAACCCCGGCTTGAACGACACCGGGGTTTTAAGGCGTGAGATAAGGTCTCTATCGGATTACGTAATAACCGTCGGCTCGTTCATGCCGGTGTAGCGCTTGATCTCGGCCACTTCCTCCGCCGCCGCGATCAGGTCGGCGAGCGCCGCCTGCGTCTCGATGCCGTGACGGCTGGCGTCGGGTTCGTAGCGCTCGACATAGAGGCGCAGCGTCGCGCCTGATGTGCCGGTGCCGGAGAGGCGGAAGACGATGCGGCTGCCGCCCTCGAAGAGGATGCGGATGCCTTGGTTCTTCGAGACGGATTGATCGATCGGGTCGTGATAGGCGAAGTCGTCGGCAGCCGTCACGGTCAGGCCGTTGATGCTGGTGCCGGGCAGGCTGTCGAGCTTGGCGCGGAGTGCTGCGACGAGGGCGTTGGCACTGTCCGTTTCCACGCCTTCATAGTCGTGGCGGGAATAGTAGTTGCGGCCGTATTCGGCCCAATGGGCCTCGACGATTTGCTTCACGCTCTGCTTGCGGGCGGCGACGATGTTGAGCCAGAAGAGCACCGCCCAGAGGCCGTCCTTCTCGCGCACATGGTCGGAGCCGGTGCCAAAACTTTCTTCGCCGCAGACCGTGACCTTGCCGGCATCCATCAGGTTGCCGAAAAACTTCCAGCCGGTCGGCGTCTCGTACATGCCGATGCCGAGTTTTTCGGCCACGCGGTCGGCGGCGGCACTTGTCGGCATGGAGCGGGCAATGCCGGCGATGCCGTTCTTGTAGCCGGGGGCGCAGGTGGCGTTGGCGGCGATCATCGCCAGACTGTCGGAAGGCGTGACAAACATGCCCTTGCCGACGACCATGTTGCGGTCGCCATCGCCATCGGAGGCGGCGCCGAAGTCCGGGCCGTCGGCGCTCATGACGTCGTCATAGAGTTTCTTGGCATGCACGAGGTTCGGATCCGGATGGTGGTGGCCGAAGTCGGGCAGGGGGACTTCGTTGCGCACGGAGCCTGCCGGTGCGCCGAGGCGCTTTTCGAGGATTTCGACGGCATAGGGGCCGGTGACGGCGCTCATACTGTCGATCACCACGCGGAAGCCGCCTGCGATCAGCGCGCGGATGGCGGGGAAATCGAAGAGGGTTTCCATCAGGTCGGCATAGTCGGTTACCGGGTCGATGACCTCGACGGTCATGCCAGCCAGATCAAAGCTGCCGACCTTATCAAGATCGATGTCCGCGACGTCCGCGATCTTGTAACTGTCGATGTTACGGGTGCGGTCGAATATCGCGTCGGTGATCTTTTCCGGTGCCGGTCCGCCATTGCCGATATTGTACTTGATACCGAAGTCTTCCGTCGGGCCGCCGGGATTGTGGCTGGCCGAGAGCACGATGCCGCCGAAGGCCTTGTATTTGCGGATGACATGCGATGCGGCGGGGGTGGAGAGAATGCCACCCTTGCCGACCATGACCTTGCCGAAGCCGTTTGCGGCGGCCATTTTCAGCGCCTTCTGGATGACTTCGCGGTTGTAGTAGCGGCCGTCGCCGCCGATCACCAGTGTCTGGCCTTCGAAGCCTTCCAGGCTGTCGAAGATCGCCTGGATGAAGTTCTCCGCATAATTCTCCTGCTGGAACACCGGAACCTTCTTGCGCAGTCCCGAGGTGCCGGGTTTCTGGTCCGCATATGGCTTGGTGGAGACGGTCGAGATCATCGATTACTGGCCTTTCGAGACGAGGCGTTGGTAGAGTTCAACATAGGAAACCGCGCTCCTGTTCCAGGAGACGTCTGCCTTCATGCCCTGTTTCTGAATCTGGGCCCAGAGACGCTGGTCACTGTAGAGGCGGAGCGTGCGGCGGATCGCGCGGCGGAAAGCATCTGCGGTCACCGGTGCAAACTGGACGCCGGTTGCCACCCCCGCTGCAAGAGCTGCTTCATTGGCGTCGATAATTGTATCGGCAAGGCCGCCAGTACGGGCGACAAGCGGAACGCAGCCGTATCGCAGGGCGTAAAGCTGGGTCAGGCCGCAGGGCTCGAAGCGCGAGGGAACGAGGATGACATCGGAGCCTGCCTGCATGACATGCGATAGGCCCTCGTCATAGCCGAGCACCATGCCGACGCGGCCGCGATGATGGGCGGCTGCACCCTGGAGGGCAGCCTCGATGCCGCTTTCGCCGGAGCCGAGAATCGCGAGCCTGCCGCCAGCATTGACGATTTCGTCGATCACCTCGGGCAGGAGATCGAGACCCTTCTGCCAGGTGAGACGTGAGATGACGCAGAAGATCGGGCCGTCGTCGCCGTCAAAAGCGAAGCGCTCGATCATGGCCGCGCGGTTGCCGGCGCGCTTCTTGAGCGCCGTGCCGGAATAGTGGCTCGAAAGCAGCGGATCGGAGGCCGGGTTCCAGGTGTCTGTGTCGATGCCGTTGACGATGCCGTAGAGATCGGCGGCGCGGCTGGCTATGACGCCGTCGAGGCCCATGCCGAATTCGGGTGTCAGGATTTCCTCGGCATAGGAGGGGCTGACCGTCGAAAGCGCGTGCGCTGTGGTCAAACCGCTCTTCAGGTAGCTGATGGTGCCGTAATATTCGAGCGCCTCATGCCAGGCGTGTCCCGGCAGGCCGAGATAGGGGAAGAGCGTCGCGCCGAACTGGCCCTGGAAGGCGATGTTGTGGATGGTGATCAGGCTCGGCACTTCCGGGGTGTCGGCATAGCGCATGTAGACGGGCACAAGGGCAGCCTGCCAGTCATGCACATGCACGAGATCCGGCTTGAAGCCGGCAAGGACGCCGGCAGCGATGTCCGCCCCGACCTTCGAGAGGACTGCGAACCGCTTCCAGTTATCGGGATAGTCCCGCCCCTGCGTATCGAGATAGGGGCCGCCCGAACGCTCGTAGAGCGGCGGGCAGTCAAGGATCAGGAGGTCGAGGCCTTCATGCTTGACCTCGAGCAGGGTCGCTCGTTCATCTAGCACGTCGACGAACTCATGGATCTTTTTCGGCTTCTTCACCGCCTTCATCACGGCGGGGTAGCCCGGGATCAGCGTCTTTGTCTCCACGCCATGGGCGGCGAGCGCGATGGGAAGCGCGCCCGCAACGTCCGCGAGGCCCCCGGTCTTGATCAGCGGATAGAGTTCGGAGGCGACCGAAAGGACCTTCATGGATCTGTCTAACCCAGTTTGTCGAGCATCGCCTGGGTGATCAGGCAAATCCCGTTTTCGCTGCGGCGGAAGCGCTTGGCGTCCATTTCCGGATCTTCCCCGACGATCAGGCCCTCAGGGATGACAACGCCATGGTCTATCACGACATTTGTGAGACGCGCATGACGGCCGATCTGCACCTTGGGGAGAACAACGGCGCCTTCGAGGCGAGAATAGGAATTGGCGCGCACGCCGGTGAACAGCAGGCTCTTGTAGAGAGACGAGCCGGAGATGATGCAGTCGCCGGAAACCAGGGAGGAAATCGCTGAACCGCGGCGTCCTTCGTCGTCATGCACGAACTTGGCCGGCGGGGTGATTTCGGAATAGGTCCAGATCGGCCAGCTCTTGTCGTAGAGATCGAGTTCCGGGACGATGTCCGTCAGGTCGATATTGGCCTGCCAATAGGCGTCGATCGTGCCAACGTCACGCCAATAGGGTTCGCGCTCGAAGTCGGAGCGGACGCAGGACTGGGCGAAGCGATGGGCGACGGCTTTGCCGTTCTTCACCACATAGGGGATGATGTCCTTGCCGAAGTCGCGGCTGGACTCCGGGTCGGCGGCGTCCCGACGCAGTAGCTCCATCAGGTAGCGGGTGTGGAAGACATAGATGCCCATGGAGGCGAGCGCGAAATCCTCGTTGCCGGGGATACCCGGCGGGTCAGCCGGCTTCTCGACGAAATCGATGATGCGGTCTGTCGGATCGACATGCATGACGCCGAAGCCGGTCGCTTCCATGCGCGGCACTTCCAGGCAGCCGATGGTGACGTCAGCGCCCGAATCCACGTGCTGCTGGAGCATCAGCTCGTAGTCCATCTTGTAGATGTGGTCGCCGGCCAGGATGACCATGTATTCCGGCGCGTAGGACTCGATGATGTCTGCGTTCTGATAGACGGCGTCTGCCGTGCCTTCATACCACTGGGTCTCGGATACGCGCTGGGAGGCGGGGAGAATGTCGAAGCTCTCGTTGCGCTCAGGGCGGAAGAAGTTCCAGCCGAGCTGCAGGTGGCGGATCAGCGAGTGCGCCTTGTACTGGGTTGCGACGCCGATACGGCGGATGCCGGAATTGAGGGCGTTGGACAGAGCAAAATCGATGATGCGGGCCTTGCCGCCGAAATAAACGGCGGGCTTGGCGCGGCGGTCCGTCAGTTCCTTGAGGCGGCTTCCGCGACCACCGGCCAACACATAGGCCATGGCATCGCGCGACAGGCTTTTTGTTCTCTTTTCCGTCATGTGTTCCTCCCCTTACTGTTCTAGTTCCAGCATGATCACGGCCAGCGGCGGCAGGGTCAGACCTGCTTTCGCCCATCCGTTCCCCGTGGCATGCGCCTCCACGCGGCCACCATTTCCCTTGCCGCTGCCGCCATAGATCTCGGCATCGGTGTTCAGTATCTCACGCCAACGGCCGGCCGCAGGCAAGCTCAATTCGTATCGCTCGTGGAAGGTCGGCGTCAGGTTGCAGATGACGGCGATTGGTTTTTCGCCCGGGGCCTTCCGCAGCCAGGCGAGAACCGAGTTCTCCTGGTCATCGGCATTGATCCATTCGAAGCCTTCGCCCTCGCAATCGCGGGCATGCAGCGCGGGCTTGGAGCGGTAGGTGAAGTTCAGGTCGCGGACCAGCCGGCGCATCCCCTCGTGAGGCGCGTAGTCGAGCAGGTTCCAGTCCAGCGAACGCTCCTCCGACCACTCGCCCCACTGGGCGAATTCCTGGCCCATGAAGAGCAGCTTCTTGCCGGGGTGGCCCCACATATAGCCGTAATAGGCCCTGAGATTGGCGAATTTCTGCCAGTCGTCGCCCGGCATCTTGGCGATCATCGATCCTTTGCCGTGCACCACTTCATCGTGGGAGATCGGCAGGACGAAGTTCTCCGAGAAGGCATAGAGCAGGCCGAAGGTCAGCTCCTGGTGATGGTACTTGCGGTAGATCGGATCCCGGGCAAAGTAGCTCAGGGTGTCATGCATGAAACCCATGTTCCACTTGAAGCCGAAGCCGAGGCCGCCTTCGTGGACCGGCTGCGAAACCTTGGGCCAGGAGGTGCTCTCCTCGGCAATGGTCATGATGCCCGGATGGCTTCCATAGACATGGTGGTTCATCTGCTGGAGGAAACGCACCGCCTCCAGGTTCTCCCGTCCTCCATACTCGTTGGGGATCCACTCGCCTTCCTTGCGGGAGTAATCGAGGTAGAGCATCGAGGCGACGGCATCGACGCGCAGACCGTCGAGGTGAAATTTCTCCGCCCAGTAAAGCGCGTTGTTGATGAGGTAGGAGAGGACTTCCTGGCGGCCAAAATTGTAGATCGCCGTGTTCCAGTCGGGATGGAAGCCCTGGCGCGGATCTGCATGTTCGTAGAGTGCCGTGCCATCGAAATGGCGAAGCCCGTGGGCATCCGTCGGGAAATGCGCAGGCACCCAATCGAGGATGACGCCGAGGCCGACCTTGTGGCAACCGTTGACGAAGCGGGCAAAACCCTCCGGCTCGCCGAAGCGGGCGCTCGGGGCGTAGAGGCCGGTCGTCTGGTAGCCCCAGGAGGGGTCATAGGGGTGTTCGGTGACGGGCAGGAATTCGATATGGGTGAATCCCATGTCGACGCAGTAGGGGATGAGCCTGGCTGCCATTTCATCCCAGGAGAGCATCGTGCCATCGTCACGACGCTGCCAGGATCCTGCGTGAACCTCGTAAATGGAAATCGGCTGGCGGCGCTGGTCGATGCTCGCCCAGTGCTTTCGATGCGCCTCGTCTTCCCAGGCCTGTTCCAGTTCTGGTGTCGTCATGGAGGCGTTTTTCGGCCGCATCTCGGCGCGGCGGGCATAGGGGTCAGCCTTCAGCGGCTGCAAGTCGCCATGCGGTCCGACGATCTCGAACTTGTAGGTGGCGCCCGAGCGCACATCAGGCGCGAATATCTCCCAGATGCCGGTGTCGCGGCGCAGCCGCATGACGTGGCGACGACCGTCCCAGTCGTTGAAGTCGCCGACAACAGAGACGCGCCGCGCGTTGGGTGCCCAGACGGCGAAGTGGAAGCCGTCCACACCCTGATGCTTGATCGGATGGGCACCCATCTTGTCGAAGAGGCGAAGGTGCGAGCCTTCCCGGATGAAATAGTCATCCATGGGCCCAAGTATGGGCCAGAAGCTGTAGGGGTCGGTCACCGTCCATTCGGCGTCGCCGCGGGTAGCACGGTAGCGGACCGGCAAAACGCCATCCAGCTGGACCGCGCCCGAGAAAAAACCGGCGTCGTTGTGGCGGGTCAGCTGGCCGACCTCTTCACCCGCAAGATTGTAAGCGACCACCGTTTCGGCGCCCGGGATGAAGCATCTGGCCACATAACCTTTGCCAGCCTCATGAACGCCAAGGAAGGCGAAGGGGTCACCATGGGTGCCATGGATGATTGCTTCGATTTCTGCAGCCGACGGTGTATCCGGCTTTGCTTCGTCACCGCTCCTCTTCGGTGATTTTGCCATCAGGCTCTCCAGATGTCGGCGTTGTACTGCCGGATCGTGCGGTCGGAAGAGAACCAGCCCATGCGGGCCGTGTTGCGGATGGTCTTGGAATACCAGGCTGAAGTGTCGGTCCAGATGTCGTCCACCTCGCGCTGCGCCTTTGCATAGGCGTCGAAATCGGCGGCGACCATAAACCAGTCATGCTGGTAGATGCCTTGCATCAGGTCGGCGTAGCGGTCGCGGTCGTCGGGGGAGAAGACGCCCGAGGCGATCGATGACAGGGCCTGCTGCAATTCGCGCGAGGCGTCGATCGCGGCGCGGGGATTATGCCCCTCGGCACGCACCCGACCGACCTCGTCGGCGGTCATTCCAAAAATCACAATGTTCTCCTCGCCCACATGATCGCGCATTTCAACATTGGCACCATCCAGTGTTCCAATGGTCAATGCACCGTTCAACGCGAACTTCATGTTCCCGGTTCCGGATGCTTCCATGCCGGCGGTGGAGATCTGTTCGGAGAGGTCGGCCGCAGGGACCATAACTTCGGCCAGCGAGACGTTGTAATTCGGGATGAAGACGACCTTCAGCAGGCCGCGCACCGAAGGATCGGTGTTGATGACGCGGGCGACGTCGTTCGCCAGTTTGATGATCAGCTTGGCATTGTGGTAGCTCGGCGCCGCCTTGCCGGCGAAGAGCTTGACGCGCGGCACCCACTCGCGCTCCGGATGCGAGCGGATCTGGTCGAAGAGCGCAACCGTCTCGATGATATTCAGAAGCTGGCGCTTGTATTCGTGGATGCGCTTGATCTGGATGTCGAACATCGCATGCGGGTCGAGCTTGATGCCCATGCGGCTGGCCACAAGGCTCGCGAGCTTCTGCTTGTTGGAGAACTTCACCGCCGCGAATTTCTGCTGGAACGAGGCGTCGTCGGCGAAGGCATCGAGGCCCTTGAGCTTCGTCACGTCGTCGAGGAATTCGGGACCGATCGCTTCCTTGATCAGGTCCGTCAGATCGGGGTTGCACTGCATCAGCCAGCGGCGGGGCGTGATCCCATTGGTCTTGTTGTTGATGCGGGTGGGGTAAAGCTTGTGGAGATCGGCAAAGACGGTCTCCTTCATCAGTTCTGTGTGCAGTGCTGATACGCCGTTGATCGAATGCGATCCCATGAAGGCGAGGTTGCCCATGCGCACGCGGCGGTCGCCGCTTTCGTCGATCAGCGAAATCTGGCGGATCTCGTGGTCGTTGAACCCTCTGACCTTGCGAGCGTCGAGCAGCACCTTCGCATTGATCGCATAGACGAGCTGCATATGGCGCGGCAGGAGGCGCTCGAAGAGCGGAACGGGCCAGCTTTCGAGGGCTTCGGGCAGAAGCGTGTGGTTGGTGTAGGAGAAGGTGTTGCGGGTGATCTCCCAGGCTTCGTCGAAGGCGACGCCGTGCACGTCGACCAGGAGTCGCATCAGTTCAGCAACGGAGACGGCCGGATGGGTGTCGTTCAGCTGGATTGCCACCTTTTCCGGCAGCTGGGCAAGCGTATTGCCCTGCTGCAGATGTCGGCGGACGATGTCCTGCAGGGAGGCCGAACAGAAGAAGAATTCCTGCCGTAGGCGCAGTTCCTGGCCCGCCGGGGTGGCGTCTGCCGGATAGAGAACGCGGGTCAGCGATTCCGCCTTGTTGCTTTCGCGGAGAGCGCCGATGTGGTCGCCGGCATTGAAGGCGTCGAGCAGGATCGGGTCGATCGGCTGGGCCGACCAGAGGCGCAGCGTGTTGACGCGCTCGCCGCGCCAGCCGACGGCGGGCGTGTCATAGGCGGTCGCGATCACGCGCTCGCCCTGCTTCCAAACGTAACGAGGCTCACCATCGGGACCGTCAATTGTCTCCACCGTGCCGCCATAGCCGACTTCGTAGGAGCTTTCGCGGCGTTCGAATTCCCAGGGGTTGCCATGGGCCAGCCAGCTTTCCGGCAGCTCGACCTGCCAACCCTCCGCCATCTGCTGGCGGAAGAGGCCGTGCACGTAGCGAATGCCGTAGCCGTAGGCCGGAATGTTGACGGTCGCCATGCTCTCCATGAAGCAGGCGGCGAGACGGCCAAGGCCGCCATTGCCAAGCGCCGCATCCGGTTCGAGGCCTGCAATCACGTCAAATTCGACTGACAGAGAAGACAGCGCCTGGCGGATGTCGTCGATCAGGCCGAGGTTCGACATGGCGTCGCGCAGCAGGCGGCCGATGAGGAACTCGAGCGAGAGGTAGTAAACCCGCTTGCCATTGTTCATGTAGGTGTTGCGGGTGGATTCCATCCAGGTGTCGATGATGCGGTCACGCACCACCAGGATCGTTGCCGTCAGCCAGTCGTGCGGGGTGGCAACCTTGGCGTCCTTGCCGATGCTGTAAGTCAACTTCTCCATGATCTCGGCGGCCAGCGATTCCGGATCGGATACTTCGCGCTTGGGAAGGGGAAGGTCGACTTTGTGGGGAGTCTTGATCATCGGTCCGCCTGGCGTTGTTCGTGTCTCCGGGCGGCTCCGATGCGATTGCCGGCGCCGGCCCCCTGAACGGCAGTTTACGCATCGAAATGAAACAGTTGCAACAGGCGGGAGGTGGTGTGCGGAAAATTGCTCCGCAGGGGCGAGACCCTATTTAATCAATTGATTTTAAATATATATTCCGGAATTTTAAACAGACGATAAGACCGCAGCCTTGGAGACTGCGGTCGAATTTCTGCAAAAAACTTAAAACGCTTTGGTTCGCGTCAGTTGGTCAGGCGGGTCGCGGCCTGTACTGCCTTGTCGCCGATGTGCTTGAAGGCAGCGACGAGTTCAGCGGCGTCCTGCGCATCATAATAGTGCGACGTGCTGGAGGCGCAGTTCTTGAGCAGTGTCTGTCCCTTGGTGGGTGCCATGAAGGCGACGGTGAAGATCTCCACGCCGGCTGCTTTGGCGCTGGTGCATGTTGCCAAGGTCTTCGTGTCGGCACTGTCATAGTTGTTGTCGCCGTCGGTCATGAAGACGATGAACTTGCTCGGCACCTGGCCGTTCTTGTTCTTGTGCGCGGTATCCTCGGTGGATTTCATGACTTCGTTGTAAGCGCGGGCCATGGCATCCGCCGAATCGGTGCCTCCATCAGCGATCAGGGCCTGAACGTAGCTCAGTGTATGCGCCGTGCCCCAATTGAATGCCACGGGGGTGTGCATCACCGCTTCGTAGGAAACAGCGGCCGTGCGGACATATTTCTTCTCGGGATCTGCCGTATCCAACTGCGTCGTCAGGTTGGCGACGGCAAGCTTCAGGGCGTCCATCTTGATGACGTAGTTGTCCGCCTGATAGGTGCAGGTCTTCGGCCTGCGGGTGGTCCCGCAATTATAGGAGACGGTCTTCTTTGGCTGTGCCTCGTTGATCGTCGTCGTGTCCCAGGCCATCGAACCCGATCGGTCGAGAACGAGGTACATTGACAGGGCGTTCTTGCTCTCGGTCGTCGCGCGCGCCGAGGCCGTTACGGCGACGGTCACTTCCTTCCAGCCGAGCAAGGCCGTCATGCCGTTGGTCGGCATGGTGTAACTGGTGCTCAGCGTAACATCGAAGGTCTTGCCCGAGGTGCTGGTTACTCGCTCGACACTGCCGATCGCGCCGGCCAGTGGATCCAGTTCTTCGCCGTTGATGTCTTCGCTGACCTTCGCGTCCGGAATGACATTGAAGAACTGCGCCTTCATGAACTTACGGGCGAGATCAAGCGCCGCGTCATCCGACATGGTGTTGTTCTTTGCCAGAGCGTTCGCCGCAGAAAGCACGGCAGAGTCGGCGGAGTCCTGCAGGGCAGATCTGATCTGGACCATCTGGTTGAGATCGAGTGCCACGCCGGCAGTGGCGGCAGCAACGGGGAGGACGATCGCCGTCACCATGCCGAAATTGCCGGCACGGTCGCGCGTCAGGCGGGAAACCAGGGTTTTTACGAGGCTGTAAGGGTTAGTCATCATGTCCATCCAAAAGCAGCATTTGGACGGTTGTACTTGATGCGTATTGCGATCGATTTAATACGATTGGTAAAATGCAAGTAATTCGGCTCTATTGCCGAACCGGTACGACATCGACCGCCTGATCCGTCTGGTGCGAGCCGTAGCTCTTGAGGACACCGATGACCGGAGCGACATCGGCATAGTCGCGTCCATAGCCGACAACAATATGGTCTGTGCCGGCGGGGATGTCGTTGGTCGGATCGAGTTCCAGCCAGCCGCTCAGCTTGCCGCACCAGATGCGGACCCATGCATGCATGGCGTCGGCGCCTTCCAGGCGTTCCTTGCCCGGCGGCGGGATGGTGCGCAGGAAGCCGCTGACATAGCCGGCGGGAATGCCCAGGCTTCGGAGAGCCACGATCATGACATGACTGAAATCCTGGCAGACGCCCCGCTTCTTGGCGAAGGCCTCTCCCGGTGTCGTGTCGACCGTGGTCGCCTCCGCATCGTATTTGAAGTCCTTGTGGATGCGGCTGCAGAGTGTCTCCGCAATCTGGCGCACGGTCATGCTCGGCTTCAGCATGCTGCGCACATAGGCGGCAATTTCCTCGTTACGGGGCAGGCGAGGGCTGGTGCCGAGGAAGTGGTGAGGGGATTCGGCATCGAGCGACCATGTCTCTGCGATTTCATGGGGTAGCCGGTCGAGAAGCGGTGAGAAATCCGCCGTCAGAGGCTGGGCCTGCACCATGACGCGGGCCTGCATGCGGATATCGAGTTTCTCGTGGGGACCCCGCAGGATCGCATGGCTCGCGGGGTGACGGAAGAAGTCGTTAAACGTCGAGATCTCGTCCGGCTCCGGCGTCACCGTGATTGCGCCCGCAATAAGCCTCTGGCGGTCGGGCAGGGACAGCGGCAGGAGACGCAGCATGTGATGGGCGCCGGATGCCGGGACCTCGTAGCGGTAGCCGATGTGGAGCGAGAGGTCGTAGAGCATGGCGTCAGCTCAGATAGGTTTGGGCGAGGATGTCGGAGAGCTTTTCCAGCTCCCGTTCCAGCTTGGTATAGACCTCCGCAGACATGGTCTCGGGCGTCATCACGGCAAGCCCCGAATGCAGGCGCATGGCTTCGCGGAAGAGGCTCGACATCTGGCCGTTGACCATGGCGCTTGGCAGTTGCTCCACCTCGATCCGGATCTCGTTGAGCTGAAACAGGATGGAGCGCGGATTGAGCGGGTCGAGCGCCAGGAGGTCGGTGACCGTCAGACGTGCCGTCGATACATTGTAGCGACGGCGATGGGTCATGACGTTGTCGCCGATCTCGAGCAGCATGTCGAGCGCGCCGTCGGGTGCGTCGGGTCCAGTCATATGCCCGAGCAGGCGAGTCATATGCAGTCCACGTTCAAGCAAGCGGCCGATCGTCAGGAAGCGCCAGCCGGTGAAGCGATACATGTTTTCATGCACGAGACCGGCAAAGCCCGCGAGCTTGCGCAGGAGAATGGTCATGGCGTGGGCTGCATCGTCGCCAGGCTTGACCTTTTCGTGGAAGCGTTTGGCCGTCTTTGAAAGATCGGTCAGCGCCAGCCATCCGTCCGGCGAGAAGCGGTCGCGGATGTTGCTCGCCGAATAGACCGCGCTGTCGATGTTGCGTAGCAAGCTTTCCGGGACGCCGGACTTGGTGTCGACATCAATGTCGGAGAGATAGGCGCTGACGAAGGCGAGCAGCGGCTGGTCCGGATTGGCGCTCTCGGCATAACGGGCATGCCAGGCGCGCAGGATGCGCAAGACACCTTCGGCGCGCTCGATATAGCGGCCAAGCCAGAAGAGGTTGTCTGCCGCACGGCTCGGCAGGCTGCCGGGCATGTTGCGGGTGAAGGTCTCCTCCGCCGGCAGAAGCGAGGTGCGGTCAACAGGCTTCTCAGAGACGATCCAGACATCGGCGGCACTTCCGCCGGATTGCATCGCGATTGCCGAGACATCCGAACCGCTGCCGATGCGGGCGAAACCGCCGGGCATGATCTGCCAGCCATTCTGGGTGCGGGCAGCGAAGACACGCAGCGACATTGGCCGCGGGGTCAGCTTGCCATCGACGATGGCCGGTGTCGTCGACAGCGTCACAACCTCCTGGCCTACAAGATTGCCGGCTTCGGTTTCCAGCCACTCGGCAGTACTCCGGCCCTGTGGATCCTTGTAGCGTGAGCCCATCACGGAACGCCCGCCATCATCAAAGAAGGGAAGGCGGGAGAATGCGGAGCCGATGACCATCCGGTCCAGGTGAGCCGCGACATGCTCGCGCTCGGCTTTCTGGCCGCACCACCACGTCGCAATCGATGGCAGCTTCAACTCCTCGCCGAGCAGGTGCCGGGAGAGTGTTGGCATGAAGGCGAGCAGCGCGCGCGTCTCCAGAATGCCGGAGCCGAGCGCGTTGACAAAGGTGACGGCGCCATTGCGCAGCGCGTCCACCATGCCTGGTGTTCCGATATAGGAATTCTGGTCGAGTTCCAGCGGGTCGGCGAAGGCCGCATCGAGACGGCGCCACAGCACGCTGACGGGTTTCAGTCCGGCGACGGTGCGCACCATGACCTTGCCATTGACGACCGTCAGGTCCTCGCCCTCAAGCAACATGATGCCGAGATAGCGGGCGATGTAGGCGTGTTCGAAATAGGTCTCGTTCGCCGGCCCCGGCGAGAGCACGGCGATGCGCTCGTCACTGCCACGGGTGCGCGCCTGGAGAGCCTTGCGGAAGGCGCCGAAGAAGGAGGCCAGCCGGTGAACATGTGTCTCGGCATAGATGTCGGAGAAGGCGCGGGCGGTTGCCACCCGGTTTTCAAGCGCAAAGCCTGCGCCCGAGGGTGCCTGGGTGCGATCCGCGAGCACCCACCAGTTGCCGTCAGGACCTCGGCCGATTTCGAAGGAACAGAAATGCAGGTAATGGCCGCCGGCCGGCTTAATGCCGACGAGCGGACGGAGGAACTCCGGATTGGAGGCGATCAGCTGTGGCGGCAGAAAACCTTCCTGTACCAGCCGGTTCTCCGAGTAAATATCGGCGACCACGGCTTCCAGAAGGTTTGCGCGCTGCACGAGGCCGTCGGCCAATACCTGCCATTCCGCATCGGAAATCATCACCGGGATATGCGAGAAGGGCCAGGCGCGCTCGCTCGATCCGCCAGATCCGTAGGCGCGATAGAAGACGCCGGCATCGCGCAGGTAACGATCGGCACGTGCGAAGCGCTCGTGCAAATCATGTTCGGACATCATGTCGATGGCATTGACCAGGGGTTGCCAGACCGGTCGCACATTGCCCCTGTTGTCCAGCATCTCGTCGGCAGCGCCCGCCAGCGCGCGATAGCCGGCCGTGCGGGCCTCGCTTATCGGCGCTTCTGGCGGGGAAAGCTCCGCTGCCGTCTTCTGTGCCATCAATCAGATACCTTGCGGTCGTCTCAGGTCCAAAGTGTGCGGGAATTCCGGCGACACGGTTTCGGGCCATAGGGGATAGGAGCCGGCTGTATGGCCCCAAGGCTCGAAACGTGCAAGCCGACGGGCTTCCGCTTCATTCCCATTCACAGGGAAAGTATCGTAATTCCGCCCACCGGGATGGGCGACGTGGTAGACGCAGCCCCCGATCGACCGGGCAGACCATGTATCATAGATGTCGAATGTTAGCGGTGTGTTGACGGGCAAGACCGGATGCAGGCCGGATGCTGGCTGCCAGGCCTTGTAACGGACACCGGCCACGGCCACGCCATTGACATCGGTCTTGCGCAGCGGCACGGCGCGTCCGTTGCAGGCGACCGTGAAGCGCTCCGGATTGGCCGTCTCCAGCTTCACCTGCAGGCGCTCGACGGATGAATCCACATAACGGACTGTCCCGCCGATTGCGCCCTGTTCGCCCATGACATGCCATGGTTCTAGCGCGCCGCGCAGTTCGAGCTTGGAACCCTCGTATTCGACCTCGCCATAGAAGGGGAAGCGGAACTCCAGCTGGGCAGCAAACCATTCCGGCTTGAAGTCGAAACCGTTCTGGCGGAGGTCGGCCAGGACCTCCAGGAAGTCCTGCCAGATGTAATGCGGCAGCATGAAACGGTCATGCAGACTCGTGCCCCAGCGGACGAAACTGCCACCGATCGGGTTTTTCCAAAAGCGGGCGATGAGCGCGCGGATCAGCAGCTGCTGGGCGAGCGACATGCGGGCATTCGGCGGCATTTCAAAGCCCCGGAATTCGACGAGGCCAAGTCGGCCCGTCGGCCCGTCGGGCGAGAACAGCTTGTCGATGCAGATCTCCGAGCGATGGGTGTTGCCGGTGACGTCGACAAGCAGGTTTCGGAACAGGCGATCGACCAGCCAGGGCAGGGGCGGCGCCATGCCCTCATTCGGCATGGGGATCTGGGCCATGGCGATTTCGAGCTCATAGAGCGAATCATGCCGGGCTTCATCGAAGCGCGGCGCCTGGCTGGTCGGGCCGATGAAAAGGCCGGAGAAGAGGTAGGAGAGCGACGGGTGGCGCTGCCAGTGCAGGACCAGGCTCTTCAACAGGTCTGGACGACGCAGGAAGGGGCTGTCGTTCGGCGTGGCCCCACCGACGACGACATGGTTGCCGCCGCCGGTGCCGCAATGGCGTCCGTCGATCATGAACTTATCGGCGCCAAGGCGGCAGAGGCGGGCCTCCTCATAAATGGCAGTGGTGGTGGCGACGCAATCATCCCAGTCATAGGCCGGATGAATGTTGACCTCGATGACACCAGGATCGGGCGCAACGCGGATGACGTTCAGACGCTCGTCATGCGGCGGCGTATATCCCTCGATATGGACGGGCAGATTGAGCGCTTCTGCCGCGCGTTCGGCGGAGGCGATGAGATCGAGATAGTCTTCCAAGGCCTCGGTTGGCGGCATGAAGACGCATACCCGACCGTCGCGCACCTCGACGGAAATGGCGGTGCGTACGCGACCACCTATCTCTTCGTAGGACTGACCCATCTGCACCTGCTGGCCGGTTTCGCTCTTCAGCGAATGCTCCGGCATGGCGCGACCTTTGTCGGCGGCAAAATCGGGCAGCGGAGGCTTCTCCACGGTCGGATCGACCGGGTTGATGTAGGGATACATCGACGGCGCGATGTAGGGCAGGGAGTTGAGCGGCAGGCGGAAGCCGACCGGACTGTCGCCCGGCACGAGATAGAGACGACCGCGGCGCGTGCGCCACTTCTCGCTCACCCATTTGCGCCCACTGGAGCGACCTTGCCACGCCTGGACCGGAAGCACATAGCCGGCGGGGTTGGTGAGCCCGTTACCGAAGACCTTGGCGATGCGGCTGCGCTCTTCGGGGTCCTTGAGCTTGGAGTTGGCGGGGTCGACGTTCTCTGGCAGGCTTGCCTCCTTGATGATCCACTCGGCAGGATCCTCAAAGGCGGGGGCGACGTTTTCGCTGGGGATGTCGAGTTCGCCTGCAATGGCCTGCAGCAGGCGCCCGGCATCGTCATGGCTGACACTGTAGTTTTTGCTTTCGGCGGCGATGAGGTCGGGGTTGCGCCAGACGGGTTTGCCGTCCCTTCGCCAGTAGAGCGAGAAGGTCCAGCGCGGCAGGCTTTCGCCGGGATACCACTTGCCCTGACCGTAATGCAGGAAACCGCCAGGGGCGAAGCGTTCGCGCAGTCGGCGGATCAACTGGTCGGCCTTGTCACGTTTGGTCGGGCCGACGGCGGCTGTGTTCCACTCTTCGGACTGGAAGTCGTCGATCGACACGAAAGTCGGCTCGCCGCCCATGGTTAACCTGATGTCACGGGCCTGCAACTCGGCATCGACCTTGTGTCCGAGGGCGTTCAGGGCATCCCAGCTGTCGTCGGAAAAGGGCTTGGTGATCCGCGGGTGCTCGGCGACGCGCTTGACCTGCATGTCGAAGGCGAATTCGGTGTTGGCCTGGCCGATGTAGCCGCCCGAGATCGGAGCGGCGTTGCGATAATGCGGCGTGGCAGCGAGCGGGATGTGACTTTCACCGGTCAAGAGGCCCGACGTCGGGTCGAGACCGATCCAGCCGGCACCGGGAATGTAGACTTCTGTCCAGGCATGCAGGTCGGTGAAGTCGACCTCGGTGCCGGAGGGGCCGTCGAGCGCCTTCAGGTCCGGCGCGAGCTGGATGAGATAGCCGGAGACGAAACGGGCGGCAAAACCGAGGCGGCGCAGGATCTGGACGAGCAGCCAGCTCGAATCACGGCAGGAGCCGCGCGCGGAGGTCAGCGTTTCCTCCGGCGTCTGAACGCCCGGCTCCATACGGATGACGTAACCCACGTCGTGTTGCAGGCGGGCGTTCAGGCCCACCACCATGTCGATGGTGCCCTGGCCGGGCGTCGTGTCGACGGAGGCCAAGAACGCATCGAGCGCCGGAGACGAGGGTTCCGGCGTCATGTAGATCTTCAGGTCGTCACGAAGATCCTCCGGATAGGCGAAGGGCCATTTGACCGCTTCTTCCTCGGTGAAGAAGTCGAAGGGATTGTAGACCGTCATGTCGGCGACAAGGTCGACCTCGATCTTGAGCTCGGTCACGGGGTCGGGGAAGACGAAGCGGGCGAGGTAGTTGCCGTAGGGGTCCTGCTGCAGATTCACGAAGTGATTTTCGGGCGTAACCTTCAGCGAATGGGAGAGAACCTTGGTGCGGGAATGGGCGGCAGGCTTCAGCCGGATGATCTGCGGTCCGAGCTGGACCGGATTGTCATACATGTAATGGGTGAGATGATAGATGCTTGCCTTGATCGCCATTCGTTACCGCTTCGCTGTTCGCCCCTGCCGCTTTTTCCGGCTTGCATCGATCTTGTGCAATGCAGCGCCATAAAGCAAGCGGCCCGGACGGTGGAAGCCGCCGGGCCGCGCAGATGCGGTGTATGACCTGAACTCAGCTCCGGCCGAATTCGTCGACCAGACGGATGATGTCGTCTTCGCCGAGATAGGAACCGGTCTGTACCTCGATCACCTCAAGACGGATCTTGCCGGGATTGGCGAGACGGTGGACGGACCCTTGCGGGATATAGATCGACTGGTTCTCGTGCAGCACGGTGACCTTGTCGTCGATCGTGACTTCGGCCGTTCCCTTGACGCAGACCCAGTGCTCAGCACGGTGGTGATGCTTCTGCAGCGAGAGCTTCTTTTCCGGATGGACGAAGAGACGCTTCACCTGGAAACGGTCGCCATTGAGAATCGAGGTGTAGCCACCCCAGGGACGCAGCGCCGTTGGGTGGTTTTCGGTCAGATGCGCCGTGTCCTTGTCGGCGGCCAGCATCTTGACCAGATTGCCGACATCCTGGGCCCGGTCGAGACGGCCGACATAGACGGCATCTTCCGAAGCAATGACGGCGACACCCTCCATACCCTGGACGGCGAGATGCGCATTGCGCGACATGACCAGCGAATTGCTGGTGTCCGAGACGGTGGCATTGCCATTGACGACATTGCCGTTTTCATCGCCACCGGCGAGCTTCCAGATCGCATCCCAGCTGCCAAGATCGGACCAGGTGATCGGGGCCGGAACGACAGCCGCGTTCGGGGTCTTTTCCATGACGGCATAGTCGATCGAGATGCTCGGGCTTTGGGCAAAACTTTCCGCATCAAGACGGGTGAAATCGAGGTCACCCTTGGCGTTTTCGATTGCTTTCTCGACGGCGGCCAGCACCTCGGGTGCGAGCGCCTGCAGTTCTGTAATCATCTGGCCGGCGGAGAAGACGAACATGCCGGAGTTCCAGGCATATTTGCCGCTGGCCAGCATCTGCTCGGCAATGTCTGCATTGGGTTTTTCAACGAAACGCGAGACCTTGTGGACGCCGTCGCCGATGTCTTCGCCGATCTCGATATAGCCGTAACCCGTGGCCGCTTCCGTCGGCGTGATGCCGAAGGTGACGATCTTGCCGGCGCGGGCAGCCTTGGCCGCCTTTTCAACACAGGAACGATAGGTCTCGTCGACGGTGATTTCGTGGTCGGAGGGCAGGATCTGGATCAGCGTGTCACGACCATGGCGCTGGCTGACGATGACGGCGGCCGCTGCAACTGCGGCTGCCGTGTTGCGGGCTTCCGGCTCGAGCACGATGCCATCGAGCTTCACGCCGAGTTCGCGCGCCTGCTCGGCCACGAGAAAGCGGAAGTCCTCGTTGGTGACAACGATCGGGGCGTCATAGATCGCTTCGTCGGAGACGCGGGCCATGGTCTTCTGCAGCAGGGTCTCGTCGCCGAGGAAGCGGATGAACTGCTTGGCAGCGGCGGCGCGCGACAGCGGCCAAAGCCTTGTTCCCTTGCCGCCGGCCATGATGACCGGCACGATCTTGATGCTCATAGTGTCTTGCCTTTCTCTGTCTTGCCGGGGCGGGATTTCTTCAGGTCTCGCCCTGTTCGACGGATTTTCATACGCATTGTGCAACGCGGGCGCGGCGGATTTGTTACATGTTTGCGCGACAGTTCCAAGCCTTCAGCACAGCGAGGCCCCGGGCATCTGGCCTGATGCATTGATCGCTGCGAGCGTCTATGCTGCGCTGTGTCACGTCTAGAATGCCGATCCCCTATTGCCCTTCGGAGAGAGAGTGCCTTGTCAGTATCCCGTCCCCTGTTTGCCATTCCATCTGCTCCCCTTGTTCCAATTATCGGCAAGGACGAGGGCTTTCCGATCCATCGCATCTTCTGTGTGGGGCGGAACTATGCGGCGCATGCCGCCGAGCTCGGCAATACGGTCGACCGTGTGGCGCCCTTCTACTTCACCAAGCCGCCGACCGGTCTTGTCATCGAGGGGGGTACAATCGCCTATCCGCCGGGTACGGAGGATTATCACCACGAGATCGAACTGGTGATCGCGATTGGTTCGCCCGTGTTCCGGGTTTCGTCCGAGGACGCCATGGAGGCGGTGTTCGGTTATGCCGTGGGGCTCGACATGACCCGGCGCGACTTGCAGAACGCGATGAAGGACAAGCAGCGGCCCTGGGATATCGCCAAGGCCTTTGAAGAGTCGGCGGTGATCGGCGCGATCACGCCGGCTGCCGACTTTGCTCCCGGCGCGCAGCGGATTTCGCTCGAGGTCAATGGTGGCCCACGCCAGCAGGGGCACCTGGACGAGATGATCTGGTCGGTGCCAGAGATCATCAGCCATCTGTCACGCTACTATCATCTGACGCCGGGCGACCTGATCTTCACCGGCACGCCAGCCGGCGTCGGCGCGCTTCAACCGGGCGATCGGCTTGAGGGCGCGGTGGAGGGGCTTTCACCGATCGCGGTGACGATCGGTCCGGTGGCCTGAGGTGGTTCCAGGCGGGGAGGGGCACGGACCATGGCTGGTGGCGGGCCGTGATTGCGGCAGCTGCTCGCTCTGCTGCATCCTGCCTGACATCGCGGAATTCGATAAACCGGCCAACCAGCCCTGCCGCCACTGCCTGCCCGGCGGCGGCTGCGACGCCTATCAAGCGCGACCGGCGACCTGCCGCGACTTCTACTGCCTCTGGCGCACCGATGCGACGCTCGGGGACGAATGGGAGCCGGGCGTGAGCCGGATGATGATGTATGCCCAGGGGCCGCAGCTGACGGTGCTGGTCGAGCCCGAGGCGGGCACGATCTGGCGGGAGGCGCCGTATCGCGGCTGGCTTGAGGCGCGGGCGCAGGTGCTAAAGCCAATGGGCGGCTATGTGGTGGTCTGTGCGGGGGAAGAGGTTTCGGTGGTGAAGGGGTAAGCCGACCCTGATTCGCTTGCACGATCCGGCCTGAAATCCACAAACCAAAAAGGGCTCGCCTTTTCCGGCAAGCCCTTGAAAGAATTCGAATGGTGGGCGTGACAGGGATTGAACCTGTGACCCCTACGATGTCAACGT
>OGCL01001077.1_pt1 | contig 25144 bp, 23 predicted proteins | sample 1570041 | NCBI WGS metagenome assembly OGCL01 (sample SAMN06266162, study PRJEB24511) | hot springs metagenome | isolation source: Hot spring water | place: South Africa: Limpopo | collected 2015-06-22 | reverse complement strand
GCCAGTCGCGCAGGCCCAGCAGGTCGGACAGCTGCGAGCCGATGATGAGCAGGGCCGCGGCCTGGGTGAAAGCCGTGAGCACGGGCGCGTTGACCAGGTTGAGCAGCCAGCCGAAGCGCATGAAACCCAGCAGCAGTTGCAGCAGGCCCGAGAGCAGGGCCAGCCAGACGGCCAGCTGCACCCACTCGGCCGAGCCGGGCTGGGCCAGGCCGGTGAGGCCGGCACTGATCAGCAGGCAGGACAGAGCCGTGGGGCCGACCGAGAGCCGTGTGGAGGCGCTGAAGAGCACGGCCACCAGGGCCGGCAGGACCTGTTCGGTCAGGAGGGGGGCCAGGGCGGGCTCGTCTGGGGCGGCCAGGAGAGCCCGCAGCAGGGGATCGAGCTTTTCCAGACCACCGGCCGAGGCGAAGAAAAAAGCAAAAACAAGAGGAAGAAGAAACCTCAGGCGGACCACGGTCCCCATTCTAGCGGGACGGGATGGGGACCACCAACGTTGATCGTTTCCCGGCGGGGGCTACAATGATCGGGTCATGAACGGTAGGCAGATTCAAGCACCGCGGAACATGAGGAGCGCCCTGTTCCTCTTAGTGTTGGTGATCATCGGCGCTCTTGTATTTCAGCAGTGGTGGGGCTCTCAACGGAGAGTCAATGAGTTCAGTTACTCGTTCTTTATCGATCGGGTCAGAGCGGGGGACGTCAAGGAAGTGGTGTTCAAGGGCTCGCGCATTGAAGGGTTCCTCAAGACCGGGGAGGCGTTTGCTGCCCAGGGTCCGCCGGAAGACTCTCCCCTGTACACGGCGTTGGTGGAGCTCTTGGAGGCCAAAGGTGTGCAGCACCGGTTTGACCCGCCCGGCAGCGGATCGTGGCTTGTGCCCCTGCTCATCTACTCCCTGCCCGTGGTGGTGATCATTCTGTTCTGGACGTACATGTTCCGACGGATGCAGGGAGGAGGCGCCTTCACCTTCGGGCAGTCCCGGGCCAAACTGGTGACCAAGGAGTTCACCAAGGTCACCTTCAAGGACGTGGCTGGCATTGACGAGGTGCTCGATGAGGTGCGGGAGATCGTGGACTACCTCAAGGACCCCGGGAGGTTCGTGCGGCTGGGGGCCAAGATTCCGAAAGGGATCCTCCTTGTGGGCCCCCCGGGGACGGGCAAGACCTTGCTTGCCCGCGCCATTGCCGGGGAAGCCGGCGTTCCCTTCTTCTCCATCTCGGGTTCAGATTTCGTGGAGATGTTCGTGGGGGTAGGAGCCGCCCGGGTGCGGGACATGTTCCAGAAGGCCAAACTCAGCGCCCCGTGCATCGTGTTCATCGATGAGATCGATGCCGTGGGCCGCAAGCGCGGCGCCGGCCTGGGTGGAGGCCACGACGAGCGGGAGCAAACCCTCAACCAACTCCTCTCGGAGATGGACGGGTTCGAAGGGGATACCGGGGTGATCGTCCTGGCGGCCACGAACCGCCCGGACGTCCTGGATCCTGCCCTCCTTCGGCCGGGTCGGTTCGACCGGAAGATCACGGTTCCTGCCCCGGACCTGCACGGGCGGGAAGCGATCCTCAAAATCCACACCCGGGACAAGAAGCTCGCGGCGGATGTGGATCTCGCTCTCCTGGCTCGGCGAACACCGGGGTTTGTGGGGGCCGACATCGAGAACTTGTGCAACGAGGCCGCCCTCCTCGCCGCTCGACAGACCAAGGACCGGGTGGGCTCCCAAGACTTCGAAGAGGCGTTGGACCGCGTGCTCACTGGCCTCGCCCGCAAGGGCATGTACATCAAAGAGGAGGAACGGCAGCGCATCGCCTACCACGAGTCCGGCCACGCTTTGGTGGCCAAGGCCCTGCCAGGGAGCGAGCCCATCCACAAGGTGACCATCATCCCCCGGGGCACAGGCGTGCTGGGCTTCGCCCAGCAGCTCCCGGAGGACCGGTACCTTCTTTCCAAAGAAGAGCTGATGAACCGGCTCACCGTGATGTTCGGGGGCCGGGCCGCCGAAGAGATCGTGTTTGGGGACCAGACCACTGGGGCCGCCGAGGACCTCAAACGGGCCACGGAGATCGCCAAGCGCATGGTGGTGGAGTGGGGGATGTCCGAGGTGTTGGGGCCGATGAGCTTGGCTGCCGAGCGCGTGAACGTTTTCCTTGGCGAGGAGATCGTCAAGAGCGACGAGCACTCCGAGGCCCTGTCCGCCACGGTGGACCAGGAGATCCGCGGTATTCTCCTTTCCGCCTACCACAAGGCCCGGGAGGTCCTGAGCCGGAACAAGGCGGCGTTGGAGCGGTTGGCCCAGGAACTCCTCCGTCGGGAGTCACTGGACGGGGAAGAGATCGATACAGTTCTGGCGGAGTTCGCCCTGCAGACGGCGTGAGCCCAACCCCGAAGCGGTTGGCGGTCCTGGGGGCCACGGGAAGCGTGGGCCGCCAAACCCTGGAAGTGGTTCAACAGCTGCGGGCTCAGGGTCAGCCCTCCGAGGTGGTGGCCCTGGCCGCGGGCACGGACGTGGTGGGCCTGGCCCAGCTGGCCCGAACCTGGAACGTTCGGCACCTGGGCCTGGCCGGGCCCGGCGAGGCCCAAGAACTCAGGGAGCTCCTCGGGCGTGGGGTTTCCGTGGTGCACGGCCCCGAGGGCCTTGCCCATCTCGCGTCCCTTCCCGAGGTGGACCTCGTGGTCAACGCGGTGGTGGGGGCAGCCGGGCTCCATGCGACCTTGGGAGCGCTCCGCGCTGGCAAGACATTGGCCCTGGCCAACAAGGAGTCCCTCGTCATCGGGGGGGAGCTCGTTCGCGGTCTGGTGAGAAGGGACGGCCAGATCCTGCCCTTGGATTCTGAACATGCGGCCTTGTTCCAGGTCCTCCGGGGCGTGGGCGCCGCTGAGGTAGATCGGGTGTGGATTACCGCTTCGGGAGGGCCGTTCCGGGGGTGGTCCCCCACGGACCTCGAGGAGGTGAAGCCTGAACAGGCGTTGGCTCACCCCACCTGGCGCATGGGGCCGCGAATCACCATCGATTCTGCTACCCTGGTCAACAAGGCTTTCGAGGTCATTGAGGCCCACCACCTGTTTGGATTCCCCTGGGACCGGATTGGGGTTGTCGTGCACCCCCAGTGCCGGGTCCACGCCCTGGTGGAACTCGCCGACGGCTCGGTGGTGGCCCAGCTTTCCCCCCCGGACATGCGCCTTCCAATTCAGGCGGCTCTTACCTATCCCGAACGTGGGGGTCCTCCTTGGGCTCGCCTGGACTTGTCCGGCCTTTCCTTGACGTTCGAACGGGTGCCCGAGGGAAGCTACCCTGGGTTCTGGGCCGTTCTGGCGGCGGGGGTTCGAGGTGGCACCGCGCCGGTGGTCGCCAACGCGGTCGATGAAGTTCTGGTGGCCGCGTTCTTGGCAGGGAAGCTTCCTTTCCCGGCCATAGCCCGGGGCTTAGAGGAGATTTTGGCCTCCCACAGGGCCCAGCCAGTGGGTGACCTGGAAACGGTGCTCGATGCCGATCGACAAGCCCGGGAGGAGGCGATGGCTTTTGTGGACAGAAAGGGAACACGGGTATAAAATAATCAAGCTATGATCACAACCAAGCGCCTGGGATATGGGATCTGTGTTCTGTACGAACTTGCGACTCGGACCAATGGGTACCACTCTGCCCGGGACCTGGCTGAAGGGTACAGGGTGCCTGAGGCTTTCGTGCGGCGGATTCTGTTGGACTTGCGCCGGGCCGGGGTCGTGGAAGCGCAGAAGGGCCGCACTGGAGGGTACCAGCTGGCCCAGAAGCCGGAGGACATCAAGCTCGGTGTGGTCCTGAAGACGCTGGAACCGGAGACCCCCAGTCTGGTGTACGGGCGGCCCCGGGGTGGGGGGTTCAAGGTGGACGAGGAATGCCCGGTGGGCCCGTTCTGGATGACCTTGGAGAGCAAGTTCACCGACACCCTGGCCCAAAGCACGTTGGCGGAAGTGGTGGCCCTGGCCAAACCCAAAGCCAAGCGGGCCCCCACAGCCAAGAAGGCGCGGAAGGCTCGGGCGCGCAGGAAGACCTGATGGTTCCCACCCCTGGGGAAGTCCGCGCGGCTTTGCGGGAAAGCGTGGCCGACCCTGAACTGGGGGTCAACATTGTCGATCTCGGGTTGGTCTACGACGTGCGGACGGCCCCAGGGCAAATTGAGGTGGAGATGACCCTCACCAGCCCCACTTGCCCCTTGGCCCAAGCCTTGCCTTTCCAAGTTCAGAAAGCTCTTGAGGGTCGGTTTCCTGGGCAGAGGGTTCACGTACAACTCGTGTGGGAGCCCCACTGGACCCCGGATCGGATGGCCCCAGAAGCACGCAAAGGGCTGGGGATTCCGTGAACAAAGGGCGGTGCTCGGTCTGCGGCCGGGTCTCCGACCGTTGGTGCCCGGGGTTGGACAAGGACCTGTGCAGCCGGTGCTGCGGGCTGGAGCGGGGGCGCACGATCGTGTGCAGAAAGGATTGCCGCCACCTTCAGGCTGCGGAGGCCCGCCTGCAAACGCGTCGGGCGCGGGAACTGGAGCAGGCCTGGGGCACCTGGCTTCCCGAGCTGGCCCGCACTGAGGGCGAGGATGTGCTTCCCTACGTGGAGTTCCTCGGCCGCGTTCTCGCCACGCTTCTTCGCAAGGAACTGGCCTCCGATGGCGAAGTGGAAGCCGCCCTTCGCCATCTGGATCAGCAGCTCTCCCCTGTGGTGTTGGTGAGTCCAGCCCCGCCTCCCCTTGGAAGGGCCCTCGGCGAGGCGCTGGTGCCTCTCCATCACAAGAGGAGCCTGGACGGAGAGAAGCTGCGGAAGGTGGCGCGGGCAATGGCCGACTGGGTGCGGAGCTTTCGCTCCGATCAGGACAACACCCGTTTCGTGCGAGGACTGCTGGGTCTGTTCCCGCCGGAGCACGAACCGCCCAGCCCCGGCCTCATCGTTCGCCCTGGACAAGCTCCCTGAGCCCCAAAGCCCAGCCGGCCAGGCCGTACACAAGGACCCCCACGGGGACGCCCACCACCACCTGAAGCCAGGGGGCTTGCCCCCCCAACAGGGTCCTCGCTCCCCAAACCGCCCCGCCCATGACCGCGGCCGCTGCTGCGATCCGCGCAAGTACCGAGGTCTTTATCCATCCCGGAACTTTCCGCCACAGCCAACCTCCCAGGACCAGGGCGTCGACCCACCCCGCCACGCCCGTGGCCAAGGCCAGCCCAAACGCGCCCCACACGCCAACCCACCACAGGTTGAGCCCCACGTTCACCCCCAGGGCGAGGGCCGCTGCCGCAAAGGGGAGGGCCGGCCTTCCCAACGCAAAGTGCGCCCGGGAAAACAGGTACACCAAGGCGTAGGCCCACAGCCCGCTGAGGTAGCCGGCCAGACAGTGGAACGTTCGCGCCGTGTCGGATCTCCCAAACGCTCCGCGCTCGAACAGCACGGTGAGGATGGGTTGGCCGAGGAGGAGAAGCCCCACCATGGCGGGCAGAACAAGGGCGGCCGTGAGGTGGAAGCCCCGGCTCAAGGTGCGGGCAAAGTCGGTCCCCGGGGAAGGGGCGCGCGACAGACGGGGCAAAGCGGCCGAAGCGACCGAAACGGCCAAGATCCCCAGCGGCAACTGAAAAAGGCGCATGGCGTACTGAAGGACGGCGATGGAACCGTGGGCCAGGTACGAGGCCAGTCGGTTGTCCACCAGGACGTTGGCCTCGGCCACCACAAGCCCTCCCAGGGAAGGCAGGAGCCGCCACCCCACCTCCCGAAGGCCGGGATGGAGGGGCCACACCTGAAGCGGCCCTTTGAGGTAGCGGAGGGTTGCGGGAAGAAGGGCCACGGTCATGACCAGGCCGCCGAGCAAGGCTCCGGCAGCAAGACCGAAAATCGCCCGGGGGAAAAGCCGGGAAAGCACCACAGCTCCCAAGGCCATGCCCAAGTTGAGCACCGCCGGAGCCACAGCCGGGCCAAAGAACCGCCCGTGGGCGTTGAGGATCCCTCCAAACAAGGCGGTAAGGGAGACGAAGCTGAGGAGGGGGAAGAGCCAGGCTGCCAACGCCACGCTCTCCCCCATCTTCTCCGGAGGAAAACCCGCAGCGAGGAAGGGGAGATACCACCGGGCGGCCAGGGCTCCCAGGGCACACACGGCAGGCAGCACCACAAGGAGGAGCCCCAGGGTGGAGCGGGCAAGGTCCGTCCCCTGCCCCCTCTTCTGCCAGGAGGTGTAGACGGGAATGAACGCGGCGGCCAGCCCGCCCTCCCCCAAAAGTTGGCGGAGGGCGTTGGGGATGAACAGGGCCACCAGGAACGCATCGTAGCTCGCGGAAGCCCCGAACGCGTAGGCAATGGCTCCGTCCCGGATCAGTCCTGTGACCCGGGAGATCCCGGTCCCGGCTGCCCCCTGGACCACTTCCTTCCAGAACGAATCAATTCGGGCGGGGCGTCGGTCGCGGGGCGTGCCGGAAGAACAGGACAAGGCTCAGGCTGCGGGCGTGACAACCACCTTCAGTTTCGCGGAAATGCCCTCGTAGATGGAGATTTCGATCTCGTGTTCACCCAGCTTGTCGATCGGGTCCATCTTGATCCGGGAGGCCTCGATCTTCTCCCCAAAGCGTTCGCTTACGGCCCTGGCCACGTCTTGGGGCCGCACTGCGGCGTAAAGCCGGTCCTGGTCATGGACGCGGCGGGAGAAGGGGATCTCGGCGCCGTTGAGCTTCTCCGCCAACGCCTGGGCCCGGGTGTGACGGTCCGCAAGCTCCAGCGCGTACTGTTCCCGTAGGGTCTGGAACTTCTGGAGTTCGTGGGGGCTGGGGGGCACGGCGAGCTTCCGGGGCAACAAGTAGTTGCGGGCGAAGCCGTCCCGCACATCCACAACGTCGCCGGGAATGCCCAGGCCTTGAACCTCACGGATCAGAAGCACTTTCATGGATATCCCTCCTCGACAAGCCGGTCCAATGGTAGGGTCAAACGTTATCCAATTCAACTGAAACGTTATACTCGGGAGGAACCCAGGAGGGCCCTGGGTTCGAGGAGGAGTCGATGAGGTTCGAGTTGGATGTGATGCGGGCGACCCCAGGTCGCCTGTTTCGCCTTCGCGGCGCCGTGCCGGTGGCCGAGGTGGATTGGCGCGGCGAACCCGTCAAGCTGGAAGGGCCGGTGGCCGTGGAGGCCCGGGCTTCCTACCAAAACGACCAGGTTTTCCTGAACATTCGGGTCCGTGCCCGCGCTCACCGCGCCTGCTCCCGCTGCCTCCGGGACGTGGTGGAGCCGGTGGAGTTTGGGGGAGACATGGACGTGTTTCCCGAGGACGCAGAGGGAAAGTACCTGGAGCTGGGACCTTTCGTGGAAGCCGCCGTTCGGCTGGGGATGTCGACCAAACCGTTGTGCCGCAGGGACTGCCGGGGCATCTGCCCCGAATGCGGGGCCGACTTGAACCTGGAACAGCACAAGTCCGGTTGCACCCACGGGACGAAGGGTGATCCGCGCCTGAAGAAGCTCAAGGTCCTGCTGGAGCATCGGTCAGGTCAAGCCTGAATGGAAGAGCAACGGGTGTTGGGGGTGGATCCAGGCCTCACCGCCACGGGCTACGCGGTGGTCACCTCCCGCCCCCACGGGTTCCATGTGTTGACGGCGGGTACGGTGCGGACCCAAGCGGGGATGCCACTCCCTGACCGTCTGGGCACGATCCACGACGTCCTGGCCCACGTCGTGAACAGGTTCGCTCCCCAGGGGGTGGCTGTGGAAGCGGTGTACCTTGCCCGCAACGCTCCTTCAGCCATGGCCACCGCCGAAGTGGTGGGTGTAGTCAAGCTTCTCGCCCGGGGGAGGGAGCTTCACACGTTCCCGCCTCGCCAGGTGAAGAAGTGGATTTGTGGCAACGGGTCGGCCCCCAAGGAGCAGGTGATGTCCATGATTCAAGACCTCACGGGGGACGCCGGCATCGCCGGGGATCACACGGCCGACGCGGTCGCCGTGGCCATATGTGCTCTTCTCCAGCGCGGTCGATGACCCTGCTCGATTTGTTGGGGATTGAGAAGGTGGAGGACCGGCTGTTCCTTGTGGACGGTCACGCTGCCTTGTTCCGCTCCTTCTATGCCATCCCTGCTCTCTCCACCCGCCAGGGGCAGCCGGTCAACGCCCTGTACGGCTTTGTTCGCACTTTGGTTGCCGCTGTGCGCAGCTTTCCTTCCAAGTACGTGGCTGTGGCCCTGGACGCCCCCGGCAAGACCGTCCGCCACGAGGCATACCCCCAGTACAAGGCTACCCGCAAGCCTATGCCCGAAACCCTGGCCCAGCAGCTGGCGCAGGTCAAGCCGTTGCTCGAGGCCTTGGGCGTGCCGGGCGTGGAAAGCATGGGCTACGAGGCGGACGACGTGATGGCCACCCTCAGTTGGATGGCCGGGGAGCAAGGGATCCCGGCGTACAACCTCACCGGGGACAAGGACATGGCCCAACTCGTCTCCGAACGGGTGTTCCTCGTTCGACCGGGGCGACGGCCCACCGACCGGTTCGAGGTCCTCGACCGGCCGGCGGTGGAGAGGGAATACGGGGCTCCGCCCGAGCGGTTGGTGGACCTGCTGGCTTTGGAAGGAGATGCGGTGGACAACGTGCCCGGGGTGCGGGGGGTGGGGGGGAAGACGGCGGCGGAGCTGATCCGACGGTTCGGGTCCCTCGAGGAAGTCTTGGCTCAGGCGGAGCGGATTCCCAACCGGAGGGTTGCCGAGGCCCTCAAAACCCAGGCCGAGGATGCCCTTCTCTCTCGAGAATTGGTGCGCCTGCGGCGGGCCCCCCTGGGCCTGACCTTGGCCGACTGCCAACCTCGTCCTGTTGAACTGGAGAAACTCCGCCAACTCTTGGAGAAGCTGGAGTTCCGCACGATCCTGGCTGAACTGAAGCTCCCGGAGTCGGGAGCACCCCAAGCCCGGCGTTCTTCCACATTCGAAGTGATCGTCACCGAGGAGGGTCTGCGGGCCCTCGTGGAGAAGATCAAATCCCAAGAGGAGTTCTCGCTGGATTTGGAGACGACGAGCACGGACCCCCTCTCCGCGGAGATTGTGGGCCTGGCCTTGGCCTGGGAGCCTGGGCATGGTGTGTACATCCCCGTGGGGCACGCTTACCTTGGGGCGCCCAAACAGCTGGCCCTCTCCAAGGTGCTGGCTCAGTTGCGGCCCCTGTTGGAAGCCCAGCGCCCGCGAAAGATTGGGCAGAACCTCAAGTACGACCTGCAGGTGCTGGCCAACTACGGCGTGGCGGTACGGGGCGTGGTCTTCGACGCCATGGTGGCCCATTGGCTCCTTCGGCCGGATACCCCTTCCCACGCTTTGGACGTCATCGCCCGCGAGGAGCTCGGGGTCCAAATGCAAAGCTACCAAGAGCTCTTGGAGAAGGACGGGGTTACCGAAATGGTCCAGGTCCAGGTGGAGCAGGCTGCCCGGTACAGTGCCGAGGACGCCGCAGTGGTGTGCCGCCTACGCCCCATCCTCACCCAACGCCTGAAGGAAAACGAACTTTTGGAGCTCTACGAAGAGGTGGAGACGCCGCTCATCGAGGTGCTGCGGTGCATGGAGCGGCGGGGCGTGCTTCTGGACGTGGACGTCCTCCGGGAGCAAGGCAAGGAGCTGGAAATTCAGCTTGGGGAGCTGCGGAGGGAACTGGAGATCTTGGCGGGCGGGCCGATCAACCCCAACTCCACCCCCCAGGTGCGGGAGGTGCTGTATGGGCGGCTGAAGCTCCCCGTGTTGGAGAAAACCAAGACCGGGCCTTCCACGGACGCCGCCGTGCTCCGGGAGCTTGCCGCCCACCACGAGTTTCCCGCCAAGCTCCTCGCTTACCGGGAACTGGAAAAGCTCCGCAACACCTACATCGTGAAGCTTCCGGAGTACGTGCACCCCAAGACCGGCCGGGTGCACACCTCTTGGAACCAAACGGCCACGGCCACGGGCCGCCTGTCTTCTTCCGAACCCAACCTCCAAGCCATTCCCTTGAAGACCGGCGGGGTGGACATTCGCCGGGCGTTCATCGCCCCTCCGGGCAAGGTGCTTTTGGGCGCGGACTATTCGCAGATTGAGCTCCGCATTCTGGCCCACCTTTCCGGGGACGAGAACCTGAGGGAGGCCTTCCGACGCGGGGAAGACCTGCACCGGCGCACGGCGGTCGCCATCTTTGGCGTTGCCCCCGAACAGGTGGATGCCCGGATGCGCACGGTGGCCAAGCGGGTGAACTTCGGCATCATCTACGGGATAAGCCCCTACGGACTTTCCCGGGACCTGGGGATTCCCCAAAAGGACGCCAAGGTCTTCATCGACCGGTTTTTCCAGGCCTACCCCAAGGTGGGGCCGCTTGTGGAGAACTTGGTGGAGGAGGCCCAGCGGACGGGTTATGCCCGGACCATGCTGGGCCGGCGGCGGCCCTTGCCGGGGTTGGCTTCCAAGGACCGGGCGGGCTACAGCGCGGACCGCCGCAACGCCATCAACACCCCTATTCAGGGCTCGGCCGCCGACCTCCTGAAACGGGCCATGCTCTCCCTCTACGAGGAGTGGAAGGCTGGGCACCTCCCCGCCGAGATGATCCTCACCGTCCACGACGAGCTGGTGTTCGAGGTGGAGGAGGCCGAGGCGGCAAAAGTGGGCCAACAGGTGCGCGCGATCATGGAAAGCGTGTGGGAACTGGCTGTTCCCCTCAAAGTGGACGTCAAAATCGGCCGCACCTGGGGCGATCTTTAGAGTAGGCCTGCTGCTGCGCGATCGGCCAGCACCACAAGCCGAGGATGAAGCTGAAGGATGGAGGCCGGGACGTCCGGGTTGATCGGGCCCCGCACGGCGCGGGCCAACATCGGGGCCTTCCTTTCCCCGCTCACCAAGAGCAGAATGTGGCCTGCCCGCATGAGGGTCTTGATCCCCATGGTGATGGCCTGCCTGGGCACCTGCTCCAAATCCCCGAAGTTCGCGGCCTCTTCTCCCCGCGTTTCCTCCGTGAGCATCGCCACGTGAGTGGTGGACTCCCAGGGCGTTCCCGGCTCGTTGAACGCAATGTGCCCGTTGGTTCCTAGACCCAGGATTGCCAGGTCCAAACCCCCAACTTGAGCCAAGGCCTCGTCATAACGTTGGCACTCAACCAGGGGGTTGTCGGGGGAGGTTGATGGTATGTGGACTTGGTCAGGGCGGAGGCCCCACGGGCCCCACACGTGCTTCTGCATGTACGCCCGGAAGCTTTGGGGGTGGTGGGGAGGAAGGCCCAGGTACTCGTCGAGGTTGAAGCACACCACTTGGGAGAAGTCCACAAGGCCTTGTCGGGCCATGCGGGTCAGGTGCTGGTACACACCCAACGGAGTGTTCCCTGTGGGCAAAGCCAACGCGGCACGGGGTTTGTCAAGGATCGCATCGGCCACCCACCGGGCTGCAGCCACGGAGAGCCTCTCGTAGTCTTGTTCAACCCGAAGTTGCATCGTCCCTCCAGTATGCGATTTTGCCGCCCCGAACGACCAAGTGAACGGCGAAGTCCTCGTCCATGAGGACCAGGTCTGCGTCTTTGCCCACGGCGAGGCTCCCCTTGCGGCAGGCCCGCCCCAGGAGCCGGGCGGGGTTCAACGTGGCGCAGCGCACCGCCTGGGGCATGGAGCAGCCGGTGAACTGGGCGAAGTTTTTGACGGCCTGGTTCAGGGTGAGCGCGCTTCCGGCCAGGGTGGCGTTGGGAAGACACGCCCTGTCTTTGTGCAACTCCACCGTCCGCTCGCCCCACCCATACGGGCCCTCGGGAAGGCCTGCGGCCGGGATGGCGTCGGTGACCAAGCAGATGCGGTTGAAGCCCTTGACCCTGGCCACCAAACGCACGAAGGCTGGGTGCAGGTGCACCCCGTCGCAGATGAGCTCCACGTGGGTATCGGATTCCAGGGCTGCGCCCACCGCTCCTGGCTCGCGGTGGTGCAGGCCGCGCATGGCGTTCCCCAGGTGCGTAAACAGCCCGGCCCCGCGGCGCACAGCCTGCAGGGCTTGTTCGTAGGTGGCATCGGTGTGGCCCAAGGCCGGCACGGCCCCCGCCTCGAGAATTTCCTGGATCAGGTCCGCACTCCCGGGAACCTCGGGCGCCAGGGTGACCAGGCGCACGACATTTCCTACCTTGCGGAGGAACTGGCGGAACCGTTGGAGGGCCTCGGTCGTGGGGGCAAGGAGGTGGCGTTCCGGCAGGGCCCCGCTCTTGGCAGGGCTGAGAAATGGCCCTTCCAGGTGAACGCCCAGGACGCCTGGGACCTCACCCAATGCAGCGCAGGCGCGCTCCAGCTCGTCCCAAGGGGCCGGGGGCAGGGTGGCCACAAGGCTTGTGGTCCCAAATTCGGTGTGGAATCGCACGGCCTTCCCGGCCTGCTCGGGATCCCCCAGGCTGAGGTCACCTCCCCCTCCCCCGTGCACGTGGAGGTCGACAAACCCTGGGGAGAGGAAAAGACCCTGGGCCTCGAGGACCTGGGCCTTGCGCGGCGGGTCCAGGGCTCCCAGGGCGGCGATCTTTCCTCCCTCAACAAGGCAATCACCCTCTTGGACGGCTTTGGGGAGGACTAGGCGGGCGTGGCGTATCCACAGGCTCATCGGGCCAGCCAAGTCCCGCGGCCCACCAGGACGTTGCGCAGCTCCACGTTTTGCAGCTGAGCACCTTCGTCCACCACGCAGCCTTCGAGCACACAGCCTTCGATGCGACAGGGCCCCAAAACTACGGAGCGCTCGACCTGAGACTCCTTGACCTCGGCCTGGGGATGAATCCAGGACTTTCCTCCCGTATATCGGAGGTGGGCCTGGATGAAACTCTCTCGGTCGCCGATGTCAAACCACGCCGAGGAGAACACAAAAGCTTCGATGGGTTCGCGGTGGAGAAGCCAGGAGAGGAAATACCCCGGGGCGTCGTGCCCTTTGGGGACTTCGCTCAAGAAGGGTCGAAGGAGGGCCAGCACCCTCCGGGGGAAGAGGTAGCAGGCCGTGCTGACCAAGCTCGAGGCCGGCTGTTCCGGCTTTTCTTGGAATTCCACAACTTGTCGGCCTTGAACCCGGGCCACGCCGTACCGGCGCCGAGCCTTGGCCGGGTCGGCGATGTCGTACAGGGCCACAAGGGTGGGGCCGCGGAAGGCCCGAACAAAACTAGAGAAGTCCAGCTCAAGGAGGTTGTCCCCGCCCACCACCAGGAGGTCGTCGTCCAGGTTCAGGGTGTCCACCACGTGGGCTAGAGCGCCCATTGCGCCCAGCTTTTCCTCCTCCGCGCGGGTCTCTTCGACCACGAGGTGGACTTTGCCGCCGCTTGCCCAGACCTCAAACTGTGGAGCAAACCGGCGGTTCACCGAGACCACCGGCTTTCCCGGCGGCAGTTGGTCCAGAATCCAATCCAAAATCGGTTTTCCTGCCACAGGAAGCAAGGGCTTGGGCCGGTCGAAGGTAATGGGCCAAAGCCGTTTGGCATAACCCCCAGCCAAAACGACTGTTTGCACGCTGTCATTATCCCTCAACAGGGCTGTTGGCCCCAAGACCTGGCGTTGCTGGGGTCGACCCGGTGGGCTAAGGTCGGCGATCGATGAGGACGCTTGCGGTTATTGTGGCTGCTGTGCCTGTGGCCGTGCTCGCCTTCTTCTTCGTTCAGGACCTCTGCAGCGGGGTGGTCGCCCCCTACCGCTGGGCGCCCGCGCCCCATCACCCTTGCCGACCTCAATGGCGATGGTCACCTTGACATCGTGGGAGCAGCGATCCATCGCGACGGTTTCCTCCCCAAGGACGTGGCCGCCGTATGGTGGTTGGAGCAGACGCCGCGGGGCTGGGTACCCCACGTGATCAAGTGGGGTTCCGGCTTCTTCGGCCTGGGGCCGTTCAACGGGGAAAAGTGGGACCAAATCCTACCGATGGACGTCGATGGGGATGGAGATCTGGACGTGGTGGCCAACGTGGAGGAGTTCAACCGGCTCCGGTCGGTTCTCGCTGTGGTGTGGTTCCGTAACCCCGGAGCTCTCTCCCGGCCCTGAACACCCGGTGGGGACGTGGGCGTTGGCCGGCGAGGGCGGGAAACCATAGGCTCCAAGTCGGCAACCTTCCCCTGCGACGCTCGCAGCCCCGGGTGCGGCCAAGGGCTGCAGCAAGCGGACCTAGGTCTTTGATCGGTCGGGGTGGGGGCTGGCAGGCTCGTCTAGTCGCTCGCTCACGGCGTTGGCGGCGATTATCTTCGCGTACCAGTGAGCGCTGGCTTTGGGTATGCGTTGCTGATTGGTGAAGTCCACGTACACAAGCCCGAACCGCTTGGTGTACCCGTGGGTCCACTCGAAGTTGTCTAGAAGCGTCCAGACGAAGTACCCGCGCAAAGGCACGCCTGCTTGAAGAGCTCGATGGCTTTGGAGGAGGTGGGCCTTGAGGTACGCGATTCTCTGCGGGTCGTTGATCGTTCCATCGCTGCCCACGGAATCGGGGAAGGCCGCACCGTTCTCGGTGACGTACAGGGCGGGGATTCTGTAGTCCCGGTGGAGGCGGACGAGCAAGTCGTACAGCCCCTGGGGGAAAATCTCCCAATCCATCGCCGTTCTCTCCGAACCCTCGACCCTGACGTGTCCAACTTGGAGGGGGTTCTCCGTGGGGTCGTGGCGAACCACGGAGCGGGTGTAGTAGTTGACCCCGAGGAAATCGAGTTTCTGGGAGATCAGGGCCATGTCCCCCGGGCGAACGACGTCATCCAGGGCCGCGTGCAGGGCCCCCATGTCCGGGGGATAGGAACCCACAACCACAGGCTCCAAGAACCAACGGTTCCTGAAGGCATCGGCTCTTTGGGCGGCCGCTTGGTCCTCGGAGGAAGGGGTCTGGGGGTACACAGGGTTGAAGTCCAAGGTGATCCCCACCTGAGCGTCCCTGTTGCGGTCGCGGAGGACCTGCACCGCCAACCCGTGGGAGAGGAGCAGGTGATGGGAGGCCGTGACGGCCAGCCGCATGTCGCGGAGCCCGGGAGCGTGTTCCCCCCACCCGTAACCCAGCCAGCTCATGACCCACGGTTCGTTGTGGGTGATCCAGAAGGTGACCCGGTCCGCGAGGCGGCCCGCGACCACCGCGGCATAGTCGGCAAAGAGGTAGGCCGTGTCCCGGTTGGCCCAACCCTGTCGCTCCTGCAAGGCCAGGGGCAGGTCCCAGTGGTACAGGGTTAGGAAGGGCTCGATCCCAGCGTGGAGAAGCTCGTCCACCAACCGGTCGTAGAAGTCCAGACCGAGCGGGTTGGCGGGTCCACGGCCGTTGGGGATGACCCGGGGCCAGGACACGGAGAACCTGTAAGCCTTGAGACCCAGAGCCTTCATCAGAGCTACGTCTTGTCGGTACCTGTGGTAGTGGTCGCAGGCTGCATCTCCCGTGTGCCCGTGGGCAATGCGCCCAGGCAGGCGAACAAACTGGTCCCAAATGGAAAGCCCCTTCCCGTCCTTGTCCCAAGCGCCCTCAATTTGATAGGCAGAGGTCGCGGTTCCCCAAACGAATCCTTCTGGGAATCTGAGGTCCTGGTTCATCGGTTCTCCTTTTCTGGCCCGTTGGGGGCACTCCCCCAGCAATCCCGCTCCTTTTTGGCAAAGTGCTCCCGCAGCTTCTCGTACCCCCGGGGTGTGGAACGGACACCCAACTCCTCCAGGGCCCACAGCACGGCTCCTGCCACGGGTTCCACGTCCAATCTCCGCACCTGTGCCCGAGGGACAGCCTGGCGGATCACATCGGTGGCGGTATCCACAAGGAGGGGGCCCTTGCCTCGGAACACGCTTCCCGCGAGGACGACCTCCACGTCAGTTTCCGTAAGGTCCAGTCGTCGGATGATGGCCACCGCTGTGACGCCCACTTCTTTTCCTATTTGGACAACCAGCCCTTGGGCCACGTCGTCACCGTCGCCTGCCGCCTCGAACAGGAGGGGTACCAACGTGTGCAGCCTCGGCCAGTCAAGTTCCGCGGGGAGACCGAGGCTGAGCTGGTACAGTTCATCGATCAACTGGGGAACAGAAGGGACCCCAAGAACCTGGAGGACCAGGGGTTGCAACTTTGTGGGCCGGCCCCGCCCATCCCAGGCCCGGCACACCAACCGAATCATTTCCTGGGCGATCTGGGTGCCGCCGCCCCAGTCGCCGGACATCCACCCAAGCCCTGGCAGGCGGAACGCCGTTCCCGAGGGACTTATCCCTGCCGCGTTGAAACCCGCTCCGCACACCACCACGACCCCCCAGGTCCTTGTCGTGCCGGCCCTTAGGGCAATCAGGGTGTCGTTTTCCACCCGGACCCGCTGGGCCAGCCCCAACCCCTGAACCGCGGGGATGAGGAGTTGGAAGTCCCTTGGGAGATCGGCTCCGGCCAGGCCGAGGACGGCCTGGTCCACCGGGGGCCTCACACCCGCCGCGCGCAGGGCCCGATGAGCGGCTTTGGCCATCTCTTCGAGGGCGGCCTGCAACCCCACCACCTGGTGGTTGCCTGGTCCGGCCCGACCCTCACCGGCCACCCGGCCGGTCTCGTCGGCCACAACCGCGGAAGTCTTGGACGCTCCCGCGTCCACTCCCAGCACGTACCTCATGGCCTACCCCTTGGGAAGTAGGGACGGTTGGCTTTCTCCAGGGCTTTCCAGAGTTTGCGAGCCACGTCGTGGGAGGGAACCAAGGGATGGGCGAGAAGGGCCTGCACGGCCAACCGGGGGTTGCCGGTCATAGCCGTCTGCACGGTCAGTTCCTCGTAGGCCTTGACCGCCTGGATCAAGCCCCGGACTCGGCTGGGGGCAGGAGACAGCGGCAGGGGGTGGGCCCCGGTTCGCCCCACGACCGAAGGAACCTCCACCACGCTGTGGGGAGGCAGGTCCGGCAAAGCACCCCTGTTGGGTACGTTCACGGTTAGGGTTCGCTTTGCGTCGTTGTGGAGGGCGGAGATCAGCCCGACCGCGGCCGTGGAATACAGGGCGCCCCCGCGCTTCTCCAGCAGGGGCGGTTTGTGGCGAACCTCGGGGTCGGCGTAGAGCTGAAGAAGCATACGCTCTGTTTCTTGGACCTCTTCGGCACGGGTGCGGGGGGCTTGCCGCTGTTCAGCCAGCACCTGGTCTTGGTGGTAGTAGTAGCGGAGGTAGTAGTTGGGGATGAGTTCCAGATCTTCCAGGAGTTCGGGGGTGAAAGGATACGGTTTGGCTCGAGCCTCGGCGATGGCGCCGTGGAGTAGCTCGGACCACACATCTTCTCCATCGGCCTTCGCCCCCCGAACCCAACTGAGGTGGTTGAGTCCCAAGTAGTCCAACGTAAGGCTCTCTCCTGGGATGCCCAAGCGTCCTGCCAGGTCCCGCTGCATGACCGGGGGCACGTTGCACAGCCCGATGACGTTGGTCTTGCTGTGGGTAGCTACGGCTTCGGTGATCAGCCCCGAGGGGTTGGTAAAGTTGATCAAGAGAGCCTGGGGAGCTAGGCGCTCCATAGCCCGCGCCACCTCCAAAACGGCGGGGATGTTGCGCAGGGCCGAGGCGAACCCTCCCGGCCCGGTGGTCTCCTGACCTACCACCCCAAACTCCAAGGGAATGCGCTCATCCACCACCCGCATGGCCATCCCCCCCACCCGGACCTGGGTAATCACGTAGTCGGCTGCGTCCAACGCTTCCGAGAGATCCTGGGTGAGGGTGATCTTCGTGGTCAGTTGAGCGCTCTGGAACATGCGGTGGGCCAGTCCTCCCACCACCTCCAGCCGCCGAGGGTCGATGTCCATGAGGACAAACTCGCCCAGGGGGAGCTCCCCCTGGTGCGAGATGAACCCCTCCACGAGCTCCGGGGTGTAGGTGCTTCCCCCGCCGATGACCGCCACCTTCAGGTTTTTGGAGGGCATGTCACAGGGAATTGTCCTGAAGAAAGGTCCACAGTTCGTCCAGCAGGCAGAACGCCAGGCAGGTCACGGTGTCCGCGCCACCGTAGTAGATGGCGATCCGGCCGGTACCCGCATCGGCCAAAGCTGCGGTGGGGAAAACCACGTTGGGGACGTCTCCTACGCACTCGTAGATTTCCCGGGGGTTGAGGAGGTAGGGCCGTGTGCGGTAGATGACCTTCCAGGGGCGGTCCAGGTCCAACAGGGCTGCCCCGAAGCTGTACACGAACCCGTTGCAGGACGTCAACACCCCATGGTAGAAGAGAAGCCAGCCCTCGCTTGTCTCCAGGGGGATGGGACCAGCACCGATCTTGGTGGACTGCCAGGAGTTGGGGACGGTCCCCATCACGTGGCGGTGCTTCCCCCAGTGGACAAGGTCGGGGCTTTCGGAGTAGAAGATGTCCCCGAACGGGGTGTGACCGGGGTCGCTGGGCCGGCTGAGCATGGCGTACTTCCCCCGGATTCGCCGGGGGAAGAGCACCCCGTTGCGGTTGAACGGAAGAAAAGCGTTTTCCAGCTGATGGAAGGTGAGGAAATCGTAGGTGTAGGCCATCCCAATCGTGGGACCATGGTACCAATTGCACCAGGTCAGGTAGTAGCGGTCCTCGAGCCACACCACGCGGGGATCGTAGCCGTACACGAACTCTCGGATTTCCTCATCTCCAGAGGCGAAGGCGATGCGGTGGGGGGAAATACTCCAGTGCAGGCCGTCCTCGCTCTTTCCCGGATGGAGCTGCATCGACCGTTCGGTGGTGTCCACCCGGAACACCCCGGCGAACCCCTGGCCATAGGTCACCACGGCGCTGTTGAAGATGCTGTTGGCCCGGGGTACGGCTTGCCTGGTGATGATGGGGTTGCGGGAACACCGCCAGACCACATCCCCCAAGCCCCCGGGCCGCTCTTCCCAAGGGATATGGGGAAGCGAGGGACCTACGAGTTTGACCATGCACCTACCTCCTCACCGAGGCCGCCTGTTGGCAGGCCACGAAGTGTTCGTCCTCCACCTCCACCAGGTGGGGTGCCGCATCCCGACAGGCCTGGTAGGGAAAGGGACAGCGCTCGTAAAAGGCGCAACCTTGGGCATAGGCAGCTTCTTGGCCTTTGAGCCGGAGCTCGCCCTCTTCCCACTTTCGGTCCAGACGGGGGACAGAAGCCATGAGCATCGTGGTGTAGGGGTGGATGGGGTTGTTGAACACCTTGGCCACATCGCCCTGTTCCACCGCGCACCCGCGGTAGAGGATGACCACCTTGCCGCTGATGTAGTACCCGAGGGCCATGTCGTGGGTGATGAACAGAATGGAGAGCCCTTGCTCTCGGGTGAGGTCGGCAAGGAGGTTGAGGACCTCCACCCGGGTGGTGGCATCGAGCATGCTGATGATCTCGTCGGCCACCAGGAACTCCACGTCCAGCAACAGGGCCCGGGCGATCAGGAACCGCTGGAGTTGACCGCCACTGAGTTGGTGGGGGTACTTGCCGAGGACCTCGCGGGGGTCAAGGCCCACACCCCGCAGCGTCTTGTGTACACGGTCGCTCCAGTCCTTCTCGCCCATGCGGGGGAAGAACTGGTGGCGCACAACGGCGAACACCCGATCGGCCTTGAAAATGGGGTTGAAGGAACTGTACGGGTCTTGAAACACGCCTTGGACGCGGCGGTAGTAGTCCCGCAGTTGCTTCCCGGCAAAGGAGGCGATGTCCGCCCCGCGGAACAGCAAGCGTCCGGACGTTACCGGGAGGGTGCGGAGGATGAGGCGGCCGATTGTGGTCTTGCCCGACCCACTTTCCCCAATGAGGGCGAACACTTGGCCTTCTTCCACGGCGAAGCTCACCTCGTGGACCGCGCGGAGCTTCTTGCCCCCGAACACGCCCAGCCGGTACACCTTGGACACCCTGTCCAGTTCAACGAGGGCCATGATCAGCCCTCCAGCACGCCACCAGGTGTCCCTCGGTGATCTCCGTGAACGGGGGATCTTGGGCACAGCGGTCGAAGGCCACGGGGCAGCGCTCCTGAAATCGGCATCCCGGAGGGGGCGTCAGCAGGGGCGGGGGATTGCCGGGAAGGCCCGCCAGGCGGTGAGTTCTGTGCCGGACGCCCACTTCGGGGAGAGAAGAAATGAGCAATTGGGTGTAGGGATGGACAGGGTGATGGATGAGCTCCTCGGTGGGGGCTTTCTCCACCAGTTTTCCCGCGTACATGACCAGGATTGTGTCGGCCATCTGGTAAAGAACGGAAACATCATGGCTGATGACCATCATTCCCTTCACAAATGCGCGATCGCGGAACTGGACGAGCATCTTGGCCACGGCTTTCTGTGTGGACACATCCAGGGCCGACGTGACCTCATCGGCCAGGAGAAGGGAAGGATTGAGCAACGTAGAGATCACGATTACTGCTCTTTGCTTCATCCCCCCCGACAGTTCGATGGGGTACATGTCCAGCACTTTGGGGGTGAGTTCGACAAGATCGAGTCGGCGTCGAAGCTCGGGCCACATGTCCCTCGCGCGGACGCCCCGCGAGGCCAGGATCTCTGCGATCAGTCGGCCCAGTTTCCGCGTGGGGTTGAGGGCGTTCATCGCATACTGAGGGACCATGGCGATCTTCTCGAACCGGAAGGGGTCCATGCGGGACCTGTCCCAGATGGGAAGACGCTGGCCATCGAGGGTGACCTCTCCTTCCACGTACCTCATCGGCGGCTTGAGCAGCACCAAGCTTCGGGCTAGGGTGGACTTGCCGCACCCGGACTCTCCGGCTACCCCCATGATCTCCCCGTCCGCCAAGGTGAGCGAGGCGCCATCCAGCGCCCGCACCTCCCCCCGCAGGGTTTGGTAATAGACGCGCAGGTTTCGCAGCTCCAGGGCCATCTACTTCTCCCGGAGTTTGGGGTTGAACACTTCGTCCAGTCCCACGTTGGTGATGTACAGGGCTCCCACGATGAGGGCCAAGGCCAGGCCCGGGGGGACAAACCACCACCACATTCCCAGGGGCAACGCCCCCCAGGAAAGGGCCAGGTTCATCATCATCCCCAAGGAGATCCCCGTAACCGGGCCCAACCCGAAGAAGTCCAGGGAAGTGCCGGTGAGGATGGCCCCCCCGAACTGAAGAATGAGGACCATCACCAGGTACGACATCATGTTGGGGGCAATTTCCGTGGCGATGATGCGTAAGGGGCTCATCCCGCTGATCCTGGCGAGATCCACAAACTCTCGGCTCCGAAGGGACATCGTCTGCGCCCGGACCGCACGTGCCGTCCAGGGCCAGGCGGTAAGCCCAATGAACACCGCTTGAATGAAATAGCTGCGGAGTTTCACGTAGGCCACGATGATGAGGAGGATGGCCACCGTAGGAATGACCAACACGATGTTGGTGAGGGTGTTGAGGGTTTCGTCGGTGGCTCCCCCGCGGTAGCCCGCCACAAACCCGATCAACGTGCCGAGGAAGGTGGCCAACCCTCCCCCCAGGACGCCCACCAGGAACACCGGGTACAACCCGTGCACGAACTGACTGAAGATGTCTTGGCCAAAGATCGTCGTCCCCATCCAATGTTGGGCGGAAGGGGGTTGGCGTGGGCGCCCAATGTACGCCCACGGCTCGTATCGGGTAATGTGCGGACCCACCACGGCCAGGACCACAAAGAATAGGACCACCGACAGCCCCAGGCGAAGCTTCCAGTTTCTCCACGCAAAGTACAGTACGTCCGACCGCGGTTTCTTCTCTTTTTTGCTCATCACTCGCTCACCGTCCCCCGTCGAATGCGAGGATCGACCACCAGACAAATGATGTCCACGAGCAAGTTCCCCAACAGAACGCCAAAGATGATGAACAGGAAGCACCCTTGGACCAGAAAATAGTCTTGGTTTTGAATGGCCTGGAACAGAAGCAGGCCGATCCCCGGGTAAGAGAAGGCCACCTCGGTGGCAATGGCCCCGGCGGCGATCACACCCAGCTGCAGGGCCAGACCGGTGATCTGGGGAAGCATGGCGTTGCGGAAAGCGTACTTGCGGATGAGCTTTCGCGGCACACCGAGGGACTCCAGGTACTGGGAGTAATCCGCTTCCAGCTCGTAGATGATCATGTTGCGCATGCCAATGGCCCAACCACCGAACATGACCAAAAACAAGGAAAGGAAAGGCAGGAACCAGTGGCGAACCAGGCTGAGGGCGAAGCGGAGGGAAGCTTCGGGCATGATCCCAAAGCCGTAAGCCCCTCCGCTGGGAAACCACCGCAGGGCAATCCCCAACCCCCAGGCCATGAGGAGCCCCAACCACATGTAGGGGGTGGCGGTGAGGAAGTACCCGACAGGAAGGAGGGTGCTGTCCAAGATCTTCCTCCGGGCAGCAAAGGCCCCGAATTTGTTGCCCACCAACCAGCTGAGCAAAATGGCGGGGACCAACAGGGCCACGGTGTAAGGCACCGCCTCCAACAGAACCTGGCTGACCGGCTTGGGGAACAGGTACACGCTCACGCCAAAGTCTCCCCTGAACAGGGCCCGCCAGAAATTCACGTACTGTTGCCACAAGGGGAGATCCAGGCCAAAGGCGCGAATGAAGTACCCCCGGAGGGCTTCCATGGCCTGAGCCGCGATCACCCCGGCCCGAGAGAGCATCGCTTGCACCGGGTCCCCGGGCATGAACCTGAGGATGGCCCAATCCAAGGTCACGGCAAAGAAGAAGGTCAGAATGTAGATGAGCAGCCTCTTCCTGATGTAGCGCATAAGATCAGGAAGGGCCGCCCCTCCTGGGAGGGGCGGCCCGACTTCCTCTACGGAGCAGCCTTGAGCTCACACAGCATGTGCAGCCCGCCCATCTGCCAGTACCCAGCCCAGGTGGACGGCAGCCACTTTGGCCGGCCGGCCTCGGCCCCAGGGAAGTTCGTCCACACCGTTTCCTGGTACTGAGCCCACAGCCCGTTGTACCACAGGGGAATCATCGGGAGGTCCTGAAGCATGATCCGCTGGATCTGGGAGCACACAGCCTTCATCCCGGCCGTGTCCCAAGCTGGCGTCCTGGCCAGGTCCCCCACGAGCTGGAAGATCGCAGGGTTGTCGTACCGCCCGAAGTTTCCCCCGCCCATGATGTCCCGGATGGGGTGGTTGAACAGGAGGTTGTACAAGGTCCAGGGGGTGTTGCTCAGCCCGGCCCAGTTGTTGAGGGTCATGTCGAATGTGCCGCTCACCAGGGCCGTGGACCAGGCCCCGTAGTCCGGCGTGCGGTGCTCCAGGTTGATCCCCACGGCTCGGGCGCTCTCGGCGATGATGCGGATGGCCTCCATCCAGTCGGTCCAACCGAACGGGCAGGTGATCTCCAGCTTGATCTTGGAGCCGTCCGGGGCTTCCACGAACTTGTCCCCGTCGCGGTCCCGGTACCCAGCAGCGGCCAGGATCGTCCGGGCCTGGGCGGGGTTGTAGGTAAACCCCAACTCCTTGACCACCTGCTCATCCACGTACTTCCACAGGTGGGGGAGGAGACCCGTGGGGTTGGCCTTTTCCACCAGTCCGCCGAAGGCCACCTTCACGATCGCGTCCACGTTGACGGAGAAGGCCAGGGCCCGGCGGAAAGCCGGGTCGCCCATGGGCTTCTTGGTCGTATTGAGGAACAGCACTGCAGTGTTGGCCGCCAACATGTACGGGGGTTTCGGCAGGTACGTCCGGAGGTACCCCCAGGGCACCAGCTCAGCCATTCCCGGGAGGAAGTTGTTGCTCAGGTCGATCTCCCCCTTGAGCAGCGACCCAAGGGCGAGGGGGTTCGTGGTGAACCGGATCTCGATGATGTACTTGGGCGCTGGCTTGAGCCCAAGGACCTTGGTCCCCCACCAGTCGTCGTTGCGGATGTACACATTCCGGTCTGGACCGTGGGAGAAGTACCGGTAAGCCCCAGACCCGATCGGGTTAGGGTTCATCCCCGATGTGATCTCGTCCGCACTCCTGGTGGCCCAGATCTTCTTGGGGACGATGTACAGGTTGAACAGGTTGTTGTCGAAGGCTTGGTAATGGGGGGTGGCCTTGAACCGGAACTCCACCGTGTGAGTATCCACGGCCACTACCGCCCCGAGGTAGGCGTCCCACATGTAACTGAACCACAGGGCAGGGATCTTCTGCCCGAGCTCAAAGGTGAACACCACGTCCTCGGCGGTGAGGGGGGTCCCGTCCTGCCAAGTGAGCCCCTTGCGGAGTTTGACCACATAGAGCTCTGCGCTCTTCCACTCCGCACTCTCGGCCAACCAAGGTATGAGCTTGTCCTCCACTGGGTCGTAGAAGAACAGGGGTTCGTAGATGAGACCCGCTGTCCCTGACGTATTGGCTTTGCTCCAGGTGATGAAGGGGTTCCAGTCAATGGGCGGACCCCAGGCCGCTCCGCTAATGTACAGGGTTTCGTTCCTGGGGAACACTTGACCGAAGGCCAAGGCCCCCACCACAAGCAATGTCGCTACACTCACCATCCGCTTCCACATAAACTACACCTCCCTGTGTTCTACTGTCCTTCTCCTGCTGCCCGACGACCGTCCGTTTTCCTCTGCTTCTGTCTTCTCTCACCTCCTTTTGGGGGGAATGCACAAGGGGAACCGACCCCCAGGGTTGGCCTCAGTACACCTCCAGTTCCCAGATGGAGTACCCGTAAGGCGTGGCGCGGCGCAGACCTTGGATGCGTACGTACCTTGCGGGGGTCCGGGGCAGGGCCACGATGTCTACCCCGCCGTCCCCGCTGGTGGTGGCAAACACCGTCTCCCACAGGTCTCCCTCCATTGAAATCCTCACCTCATACGCTCGGGCGAACGCGGCCTCCCAGAAAATGACCACAGTTTCAACTTCCCGCGCGGATCCCAAGTCGATCTGAATCCACTCCGCGTCGGTGTAGGCGCTGGACCAGCGGGTCCCCAAGTCCCCGTCGCAGACGTGATGGGGTTCTCCCCTGTACCACTGGGAAAAGGCTTCATTGCTCGAGGCGACCACCGTCTTGCCCAGAGCCTTGTTCTCTCGGGGGGCGAAGAAGGCTAGATAAGGGCCGCTCAGGGAAGACTCGTTTCCCGCAAGGTCCACGCTGCGCAGGTTGTAGTAGCAGGACGCGCCCGGACTGAGGTTCAGATCGAGCACGAAGTTGGTCAAGACTCTGTCGAACACCATTTCTCCGTCCAGACAGTGACGGGACACCCGGACGTGGCTGAAGTCGGGATCGGTGGGGCTGGCCCAGGTGAGGAGGATCCCCCGTTGGAGGGAGGTGACGCTGACTTTGGTGGGAGGGCCTGGGGGTATCGTATCCCTCACCGTTGGCATCTGTTGGGCGAGTTCCAGGCAATCCACGAACACCGTGATCGAGCCAAAACCCGTGCCCTCCAGGACGAAT
>OGCL01001074.1_pt1 | contig 25285 bp, 21 predicted proteins | sample 1570041 | NCBI WGS metagenome assembly OGCL01 (sample SAMN06266162, study PRJEB24511) | hot springs metagenome | isolation source: Hot spring water | place: South Africa: Limpopo | collected 2015-06-22 | reverse complement strand
ATGTAGCGCAAGGCTTTAGCCTTGCTTAAAGCAACCCTGAAGGGTTGCCCTACAAAAGATATAATGCGTTCGTATTAAATAATGAGGAGGCTAACAGAACCCGCATGGTTAAAAGAAGAAATAACCCCCTGCTTCTGAACATATTTATTTATTAGGGAAAGCGATATAGGAAGTGTTGAACCCTCGATTTATTCGATGATGGTTATGATCGGACCATTTTCGTTCAGATTTTATCATCATCTCCAGGGGTGGGGGTGAGGAAGCATGCAAGGATCAACTAAATCCTCAATACGAAGCCTTCAAAACCAATGAAATCAAGACTTATAGGGCGCTACCATTCAAATGTTTAATTCTTGTGGATAAAGATGACTTTTATCTACACCCTCTTCCCTTTTTCAGAAAATAAAAATAAAAAAAAGGGGGGTGGCTTAAATTACCCTTTTATATCAAAAAGTTATCATCATGTTTCATGTGGACTTCCAAACAGAGCTTCTAAGGGTTTTCATGACTTCTTAAGACATGCCGATGTTCATATCTTGTTTAAATATACCTTTATATGTGATTCTATGTCAGCGATTGCAGAGATGCAAAAAAGGGGGAAAATCCCCCTTTTTTTGCTTAGCATTGGCCCAAAAAGTAAAAACAAAATCACTTCACGGCGCTTTTAAGACCGCTCCCTGCCTTGAACTTTGGGACCTTAGCCGCAGGAATCTTAATCTCCTTTCCGGTCTGGGGATTTCTCCCTATCCTGGCTTTTCTCTTCCCTACAGAAAAAGTCCCAAATCCAGGAAGGGCCAATCTGTCTCCTTTTTTAAGCGCCTTGGTCACGGTGGCAACAAAGGCATTGAGGGCTTTTTCAGCGGATGCTTTGGAAATCTTGGTTTCCTTCCCAATTGCAGCTACCAATTCAGCTTTCGTCATCTAAATCACCTCCTCCTTTAGTTAAGATTTTGTTTTTACCCTAAGGAAATTAGTGCTCATCATAAATCACAGATATTTTAAAAGTCAAGTATTTTTATTGAAAAAGGATAGCAAGGCATCATTGGCTGCTCTTTGAAGGTCAGGCTTGAATGTCCCTTCCATCTCGCACTAAAGGGCTCAGCTTTTTATGGGGAAACCTTTCTGTCACTCTGGTCTGCCTCATCCATATGAATCTGGAGGCGATTCGGGTCCATTTCTAAGATTGAGAAGATCCTTCGCTCAATCTCAAAGGTGGACTGTCTCAGCCCCTCCAACAGTTCAATCGCCCTCTCACTCTTCCCGTAACGCCTTTTGAGATCTTCGAACCGTTCATCGAGAGAGACGACCCGGTCATGTTGCACGCGTTTGTCAGCATAGTTGACCACTTCCTCTTCAGATATCTGTTGAGGATCCATCTCTTTCGAGAGATGGATATGCGCCGCTACAATCTCTCCGATCCTCTCAAACCCGATCTCTTTTAAAAGTCTGAAACCGGTCAAAGCATGGTCCTCTTGGGTTCGCAGGCATTCGGTCTTCGTAAGATCGTGAAGAAGCGCCGATGCCTCAACCAGGGGGAGGTTGATCCTCTGTCCTCTACGGTTCAACTCAATCGAGAGAAAGAGGGCGACTTTCGCCACCTCGATGCTGTGCTCCACAATATGCTCAAGCATGCCGTATCTCACCATCAAGCGCAGACAGTCTTCTCGGGTTGGAATCATCATTCGATCTTCCCCTGGCCGGGTTCCTTCCCTTTCTCGGACAAAGATAGGACAGGCTGGCTTTCGATCTGTTCCAGTTTAAAACCAAACTTATCCAGGCGTCTTCTCGCCTCTTCAAACTTATTCATCGCATTGGTCATATGTTTTCCAAGAAGCTGGAAGTCTCCCTGAAAATGGTCCAGCTCTTTTTTCAACCCCGAAAGCGAATCCAGAATCCGGTGTGCCTCCTTTTCGATCTTCAGCCCCCTCAGACCGAGGACGATCACCTGAAGATAGGCATAGAAGGAGTTAGGCGATACCGGAATGACCTTCTTCTTTAGAGCATAATTCAGTATGCCCTTTTCCTCTCCAAGCGCCTCATCCTTGGTGATCGTCTCATAATAGACATTTTCCGCAGGAATATAGAGAAGGGCAAAATCGTAGGTCTTTTCCTGGGGAAGAATGTATTTCCCTGCAATGTCGTCAATGTGTTTCTTCACGTCTTTTGAAAAGGCCTTCTGGAATGCCTTTTTCTCCTCTTCGGTTTTACATTCGATCATCCGTCTAAAATTATCAAGAGGAAACTTGGAATCAATCGGAACCAGCCTATCCCCGAGTCGGATAACGGCATCGACTCGCTCTCCGCTCGAAAACTGGTACTGTAGCGTAAAGAATTCCGGTGGGAGAATCTGGGATAAAAGCTCTCCTAAAAACTGTTCGCCCAAACCACCCCTCATTTTGGGGGGCTGAAGGATTTCCTGAAGGGTAGCAATGTCCTTTCCGACCTCAAAGATTCGCCGGCTCGACTCTGAGAGTTCTCCGATATTTTTCTGGACATCCCCGATCACTCGAGCGGCATTGTCGAGCCGTTTATTGATCTCTCCGCTTGAGTTTTGGAGTTGCTGGTTCACCTGGTCTGTAATCCCCCTCAACTGGGCATTGATGGCATCCTGCTGCTGTGAGAGTTGGGAAATATTTCTGGCAAGACCTTCATTCATCTGCTCTCTCAACTTTTCAATCTGCTGTTGAATCAACGTCCATACGGTCTGCGAGGATTGGTCTTTTCTCACCTCTTCCGCCATTTTTCTCAACCGATGTTCCATCATGAAGAATAAGACCACTGCCAGAACGATGATCAATCCTGAGAGAAGATAGATTCCTTCCATGCTTACCTCTCAAAAAGGGACGATTTTATCATGGATGTTGTATGATCAGATGCCCCTCCACTCGGCTTTCATGCGGGTTGGTCACGGAAATTTTCCATAGTCTTCCCTGCTGGGCTTCCCTTTTTTGAAAAGGCAATTCAATCTTAAGCGGACTCTTTCCTGAAATGTCTTGAAAAGCCATGGCATTTTCCATTTCTCCTAAAGAAATCTTAAGTGGAGTGTCGGATGTTTCCCACCTCATTTCGAGCTTCAATTTTTCGATTGGCTCTCCCTCCCTGAGGGGAAAAAGGGGAATAAAAAATGAGAATTGCTCCCTGCCTTGTGCTCCGATCTGAAAGGGGAAAATAATGTACCTTCTTTCGAGTATGTTGTTCTCAATACGGATGTCGTCCGGACGAAGCTTTGGGGCAATGGACACCCTTACTTTGGAAACCCCTTTGACGCTAACCCGATAGGGAGGTGATAGGGTATATAGATTTTTAGAGTGGGCCTTTAATCCTTCCGAAATGAAATGCTCAAAATCTGAAATCTTCCGGTCATTTAAATAGATCTGAACTCTAAAAATCACACCTTTTCGGAGGTCAGCCTCACCTTCATTGGAGAGGATGATATTCAGTTCCAGATCCTCTGTCAAATCAAAATCCTTGATGACAATGTCTGGACCGATGGGAAGCCCTTCAAGGACTTTCTTTAACTGGTTATTCTCTTGATTTAATTCTCTGGCATCAAGGAGAGTATGGACCCGGGCTTCCACTTCATGTCTTCCAAAAAGGGAGAATGGCGTGGTCAGGGCAATGCTCTGTTGAGGTTGAAGGAGCGTCTCATCGGAAAGGCTTTTCAATTTAAACTTTTGCTTAAGCCGGCCATCTACCAATAGACTCAATTCTCCACTTTCCATTGGAAATGGGGCTGTGCCAATATTGGTGAGGATGGCAACCAATGTCCTCTTCTGCTTTAGAAAAAGATTGGAGACGGTGATGTCAGGAAGGCTTAAGGGTTCTTTGGAAGGTTCGGGGGGTATGGGAATCGGTGCAAGATGGCTTACCTCCTCCTTCTTATTCTTTTCTTCCTCCTTCTTAATCGTCTCTTCCTCTTTCTTCTCCTCCCTTAACTCCGCCTTCTCCAACTTATCCGTAATTTTCTCTTCCAGGGGAATCCCAGAAAGATATTCATCCAGATAGTAAATGAACTCTTCAGAAAAAGGGGGAGATGGGAATTGGACCGTCATTCTGGTTGAACACCCGGATAGAAAGAAGAAAATAGCGAGAAATAGGATCGCCCCTCTTGCCATGGATTGATTCTTAACCTCCCTAACCAATAAGATATCTCATCACCTGACTAAAAGCAATAATCGTGATTATACGTTTCAATAGGGAGAAACAATAGAGGCAGGAGTAAATGTCCCTGCCTTTTTCTCTTCAAATTATATTTTGGTTTATCCCTTTAGAAAGCACCGCCAACTGCCCCGTCCGAAGCTGAGATCTTATCGGGCTCATTAAAATGAATTGATTTCCATCTGGAAATCAAACGGCGAGTTTAACAGCGTATAACTTAATGACTCCACAGGCCATTGATCTTATAAAAACCAAAGTCTAATCTCGGGATGAACTCGCCATAACACTTGAAACCATTTGCAAAGTTATATCATAAATTAACCCTTTGTTCTCCTATTGCGATTCGATAGAACTTCGTTTATAGTTTCTACCAAATATCATTTGAGGAGGCGATGGCTTGAAGAGAACGATCAGATGCTTTATGTTGCTTTTCCTGGTTTTAACATTGGGAATGGTATGGGTGGGTTGTGCAAAACCACCCGAGGCCGAGAAAGAAGCGGCGAAAAAGGCAATGGATGCAGCCATCTCAGCCGGGGCAGAAAAATATAGCTGGGCTGACTTTGAAGCTGCCAGAAAGGTATGGGATGCTGCAGAATCCCAGTTAAAGGAGAAGAAATATAAGAAAGCAAAACAGGGATATATCAATGCCAAAGCTGCTTTTGAAAAGGCAGCTACAGCCGTTGAAACCGGAAAGAAGGCAGTTTCCGATCAGGCGAATGCAGCCCTGAAAACCATTCAAGAAGATTGGGGTAAATTAAGTATTACCGCAAGCAAGATGGAGAAAAAGTTGAAGGACAAGAAACAGGCTTGGACAGCTGATGCCAAGGCGATCAGTGAGGGATTAACTAAATCAAAAGAGATGATTGCTACAGCACCTGCCGAAGCCAAAGCGAAACTGGATGAACTAAAAGCCCTGATCGAAAAATGGGGGGCGACCTTCAAAGAGATGACCACAACAACCTCAAAACCAAAAACCACAAAAAAGAAATAAGTCCCTTGAGGTTCCTTGAAGTATCGCTATCAATGGATCGGAGAGAGGATAGATGAAAAAATGGATTGATCTCAGGAGCGACACGGTGACCCGACCCACTCCTGCCATGAGAAAGGCCATGGCAGAAGCAGAGGTGGGAGATGATGTATTCGGCGAAGACCCTACAGTCAACGCCCTTCAGGAGAGAGTGGCCAATTTGCTTGGAAAAGAGGCAGCCATCTTCGTCCCTTCAGGAACCATGGCCAATCAATTAGCCATTAAATCCCACACCCAGGCAGGGGATGAGGTGATCATCGAGTCCACCTCCCACCCCTATAATTTTGAAGGAGGAGGAGGGGCCGTTCTTTCCGCAATCCAGTTTCAATGCCTCAAGGGAATAAGGGGCATTCTCGAGGCATCTCAAATCGAAGAGGCCATCCGACCGGATGACCACCACTTTCCTGTGTCGCGACTCATCTGCCTCGAAAATACTCATAACCGTGGAGGGGGAGCCATCTATCCCATCGAGAAGATGGCGGAGATCCACCGACTGGCAAAATCAAAAGGCCTTCTCATTCATCTTGATGGGGCCAGATTGTGGAATGCCTCGGTCGCAACTGGAATCCGTCCCCAAGAATATGCTCAATGGGCTGACTCTGTGTCGGTTTGTCTCTCCAAGGGATTGGGGGCTCCGATCGGATCTCTCCTGGCAGGCACTAAAGTTTTTATTGATCGGGCTCACCGTTTCAGAAAGATGTTTGGAGGCGGCATGCGTCAGGTTGGAATCATTGCCGCTGCCGGTCTATATGCCCTCGAACATCACATGGACCGTTTGAAAGAAGACCATCAGAACGCCAAACGTCTTGCGGTTGGTCTGAGAGAACTGAAGGGGGTCTCGATTGATCCAAAGCATGTGGAAACCAATATTGTCATTTTTGACGTAACGGAAACCGGAAAACCAGCCTCTCAGATCGGCGAGGCGATGAAGAGTCACCATGTCCTCATCCATCCTTTCGGAAAAACACAGATTCGTCTGGTCACCCATCTCGATGTTAACGAGGACGATATCGAAATCGCCCTGAAGACATTCAAAAAAGTTTTGGGATAAAAGGCAATGAGGTCTGCTGAAGATGGAGTTTGAACCAATTCTTGTCCTGGTCACCTGCGGTTCAGAAGAAGAGGCATTAAGAATTTCAAATGGTCTTGTGGCGGAGCAGTTAGCCGCCTGTGTCAACCTCATCTCTCCGGTCCGTTCCATCTATCGCTGGGAGGGGAAGATATGGGACGAAAAGGAGTGGCTTCTCATCATTAAGACACATAAAAAGAAATTCGATGAATTAGAAAAGAAGGTGAAGTCCCTCCATTCCTACTCCGTCCCTGAAATCATCGCCCTCCCCATTATTGAAGGCTCTTCTTCCTACCTTGAGTGGTTGTTAGAAATGACCCGATAAAATTCGTCCTCTTAACAAGGGGGTTGGGGGGCGTTATGGGTGATTGGAATTTAGATGAGGGCTGGTTTTTTCAGATGGTAGTCCGTGTTCTGCTCAAAGGTAAAGGCCACCTGTAAAATTTTTCCTTCATCGAAATGTCTTCCCATGATCTGAAGCCCAATGGGTAACCCTTCCGGGCTAAATCCACAGGGCAGAGAGATTGCCGGGATGCCGGTCAGGTTGGCTGGAATCGTTAGGATGTCAGACAGATACATCTGGAGCGGGTTTTCAACTTTTTCACCAATCCGAAAAGCAGGCGTAGGCGCTGTAGGCGTCAAGATCACATCCACTTCTTTAAAGGCCTCTTCAAAATCTCTCCGCATCAGGGTTCTGGCCTGTGAAGCCTTTCGGTAGTAGGCATCGTAATATCCTGCGGACAGGACATAGGTTCCAAGGATGATTCTTCGCTTAACTTCCTTGCCAAACCCCTCGGCTCGGGTCCGGCCATACATTTCCATCAGGTCTTCATACTGACTGGAACGGAAGCCATATTTCACCCCATCGTACCGCGCCAAATTGGAACTGGCCTCTGCCGTGCAGATGATATAATAGATTGCCACGGCATAGGGTGTATGTGGCAGTGAAATGGTCTTCACCTCCGCCCCCCATTTTCCTAAGAGGGCAATCGCCTCTCTGACCGATCCTTCCACAGCCGGATCCATCCCTTCGACGAAATACTCATCCGGGATTCCGATGCGGATTCCTTTAACATCATTGATCAGGAATTGCTTATAGTCTGGAACTTCGATATTGACAGAAGTCGAATCACTGGGATCATAGCCGCTGATCCCGCCAAGCAGGATGGCACAATCCTCAACATCCTTGGTGATCGGACCGATCTGATCCAGGGAAGAGGCAAAGGCGACCAGCCCATACCGAGAGACCCTGCCATAGGTCGGCTTCAAACCAACCACCCCGCAGCAGGCAGCGGGTTGTCTGATCGAACCTCCGGTATCTGTGCCGAGGGCAGCGATACACTCATCCGCTGATACAGCCGCGGCAGACCCTCCACTCGAACCCCCTGGAATCCGGCTAAAATCCCATGGATTTTTGGTGGTATGAAATCTAGAGTTTTCTGTTGAGGACCCCATGGCAAATTCATCCATATTCAACTTGCCAAGGAAGATTGCCCCTTTGTCTTTCAATTTCCGGATGACGGTGCCATCATAAAAAGGAACATAATTTTCCAATATCTTTGAGGCACAGGTGGTCCGTATCCCTTGGGTGCAGAGAATGTCCTTAAGGCCCAATGGAATACCTGCAAGGTCCCCGATGCCTTCCCCTCTTGCAATCTGTCGGTCCACCTCATCTGCCTGGCGAAAAGCTTCCTCCTCTGTCAAGAGGAGATAGGCCTTTATCTTTCCATCCACCTCCTTGATTCGGCGATAAAAGGCTTCGGTTGCCTCTTTCGAGGTTACCTCTTTCTTCATCAGAAGGTCATGGAGTTGATGGATGGTGAGTTCGTGAAGTTTCATGCTTGAACTCCCTCGAAATCTGAAATGCGAATATCGAAATTCGAACCAATGACTAAAATTTAAATCTCAAATGACCAAAACTTTTTTTCAGGAGGTACATTTCGAATTTGTTTCGAGTTTCGGATTTCGTGCTTCGAATTTTCGCTTTACTCAATAATTCTTGGCACCTTAAAATGGTCATCTTCTTGAGCAGGAGAAATGCCCAAAACTTCTTCCTTTGGAAACGATGGCTTCACCTCGTCCTCCCTGAAGACGTTGGCGATGGGAATGGCGTGTGAGGTGGGCTCCACGCCTTGGGTGTCAAGGCGATTCAACTGTTCCATATAGGCGAGGATCTGTTCCAACTGCTCTCCAAACCTCTTCTTCTCCTCTTCGGATAATTCAAGGCGGGCCAGCTTTGCCACTTTTTCAATATCCATCTTCATCGTTTGAAACTCCGATTAGAATTAATTCCCTCTGTTCGGACAATGTAACATCCTAAATTCTAAACAAACTCCAATGTTCAAAGCGCAAAACTCAAAATCCTAAATCCTTCAACTTTTAGATTTTAAACTTGTTTAGGGTTTAGCGTTTGGACCATTTTGGATTTCTTATTTCAGCATTTCTCTGATTCTGCCCAGGCTCTCTTCCAGTTTTTTACACTGAGAAAGGAAGGCCTCTCCTTTTTCTCTCACTTCTCGGACAACTTCCGGAGGAGCCTTCGAAAGAAACTGCTCATTGGAAAGTTTCTTCATCACAAAAGCATTCTCTTTCTCAATCTTTAAAATCTCTTTTTGGAGCCTTCTGGCCTCCTCTTCCATGCGGGCCCGCTCCATCGGCACAAAGATCTCCACATCCCGCACAACGGCATAAGCGCTATAGAGAGGTTTATCCATCTTCTGCCTGACATGAAATTCCTTGACCGATGCAAGGAATTGGATAAAAAGCCCCAGATCCTGAAATCTCTTTACTGTCTCTTCACTCTTTGCCCGGATATGAACAGAGATCTGTTCCGAGGGGGCCAGGTTCATCTCGCCCCGGATGTTTCGAAGGCTATTGACCACCTCAATGACCCATGCCATTTCATCCTCGGCGTTTGGATCATCATCCTGTGGTTGGGGTTTGGGATAGGCTGAAATCATGATGGATTCATTCTCCCGTCGTTCAGGGAAACGCTGCCAGATCTCCTCGGTGATAAAGGGCATAAAAGGATGCAACAGACGGAGGATGGCATCGAGAACTTCGGAAAGCGTATGGCGGGTGAGGTTCTGTCTTCTCGGCTCCTCCTCCCGATAGAGGTACAGTTTGGTCATCTCCACATACCAATCGCAGAATTCGTGCCAGATAAACTGGTAAAGAAGATGGCAGGCCTCGTTAAACTTATATTCATCCAGCGCTTTTCGAACGGAGCGTATCGTCTGATTCAACCGAGCCCGGATCCACCGGTCTGGAAGGCTCAACCCTTCTCGGGAAGACTCACGGGCCGCTTCGTCAGGAAGTGAGGTCCCCAGATTCATCAAAGCAAAGCGGGAGGCGTTCCATATCTTATTCGCAAAATGGCGGTAGCCCTCGGTCCGAGACTCTGAAAGTTTCAAATCACTGCCAGGCATGGTCAGGGCCGCAAGAGTAAAACGGAGTGCATCTGCCCCGAATCGGTCAATCAGTTCAAGTGGATCGACCACGTTGCCACGGGTCTTTGAATATTTTTCCCCTTTCTCGTCTCTGACCAGGCCATGGATGTAAACATCCCTAAAGGGGACGTCTCCCATGAACTTCAGTCCCATCATCATCATCCTGGCGACCCAAAAAAAGAGGATGTCGAAACCGGTCACCAGAACAGAGGTGGGATAAAAGACCTTCAGCTCCGGTGTCTTCTCAGGCCAACCCATGGTCGAAAAAGGCCATAGCGCAGAACTGAACCAGGTGTCTAAGACATCGGTCTCCTGCTTCAATTGATTCGATCCACATCGAGCACAGGAAGATGGTTCCTTTTTCGACACCAGGACTTCTCCACAAGCCTCGCAATACCAGGCCGGGATGCGATGACCCCACCAGATCTGCCGAGAGATACACCAGTCCTTGATATTCTCCATCCACTCATAGTAGGTCTTCTCCCAGAGTTCAGGGACAATCCGGGTACGACCTGTTCGTACGGCTTCCATGGCGGCCTGGGCCAGAGGTCTGGTGCGGACAAACCACTGCAGGGAGAGATTGGGCTCGACAATCGTCTTGCATCGGTAACAATGGCCAACTTTGTGGTGATAGTCCTCTGTCTTGAGCAGAATTCCATCCCGTATAAAATCTTCAACGATCCTCTCTCGGCACTCAAAACGATCCATCCCCTGATACGGACCAGCCTGTTGATTCATTCGGCCTTCCTCATCAATCACCTTGATCTGTTCCAGCCCATGTTTCAATCCGATCTCAAAATCATTAAAATCATGGGCGGGGGTGATCTTAAGGCAACCCGTTCCAAACTCCCTGTCCACGTAAGGATCGCCAATGATCGGAATCTCCCTGTCCAGCACAGGCAGAACCACCTTCTTCCCGATATCTCCCTGATAGCGGTCATCCTCTGGATGCACCGCCACGGCGGTATCGCCCAACATTGTCTCTGGCCGTGTCGTCGCCACCACCACAAAGCGGTCACCCTCTTTGAAGGGATAGCGGAGATGGTACAGTTTTCCTGAGACCTCGTAATGTTCCACTTCGAGGTCGGACAGAGCGGTCTGACATCTCGGGCACCAGTTGATAATGTAGTGGCTGCGGTAGATTAACCCCTCTTGATAGAGGCGGATAAAGACCTCCCGGACCGCTTCGGAGAGCCCTTCGTCCATGGTAAACCGTTCTCTCGACCAATCACAGGAAGCCCCTAATTTCTTTAACTGGTTGATGATCGTCCCGCCGGATTGTTCCTTCCACTTCCAGACCCGCTCAATAAACCGATCCCTTCCCAGCGCATGGCGATCAAGCCCCTCTTCCATCAACTGTCGTTCGACCACATTCTGGGTCGCAATGCCGGCATGGTCGGTTCCAGGCATCCAGAGAACACTGAAGCCTTCCATTCGTTTATAACGGATGAGAATATCCTGGAGGGTATTATTCAAGGCATGTCCGATATGAAGGACACCGGTGACATTGGGGGGAGGAATGACAATGGAATAGGCCGGACGATCTGCATTCTCATCCGCCCTAAAGTAATTTCGCTCCATCCAGAAACGATACCATTTTTCTTCCACCGGGTGGGGATCGTAAGCTTTATCCAAGAGAGTTGAAGCCATGTCTGCAACCTTCTGCCTCCTTAACCCGAATAAGATAGAACATTCCAGTTAAACGCAAACCATGAGGAACTGGTTATTCTTGCTCCTCTTTCTGAAGTCGCCGGATCTCCTCCTGAATGGCTTTTTCTGCGAGGTCAGGAACAACCTCCTTGACCATATTCTCTATCCGTTCAAGGGTGGCAGCGATCATATGTTGGGTCATCTCAGGAATGACTTGGGTCATAAAGTCCTGCACCAATTCCTGAACCCCTTTGGAAATGATCGCTTCAATCCGACGATCTAAAGGAAGGACTGGAGGAGGAATCTCTTCTGGGGGAGCTTTGGGAATCTCTGTGGCCCCGACCGTTGAAACCTTTTCCTCCTGAAGGACCTCCACTGGAGCCACTGTTTCATAAGTGGGAATGGCCTCCAAACGGGCGACCTCCTCTAAGGCCTGTTCCGGAGGGAGAAGGGGTTCTCCTAATGTTTCCGCCTGAGGAATCACTTTCATCTCAACTGGTCTGCCTTCTTCAAGAAGAATCGCCTCCTCCAAGGCCTGCTCTTGGGGAAGAATGACTTCCCCTTTGGGTTCTATTGCGATCAACTCTTCCGAAACTGTCACTTCCCCTTCATCGACTCGAGGGATGGCCTCCAACCGAACCAACTCTTCCAGGATCTGCTCCTGAGGCTGAACGTTTTCATCTAAAAGTTCTGAAATATCTTCTTCAACCGTTGTCTCCTCTTCCACCTCCACCGCAACCTCTAAGGGCTTTAGTTCCTCTTCTTCAAGTTTCTCCAGCTCTTCCGTAAGCTCCTCCAGGAAAATCTCCGGAAATTCTTCTTCTGAAAGTTCTTCCAAAACCAGTTTGGACGAGACCTCCTCAGGGGATCTCCATTCGGATGGTCTCTCCTTTGCCTCTTCCATGAAAAATGGCTGAAGTTCTTCTTGGCTCTGTTCCATGCTCACTTTGCCCTTAAGGGCAGCCTCAAACTCATCGAGGCCCGCATATCTCTCTCTGTCTTGCTTTGGAGGGGTCCGCCGCTCCTCTCGTAGGTCCTCCAGTTTTGCAGCAGGCCATTCCTTTTCAATGGAGGGCGTGAGTCTCTCCACTTTCCGAAGAATCTCCTCAAGCTCGATCTTCTCAAAAATCTCCCCTTCAGGAGCACCTTTCCCCTCAACAGGCGTCTCTTCAAGTTGCAGCGAAAGATCCCCCATCCTCTCTTCTTCTCCCTTCGATGGAGGGATAAACTCTTTTTCGACCTCCACGACCTCTTTGTCCGGCCCTTCCCAGGAATCAAGAGGGGCGATTTCTCCAGTCATCTCAAATTTCTGGTGGAGGGCAAAATCTTCAATGCTCATCCTTGACTCAGGCTCTTCCACCACGTCAACCAGCTCGATGATCTCCTCCTCTTCCTCAATGTCACCCGACACATCCAGTGAAATCTCCTCGCGATTGTCCATCTTGGTCTCGCCAAGATCGTCTAACGATCTCCATCGATGATTCTCTTCGAATCTGTCCCTACCCCCTGCCCTTTTTCCCATTCCTTCGATCAAAGGGTTGACCGTATTTAATACTTCTTCTTCATTGAGCGGCCTCGAAATCATTCCATCGGCCCCTGACCGTTTCCACTCCTTTGCCGACAACTCTTCAAACAGATCCTGGAGGATGATGAAACGAATGTCTTTCAACTCCGAATCGGATCGGGCAGCCTGACAGAGGTCTCTTCCACCGATCATGAGATCCGGTCTAAAAAGTCTCCCCCGCAGGAGCGCTTCTTCATCATTGGCAGCAAAAATGAGATGGTGGCCTGTGGCTTGAAAAATTCGTTCAAACTCTTCCTGCACCATCTTATCCGATTCGGCGATGAGAATCTCTTTGGCCATCGTTCAACTCTCCTTTGATGGGAGTTAACCCCATGAGAACTGAGAAAAGGGAAATGCACCCTTCACCAGAATCCATTTAAATCAGTCCATCGAGTCACACGGGCAAATCTTATTTCTATGGAAATCAATGAAAATTAAATTTTATCATGAATATTAAGTCATTATCACAAGCGAAACCCAATGTCAACTTTCGGCTCTATTTTTGTCTTTCCATCGCATCCTCAAAAAACCTTCGAGAACAGGGGTAAGGTCGAGATCAAAATCGTAGGTCACCCGAACGACCGGTTGTTCGATCTGCATCTTTCTCCTGAGATCAGCGGGAGTGGCCAGGATCACCGCTTCACAAGACGATTGGCGTACGCTTGCCTCCAGGTCCTGAACCTGCTCTTGAGAGTATCCCATGGCAGGGAGGACCTTCCCGATATGAGTATATTTTTCAAAAACTTCCTGAAGCGATCCAACGGCATAAGGCCTGGGATCAACAATTTCTCGTGCCAACCTCTTTGCTACATAGGCCCCTGCCCCATCAGGCATGCCTCCATGGGTGATCGTAGGACCATCCTCAATGACCAGGACCCTTCTGCCTTCGATCCACTCCGGATGATCCACATGCATGACCGAGGGAGCCATCATCACTTCTGCCAATGGATTGACTTTTGAGATATTCTCTCTGATCTGAATAAGCGACCCCTCCTTCGCCTCATTGACCTTCGTAAGGATGAGAAGGTTTGCCCTCCGAAAATTCACCTCTCCGGGGTAGTAGTGCTTTTCATGGCCGGGGCGTAATGCATCCAGAAGTACGATCTCGAGATCGGACTGGATAAATGGAAAGTCGTTATTTCCTCCATCCCAGACGATCACCTGAGATTCTTTTTCAGCCGCTCTTAAAACCTGTTCATAATCAATCCCCGCATAGACCGTGATCCCCCGCTCCACCAGGGGTTCAAATTCTTCTTTCTCTTCAATGGTGCAGGCTTCCTCATCCACCTCTCGCATATCTGAAAAACGAAGCACGGGTTTGAAGGTGCAATAAGCCATCGGGTGCCGAATGACAGAGACCGCTATCCCCCTTTGTTTAAAAAAGAGGGCGATTTTACGAGTGATCATGGATTTTCCACATCCGGTCCTCACCGCACAGACTGAAATCACTGGGACCCGGCTGGGGAGCATGGTCGCTTCAGGGCCAAGCAGCATGAAATCCTTCCCTTGCGATAAAACGAGGGAAGCCTTTTCCATTAATTCCTCATGAGAGATGTCACTATAAGCGAAGACCACCCTCTGGATGTCCATTTCTGAGAGCAGCTGGGGTAGGTTCTCCTCTGGATAAATGGGAATCCCTTTCGGATAGAAGGCACCGCTCAGTTCCGGAGGATAGATTCGATTTGAGATATAGGGGATCTGGGCGGCGGTAAACGCAACCACTTCATAATCTGCTCGCAATTTAAAGAACGTATTGAAATTATGAAAATCTCTTCCGCCTGCTCCTAAAATGATCACCGAAATTCGGTCAGGGGAAAGACCCTTTCGTTTCTCTGATTTCATAAGGGCATCCAGGGGAGAGGGAGAAAAAGTTTTTCGTAGAGGTTGAAGGCGTAACGGTCGGTCATTCCAGCCAGGAAGTCCACGACGCATCGCTCAATAGAATCGTAGAAACTCTGCCTCTCGATTAAGGTTAAGAAAAAGTCAGGCTTCTCCATAAAATATTGGTAGAGTTCCCGTAAGATCTTGGCCGCCTTATGAAAATCGGCATGGACGGTCTCGTTCTCATAAACCCTCTCCCAAAGGAACTCTCTCAGATCCCACATGGCTGAGAGAACCCCTTCGGATATCGATAGTCGCCCCTCTCCGGTCTTCAAAGTCTCTGAGACAATATCATTGACCATGGTATTGATCCGTTTGGAGTGTGTTTCTCCCAATTTAAGGATACACTCCTTCGGAAGATCTTTTAGAGAGATCACCCCGCCCCGGATGGCATCATCAATATCGTGATTGATATAGGCGATGATGTCGGCCAAACGAACCACCTGCCCTTCCAGGGTTGACGCCATGGATGCGGTATCTTCACAAAGGATTTCCCCCTTCCCTTTGGTATGCTTTAAAATGCCATCCCTGACCTCAAAAGTGAGGTTCAATCCTTTACCGTCTTTCTCGAGGAAATCCACGATTCTCAAACTCTGATCGGAGTGGTTAAATCCGCCGGGCAAAATCTCATTCAGCGTCTCTTCCCCTGCATGACCGAATGGGGTGTGTCCCAGATCATGACCCAATGCAATGGCTTCGGTCAGATCCTCATTGAGGCGCAGGGCTTTTGAGATCGTCCGGGCGATCTGGGAGACTTCAAGGGTATGGGTCAACCGCGTTCGGTAATGATCTCCGGTCGGGGCAAGAAAGACCTGAGTCTTATGTTTCAGCCTCCGGAACGATTTAGAATGGATGATTCGATCTCGGTCATGCTGAAAGGCTGGCCTGAGAGGACACTTTTCTTCGTTCATGAGACGGCCCTTGCTCATCGAACTCAACGTGGCAAAGGGTGAAAGAACCCTCTTCTCCTGTTCTTCCAGGGCCTCTCGGATGGTCTGGCTTAATCCAACGCTGAACAATTGACAAGCCCACCTTTCATCGTCTATGCTGTTTGTAGAATAGTCTATCATTACCATAACTTCAGGCGTTAATCAATGAGAATTTCAAAAGATGAAGAACGCTTAACCCATCGGGTCCTTGGGGACCCGATCCTTATGAAGCTTTCCACCCTGGCCAAGGAGAAGAGAGTCCCCCTCTTTCTGGTAGGAGGATATCTCCGCGATTTTTTTCTGAACACACCCTCGTTTGAACCAATTGGGATGGACTATGATTTTACCTTGCCACGGCAATGGTCCTCTTTTCTTCCGATGATGGAGAGCAGCCTCCAATTCCATTTTTTCAAAGTTGGAAAGGAGGATGCAGGAACAACCACTTACCGGATGACTCGCAAGGCCTGCTCGATGGACGTCACTTTCTTTCAGGGAGAAACCATTGAAGAAGACCTACAAAGAAGGGATTTTACCATCAATGCGATAGCCCTTTCCCTCCTCAACGAGACTTGGCATGCGGTGCATAGGGCCTTCGAGGATATAAAGACCAGGGTCATCCGAACAGTCTCACCGAAAGCCTTGGATCAGGACCCTTTGAGAATGTTGAGAGCCATCCGCTATCTCTGTACGCTCGAAGGATTTGCATTAGACATAGAACTGGAGAGGGAGATCGTTTTGAAGAAAGATCTAATTCGAACTCTCCCGGGTGAAAGGACGAAGATGGAACTCGACCGGATCCTTCTCTCACCCCGTTCGGGGCTTGGCATCCGATCCCTTTATGAATTGAGCCTCCTTCTCACTCTCATACCAGAATTGGCCGGCCTGGAACACCTTGGCCAGGGGAGGCATCATCACCTCCGTGTCCTTCCCCATATTCTGGCGATGATGGAAAAAATCCATTGGGCAGAGGAGTGGGTCGCCCGGAATGGGAAACCGCTCTCTTTAACCCCGGATGAGAGGTTGATCTTAAGCTACGCTGCCCTCTTCCATGATCTCGGTAAGCAGGACACGTACTCTCAAGACGAAAATGGCAGAATCCATTTTTATCATCATGAATCCTATTCTTGCAAAAGGGCGGATGCCATCATGGAAAGGTTGAGGTTCTCTAACGCCATGAAGCACAGAGTTCTTCATCTCATCCAACATCACATGAGGATCCTCAATCTATCCTCAGAAACAGGGGAATCGGCCTTTAAGAGACTGATCCATCAGTTTGGCGAAGATATTTCTCTTCTGGTTTTGCATACCCTTGCAGATAAGGAAGCCAGTCGGGGAATCCTTTCCATCCAGATGGATGAAGTGATTGAAGGACATTGCCTTCGAATACTTCAACTCTTTGATGAGAAGAAGATCATCCATCCTCCTCCACTCATCACTGGACACGATGTCATGGCCCTGGGCTATTCTCCAGGCCCTAAGATAGGTGAAATCCTAAATGCCATCCGAGAACAACAAATCGAAGGAAGGATTCGAACCAAAGAGGAGGCGCTAAAGGTGTTAGAAGAACGATTCAGAATCTTTCATCCTGAAAAACAATCCTAACTCTTATTGACAAAGCATAATGAAAACCATTATAAATTTTTTGTCCGCCGTTTAGTCTTGATGCCTTGTTTCACCCCCATTGCCAAAAATCCAAAAAAGATTGGTGACGGTCTAAATGTAACTTCATAAATTGCTTTAAAAATCGCTATTAAATTACTGATATTTATATCAATTCTATTGATTTAATCATCATTTTCTTTGAGGAGGTCCAGTCAGATGTGCGGTATCTTTGGAATTTATGATCATGCAGAAGCATCGAATCATGTCTATTTGGGCCTCTACGCCCTTCAACACCGTGGTCAGGAAAGTACCGGGATGGTTTCTTCCGATGGAAAACAGCTTTATCATTATCGTCAGATGGGGCTTGTCTCCGAAGTTTTTACCAAAGATCTCCTAAAGAGACTGACAGGAAGGAGTGCCATAGGCCACGTACGATATTCGACTACCGGTTCCAGTGAACTGAAGAATGCGCAGCCATTTGTGGCCGATTATGCGAACGGAATGGTTTCCATCGCACACAATGGAAATCTGACCAATGCCATGCGGATCCGAAGCGAACTCCAATCCCGGGGAGCTATCTTTCAATCCAATATGGACACAGAGGTTATTGTTCATCTGATTGCCCATTCAAAAGAAAAGACGTTTTTAGACCGGACCATCCATGCCCTGAGAAAGGTCGAGGGCGCCTATTCCATCCTCTTCCTCACCGATCAAGAGATGTTGGCTGCAAGGGATCCCATGGGCTTCCGACCTCTCATCTTAGGTTCCCTGAAAGGTTCACCCGTAGTCGCGTCGGAAACCTGTGCCTTTGACCTCATTGGGGCCAAGCGGGTCAGAGAAATTGAACCCGGAGAAGTTCTTCTCATCAATGAGAAAGGGATCAAATCCTTCAAGCCCTTCCCGCGTAAACCACTTCGTCAATGCATCTTCGAATTCATCTACTTCGCCCGTCCGGATAGCTTCATCTTCAACCACAATGTCTATGAAATGAGGAAATCCTTCGGGGCTCAGCTTTCCATGGAATCGCCGGCTCACGCAGATATGATTGTTCCTATTCCGGATTCGGGGTTCCCGGCCGCTCTGGGTTATGCCGCACAATCGAACTTGCCCCTTGAACTTGGAATGATAAGAAATCACTATGTGGGGAGGACTTTTATCGAACCTGACCAGAAGATTCGCCATTTTGGCGTTAAAATAAAACTGAATCCGGTCAGGGAATTATTGAATGGAAAGAAGATTGTGATTGTGGACGATTCCATTGTACGAGCGACCACCAGTCGCAAGATTATCAGGATGTTCCGAAACGCCGGCGCCAAAGAGGTGCATGTCCGAATCAGTTCTCCACCCATCACCGATCCCTGTTTCTTTGGTATTGACACCCCTAAAAAATCGGAACTGGTTGCCTCGTCCCATACGGTTGGCGAAATTCGGCAATTCATCCGTGCCACTTCTCTAAATTACCTGAGTGTTGAAGGATTAAAAAAATGCGTCAGGGGAGAAGAACGAAATTTCTGCTATGCCTGCTTTACAGGGGAATACCCAAATTCAAGTCGGAATGAGATTTAGAAGTTTATTAGGGGACACCCTGGGCAGCCTTGTTTTCTTCGAGGATATAAGCTTTTACGGTTTCGTAGATCTTATCTCCGATCAAACCGACTTTGTGAAGCCAATCCATGGCGTCCGAAATCTTAAACAGGACATGGGGTTCAATACGGGAGGCCCGAAGCCTTTCTCTCCCTCCCTGTTCTCGATCTAACAGAACGACCAGTTCATTCACCACCCCCCCCTGATCTCTCACCACTTCTGCGGCTTCGATCACACTCTCACCCGTTGTGATCAAATCATCCACAATCAGCACTCTGTCGTTCCGGCTCAACGTCCCTTCAATCTTCTTTCTGACGCCATGCTCCTTTCGTGCCTGGCGATAATAGATGAGGGGAATGCCAAGCTTTTGGCTGACCATCGTTGCAAAAGGAACGCCTGCAGTCGGCACGCCCAGAATCTTATCAACCTTATCCTTGCCGATTTCATTGACCACAATCCGGGTCAATGCATTGGCAATCCAGTCCATTGTAATCGGGCTGGAAATGGTTAGCCTTAAATCTATATAGTACGGGCTCTTCTTCCCTGAAGCCAGGATATAGTCCCCGAACTTGATCGCATCGTTTTTGATGAGGAGAATCCCAACCTGTTTCGTTAAAAAGAGCTTCTCCTCTTCCCAGACCTTCTTTTCGATCTCTTCGATCCCTAAAATCATGCCTCCTCTTTACTACAAACACCGCCATAAAGTCAAGACCATTTATTGAGTAATCGTGGTTCCGGCTTCTCCCCGGATGGATCGAAGAAGATGATCCGGAGAGGTGATGATTGCCTTTTGACCGCCGTCTTCGAGAAATTCAATGATGGCTTCGATCTTGGGCTTCATTGAGCCAGGCTTAAAGTGGCCTTCATTTAGATACTGCTTGATTTCAGGAAGGGTCGCATGGCGGATCCGTTTCTGATCCTTCCTCCCAAAGTTGAGATAGACCGCATCCACAGCGGTTGAAATGATGAATGTCTCCGCCCCAATCCCTCTGGCAAGAAGGGAAGAACCAAAGTCTTTGTCGATGACAGCCTCCACGCCCTCAAGATCTCCCTTTTCATTTCTCATGACCGGGATCCCTCCTCCACCACCAGCAATCACAACATAATCACTATCCACGAGCAATTTGATCACATCCAATTCGATGATCTCTTTTGGGAAGGGAGAAGGGACCACTCGTCTAAAGCCTCTTCCGGCATCCTCCATCACCTGCCACCCGGATTCTTTTTGATGGAGAATAGCCTCCTCCTCAGACATAAAAGAACCTATAGGTTTGGTTGGATTAGTAAAAGAGGGATCATCCCTATCGACAATGGTCTTGGTGACCACGCAAACTACCTTTTTCCCAATACCCATTTTGCGGAAGTCGTTTAAAAGTGCCATTTGGATCATATAACCAATGGCTCCTTGGGTATCTGCTCCGCAGATATCGAGAGGGATCAGTGGCAGTTCATGTCTGGCGAGTTCTCCTCTCCTATAAATAAAACCCACCTGTGGACCATTCCCATGCGTGATAACCAGATTCATCCCTTCTCGAATCAGTTCAGCAATATACGCTGTCGTTTCTTGAATCGCCTCATACTGGGAAGGTAGGGCAATGTGTTCTTTATCTTTGATAAGCGAATTGCCACCGATGGCAAGGACGGCTAAAGATTTCACCTTTCACCCCATCCTCTCCCCTTCCCTCGGAGGAGGCGATCCATTCGAATTGGGATACAGTTTCTTAAAGGAAAAAAGGATATTTCTTTTCATGAACGTTTGCCAAAGATCATCGCCAGAAGAGCCATCCTCACAAAGACACCGTTTCTGACTTGACGAAAGTAAGCCGAACCTAAATTGGAATCCACTTCAGGATGAATCTCGTCTACCCTTGGAAGGGGATGAAGAATCGTCATCTCCTTATTCAACTGATCAAGAAAAGCCTGGTCAATGATGAAACTTCCCTTCACCTTTTCGTATTCTGAGAGATCTGTAAATCTCTCCTTTTGAATTCGCGTCATGTAAATGAGGTGGCTTGCCCTGCCTGCTTCCAGCATATCTTCCGTTTCTATAATCTCAATCCCTCTGCCTCTTAGATTCGAAGTGATCTCTTCGGGCATTCGGAGTGAGGGGGGAGAGACGAAATAGAGTTTTGCCTGGAAGAGGGACAAAACCTCTACCAAGGCATGGACCGTCCTCCCGTTTTTAAGGTCCCCAACCAGAGAGATGGTCAGGTTTTTTAACGTGCCCAGCTCTTTTCGAATGGTGTAAAGATCGAGAAGGGCCTGGGTGGGATGCTGACCTGAGCCATCTCCGGCATTGATGATCGGGATAGGTGTTGCATCGGCTGCTTCCTGAGCCGAGCCGGTCCGTGGATGTCGGAGCACAATCACATCCGCATATTGGGAAACAGTCTGGATGGTATCCACAAGGGTCTCTCCCTTCGCTACCGAGGAACTTTCCACCGAACCCATCCCAATGACCCCGCCACCCAACCTCTGCATGGCCGCCTCGAAAGAGAGTCGGGTTCGGGTGCTTGGCTCAAAAAAAAGGGTGGCTAAAATCTTTCCTTTTAATAATGGGATAGCCCCTCTTTTTTTAAGTTCTTTCTCAAATTCAGAAGCCACCTTAAGAATGGCTTCGATCTCTTTTTTTGAAAACTGATTTCCATGAAGAATATCTTTCCCCTTGAGACCCGCCATATTGACCTCCTCATTAATAGATCACACGATCTTTTAAGGATTTAACATTTAACCCCAGTGATCTTGGTCGGCAGAAACATTCCTTCACCCGGTTTTCCTTTTATCTCATCCTTCTCAATCAACACCCTTCCCCTCTGCATCACTAAAATTGGTCTCCCTTTACACCTTCTTCCCTCGTAGAGCGTATAAGGTGCTCCAGAATGTTGGGTCTCATGTCGAACCGTATGAATCTGTTTCGGATCGAATAGAATCAGATCGGCATCTGCCCCTTTCTGAATCGTTCCCTTCTTTGGATAAAAGCCAAAAATTTTTGCAGGGTTTTCAGAAAATAATCGAACCAACTGACTCAATTTAATTCTCCTCTTGTTTATCCCTTCATCATAAACCACGGTCAGCATCGTCTCTACCTGAGGAGAGCCATAGGGGGCTTCGAAGAAAGGATCATCAATCTTTTTCGCCTTGGGCGCATGGTCGCTTGCAACGGTATCAATAATCCCTTTCTGAATGGCACTCCAAAGGGCTACTCGATCTTTTTCTGTACGGAGCGGAGGGCCTATTTTGGCAAGAGGTCCTAACTTCTGGAGTTTAGCATCGGTCATGGTCAGATATTGGGGACAGGTCTCAACATAAACGACCTTACCTTCTTTTTTTGCCTGCTGAATCGGTAAAAGACCTCTCGCCGTGCTCAGATGGACGATATAAAGAGGGCACTTCATCACCTCTGCAATTGATATCGCCCTGAAGATCGCTTCTGCTTCGAGAACATCTGGCCTCGTTTTCAGGAAGACTTTTTTCTGATCTTCCCCTCTTTCCAAGGAACGGTCCTCAAGAAAGTCAGTGACCATTCCGTTTTCAGCATGAACCATCGCCATTCCTCCGCAAGAGGCGATGAGATCCATGGCTTTAGCAAGATGGTAATCATCGGTCATCCACTTGAGCTTTGCATAAGCCATAAACATTTTAAACGAAGAGACTCCCAATTCAAAGGCTTTTGGAATTTCTTCAATCTGCGAGGCCGGATCAAACAGGGTTCCATGAATGGCAAAATCGAGGTAAGATTTTTTTGATCCCTCTTCCTGATACTGTTTGATGGTATCTATCAATTTCATGCCTGGTTTGGCATAGGCAAAATGGATCAGGGTGGTCACGCCGCCAAAGGCAGCCGTCAAGGAGGCTCCTCCCATATCATCCTCGTAAACCGGATGGACATGGACATCAATCACACCAGGCAATACATACTTTCCAGTGGCATCAATGATTCTGCCTGCCTCCTCTTGTTTTAAACCCGGTCCAACCCTGACAATCTTCTCTCCTTTGATCCCGATATCCGCCTTACAAATTCCAGCCCCTGAAACAACCAAGCCCTTTTGGATCAGGATGTCATACTTCTGTTCCATTTCCCTCTCCCCCTGCGCCATTAGCCGTCAATATGATCTGTTTTTTCAATATCCGCTCCTCCAAACAAGAAAGGATTCGAGGATTCCAGGGTCCAAGGATCTAAGGCTTTATGGTTTAAATATCACTTGAACCCTCGACCGCTTGACCCCTTGAACCCTTTATTTTACATCACCAGCGCCATCAATGCCTTCTGAGTATGGAGTCTGTTTTCAGCCTGATCAAAGATGACGCTATTCGCCGAGTCAGCCACCTCATCGGTCACCTCTTCTCCTCTGTGTGCAGGCAGGCAATGCATAAAGATAAAATCTTCCTTGGCACCTTTAACTAACTTCGAATTGACTTGGTAGGGTTTCAGAATCTTAACCCTCTGGGCCTGTTCCTTTTCTTTGCCCATGCTTGCCCAAACATCGGTATAGATGACATCTGCTCCTTTGACCGCCTCCTTTGGATCATTCGTGACCCTCACGTCTGATCCGTTCTTCTTGGCGTCTTTCTTCCCCTGTGCCACAACCTTCGGGTCGGGCTCATACCCCTTTGGACAGGCAAGAATGATATTCATCCCCACTTTTGAACAGCCCTCGATCAATGAATGAGCAACGTTGTTACCGTCTCCAACATAGGCCATCTTTAGACCTTCGAGTCGCCCCTTCTTTTCATAGACGGTGAACAGATCTGCAAGCCCCTGACAGGGATGGGAGAAATCAGAAAGGCCATTGATCACAGGGGCAGATGAATATCGGATCAGATCAATGATCGTCTGGTGGGCAAAGACCCTGGCCATGATTCCATTGACATACCGGGACAGCGTTCGGGCGGTATCCGCAATCGTCTCTCCCCGTCCTAATTGAAGGTCATTGGCACTCAGATAGAGGGCATAGCCCCCCAATTGCCACATCCCCACCTCAAACGAGACCCGGGTCCGAGTGGAGGGCTTCTCAAAGATCATGGCCAATGTTTTTCCTTTAAGCACAGGATGTTCCTGCCCACGGATAAGTTGAAGTTTCAATAACTCCGATGTTTTCAGTATCTGCTCGATCTCTTCTCTTGATAGATCGTTCAGCGTCGCCAGCGATCTCCCTTTCATATAAACAGCCATCTTATACCTCCTATGTCTTTTTTGCTCTGAACTTAACACCCTCAATTTAACAGTCCTTTCAGATGATTGCAAGAAGAAATCAGGTTTGGAAAAAGGAGCGGAAACTCTAAGTTCTATTAACAGGGAATAGGAATTTTCTATAATTCAGTCGCCTTTGAGGAGAGAATTATCGGCAATGAATCGTTTCCTACTTCCTTTTAGGCCGGGGTTAAAAACGGGTCAAAGATGATAAAATGATGAATGGTTAAATTACATCTCAAAGGAGGTGAATCCATTTTTCTTGTTAAAGCTTAGGTGACAACGGTCAAGACATCGTTCACAGACGTTCTTTGACAATCGAATAGCCACAGCCTGTTATATCATGGACACCCAATCTTTATATCTAAGGAGGTGTCCATGAAAAAGAAACGTTTGAAGCAAGAACGGGCCTCAGCAGTGCAAAGATATCTATCCGGAGAGGATCCATCAAGTATCTGTGCCTCCCTGGGCAAAACGACCCGATGGCTGTACAAGTGGTTAGCACGATACACCCCGGATGATCCAACGTGCTTTGAAGATCGGTCTCGGCGACCGCTTAGCAGTCCTTTACGCACCCCTGCGGAGATCGAGAAAATCGTGGAGATGGTTCGATTGAGCCTGTACAACAAGGGCCTCTTCTGCGGTGATCAGGCTATCCAATGGGAGATGGCCGATATGGAGGTCCAACCGCTTCCTTCCCTCCGCACCATTGGGCGTATCTTGCGCCGCCGCCAATTAACCCATCGGCGGACCGGAAGATACATCCCAAAGGGCAAGAAATATCCTGAACTCCCAGCACTTTTGCCCAATCAAACCCATCAGGTTGATCTGGTCGGCCCCTGTTACCTTAGCGGCCCGATCCGGTTCTACAGCTTAAATGCCGTCGATACCGCAATTAAGCGGTGCGGAATAGAGGCCATGCCCTCCAAAGCAGCGCAAAGCGTTTTGGACGCTATTTATGCGCTCTGGCTGCGTATGGGCATCCCAGAGAACCTCCAGGTGGATAATGAACTGGCTTTTTACGGAAGCCCGACCCATCCACGAGGCATGGGCCCCCTGATTCGTCTCTGCCTGCGCTATGGCGTCCATCTCTGGTTCATTCCGCCTTCTGAGCCATGGCGAAACGGCGTTGTCGAAAAATTCAATGACCATTATCAGCAGAAGTTTCTCGATAAGGTCCC
>OGCL01001073.1_pt1 | contig 25330 bp, 26 predicted proteins | sample 1570041 | NCBI WGS metagenome assembly OGCL01 (sample SAMN06266162, study PRJEB24511) | hot springs metagenome | isolation source: Hot spring water | place: South Africa: Limpopo | collected 2015-06-22 | reverse complement strand
TAAAATAATAGGAACATTGTGTCATCAAGTTCACATATTTGCGGTAAGAGTTGGAACTAATCCCTTTTTATTTTCTCTTACATATTGTCTTCTCCATTGATATGCAGTATTTTCTTTTACTATATAAGGTTTTATTTTTTCAAATAAAGGTTTTCAATTATAATAGTATTTTTCATCTATATTTTTCTCTAAAATACTACTTATATCTTTAGTTAAATATATTTTTTCTGGAAAAGAAAATTTATCATATAGATCTTTATCTCTAAATCATACAATATAGATTCTTTCTCTATTTTGAGGTAAATTTCAATAATCCATTGTATTTAAAACTTTATAATGAACATAATATCATTCATTTTTTAGCATTTCTAATATAATTTTAAAAGTTCTTCATTTATTATGTGAAATAAGATTTTTTACATTTTCTAATAATACTACTGGTGTTTTTTTTGCTTTTGCTATTCTTATAATATCAAAGAATAATGTTCATCTTTCTTTATCTTCAAATCATTTTTGATATCAAGCAATAGAAAATGATTGGCAAGGAAATCAAGCACATAGTATATGATGATCTGGAATAAGATTTTCATCTTGTAATTTTATATCTTCATTAAAAGTTTCTTTATTAAATAGATTAGGATTATGTTGTTTGTAATTATATTCATAGGTAATTCTTGCTTTTTTATCAATTTCTGAAGCAAAAACACATTTAGCTCATAATTCAAAAAATGATTTATGAAATCATCATATTCATGCAAATAAATCTATAAATGTTATTTCATTTTTCATATATTATGTTTTATTTAATAAAGTTTTTACAAAAGTCTTTCTATAAATATCAGACATTCAATACTTTTTTATTACATCTATATATTTTTTGGTTTAATAGCCTTTATGATCTTTCATTTAATATTTTTCATATTCTCAATTTGAATAATTATTTAAAATAAGATTATCTCTTCAAGTTTTTGCTATTATTGATGATAATCCAATCATTTTAATTTTACTATCTCATTTGATTATTATTTCAGTTTGTATTATTTTTGATAATCAAACTGATACAGGTTATGCAAGAGGTCATCTTCCTGCTTCATCATAATATAAAATATATTTTTTATCCATTACTTTTATAAATTAAAATCTATATAATGATAATAATTCATCTGAAAGATTAAATATGTTTTTTTAATAATTCTCTATCTTTTATTTTACTTCATTTTGCATAAAGTTGTATAATATTCCAATTATGTTGATCATAAGGAACTTCTACATATATAGCAAAATCTAAAACATTTCATTTTAAAGCAACAAACAACATTTAATATATCTTTTTGTATTTTAAAAGGTCAGTCATTTGAAAAATCAAATAATTTTATTTCTAAACCAAAGGTTTTTATAATACCATTGTAATCTGCTTTTTCTATATCTTCTTTTGTAATTGTAACCATAATATTTTGTTAATAACTAATTAATAATTAATATAAATAAATTATTAAAAAATCAAAAAAATATTTTTTTTGACAAATTATCTTATTTAAATAAAATATATTATATATTTATAAATTTATATTATAAAATAATGAATGTTATAATAAATAAAATATTAAAAATATTATTATATATAATCATAACCTTGTCAATTTTTATTACAGGGTATTATTATTTGTATTTATGAATAATAAATCCTAATAGTGAAGATGATAAAGTTATTTTAAAAGAAAAGAATATTTTATTAGAAGAAATTGAAGATATAGTTTCATTTAGAGATTTATTAGATAAAAATAATACACAGTTTAATAACTATGCAAAAGTATTTATTGTAAAAAAAATAAGAGGTGAAAGTAATATTAATATAAAAATAAAAGATACAGAATTAATTAATAAGTATTTATGATATGATTTTTTAGATAAATCATTAGAAAATTATTTTAATATCAATATTTTTTATTGAAATAATACAAATTATTTGTCTTTAAAATGAAAAATTAATTCACAAGATATATCTTTAGAATGAGAATATGATAAATCATATTTTTATATAAAGAGAATAAACTTAGATGGTATTTTTTCTATGATAAATTATGATAGATTTTACTTTTTTAAAAACGAATTAAAAAGTAATGTTAATTATACTAATCTTTATAATAAAAAAATTGATTTATTTTTAATGGATTTATTTGATTATAATATTTGAAAATCAAAAGAAGATTTATTTTTAGTTATTTTGGAATGAATATCAAAGATTTTTAAATGTAGTGATAATATATGTTTATCAACAATTAATGATAATACACAATCAAATATTAATACAATTTTATTAGAAAATAAATCTTTAACAATATCTCAAAAATCAAAAATTATAGAACTTTCAAAAGAATTAATTAATTATTTAAAATGAACTAATTTTGTTTTAAAAAATAATTGATTTAATATTTCTTCAAAAAACAATACACTAATATTTGACTTTGTTTATAACTATGTTGATAACAAAATATCTTATGAAAGTAAAATTGATAAGTCTGAATATTGATTTATAGATAAAGATAATATCATATCAATAATAAAAAAGGATAACAATTTCTTTTTATCTATAATGTCTAATTCAAAAGATATTGTTAATATATTATTAGATGAATAATAAAAATTTATGAAAAAAAATATAAATAATAAATTATATACTATAATAAAATCAATTATAAATAAATTACTTATATTTATAATACTTTCTTTTTTAGTTAATTCTATATTTATTGATAATCAATTAACTTTTTGAAATAATAATGTTGATAATCATATAGAAGCTGTTGTAAAAACAGTAGAAAATAAAGAAAAAATTATAATTATTTATACAAATAAAACAAAATTATTTATAAATAAGTTTCTTAATAATTTAAAAGGTTTATTTTGGCAATTTAATACATTAATAACTTTATACAAAGATAATAATGATTATAAAAATGATACTGAATTTTTAAAGTTAAAGTCTTTTTATAAAGATGAAATTAATTTTATTAAATGATTAAAAGAAAAATGAATAGAATTAAAAGAAGATGAAAAATTATCATTTTTTAACTTTATATGAGCATGAAAAACAAAATCATTTTTTAGTAAAAATAATGAAGAAGAATATACAAGATTATTATTTCTTGACAAAAAATGAAAAGGAGATAATATCTTTTATAAGATACTTTTAAATATTAACAAACAAAACATAACAATACAAGAGAAAAAAGAAGAAAGATTTGAAACAGTATATTGATGAAAATTATATATACCTAAAAATTCAATGATTTATGATACAAAAATTATCTATTCAAAAGATGTTAATATTCCTTACATAATAATATGGTTTTATACAAAATCATGAATAGGAGTATCTATTATGTCTATTACATCAAATTACTGAAATATTGATTTGGTAAGTGATGTAACATGAGTTTTTATTAATAATGATACATGATATTATGCTTATAAACAAAGAGATTGTGATCAAAAACTAAAATATTTTTATGTAAAAGAAAATACTTTATATTGATATTGTCTTAATAAAAATAATAAAAATATATTGGAAAATATTTTAATTAAATAATTAATAACTATGATTATACAAATAACAAAAGATAGTATAAAAAATAATAAAGCAGTAATAATATTAACAATATTATTATCTTTATCAATTTATTACTTTGTTATACCAAAAATTGTTGAGAATGTAAAAATTGAAATAGCTAAATATCAAATTAATAAAATTGTTGATTCTCAATGAAATGAAATGCTTAATATAGAAAATGAAATATTAGAAAATGAAAAAGAAAAAAAGATTTCAGATTTAAATATGGAATATTCAAATAAAAAAGATAATATAAAAAATAATTATGAACTAATTATATCTGAATATAAAAATAAATTAATAGCTGAAAAAATAAAAGCTATTAAACTTTGAAATGATGATCAAAAAATTTGATTTATTGAAAAATCTGATATTGAAATAAATTTATTAAAAAAGTTAAATACTGTTTTTACAAACTCTATTAATATTTCTGAAAATAAAATAAAAGATATTGAATCTAAAAAATCATTGACATTAAGTGCTTGATATGATAAGACAGAAATTTCTAATATTCAAGAAAAAATAGATTGATATGATACAAAAACTTATTCTTTTGAGTTAATTATTAAAAAGAGAGTAAATGATCTTGAAATTTATGATAAATCAAAGTTATGAATACCTATTGATTTATGAATAAATCTTCCTTCATTATTTTCTTATAAAAACAATGGTATTTCTATGCCAGATAACTATTATGATATGCATAAAGGTGTTGATTTTAAAACTATGCCTTATAAAAATATTGTTATAAAGTTTCCTATAAATAAACAATGAGTTGTTGTTTATAATTGAGAAGATTGATATTGAAAACGTTTAATTATAGATAATAAAAAAGATAATGAGCGTTATGAATATGCACATTTAGAAGATATTGGAGTAAAAGTTTGAGATACAATAGTTTGATGACAAAAAATTGCAACAACTTGAAACTCATGACCTTATAGTCAATGATATCATCTTCATTATTCTTTTTATAAAAATTGATTATTATCAACTTTTGATTGGTGAATGGATATGGATCATAAAGAATTGATAAGAAAAAAATATCCAGATAAAAATAATGAATTATTCTTAGATTATATAGATAAAGTTCCTGCAAATATTCCACAAGCTTTATGAATATTTTTACAATTACCAGAAGAAAAAAAGAATAAAGAAAATCTTGATAAAATAATGTCATTATTTACTGAATATGAAAAAAAGTGAGTATTTTCTTTAAAAGATATACTTTGAGACAAATATTTTAAAGATACAATTAAAAAAAGTACAAATGACTTATTTAATGAAGTAATAAAACATGTTGAAGACATTGATAGTATAAGAAAATGATCTATGATAGCTTATATTAAAGAAAATAGTAAAGAAGATATTACTTTATATGATCAAAGCAAAATAACAAAACAAGTCTCCCAAAATAATGAAAATAAAAGTGTGTCCAATAAAAATAAGTTTAATATGTCATATTTAGCAAATGCATTAATTCAAGAAAAGGTTTCTAAATTAGATTTGTGAGAGTGTATGTGAATAAAAAGTAATGTTTTTGAAAATTATGTTCCTTATCAATCAATAAGTGATTGACATATCATAAATAAACAAAATATAGATAATATTAATAAATTATTTCCTTTAATATTATCAGTTGTAAAAGAAAAAGATTATGCTGAAAAAATTAATACTCAAATAGGTTTAACTTGAAATAAAAAAATAAATAATTGTGAGATTGCATTAATTGAAATATGAAAATGGTATCAAGAACATACACTGTATTTAGATAATCCTAATAAACATGGTATATTTCAACATATGTCTCATGATTATTATAATGAATTTCCTGATGATAAATGAAAAAATATATTAAGTGATAAACAATACCGAAAACAAATCAATGATTCTCTTGATCACTCATTTTGAAAATTATCATATATAAAATGAACTTCATTTAGGTGAAGAAATGTTGATAATGATTTTGTTTTAAAATATTTATTATGGAGTTATCATTGATTAATATGAGATGATCCAGATAAAGATTATTATGTTAGTAATAACTTAATTTATAATGGATTAAAAATTGTAGATAGAGCTGCTACACCTTGAAAAATATGAGAAAAAGATGGTGCTTTTACAATAGCAGTAAAGCTTTATAAAATATCTACTACTTTATAATAACTTTTTTTGAAAAAAAATTTGACTTTAATTTTTTTTTGAATAAAATACGTATGTAATGTAATTATTACATGCGTTACTTTTATTTATTTTAATAATTATTGATATATGAAAACAACTATCTTATCTACAATTACATTAATTGCTTTTACATTTACTTCATTAAATACATCATTTGGTGAATATATAATAACCTTAGATGATGCTAAATTAATTGAAAAAGATAGAACCAATAAAACTACAGATTTTAAAGAAAAATTATGTTATTATGTTAATCAAAGATCTCCTTGAGATTTAGAATTAATTAAAAAAACATTTTTAGCACAATCAAATTATTTTCTTTGAAAACTTGAAAATAACAATAAAGAAATTTTAAAATCAAGAGCTTTAACTGAAAAAGAAATAAGTGATTATAATGAAATTAAAAAAATATTTGACTTAGAAAAAAAAGATCCAAAAGTAACTTCATTTAAGATTTGTGATAAATTTATGGAAAAGTTTAAAGATAACTTATATGATGAAGTTGAATTATTTAAAAATAATAAAAAAGAATTAGGTGAAGAATATAAAAATGCTATTTTTACAAAAAAACATGATAAATTAAATTATTATACTTCAAAAATTTTAGATACAGATGTTGCTGTTGTAAGAAGTAATAATTTAGCAAAAACAATTAAAGAAGTATTAACTTATAAAGCTTTTATTATTGAAAAAGCAGATAGTAAATGAAATGTTGTTTGATTTTATCTTTTTGTTAAAAATACTACAATTAGTGATAAAACTACAAAACTAAATGAATTTGATAATGAAGTATTAACAAGTGATTTTTTAGCTAAAATATATAAAAAAATTGATGCTGAGATGTGAAAAGATTCTTGGGGGAAAGCTGCTCCTATTACAAAAGTAATTAAATGATATTATTTTTATAATTTTTATAAAAATTAAAAAAGGAAAAGCTAATGCTTTTCCTTAAAATATTTTATTTACAATAAAAACTATAAAATATGAATAAAAATATTTATAATTGTGATATTTGAGTTTTATCAAAAGTTATAGAACAAAAATGAGAACAATTACTTTCTGTTGATGTAAAAATGATTTCATTAAAAGAAGAAAAATATGATATGCTTCAAACATATATACTTTCATTTTCAAGGTCAGAAGCAGATAAATTAAATTATCTATATACATTTCATTTATATAAATATGAATCTGATTTTGATAGTGATAGATTTAGAAAACTTTTTTATTTAAAAAATAAAGATATAAAAGAAAATAAATCATTTTTAGAATTAAGTTTTGAAGATTTCAATAAATTATTAAAAAAAGAAGATGTTTCAGATCAAATATTTCAAGATGAAGATTGATATATAACATTTATAAATCATGCTAAAGAAAAATTATTAGTTCTTGAAAAAAAATATGATGAATTAAATGAAAAGTGTAAAGAAGATAAAACTATTGATACAAAAAAAATAAAAAAAGATGAAGAAGAAGAAATTTATGAATATTCACAAGATTTATTATTTTATGTTATCAATGTAAAATTAAATAAAATTCCTTTTTATACTTGAAATTATGAAGAAAGTATAAAACTTTTAAAGAAAAAATCTGCAGATAAAATAGATAAAACTTTATGAAATAGATTTCTTCACTTAACTTTATATTGAAAAGGAGATAAAACTATTGATTTATAAAAAAGCTTATCAATAAATGATAAGCTTTTAATTTGTTCCAGTTCAAAATAATTCATTTACATTTTCAACAGGTATAGGTTCAACTTTTTTAAAACTTTCTAATCATAGATTTCAATAATCATTTTTAATTTGTTTATTATCAGTAATAATTTCTAAATTATTATCTTTTTGATTATTAGAACAAGAAATCAAAATAAACAACGTTCATAATATTATAAATATATTTTTCATAATAATATTAATTAAAAAATAGTTATTTATTATATAACTATTTTTTTATTTTTTCAAGTATAAACTTTATTTTTTAATTAATTTAACTAATTCAATTTATTCATTCAGATATATATATTTTATAATATTCATTATACATATTTTCTTCTATATTTAACTCTTTCATTTTTAATACAAATTCATTTGGATATTCAATTAAATTAATTGTTTTATTTTCTATATTATTTTCTATTTTTACACTATACATATCTTTAACTATAGTTTTTAATGTAAATGATAATCATTTTTTATTATATTGTTTTTCTAATGTTGAAATAATAAATTTCGCATTATCTAATGATCAATTTGTATAATTTAATATTTGTTCTAATTGTTTTTCATAAGAATAATATAATGATCATACTTCTCATTTTGTATTAGTTTTTCTTTTTTCTACTTCTTGAATATAAAAAGTAACTAATTTTAAAGAATTACTCATTATATGAAATCTTAATGAAAAATCTTTTAACCATGATAAAAATATTGTTATATTCTTATGTGTGCTTCAATCATAAAAATATGGATAAATAAATTCAAATAAAAAATAAATAATTCTTAATTGTTGATTATCTAAATCAACCATATAATCTTTATATTTAGGAATTGATTCTATATATTCTATAAATATTTTATCAAAGTTATTTTTATTTAAAAATAATGTAAAAGATTTCATATTTAAACTAATACTATCACTTGAATCTTTTGAAAAATTAAATCATACATATTTACTTAAGTTTTCGATAAATTCAAATGCATAATTTATTCTATTTCATTCTTCATCTACAACATTATATTTATTATTTTGATTTATAGTACTTAATTCTCAACTAACTTTATTAGTAAAATACTTTGTATTATTAAATTTCGTAATATATTCATAGATATCTTTTTTAAATGTTTCAGTTTTATCTTTTGCTATACTTAATATATCTTCAAGTCAATATTCTTTTTCTTCTAATTCTAAAATTGATACTATCAAATGAATTTTTAAAAAATTAGATTTATATCATAAAAAATCTTTTGGTTTATCAAAAGAAGCAATATATCAATTACTTACTTTTGCTAATATAACTTTAGGTAATTTTTTTCCAGTTCAAATAGACATATTATAAATATTATTTTTATATTAATATAATATATATTATAATGATTTTTTTAAAAATACAAGATTTTTTTTTGACATAATTTATTTTTTTTATATTATAAACTTATCTTATTTAATAACTATTAACTTTTATGCTAGACAAAAATATAAAAAATAAAGAAAAAAATAATTCTTCACAAGATAGTTGAATTATTAGTCAAATAATAAATTTTTGTAAATTATGAATGAAATGATTAAAAAAAGATAGCGAATTTAGAATTATTATTGAATGAAAAACTGTTTTAGCAAGAAATGATCAATTAATATTAGATAATTGAGATATATTACATATAGTAAAAAATTAAATTTTATTTTAATAATTAAAAATAAAATGTTTGAATGATTAGAAGTTAAAAATTTAAAAAAACAAATTTGAGATAATATAATATTAAAAAATATTAGTTTTAATATAGAAAAGTGAAAAAGTATTTGATTTATTTGAGATAATGGTGCTTGAAAAACAACTACTATAAAGATATTATCTTGAATTAATAAACCAGATTCTTGAGAAGTAATATTTGATTGAAAATCAGTTTTTGAAATGACAAAAAATAATAAAGTATGATATTTGCCAGAAAAAACTTATTTTCCTAATTATTTAACTTGAAGAGAATTTATTAATTTTATATGTGATTTAAATAATATTGAAATTAATAATGAAGATTTAATTAATGTGTTTAAAGAATTAAAATTACAAGATTCTATAGATAAAAAAATAAAAGAATATTCAAAATGAATGATGCAAAGATTAGGTTTTATATCTTTAATTGTAAATAAAAATATTGAATATTTATTTTTAGATGAACCTATGAGTTGACTTGATCATGTTTGACAACTTGAAACAATAGAAATTATTAATTCATTAAAAAATAAATGAATTACTATAATGATAACAAGTCATCACATGAATGAAATTGAAGCTATATGTGATGAAATAATTTTTATAAGAAAATGAGATATATTAGAGCGTAAAAGTATAAAAGATATCTTAAAAGATTTTAAAACATTAAAAGATTATTATTTATTTATTTCAAAAAATTAATTATGAAAAATTTATCAAAAATATTAGCAATAGCAAAAGAAAATAATCTATTTTGAAAAAATGAATTTATATTAATATCATCAAGTATACTGTTTACTTTTATAACATTTATGTTTACTTGGAATATTTGATTTGTAAATGATTTTAAAGAAATGGCATATGTTTCATTAATTTGATTATCATACTTAATAATTTCTAATATTGCTATTGCTTATTTTTCTATAATGTCTTTATCAAAAGATATAGAATGAAAATATATATATTTTATATTAAAAAGTACTAATAGATTAGATTATATTTTATGAAAGTTTTTATCTATTATTTTTATAAGTCTAAAAATAAATTTTTTATTTTGAATAATATTTTTATTTTTTTATAAAATAGCTGTTTGAAAATTAGATTTATTTATTATTTATATACCACTTTTTCAATTATTAGAAACATTAGTTATAGCAAGTTTTTCTATATTAATAACATTTATAGCTAAAAATAATATTGCAAGAATATTTATTATATTAACATTTTTTTTAGTTTGACATGTAACATATTCAGTAATGAATATGATTAATAATTGATCTATTACTTTTTGAAAAATATGAAATAGTATATATTGATTTTTTTATAAATTATATCCTAATTTAGAAGCTTTTAATGTGAGAGATGTTATTCTTTATAATACATCATTAACTAATACATTAATATCATCAACTTTTTATGCTTTTTTATGGATATTTATATTTTTATATTTTTGATATAGATTTTTTAAAAAAGAAAACTTATAAAGTAATATATTAATAAAGTATGAAGAAAATATTACATAGTATATTAATTTTATTTATAATATCATTAATATACACCTATCAATATAATTTTGAAAAAACTAATCCTTATGATCCTAATTGGTTATATTGAGATGATAATATAAAAATATCAAAAAGTTTATATCAGTTATTATGAGATAAAAATTTTTATTTAACAATGAAAATTACTTGATGGAGATTAAAATTAGCAGAGTCTTCAAGATTAAATACTGATAAGTTTTTATCTAAAAAAGAAACTATTTGATTTGTAAAAGATTTCATATTAATAGCACCTAATTTTATACCATTTCAAGATAGTATTTGAAATAGTATTTTATATAACAATAAAATATCAAATAGTATTAAGAATGAATATGCAAATATTTTATATAATTCCTTAAAAAATATTAGTTTAACAAATTTAACTGATAATAAACTTTTTTTAAATTATTTTGATAAAGAAATAAATTATTGTAAAAGTAGTTATTGAAATTATCCGTTAAAAAAAGAATTGTCAAAATTATACTGGTCATTATGAATATATGAAATGTTTATTAATAAAAATGATGTTAATACTTTTTGTAGCTTTTTATATTCATGATATTGATTAGATATTGATTGATGGTATGAAAATACTATTTTATATTGAAAAAGTATTGATAATTTCTCAGTTAAAGATTTTTGAAAAAGATTAAAACTATATTATATAGATAAATCAATTATTGATTATAAATGAACATATACTAATAATGGCATTATTTTAAATGATTGAGAGTTTATTTATAATAAAATTATAAATATAAATAAAAACTTATTAAATGAAGAAAATATTAATATAATAAAACAATCTATATGAGTAAATTAAATATAATAAAATACATTTGTTTATTTTTTATAATAGTTTATATTTTTTATCCGTCAAAAGAAGAAAAAATTAAAAAAAATATATCAAATAAACAAACTATAATAAGTAATATATTAACAAATGAAAATATTTTATATGAAGATTTAGCTACTTTAAAAACTTCATGATTTATAGATATTGAAAATAATATAATTTCATTAGCAACACCATTTGATAAATCTGATAAAATAATTAGTAACTTAACAAGTTTATTAAATAGTATTAATAATATTTCTTGTATAAAATATAATAAACAATCTTTTCCTATAAGTAATTTAGCAAAAAATATATTAGAAGAAAATAAAGATTATTTTTTAACACTAATATGAAGTTGAAATAATATTGATTTAACAAATAAATATTGAATAACTTGAAATATATTACTAACAAGTAATAATACTCCAAAAATTATTTCAAATATTGAAGCTGAAAAATATTTCTGAAAAATTGATGAAAATGATTTCCCTAAATATTATTTATCTAGGATTCCTTACAAAGCTTGAAATTGAACTTTTTTTTGATATAAATTTAAAATTTATTCTTATTCATTAGTAAAATTTAATAATATAAATTATAAAAATGATACTTGAGATTCAAAAAATTGAAATAAATTAATTTTTACAATATCAAAAAGTAAAAAAAACTGAAATGGTCTGATTATCAATAAATTTAATAATAAACAATTAGCAGATTTAACAAAATTATTAAAAAAATCTAATATTACATTAGATGAAATTAATATTGATAATGAAAATCTATATTCAAAAATTGAAACATATTGAGCACAATGATATTATGAAAATATAGATTCATACATAAAAAAACTAAAAGAAGTTTCTGTTAAAAACAAAAAGGAATTTGATATAATAAAGATTTCTGATTATAAATATATATATGAAACAAATGAAGAATATATATGAATAATATTTGATAATGATAATATACTTGAAAATTCAAAACCTGACATAAAAGAAAAATTATCTTTGTCAAAAAAAAGTTATAATATATCTAATACAATTTATTTTATAGATAAGGATTTATTTAAAAAATATGATACAAACTTAATAAATAAAGACAATTGTACCTTTTGAATAAAAAATTGAGCTGTAATATTATTAAAATAAATTTGCTTTTTTTAAATAAGTTAATATATATTATATTAATGTAATTTTATTTTTTAACTATTTAATTATGAGTTTTGAATCTTTTGCAGCAGATATTGCTAATATACCAGAAGAACAAAAAATATATAACACTATACAAATAATAGTTGATAATATAAAAGATCTTCAATGAAAATTAAAAGAAAGTATTGAATCAAAAAAAGTATATCAAGATATTTGTAAAAGAGAAAAAGAATTATTAGAAAAATTTAAAGAGTTTAATGATCAATTAGAATCTATTAAAAAAGAAAAAAAAGCAGTAATTGATGAAATTAAAGCTGAAAATGAATCAGATAATGAAAAATTATCTAATTTAAAAATTCAATTAGCTTGAAGAAGAGAAGCTCTTGTTCAATGTTTTTTAAGAAATATAAAAAATGATGTCCCAACTATTTTATATAAAGAAAAAAATAATTGAAAAAAAATAAGATTAGAAGTCTCTTTAAATCCTAAAGTAAAAACATTAAAATGAAGTATTGTAACAGATGAAGAATTAAGAAAAAAGGCAGAAAAAGCTGCAAAACAATTAACTAATAATAATTAATATTTTAATATTTAATCTATAAATAATTATGGAAAATAACGAATTAAATTCAGATATAAATAATAACTGATGAAATAAAAAAATTTTAAATATAGCAATAAGCTTTCTTGTAGTAGTAATAATATTTTTAACTATAATTCTTATATGAAATGATAAAAATAAAATTGATACAAATATTACAACAACTTGAACATGAAATACTATAACTTCTTGAACATGAGAAATAGTTTCTGAGGAAGTATTATTAATATATAAAAATGATCCACTAATATTTAGTGAAGAAACATTGTCTTGATTTGTATCTGTTTGAAAAAACTTTAGTCAAAAAATAATACCGGTATTATCTAATGATGATAGAGTTAAAGATATTGTAAAAGCTGCTTGAAAAAATATGTATTATCCAATGTTTGTATTTAAACAAAATTCTCCAAACATAAAATACAATAACATACCTAAAAATAACTTATATGTTGATGATAAAAATAAATTATTTGCTATTGATGAACCAATACTATTAAATTTACCTAAAATTATAATACCAAGAACTGAAGAAATTAATAGTTTAATAACAAAATACTCATTAGATGGAGAAAATGTTAGTAAAAATAATGAATCATTTATTTTAGCAATTGAAGATCCTTTATGTCCTTTCTGTGCTCAAACATATTTAGATAAAACTACACAACAAGCTTTAGGTAATTCTCCAGTAAAATATCTTTATTATCCATTACCTATTACTTGACATGAAAATTCTAATAAACTAATTTGATTATTAAGATCTAATAATAATGATAAAGCTTTATTAGAGACAATATTTAAAAATCAAAAATCTTTAATTTGAACTTGAGTTGTTATTAATGATAAAATTAAATCTTTATTAAAAGAAAGTGGTTCTAAATTGAAAATAAAAGATTGAAAAAAATTAGAATATAGTGATACTGAAATAGAAGAAATAAAAAACTTATTGTTAAAATTATGAGTTTTATGAACACCAACATACTTTATTGTAAATAAAGATGAAATAATTTTAGTTTGAAATTTGAATATGGTTCAACCAGTATTAAAAAAATAATATATATAATTACTAAAAAAGTATTTATGGAAAATAAAGCAATGAAAAATAATATTATTATACTTATATGACTTGTTATACTTTTAGTATGATGAGTCTTATGGTATTTTTTATCAACAATAACAGATAAAAAACCTGTAGTTGATAAAAATAAAGTTGAAACTAATTTTTCTGATACTACTGATGAAAAGGCAGAAAAAGCTTTATTAGATTTAGAAAAACAAAAATTAGTTGAAGAACTTAATAAGTCAATAAGACCTAATTATTTAAAAATTACTGATTGGAAAGAATATTCTAAATTAGGTGATTATACAGATACTAATACTACTTTTTTTTCATTAGAATTTCAACCAGATATAACAGATCAAAGTTTAGCTGATTATGATATAAGAATATTAAAAGGATCTATTGATGAAAATGATTACATTAATAAAAGTTCATTATATAAAGAAAAGACTAAATGAATTCTTTTAAATATGTTAAAGAAATGACAATATAGTAAAATATTAGAAAAATGAGTTGTTTGAACTATTAGACGTATTTCAAAAAATCAATATAAAATAGATTTTCTTTGAGATTACATAATAGATAAATATTGAACAAGTAAAAATATATCTTCAACAACTGCTTGAAAAATAGCATTATTATGAGAATATCTTAATTTTTGAAGTATCTATTTAACAAAAGAACAAAAAGATTTTTCAAAATTGTTAGATGATATTGAAAAGGAATTAAATGATAAAAATTTTAGCACATTAGCTAAAAATATAAGATTAATATATTTTAAACAATAGTAATTTATAAAGAAAAAGAATAAGTAATGAGTACTTATTCTTTTTTTATATTAATAATAATTATTTATTGATTTTTTAATAAATAATTATATATATTTTAATATAACTTTATAAATAATTTATTTAATAATATGAAACCTTTATTAAAATGGACTTGATGAAAATTTGATGAATATAAATTTTTTAAAGATTTTATTCCCAAAAATATAAATACTTATATTGAACCTTTTTTTTGATGAGGTTGAGTATTTTTTCAATTACAACCTAAAAAATCTATTATAAATGATAAAAGTAATGATTTAATACAATTTTATAATAAAATATTAGATGATAATTTCCATAAAGAAATTTTAGAAGTATTAAAAATATGGAATTATAGTGAAGATTTAAAATATATCTGAATAGATTATTTTAAAAATAAAGATGAAAATAAACTAAACAATTATCAATTTAATACAAAATATATTAATGATGATTTAAAAAAAGAATTAATAAAATCTTTAATTGATAAGAAAAAAAGAATATCATTAATTGAAGAAAAAAATAAAATTATTTTTTCATGAAATGAATTATTTGATCATATAGAAACAGCTTTAAAAAGTTGAATATATATGTATTTTAGATGAATTATTAATAAAAAATATAAAACAACATTAAATTATTCTGCAGTATGGTTTTTTGTAAGAGAGTTTTGTTATGCTTCTATGTTTAGATATAATAAAAATTGAGAATTTAATGTTCCTTATGGTTGAATATCATATAATAAAAAAGATATTTTATCTAAAATTAATGCAATTAATAGTGAAGATGTAAAAAAACTATTTATTAACACAACTATATATAATTTAGATTTTGAAGATTTCTTTAAATCAATTTATATTGATAATGATGATTTTATATTTTTAGATCCTCCTTATGATTCAGAATTTTCTTCTTATGACAATAATGAATTTAATAAATCTGATCAATTAAGATTAAGAAATTTATTAAAATGATTAACATGTAAATGGATGGTAGTAATAAAAAATACAGATTACATATATAATCTGTATAAAGAGTTTAATATCATAGATTTTGATAAAACTTATATGTATGATGTAAAAGGAAGAAATAAAGATAATAAAAATGTAAAACATTTAATTATTACAAATTACTAATTATTTCCTCAAATATATTATTTAATAATTCATTTATTCTATTAATATATTACTTCATAGTTCATTTGATTTATGATAAGTATCTTATTCATTAAGAAAATAATCTTCATATTTTTCATATAAAAATATTCTTTTTATTTAATTAAATTATCTAAATCTTTTATTATAATCATGTGTTTTTTATTAAAAATTATATTTCATCTGAGATTTCATTATAAGTTAATGAATTTTTATAAAAATCAAATATATTCTTTGTAGTTAAAAGAAATGATATTTTTTTTAATTTTCTTGATTTCATAATAGGCATTAATATATCTTTATAATTACTATGAAATTCAGGAGTTCTTGATAATAAGATCATTGTATCTCAAGTTATATCAAAAGGAATAAATGTTGAAGATAATATTCACTCTATAACTTTATTTTCTATTTTAGCATTTATATTTCATCATTCAAGAAATAATTCTTTTATAATTACAGGAATTGATTGATTAGTATCTTTTTTTATTTCATAAGAAAAAACATCATTAAATATTTTGTCTAAAAATAAAAGTTCTCTTTCAGGATATTGTGACAAATAATCCATTAATTCTAATATTGTTTTTCAATTATTATCTGAAATAATAGCTAAATCTTTATCAGTTAATAATTTTAGTGATAATCATTGTTCAATTATAGAACCTAAAGAATTTTGTATTATTGAAGCTATATTATCTTCTTTTAATTTTACTTCTTTTTTTTGAGGAATATCTTGAATAGTAGATTCTGTTCAAACATTAATATTATTAGTATCTTTTTTAAACATATAATTTAAATTAATAGTTAATAACTAATTTAATAATTAAATATAATAATCTATGAAAAAATCAAGTAAAAATATAAAAATAAGAAAAGTAAAAAAAACTTTTCTTATTTAACATTATCTTTAAATTTTTCTCTAAAATCTTTTCAATATTTTTTATCAAAATATTTAACAGATAACATTTGTAAAGCTCTTGCTTCAATTTGCCTAACTCTTTCTTCTGTTTTTCATAATTTTTCTCAAAGATCTTTTAAAAGAAGTTTATCAGCTCAAAATAATCAATAACGATGTATAATTACCAATTTTTCTTCTGAAGTTAATATTTCTTTTATAGAATCTTGTAATTCAACTAATTCTTCTCTTTGTAAAATACTTTCTTCAACACCGATAGTTAAATCTTCCATAAAAGGCATACTATCTAAAGACATTTCTTTATCATCATCTCATATAAAATCACTCAAAAATATAGTTTGTCATAATTTTCAATAATTTATTATTTTTGTTACTTTATCTTCACTTAATCATAAATTTTCAGCTATACTTTTTATATTAAATTCTTCTGTTCCTCAATATTCTTCAAGCATTCTTGTTATTTTTATAAAAAGTTGTCTAACATGAACTGGTATTCTTATAGTATGTACTTTTCTTGTTATATAAGAAAGCATAGATTGATTTATCCAAAATTTCATATATTCACGAACATTATCACTTTTTTTAGGTGAGAATTTTTGAACTCAACGCATAACTCAAACTAATCATTCTTGATAAAGATCATCACAAAGCATTTCAAATTCAAATTTTCTTTTTCATGCATTAAATGAAGCTATTTTTTTAGCATATCTTTCAATATCAGAATTTACTAATTCTATAATTTTCATTCATGCTTCAGAATCTCATGATTGTGCTTTTAAAGTAATATCAATAATTTCTCTTTTTTTAGTATTTATTTTTTCTATTTTTTCAATATTTTCATTTAGTATTTTTATTAATTGAGTAATAATTTTTTTTCATATTTCAATATTTTCATTTATTATTCAATTTAATAATTTTTTTAAAGCAAAAAATATATTTTCTTCTTTTCAATCTTTATTTCATAAATTACTGTATTCTTTATTTTCAGTAATATTACTTTTTGATATAGATAAACTAATATCTAGTTCCATTTCTTTAACAATATCAATATATTTTAAATCTCATTTTAAAATATATTTTTCTGCTAAAAGAACTTTTTTCAATATATCTTTTTGAAAATTTTCTGAATATAATGATGATTTTAATGATTGTATATATCATTTTTCTTTTTCTTCTTCAATATTTATAACATTATCTATTTCTTGATCATCTTCAATATCATTATTATTATCATTTGACATTATTTTTAAAGCCAAAGCTTCATCTAACTCACTTATTAAAGCATCACTATTATCATCTTCTAATGATTTTTCATCTAATTTTAACAAATTAACATCATCAATATATTCTTTTTTTAGTTTTATAGACATAAAAATTTTAGTTATATTATAAATATATAAATTTATATAGTGAAAAAGCAAACCATACAAATAAAACTATAATTAATCATATAAAAATTATTTTATATAAAAGTTTTTCAATATTTCTTAATCAGCTATAATAATTTTTAAGATCAGAAATAATACTTATTTTATTTCAATTATCATTAGAAAGTATATTATTTAAACTTTCTCTTTTTTCTAATTCAAAGATATCTTTATCTTCAGAATATAAAATTTTTATATTATTTTTTTCCATATAAAAACTCAATTATTAAATTATAGAAACAATTTTCTAATTCTTTTTCAAATTTACGAATATTTGCTTCATTATTATCATTATCTATATCAATATCTTTTGAATTTTTAATGACATAATCAATTAAATCACTTTTATTTTTATTGCTTAATCTTAGGTATCTACCTAATAATTCATTTGAAGATATTTGTTTTTCTAAAATATCTTGTTTTATTTTTATTTTTATTTTTTTAAAGTCATCTTCATATAAAGAATTAAATATTAAAGATTTTTCAATTCTGTTTAGTATTTCTTTTTTTAGAAATTTATTTACACTATTATTTATTTCATTTTCTTTTGTTTTTTGCTCTTCTTCTTTTGTTTCATTATTAATGTCAAATCATATTTTAGCTTGTCTTTGTATTCATAAGTTACTTGTTAGCACAATAATACTTCATTTTAAATCTATAATTTTTCAATTCATTAATGTAATAGTTCAAAGATCTAATAATTCTAACCATATGTTTTGAATAGATTCATCAGCCTTTTCTATTTCATCAAAAATTATTACTGGAATAGCTCAATCTTGATAATTAACTTCAAGTCAATTTATATATTTTTCAATTAATGTTTCTTGTGCAAAACCGGCATATCAATGTGGTGCTCAAACAATAGCTGCCATAGTATGCTCTGAATGGTAATTTGAAAGACTTATTATACAAGCTTCTGTTCATAATGTTTTAGCTATAACTTTTCATAATCTTGTTTTTCAAACTCAAGATTCTCCTAAGAATAAAAAACTTGCTGGTCTTTCATTTAATCACATAACAACTTTTCATATACTTGGGAAAATTTCATCAATTATATTATTTTGTCAGATAACTTCTTTTTTCATATTTTCAATAATAGAATCTTTATTGTCTAAAAACTTTTTTAATAATTTAACTTTATTATCAACAATAACTTCTTTATCTATATCTTCTAATATAAATTCTATGTCTTTTTTATCTTTATTTATTTCTTCTGCATTTAATCATTTTTTTCACCAAAAGATTTTTTTATTTGCTTTATCTAATTGTTTCCATAATTCAACTAAATTATCTAAATATAATTTAGGATTTTCTTTATATATTAGATTTTCTTTTACATAATTTATAAACTTTGTATATGTTTCTAATGTAAAAGGTATAGCTATTAATTCTGATAGCTCATTCCTTACTAAAAGAAGATTAGGTAAGTTTTTATAAATATTATTTAAAAAAGCATCATTATTACAAATTTTTAATAATTGTAATAATTTTAACATCATTTTATTTCATGATCTTTGATCAAACAATATTAAATTAGAATAATATTTATTATACAAATTAAATATATTATATCTTATTAATATTTTATCTTCAATACTATCTCAAATAAATATTTCATCTTCTGGTTCCTTATTTAATAAAGGAATAAAAAATAAAAATAAATTTTGATATAAGAAGTATTCTTCTCATGATACAAAATATGTAGTCCAACGAGTTATTAATAGCTTTTCTCCTTCATTTAAACTTTTTATATAATCTTCATTAATAAATGTTATTTCTCATTTATTATTTATTTGTATTTTATTTAACAAAAGATCTTTTGTTAAACTATAATAATCTCACACAGTAATAGTATTAAGAAGTATTTTATCTTCTTTTTCTTTTTTATTTTGAATATTGTCCATAGTTTTTATTTTTTCAAAAATATATAAAAAAAACTTTTTAGTTCTTTTTTATGTTTCGTTTAATTATCAAGATTTTGGTGTAAAAACTATCTTTAAAATTATTAATAAAGGTATTAAAAATACTATATATAATATTATATCTAACATTTTATCATTAAGTAAAGCTAATATATTTGAAATTAATGAAATATTAAATATTAATATAATCAAGATATTAACTATACCTATTCAAAAAATATATGATATTTTTTTTGAAGCTAATGATAAAAGAAATGTTATAACTAAAAATATTGGATAAAAAACTCAAAGAGTAGTTAATATTGATATTAATGATAAAAATACTTTTTTTGAAAAAATTAGATTATTAAATGTTATTTCTAAATGTTTTTTAGATATAAAATTATTTAAAAATGATACATATATTTCATTTTGAAAAGTTTCTTCATTTATAGTATCTTTATTACTATTTTTAGTCATATTTTCTTTTTCGAAACTTTCTTTTTCAGCATATTTTTTATAAAAGTCATTTGCCTCATTAGTAAATTTTACTTCAACTTCAATTTTTTCATTTCAAGCATTATATTGTCAGTTTTCTAAAATTACTTTTTCAATTTTAGAATATTCTTTCATCATTTCAGCAAACTCTTTATCAGTTCCTCATCTATCTGGATGAAGTTTCATACTTAATAATCTTTTTTCATGATTTAAATCAGAAAGATTATTGTATATATTATTAAAATATTTTAACATAATAATTCAATTAAATGATAATGATTTCTTCTTTTTTACTTTATTTTTATTTTTTCATTGATTACTTAATTATATTATATAAATTTATTTTTAAAGTCAAGTATTTTTTAAACTTTTTTAATAAAAAAGATTAAAATTATTTCTTGATTTTTTTTCTATTATATTAAATTATTAATAATAATTATATTAGTTATTAAACAAAAAAATGGGATTAAATTCAGTTATAAAATGGGCATGAGGTAAATAAAAAAGAATTATCAAAGAATTATTATCAGTTTTTCCAGATAAAGATATTATAAATAATTATTATGAGCCATTTTTATGATGAGGTTCAGTTTTATTAAATTATTTACCTAAAAAAGCTATTGTTTGAGATATTAATGAAGAATTAGTTAATATTTATAAAACTATAAAAGAAAATTCATTAGAATTAATTTCTTTTTTAAAAAATATAGAATATAATAAATAAAATTGTTAATATTTTTAAAACTATTATATGAAAAAATATAATCAACAAAAAAAATGTTATTGATTTAATTGAAAGTATTAATACAATGTTTAATTCATGATTTGAAGATTGAGCTAATGATGAATTTGAATAAAAAGTATTAAATTTTTATTTATAATAAAGTATTAGTATAATTTATTTTTTAATATAAAAAGCATTATGGATAACAATGTAAATAATAATAGGACTAAATGTGAAATATATACTAGAGTTATGTGATATTTTAGACCTGTAAGTCATTTTAATATTTGAAAAAAATCTGAATTTTATTCAAGAAAATATTTTGAAAAAAACTCTTCTATAAATTCAAAGTTTATAGAAGAATATGCAAATGCTTAAAAAAAAGGCTTTTAAAGTCTTTTTTATTTAATAATTAATAAGTTATATGATATATTTTAATTATAAAAATTTAAAAATACTTTCAGCAATACTAGAAACTTTATGCTGACTACCTTTTTTGTGATGAGTATTTTTTATAACTACTTCTTGGCAAATAATTTTAGTATTAATAATAATTCATTTTATAACTTTATTTTTATCAATTAAAGAATGAAAATTAAGTATTGGATCTAATTTTTGAATTGTAATAAACTTTTTCACTTGGATTCCTATAATATGAACTATTTTACACTTTTTAATTTCTATAATTTTATGGCTTGAAATAGCAAAAGAAAATAAAAAATAAAACTTTTTTGAAAAAAGTAAAAAAATTTGATTTTTTCTATATATCTATAATATAGATTTAGTTTTACTTATAAACATTATATTTATGAAAACAACTAATATAATATTAACTGATAATTATAATAACTGACTATTAATAGATAACGTTGTTTTTGTGTGTAATCTCATTTCTTAATTGATTGTATAATTAAAGAAAGACTTTATCACAAAAGGTAAAGTCTTTTTATTTATATTTTATCGGTAAGTGATGAAATAGGTAAACATATCAGTCTTAGAAACTGATGCTGAGAAGCTTGAGGGAGGGTTCAAGTCCCCCCTCCCTCTCTGGACACCATTTATTTATGGATGTATAGTTTGACTATATATTGGTGAATAATCCAAATATCTCCCACAATATATTTATTATAATTAAATAGCAAAATCTAAAATATATACAATGATTTTTGATTAATTTAATATATAAAAAAATGAAAAAAAGTTTGACAAAAAAGTATTATCTATATAATAGATTTATACTAAAAAGTTCTTTAAAATAATCTTATTATTTATAAGGGGATATAGCTCAGTTGGTTAGAGCAACCGGCTCATAACCGGTGGGTCGATGGTTCAAGCCTATCTATCCCCACCAAATTATTTATTCCTCCTTAGCTCAGTGGTAGAGTACTCGGCTGTTAACCGAAGGGTCGCTGGTTCGAATCCAGCAGGAGGAGCCATTTATATATGTCTCAGATTAAGATTAATTACCCTTATGAAGAAGCACCATAATTTTGTATATTTTATATTATTATATTAATGAATTACAAATTATATAATAAGGAATAAAATATATAGTAAATGATTATATTACTTAAAATTTAATCTTATATTCATAAACCTTTAGCTGTAGAGTCTGGTGAGAGTACCATGTTAGTCATGGAGGTCATAGGTTCAAATCCGGTCCCTTGCTCCAAAAAAATATTATGGGTAGGTGCTAGAGTGGTTAAATAGGGTGGACTGTAAATCCACTGGTTATGCCTACGTGTGTTCGAATCACACCCTGCCCACCAAATTAATAAAAAATTAAGCAAGGGGAACATAAAAGAGTGAGTGTACTAAGGCTTCAACCCTTGGATGTGCCGGTTCAAATCCGGTCCCTTGCTCCAAAAAAATATTATTATGGAAATTTATTTTAGTAGGTATTGGTATTTGGGTGTTTGGAAAGTGATCAGTCTTTTTTATATAAAAGAAATACTATAACTAAAGATTTTCTACATTTATAAAATAAAAAAATAATCAGATTATAATAATCCGTTACTTAGCTATAATATAAGTAAAGGCATTTCTTAATTAAGACTACATTTTTATTAAGAATTAGAGTCTCTTCAAAGGAAATGTTGATAGGTCTATCAGGACTGAATGGGTGAATGGGTATGCTTAAAAATATCAATAATTATTATTGGTATTATTGGTATTTTTAAAATTTTACTTGAAAAAATCAAAAAAATAATATATATATATATTATTATAATAAGCATAAAAAAATAAATAGTGCTAATAATTTAATTTTAATTTATTAGTATATGGAAACAGATAAAAAAGAAAATTCCTTTAAAGGTTTTTATTCTTCTGTAAAAAAAGATGCAGATTGAAAAGTTGTTAGAGAAACTAAAAGTTTTGATAATATAGATAGTTATTTAGATTTTTTAAAAAATAAATGAGAAGATTTATTTTTTTGAACTACTTCATTTTTTGATAAATGATGAGATGCTGAAAAATTATTATGAAAAGTTTGAAACTTATTTTTAGATACATTTGAAAAATCAAAAGAAGCTTTAATAAAAGCACCTGATTTATTTCCAGAAATAAAAAATGCTATACATTGAATAGATGATACATTATCTTGTATTCCAAAATATAAAGAAAATATTGATAGATGATTTAATGAAAATCATGAAAATTATATTTCTAATATAAAAAAAGAATTAGAAGAAGCTAAAAGACAAGAAAATAAATTAAATATTGAAAAAAGAAATAATTTATTAAAACAAAAACAAGAACTTGAGAATTTATTACCAGAATGGGAAAGATTAAATAGAAATGATAAAATTATTGAAATAAAAAATAGAATAGAATATATTAAAAAACAATTAAATGTATAATAAAAAAGAAGTATAATAAAATACTTTTTTTTATTTTTTATTATTTTAAAAAAAATAATTTATCCAGTAAGTTTTTGCTTCATTAAATAAAATTAATATTTTCTCAAGAATCTTTTATTAACTTTTCAAGTTTTTCAGAATTATTTTGATAATAAGAAGTCTAATATTCTTTTACTGCATTATCATTATTTATATAATCTATTTGTTTAGTAATTTGATTATTAGCTAAATTCAAACTTTCTATATCATTTTCAGTTTTTCAAAACCTATAAATACACTAAATAAAGTTATAGTACTTATTATAAGTACTATAATAAGTAATATTTGAAATCATTCATATTCATCATATTGATTTGAATAATTACTTGTTTATTTTTGATAATTACTATTTTCATTATTATTTATAGGATTTTTTATAGGTTTTTCTTTTTTTGTTTTTAATGATCAAATTTTTATTGTTAAAACCTTAAGTAAGATAAAAAGCTTTTTTACTTGTTTTTAATGATAATCTTGATTCTTCATTTATAATAGATATACTTTTTATAGTTTCTTTATTTCATTTTAATAATCAAATTTCTTGAAGTAATATTATTAAAGATTTAAATTATTTTGATATGGATATTAT
>OGCL01001072.1_pt1 | contig 25334 bp, 21 predicted proteins | sample 1570041 | NCBI WGS metagenome assembly OGCL01 (sample SAMN06266162, study PRJEB24511) | hot springs metagenome | isolation source: Hot spring water | place: South Africa: Limpopo | collected 2015-06-22 | reverse complement strand
AGCGGGGGAGGGCCAGGGAGGGGGCGGCCCTCCCAAAGACGCCCCATGTTCATCGCGGCGTTGTGCGCCATGCGCACGACCGTCTAACGTGAACATAGGGAAGCCGGGGTTCCCTCCGCCTGGGCATGGCGGGTGCCCCGACGGTAGCTGACCTGATCTGGTGGACCAGCCGTGGCCCCCACGCCACCACCCGGGCCGCCGTGAATCAGCAGTTGCTGGACCGCGCCGCCACGGCCTGGGGCGCCAGCGTGCGCCATGTCTGGGACCGTGGCTATTGTGGTAGCCCCTGGGTGCAGGCCGCCCTGGCCGCCGGGGTGTCGTTTGTGCTGCGCTGGAAGCAGGGCGTGAAGCTGTTGGACACCCGGGGCAATGCCCGCAAAGCCTGGGAGATTGCGCGCGGCAAGCGCTCCCAAAGCTACCGGATGCTGCGCGACCCCCAGACCAAGCAGCTGATCAAGGTGGGCATCGTTGCCATCCCGGTGACCCTGGTCGATCATCCCCAGCCACTCTGGCTGGTGGTGGCCCGCCTGGGCGGCGGGCGCGAGCCGTGGTACCTGCTCACCGCTGACCCCATCCACACGCTGGCCGATGCCTGGGCCGTGGTCCTGGCGTACGCCCGGCGCTGGCAAATCGAAGGCGCCTGGCGCGTGAGCAAGAGCGAGCTCGCCTTCGAGAGCCCGCGTGTGCAGGATTGGGAGGTGCGCCAGAAGCTGCTCCTCTTCGCGACCCTGGCCTACGCCTTCTTGCTGCATCTGCTTGCCCCGCCCCTGGCCGATCTGTGTGCCTGCCTGGTGCGTGTCTGGTGTCATCGCACGGGGAAGCGCTATCAGCGGATGGCCCTGCCGCTCTATCGGCTGCGGGCCGCCCTCAGTCGCCTCTGCATTGCCGCTCCGCCCCCGGGCCTGCATCAGCCCAGATTAAATTCGGGATGACTCATGGGGAAACAACCCGCCCGCGGGAGGGTGCGGGAGGGCGCAGCCCTCCCAGGAATAGTTATTTTCATGCTGGCGTTGTGCGGCGCAGCCGCATGGAATAGGTGAAATGATTTACCACATCACCAGCAGCGCCGCCTGGGCGGCAGCCCGCACCACGGGGAGCTACGTGGCCGACTCCCTGGCAACCGAAGGGTTCATCCATTTCTCAACCCGCGACCAGGTGCTCCGCGTGGCAAACTCGCGCTTTGCGGGGCAAACCGGGCTGGTGCTGCTGGCCGTGGACCCGGCGCGCCTCAGCGCCGAGCTGCGCTATGAGGAATCACACCCCGGCGAACATTTCCCCCACCTCTACGGCCCGCTCAACCTCGATGCGGTCGTGGCCGTGTATCCCTTTGCGCCTCAACCCGACGGCCGTTTTCAACTGCCGCCAGCGTGGCCGGGAACCACGGAAACCCACGAGTAGGGCTTTCAGCTCCACAGCCTCACAGCGCTACACCCCCAGGGCCGCCAGCACCTCGTCGCGGGGCACACTGCGCTGCTCGCCGGTGCGGAGATCCTTCAACACCACCTCGTTGCGCGCCAGTTCATCGGGGCCAAGCACCAGCGCATAGCGCACCCCCTTGCGGTCGGCCTCCCTGAACTGCTTCCCCAACCCCGCGTGGGAGTCGAGACCAATCAGGGTATTCACCCCCCCGGCGCGCAACTCGCGGGCCAGCGCCAGGCTCGCGCCGGTCAATTCGGCATTGAAGATGGTTACATAGGCCGTAGCCGTAGCCAGCGCGCGCGGACCGAGACCCAGTTCTTCCATAACATCGTGCAGCCGGTCAATGCCAAAGGCCAGACCGACCGTCGGCACCGGACGTCCGGCAAACTGGCCGATCAACTCGTCGTAGCGTCCGCCGCCGAGGAGCGAGCCCTCGGGCCAGTGGGGAGTGTTCGTCTCGAAGACCATGCCCGTATAGTAGGCCAGGCCGCGCGCCAGGCGCGGGGCGACACGGTAGCGCTCCGCGGGCACGCCCATAGCGGCAAGGCCAGCGATGATTGCCCGCAGATTCTCCAGCGCAGCAGAGGCGCGCGCATCGCCGGCCAGTTGCTCCGTCAGCGCGGCCAGCACCGCTTCAGGCTCGCCCTCGATCTGCACCAGCGCCAGGATGTGGTCGGCGGCGGCTGCTTGCACGCCGGCCCGCAGCAACTCCTCACGCACCCCATCGGCGCCCAGCTTGTCGAACTTGTCAATCGCCCGGTACACCCCCCCGGCAGCCTCCTCGTCGAGACCGCTGACCCGCGCGATGCCACCGATCACCTGGCGATGGTTGAGCAGCGTGGTAAAGCCAGGAAAGCCGAGTTCAGTCAGCGCATCGGTGAGCAGGGCCACGATCTCGGCATCGGCGAGGGGTGAGCCGCTCCCGATAATATCCACATCGAACTGGTAAAACTCACGGTACCGCCCCCGCGCTGGACGCTCGCCACGGTAGCTTGGCCCGTAGGCGTACCGGCGCCAGGGTAGCGCCAGAGTCCCGCCGTACTGGGCCACCACCCGGGCCAGCGGCACAGTCTGATCGTAGCGCAGGGCCAGACGCCGGCCGCCGTGATCCTCGAAGCGATAGATCAGCTTCTCCTCATCGCCGAGCTTGCCCTCGAGCACCTCGGCATACTCAACCACCGGCGTCTGCAACGGCTCGAATCCATAACGCTCCGCCACCCGGGTGATCACCGTCAGGATGTGCTGGCGCAGCAACATAGCCTGGGGCAGGTGGTCGCGCATCCCTTTGATGTTCTGGACTCTGGACATACTCTGTTCCTGAGGTGAAAATACGGCGAAACCGGGTTGCCCCAGGCCCCTGCCTGTGGGGGCGCCAGCCGCTCCCACCAGCGGTTGGGACATGGGGAAACCGGGTTTCCCCAACCCCCTCTCTGAGAGGAGGGTTTGGGCGTAGAGACGCAGCGGCGCTGCGTCTCTACGCCCTCCCAAAGATACCGCGTGGTCATCGTGTCGTTGTGCGGCGCAGCCGCATGGACGACTGATGTGAACATACGGAGAAACCGGGTTTCCCCACCTGTGGTGAGCTTATCGAACTGCGCCCCTGCCTGTGGGGGCGCCAGCCGCTCCCAACAGCGGTTGGGACATGGGGAAACCGGGTTTCCCCAACCCCCTCCCTGAGGGGAGGGTTTGGGCGTAGAGGCGCGGCGGCGCCGCGCCTCTACGCCCTCCCAGGAATAACTATGTTCATTCTGGCGTTGCGCGGCGCAGGGGCGCGAGCGCCTAACGCGCCAGCTCCACCGTCGCCAGATCCAGAATACCCATCGGCGTCAACTCCAGGCCGCGCACGTAGGGCTTGACCAGCATATATTCTACGTCATGGTACAGCGGGATCAGCGGCGCGTCGGCCAGAATGCGCCGCTCCGCCTCGCGGTACAGCGCCTGGCGCGTGGTTTCGTCCGCCTCGACCGCCGCCCGGTCCAGCAACGAGTCGACTTCAGGGTTGCTGTAGGCGAAGTGGTTCTCACCACTGTCGGTGCGGAACAGCACGTCGAGGAAGTTCTCCGGATCGGGGTAATCGGCGATCCAGCCGCTGCTGAACATCGGCAGCGTGTTGGTACTCAGAGCATCGAGAAACGCGCCGAAGTCTTCGTACGTCCGCACTTCGATGGTCAGGCCCAGATCCCGTTCGGCCACGTTGCGCAGCGCAGTGGACCACCCGCCGTAGGCCACAATGGGGGGCAGGCCCGCTACGCCACCGTAGCGCGACTCGGCCAGCAAGGCCCGCGCCCGCGCAGCGTCAGGCCCGGGCAGGGGCAACTCAGGGTCGTAGCCCGGCATCCCCGGCGGCAGGATGCCAGCCGCGGGCTGCGCCGCCCCCTGTAGCGACAGGTCGGCGATCTTCTGACGGTCAAGGAGCAGGCTAAAGGCCTCACGCACCTTCGGGTCATCGAAGGGTGGGAGGCGCACATTCATCCCGATGTAGAATAGCGAGAGCTGCGGCACACGCAGTAACTCACGCGAAAGAGGATTGTTGGCGTCGCGCACGCGGGCCAGGGCGTAGGGCGGAACACTTGTTATGTCAATCTCGCCCTCTTCGTAGAGCACCTGTGGATTACTGGCTGCGACGCCGATAAGCATACGCACCCGATCGAGACGCGCCGGTTGACGGTAATAGGCGGGATTGCGCGCCAGCACCAGCAGCCGGTCGTGCTCCCAGCGCTCGATGGTGAAGGGACCGCTGCCATTGGGCCGCTCGGTCCAGCGGGGGCCGCCCTGCTCCACGGCGCGCCGATCTACCACGAAGCTGGTCGGATGGGCCAGTTTGGCCAGGAAGTAGCTTTTGGGCGAGTCAATGGTAATCGTCAGGGTCCGCTCATCGAGCACCTGCACCCCCGCGATGCTCTCAGCCTGCCCGGCAATCTTCTCGCGTACGCCGACAATGTCACCCAGGTAGGTACGGGCAGGCAGGGAGGGGGCCAGACGCGGGTCGGCGGCCCGTTCCAGGCTGTAGCGCACATCGTCAGCGGTAACCGGCGTGCCATCGGCGAAGCGGGCCTCGGGGCGCAGGCGGAAGGTGTAGGTACGGCCATCCGGCCCGAGTTCCCACGCCTCGGCCAGGTCCGGCTCTGGCTCCAGGCCAGGGGAGAGGCGCACCAGCCCGCTGAAGAGCTGCCGCACCACAAAGGCGCTGGTCACATCGCCTACCAGGGCCGGATCGAGCGTTTGTGGATCACGCACGCCGAGGGTCATGATCAGCGTGCCGCCGGAGGCGGTCTCCGCCGCGGGGGGGGGCGGCACAGGTGTCGCGCCAGGAGAGCGGGGCAACAGGGTGCAACTGGCCAGAAGCAGGCTCGCCAGCAGGATCAGGATGGTGCGATAGCAGCGTGGCAGGGTCATGGCACCCACCATTATACACCGGAGTGAAACCGCGTGACAGGCGCCGTGGTGGTCTGGCAGCGATCAGAGCGTCACGTCTCGCCACGATTCGACGGATGTGTTCCCCTTCAAAGCCGCAGACCCACTGCCGAGCGTCTATTCACAAGAAAGGTAACTGTACGTGTTCATATCTGGAGTAAGGCGTCACCCCGAGTGCGCGGGCGTCCCGCCGGCAAGGGCCTGGATGCGGGCAAGATGCCCGCGCACCCGGGAGAAGTGTGAACACGTACAGGCTTGACACTCTCGTGTGGCGATCCTATAATGCAAAACATTCGAGCTAATTGGCGCATCCGGCACGTTTCATGTCACCCTGAGCGCAGCGAAGGCTCCCGGCCGAGATTCGCCTATCGTGTCGTTGTACGTCACAGCCGTATGCAAGGGTTGGTATGATAAGCTCCGCACATCCCTGAATAAGGAGGTTGCCAGGCTTGAGCCCAGGAATACACATACCTTTGAATGAGCAAGACCGGGATCTCAGCGCGTGGATCCCGGAAGAGTTGAAATCACTGATTGAAGTTGATCCTCAAACGGCCATCCCGGCAATTGCCAGAGACCCACGTTTGATGAGTGTGATTGATGACGTTGTGCGTTCAGTTCCGACGCATCATCACCTTTTCCTCCGCGATGCACGATCGCTCAGTGATCTGAAGCCAAACTCGGTACACCTTGTTTTGACCTCTCCACCCTACTGGACCCTCAAAGAGTATCGGGACTCCAATGGTCAGCTCGGGCATATTGCGGACTACGAGGCATTCCTGGCCGAGCTTGACAAGGTATGGAATAACTGTTTCCATGCACTGACACCTGGTGGACGGCTTGTCTGTGTTGTCGGCGATGTCTGCCTCTCGCGGCGGAAGAATGACGGACGACACACGGTCGTACCGCTCCATGCATCAATCCAGGAGCATTGTCGTCGCATCGGGTTTGACAATCTCGCACCCATTATCTGGCATAAGATCGCAAATGCCGCCTATGAAGTCGAAAATGGTAAGTCTGGTTTTCTTGGCAAGCCATACGAGCCAAACGCGGTCATCAAGAATGACATCGAGTTTATTCTTATGGAGCGAAAGCCTGGCGGTTACCGAAAACCTTCGTTGGCTAAACGCGCATTGAGTATTATCTCATCGGACAACTACCAGCAGTGGTTTCAGCAAATCTGGACCGGCCTTACGGGAGCATCAACGCGTGACCACCCTGCTCCATATCCACTTGAACTGGCAGAGAGACTGATTCGCATGTTTAGCTTCGTTGGTGATACAGTATTCGATCCATTCCTGGGTACAGGCACTACAAGCATAGCCGCAGCTCGCTGCGGTCGAAATAGTATCGGTAGTGAGATAGATCCATACTACTTCGATATGGCTGAGCAGCGTATTCGGAACGAGACAAATGGATTGTTCTCGAACGTCCAGATCAGTGTTTTTAGACAATAATTGGCGCATCCGACACGTTCTCTTTCACACACAGCCGTGGCGGAGAACTTCATCCTCCCAGACCCTTCTTTCGAGAACTTATTGGACGCGCCACTAATAGAAATCTCCGATGACAACAAGTCGCAACGATCTGAGAGAGCGCGTGCAGACCGCCGTGCGCCACTTCTGGCAAACGCGAGAACGTCAGGCAAACGCCCAGGGAACGCGATCAGGCAATCGTGACCGGGGAGGACGCACTGCTGTCACGGGAGGGGCCCATCTTGACCGATTCGCCGAACTCATCCAGCAACTGTTGGTGGATGCGGGTATTAGCGACACTGCCATTCATCGGCGTACACGAGCGGAGTTGCCAGGGTACTACCGCGCTGAGAAAAGATGGGATCTTGTTATTGTCGTAGATGGTCGTCTGTTTGCAACTGTTGAGTTTAAGGCACAGGTGGGTCCCTCTTTTGGGAATAATTACAATAATCGAACCAAAGAAGCGCTAGGCAATGCAACCGATTACTGGGCAGCGTACCGTGAAGGCGCATTCAAAGGCTCACCCAAACCCTGGCTGGGATATCTCATGCTTCTGGAAGATGCGCCCGGCTCTAATTGCCCGGTCTCCGTAGCAGAGCCGCATTTTGCTGTGTTCGCCGATTTTCGTGGCGCCTCTTACGCCAAACGTTATGAAATCCTCTTGACCAGGATGGTGCGCGACCGTCTCTACGACGCAGCGTGTCTGATTCTTTCACCAAGAGATGCCATTGCAACCGGAACTTTTGCAGAGCCATGTGAAGAATTGTCGTTCTTAAACTTTGCTGAGAGTCTGCTTGCGCGTGCTATTGCGTATGCAAGAACACATAGGTAAGCTGATTTGATTTCATCTGTGATTTTTATCCGCTCAACCCGGGACGGCCCAGGAGCCCGGGTCCTCCCCGACCCTCCGGTCTGGCAGGCCGGGGTGTGGGGAACCCGGGGTTCCCCACGCCCTTTCATGCTACTCCCGCGCCCGCCAGTTGACCACACGCGGCGGCGATGGCGACGCCGCGCTCCACTCGCACCGTGCAGGGCACCTGGTAGTCGAGCAGGATCTGCTGGAAATCGAGCACTCGCTGGCGCTCCGAACGGCTGAGGGGCATACCCGGCACGGGGTTCCAGGGGATCAGGTTCACGTGGCAGAGGAGCGGCGGACCCTTGCTCACCCCCTGGCCACGCAGCAGCCTGGCCAGCGCCACGGCCTGGTGCGGGTGATCGTTGCGCCCCTGGAGCAGCACATACTCGAAGCTCACGCGGCGGCCAGTTCTGGCGATGTACTCGCGAGTGGCGTCGAGCAACTCGGCCAGCGGGTAGCGCCGGTTGACCGGCATCAGCTCGGAGCGCAGGTCATCATCGGGGGCGTGAAGCGAGATGGCCAGATTGATCGGTAGTCGCTCGCCGGCCAGGCGTCGAATGCCAGGCGGCAGGCCCACTGTCGAAACGGTCATACTCCGCGCGCCCAGGTTGAAGCCCTGGGGATCGTGCAGCCGTTCGACCGCAGCCCACCAGCGGTCGTAGTTGGCGAACGGCTCGCCCATGCCCATGAAGACCAGGTTGGTAATGCGACCCACCTGGCGGGTCACCCGCTCACTGAAGGGTTCGCCCTCGGCGCCCCACCACTGCCCGTCATCGCCGAGAGCGCCGGCATCGGGGGCATGCGACGCCAGCGCAGCGATGGGCGCTTCGGCGCGTTGCCAGCGACGCAGTTCGCGCGAGGCCCACAGCGCCTGCTCGACGATCTCGCCGGTGGTCAGATTTCGCAGCAACCCCAGCTTGCCAGTCGCGCAGAAGACGCAACCCATGCCGCAGCCAGCCTGGGTCGAGACACACGCCGTCGCCCGGTCGGGGTAGATCATCAGCACCGTTTCGAGCACGGCGTCGCCGGAAAGGCGGAACAGCGCCTTGCGCGTCAGCCCATTATCAGCGACCTGCACCTGCGCCAGGCTCAGGCTGCCGATTACCGTTTCGGCCCGCAGCCGCTCGCGCAGCGCCGCCGGCAGATCGGTCATCGCCGCCGGATCATCGGCCAGGTTCACGTAGAGCTGGCGGTAGAGTTGACGGGCGCGAAAGGGCGGCTGACCCCACTCGCGCATCAGTGCCTCCAGCTCCGGCAGGGTCAAATTGTAGAGCGAAGGAACCGTTGAGTCCACGAGCATAGCGTATCGATGTGGCAAGCCTTACTGGCGCGTCCGCCGGGTTGGCTGAGGTGAATGTACGAGGAAACCAGGTTTCCCGATACCCCTGCCTGTGAGGGCGGCAAAGCCTTCCCCCAGAGAGGGGCGTGGGGAAACCCGGTTTCTCCATATGTTCACACTAGACGGTCATGCGCATGGCGCACAACGCCGCGATGAACACGGGGCGTCTTTGGGAGGGCCGCCCCCTCCCTGGCCCTCCCCCGCTGGGGGAGGGAACCGGGATCCTCCCCACAGGGAGGGGTTGGGGAAACCCGGTTTCCCCATGTCCCAACTGCTGGTGGGAGCGGCTGGCTTCCCCACAGGCAGGGGTTCGGTTCGACAGGCTCACCGCAGGTGGGGAAACCCGGTTTCCCCGTATGTTCACATCAGGCCCCATGCGCGGGGCGCACAACGCCAGAATGAAAATAGTATTGTTCTTGGGAGGGCTGCGCCCTCCCAAACCCTCCCGCGGGCGGGCTTTTTTTACCTCAGCCGGGGACGGAACTTGTAGCCGTAGACGAGAACCCCGTCCTCACCCGTATCGGCCAGGCGCCGCGTCACCATCTCGACCGGCATGCCAATGACGAGATCCGCTTCAGCGCAGTCGGTAAGCTGCGCGCTCACCAGGGGGCCTTCCTCCAGCCGCACCATCCCCACGGCGTAGATGCCGAAGCTCTCATAGCCAGCGGGAGGCTGCCGCAGCACGCTGAAGCTGTAGAGTTCGCCTCGACCGCTGAGGGCCACGGGTTCCCACATTTCGGGATCTTCACCCAGAGCAGCGGGTTGGGGCGGAAAGCGAACCACTCCGGTGTGACGGTGGCGCTGACCTTCGAGCCGATACCGCGTGGCGCGCTGGCGCCAGTGACGGGCAATTTCCATACGGGGACCTCACTTCGTCAGACAGGATTGAATCGCTCAGGGCGAAAAACCGCCCGAGGCGCCGAGTATCGCCGCAATAATCGCGGCGAAGAAGATTCCGACGCACAGCGCGATCGCCAGAACGATCGCAAATAAAATCAGAATGACGTACAGCGCCTTATTCGCCGGCAGGTTCATACCCGACTGGATGGCCAGATAGGTCAGGTACAGACTGTAAATCCACACGGCGAAGGCAATGAAGCCACCCACCAGGGGGATGATGCCACCCACACTGCTGATCACCGCCAGCGGCGCGCTGAACAACGCGAAGCCGTAGGCCAGCTCACCGAACTCGCCGGTGCCGCCAAAGGCCCGACCGAGCAGGTAGACAACTCCCCAGTAGATCAAAAGAAAGATGACAGTACCGATCAGTGTGCCGAAGATCAGCGCAAAGAGACCCGGCTGGGCAGCCTCCATACCCGGCTCGAAAACCGGTATCTCCTGCGGAAACAGTATGGAACCGATCCAGGCGATCACGGCGTTGATCGCGCCGGCTATCAGGGAGTAGATCAGCGCCCACCCCAGGTTGTTCTGCTCGTGCTCTTCGAAGGTCGAAGCCGACGGACGCGTCAGGACCGCGATGCTGCCGTTGATCATTTGCTGGAACATAGTGCCTCCTCTGGTTAGCAGGTTGCAGAATACATTGTAGCGGATCGCGCGAACCAGAGGAAGACCCATACCCAAAAATTAACGGTTTAATAACACACTGTTATCACTATGGGAAACCCGGCGCTCCTGCCGTGGAGGTGGAGAGACGTAAGGCCCATCCCCTCTCTTCATCTCCACAGGCTCCCCACGCCCCTCCCGGGCGCCCGGGGCGCGACTACCGCTCGGCCACCAGCACACAACTCACGGCCGTGGCGCCCACCCCGCCAAGGCACTGCGCCAGGGCCACGCGCGCTCCGGGCACCTGAGTGGCGCCAGCTTCGCCGCGTAGTTGGCGTAGCAATTCAACGACCTGGTACACCCCGGTTGCGCCGGCCACGTCGCCGCGGGCCTTGTAGCCCCCGGCGGTAGCAATAGGCGTGCGGCCTGTGGGGGTGATTGCGCCATCGGCGGCGTGGCGGGGCGCGGCGCCTCGTTCGTAGTAGCCCATAGCTTCGAGGGCCAGTGCCGCCGCGATGCCGTGGGGGTCGGTCAATTCGAAAACCTCCACATCGCTCAGGCCCAGATGAGCGCGCCCCAGGGCGATGTGGGCGCTGGCCCGCGCTGCGGCCAGGTCGAGCGGATCGGCGCGCAGGGCCAGCGCCGGGGTATCGGTCGCCACAGCCACGCCCGCCAGCCGCACCAGCGGCACGCCCTCGGCGGCCAGTTCACGGGCCACGCGCTCGCCGGCGAGCACCACGCAGGCCGCGCCATCGGCCACGCTGCTGCAATCGAGCATGTTCAGCGGCGAGGCGACCATGGCGGCCTTCCGGTACTTGTCGGCGTTGATCGGAAAGCGGTAGAGCGCCTGGGGGTTCTTCGCCGCGTTGGCGTGCGCGTTGACCGGGAAGGGCGCAAAGGCCTCGGGGCCGCAGCCGTGCTCGTGCATGTAGCGGCGCATCAGCATGGCCCACTGGGCGGTGAGGGTCAGGCCGTGAATGGCTTCGGTTTCGGCGTCGCCGGCCAGGGCCAGCGCGGCCTCGACCGCGTCATCGAGCTGGTCGGTGACCTTCTCGACCCCCAGTACGGCCACGATCTCGGCTGCCCCGGCGGCAATGGCCTGCGCCGCCTGGTGGATGGCCACGCCGCCGCTCGCCCCCGCCGCCTCCACGCGAACCGCCGGCACGCCGTGCAGGCCCACCGCCGCGGCCAGATAGGCCCCCAGGTGGGCCTGGGCCGCCAGGCGATCACCCAGCGCGTTAGCCACGTAGAGCGCCCCTACCCGGTGCGACACGAACTCCGGCAACCCCGCGAAGGCCGCCCGCGTCGCCTCACTCGCCAGATCGGCCAGGCCGCGCCCGTAGTGCTCCGCCACCGGCGTGGCGCCCGCGCCGATCAAATATGCTCCTGACATAGGTAAGCCCCTTTGCGTCTCGTGATTTCTGATATGTGGATGGGGAACCCGGGGTTCCCCATGCCCCTGCCCGTGGAGGAGGGAAACCGGCTTGCCTCACACTACCCCAGCACCAGCTTACCGCGCCATCGGGCGTAGGTGGCATAATCCACAAAAACCTCCCGCGCCAGGTAGGTCGCCGTCAGCGGAGCGCGCTCACGGCAGGCGAGCAACCGCTCGGTTACGGTCAGGGCATAGGCGTCGGAGCCGGCTCCGCTCCCGTAGGTGGTCATAAAGATCGTGTCGCCGGGACGCGCCACGTCGAGGATGGCGCACAGTCCCACCAGAGCCGCGCCCGAGTAGGGGTTGCCGATGCGCGGGCTGAGCAGGCCCGGGGCGATCTGCTCCTCGCTGAAACCCAGGCGCCGGGCCACCGTCTGCGGAAACTTGGTGTTGGGCTGGTGAAAAACGGCGTAGGTAAAATCGGCGGCCGAGCGCCCCAACTCGTCGAGCAGGCGCCGCGCTGCCGACTGGATCTGGTGGAAGTAGGCCGGCTCCCCTGTGAAGCGGTTGCCGTGCACGGGGTAGGGCCGGTCGGCCCGGCGGTAGAAGTCGGGCGTATCGCTCACATACGACACCGTAGCATCAATCGTCGCCAGGGCTTCCTCAGCAGGGCCAACCAGCAGCGCCCCCGCCCCGGCAGAGGCGGTGTACTCCAGGGCGTCGCCGGGGCGCCCCTGGGCGGTATCGGCGCCGATGGCCAGGGCGTAGTCCGCCATGCCGCTACCCACCAGGGCCATGCTGGCGGTCAACGCTTCGGAGCCGGCCTTACAGGCGAACTCCCAGTCAGCCGCGCTGATCCAGTGTGAGGCGCCCAGGGCCTCGGCCACCACCGTGCCCGAAGGCTTCACACTGTAGGGGTGGCTCTCACTGCCCACCCACACCGCGCTCAGCCGCTCGGCAGGGAGAGCCGCGCGGGCCAGGGCGTTGCGTCCGGCTTCGATGGCCATGGTGATCACGTCCTCGTCGGGGCCGGGAACGCTCTTTGCCTCTACCGGCACCCCCCCCTGTCCGTCCGTCCACATGCGGGCGATTTCCCGTCCGGCGATGCGGTAGCGCGGGACGTAAGCGCCGTAGCCGATCAGACCTACGGGCCGGATGGGTTTCATCATAGAGAAAACTCCTTACATATAATACAAAACCATCCCGCAAAAGCGGCGACAGGCGACCGGTGGTCCGTCCTGGCAGCGTTGCGGTCAGCTTGTCACCGTTATTTCGAGGTGTATCGTTGTCGCTCTCGAAGGGGTGTGGAGAAACCGGGGTTCCCCATATCCCCTCCCGGGGGAGGGCGTGGCCCTCCCCCGGGAAAGCCTTCGTGCTCACCTGGCGTTGCGCGCCCCGCGAATGGCGCCTGGCAGGCTTGTTAATCGCTCATCGTCGTCGAGCGCAGTTCGGCGATCAGTTCCTCGGCGCGGGCGGGCTTAATGTTGCGCTCTTCGACCATCCGGCGGGCGACTTCGTCCACCAGCGGGCCATGGGCGCCGGCGGCCATGGCGATCTGGCGCGCATGCAGGCCCATATGGCCTTGCTGAATGCCCTCGCAGGCCAGGGCGCGCATCGCGGCCAGGTTGCTGGCAAGACCGGCGCAGACGGCGATCTCGGCCAGTTGGTTGGCGCTGGTCACCCCGAGCAGCTTCAGCGCAGCCTGAGCGGCGGGGTGTACCCTGGTCGCTCCGCCAACGATGCCGACGGCCAGGGGCATCTCCAGGGTGCCCACCAGATTGCCCTCCGCGTCCTTCTCCCAGACGCTGAGGGAGGTGTAGCGCCCGCTGCGGGCAGCGTAGGCATGGGCGCCGGCCTCGATGGCGCGCCAGTCGTTGCCGGTGGCGACAATCACCGGGTCAATGCCGTTCAGAATGCCCTTATTGTGGGTCGTGGCGCGGTAGGGATCCACCGCCGCGAAGGCATAGGCCCAGAGAATGCCTTCGACTACCTCTTCACCGCTCAGGCCATCGCGTTCGAGGGCGCGCTGCGGTACCACACACCGGGCGCGGGCCAGGCGCCGGTCGCTCAGGTTCGAGAGGATGCGCAGGTAGACCCGACCGCGGGTGATCTGTTCCAGGAGCGGCGCCACGGCTTCGCACATCGTATTGATGGCATTGGCGCCCATCGCATCGCGGGTGTCAATAATCAGATGCACAACCAGCATCGGCCCCATAGGGCTGGCGGGGTGGTAGTGCACCTCAACATCGCGCGCGCCGCCGCCAAGGGCGACCAGCGAGCGGCTCTGCGCGTTGGCAAGCGCCAGGATCTCATCTTTGCGGCGCAGAATATCGTGCCGGGCGCTCTGCGGCGCAGTTACATTCACAATCTGCACCTGGCCGATCATCAGCGGGTCGGTGCTGCTGGCGCTGAATCCGCCGCCGTCGCGCACCATCTTCGCCGCATAGCTGGCCCCGGCTACAATCGAAGGCTCTTCCACCACCATCGGAATAAGATAATCACGCCCGTTAATCTGGAAATTCGTTGCGATGCCCAGGGGCAGGTTGAAGGTGCCGACGACGTTTTCGATCATTTTGTCGGCGCGCTCGATCGAGAGGGTGCCTTGCCCCCCGTGCAACACGCGCAGATCTTCGTCGCACAGCCCATCGAACGCCTTGACCATCTGGAGCCGCTCGAACGGGTTGAGCTGGTAAAATCCCTGGAGGCGTGAGTTCTTGGTACCCATACGTTCGGTTGTCTCCTCGGTTCGTGACTGCACGCACAATGCCGAATACACTACCAATTCTAGCACCGCCACGCTTCCAGGAGCCTCAAAAAGACTGTCAAAACCTATCATGCGGCTTTCCAGGACTTCCAGAGCCGCGCCGGCGCGGCTGCGCGGCCCGGTTCATGGGGAACCCGGGGTTCCCCATGCCCCTGCCCGACAGTGCGCCTGGCGGAGGAGGCATCGGCATAGGCGCCTGCGGCCGCTTGTGCCCCGTGGTACAATGCCAGACGGTCAACGACGCGCCGCTGCGCTGGCGCTACGCCCGGGTGTGACCCTGGCCTTCCTTGCCGTGAAGAACTTCCTCGCTATGCGCCGGCTGCTACTTCTGCTGCTGTTCCTGCTTCTCACTGCCTGTGGCATGGAGCGCCCCGCGCCGCCCACCCCTGTCCCTGCTCCGACCCTCCCGGCGCTGAGCGCGATCCTCGCCGCGCCCAGCCCCGGTCCGGTGCGGACCTTTGGCTACCTGCTGATCGACACGGACGGAGCGACGCTGGTTGAGGGACTGAGTCTCACACCCGACGGGGCGCTCGCGCCGCTGGCGCCAGAGGGCCTGTGGCTGGGCACGCCGCCTCCGCTGCCCGACGAACCGCCGCTGGACGAGGCCGGCGCGGTGCGGTACGGCATCGTTAGCGCCAGTGGCATCCTCGACGGGCCGGGACGTTTCGGGCCGGCGGGGCGCTACGCTTATCAACTCGCCGAGCCTCGGATTACTCCCCTGGGGCTGCGCGAGGTGACGATTGCCCTGCTGCTGGAGAACAGCGGCCTGTACGAGGGCCAGGCAGTGCGTCTGCGGGGTGATCTGCTGGCTCGGGGCGACTCGGCGGTGCTGGTTGAACGGCTGGGACCGGGGGGGGTGCCTGAAGCCGGCGCTCGCCAGCTCAAGCTCGACGGCCCGGTGCGGGACGACGCCGCGCTCGCGGCGCTGCAACGCAGCCCCGGCAACGGTGTGCGCTTTGGCCCGGTGGAGATTACCGGCCTGTGGCGCGGCGGGCGACTCTACCCGCTGAGCGTTCGCGCAGTCGGGCCATAAGGTACGGTTCATACCTGCCCGACAATCCGACATTCCGCAGTGCTCCAGCCCTTCAGTCCGGTGGTGTGGAGGTGCAGAGCTGTGGCGCCACCGTCACGCTGCGACGCTCGGGCCTCCCTGCCCTTGCGGTTCGGGGGCGGACAGAACGTATGGGCGCCGACGGGCGTTACGACGCTGGGATGAGACCAGAGCCGCGCGGGGCGTTCCAATGCGCTAGAAGCCACGTTGGTACGGATGTTCTTCCCGCCCTTAAAGCCCTGGCGGCAGGGGCCAATCGACATTTATTGTGCAAAAGATATGCAATTCCTTGACAAACGATCAAAGCATGCTACCGTATAACAGGGCGTTGAAGACGAGCACTGCCGTTCGAGAGCGACGCCTGAAAGGATCACAGACGTTATGGTATATGCAACTCGACGCTTTGAGTTCTCGTCGTCGCATCGTTACTGGCGCGACGATTGGAGCCCCGAAGAAAACGAGCGGGTCTTCGGGAAATGCACCAGCCGCTACGGGCACGGGCACAACTACACGCTCGACGTCACCATTACCGGCGCGCTCGACCCGCGCACGGGCATGGTGATGAACATGACCGAACTGAAGGCGATTGTGAACCAGGTGCTGGAAGAGTTCGACCACAAGCACCTGAATGAAGATACGCCCTACTTCAAGACCCAGCTCCCGACCACCGAGAACCTGGTGCGGGTGCTCTGGCGGCTCATCGCCGCGCGGCTGCCCGCCGAGGCGCGGCTGGCGCGCCTGCGCCTGTACGAGATGGCCGACCTGTGGGCGGAGTACGACGGCGCCGACGAGACTACCTTCGCCCGGGCCTACACCTTCTCAGCGGCGCACCGGCTCCACGCGCCGGCGCTCTCCGATGAGGAGAACCGCGCCATCTACGGGAAGTGCAACAATCCCAACGGGCACGGCCATAACTACACCGTGGAGGTGAGCGTCGGCGGCCCGGTTGACCCCGAGACGGGCATGGTTATTGACCTGACAGCGCTGGACCGCACCGTGCGCGAGTTGCTCGATCAACTCGATTTTCGCCACCTTGATCGCGAGGTTGCGGCCTTCGCCGACCAGCCTTCAACCGCCGAGAATATTGTCGTCTATCTCTGGAACGAGCTGGCGCCCCGTCTCGAAGGCCGGTTGCGTCACCTCAAGCTCTGGGAAACGCGCAAGAACGTCTTTGAGTATGCCGGTCCGACCGGCGCCAGCGAGCACCGGTGAAGGGGATGCCGGCAGGCTACACCCTCGCACCTCTGGCTGGCGGGTTCAGGGGCAAACAAGACCATGCGGGCGCATGCGGAAGATGGGGCCCGGGGACGCCCTGGAGGCTCTCACCCCCCGCCCCTCTGTCGCGCGCGCGTTTAGGGGCGGACAGAACGTATGGGCGCCGACGGGCGTTATGGCGTGGGGATGCGCTGGTTGATTCCCGCCGCCGGCCCCTGGTATCTCTCCAGCTTCGCTGGAGCGCCTGCGCTGAGCCTGTCGAAGCGGGGCGGCCAGAGCGACGCGCGGGGGCGTTCCAGTGCGGTACAAGCCGCATTGGCTCGGATGTTCTGTCCGCCCCTAAAGTTCCCACTCTCGCCCCCCGGCAGGGGGCCGGGGAAACTCGCTTTCCCCGCCTGTCAACCGGCGCCGGGGACGCCTGACACCCCTGGCCGGCGGGCAGAGGTCAGGGGAAACCCGGCTGCTCCTATTTTCAAGGCAAATACCAGTACTACGCTGAACATATCAATATATGGATCAACCCATGACAACCCGATCAAAGCACAATGGAAGCGCCCTCCGCAACGGGCACGGCCATGACGACTTCAACTCGCAGGACTATGAGGCTCTGATTGTTCCGGGACGGGGCAAACTCGAAGGCGTTGCCTACAGCTCCAACCCGCAGATCGAAGCAGCGGTGCGCGAGATCCTGGCCGGTATTGGCGAACAACCCGACCGCGAAGGTCTGCTGAAGACCCCTTCGCGGGTGGCGAAGATGTACGCCGAACTCACCGCCGGGTACCACGTGGACCCGGAGGCGCTGATCAACGATGCCATCTTCAGCGTGAGCTACGATGAGATGGTACTGGTGAAGAACATTGACTTCTACAGCCTGTGCGAGCACCACATGTTGCCGTTTATGGGCCAGGTGCACGTGGCCTACATTCCCAACGGCAAGGTGGTGGGGCTGAGCAAGATCCCGCGCATCGTTGAGATGTTCGCGCGGCGGTTGCAGGTGCAGGAGCGTATGACCGTCCAGATCGCCGAGTTTATTGACCAGCACCTGCAACCCCTCGGAGTAGCAGTGGTGGCTGAAGGCGTGCATATGTGCTCGGTGATGCGAGGGGTCAAGAAGGCCAATGCCAGCATGGTCACCTCGGCTATGCGCGGCGTCTTCCGCGATGACCCGAAAACACGGGCCGAGTTCATGGCCCACGTGGGCCGGTCCCGTACCCACGAGGTCTAGTTGGTCTGCCACGATTATTGTGAAACGTGGCAGGAGGGGGCCTGGGAGGGCTACGCCCTCCCGGGAAACCACCCGCCGGCCTGGAGGGTCTGGGAGGGCTTTGCTCTCCCAGCAGAATCGCTCATATGACCATGGGAAAACCTGGTTTCCCCACGTCCCCTGCCCGGGGGTGGCAAGCCCTCCCCGCCGGGAGGGTCCGGGAGGGCTTTGCCCTCCCGGGAACAAATGCTTTTCATGCGGGCGTTGCGCGCCCCGCGAAAGAGACCTGCTACAATAAACGAAGGCCCTTGCGCTCCCGAATCACGCAACCATGACCACACCAGGAAACATCTTAATCACCGGCGCGTCGCGGGGCATCGGGCGCGCCACGGCGCTGGCCCTGGCTACCCCGGGCGCGCGCCTGACCCTGGCGGCACGCTCGGCGCGTGACCTGGCCGATACAGCGGCTGCGGTCGAGGCCCGCGGCGCCGAGGTTCTGCCTGTACCCTGCGATGTCACCGTCGAGGAGCAGGTGCGCGCCCTGGTCGCGAGGGCCGCTGCGCCTACCGGCCGCCTCGACGTTGTGGTGCACAGCGTAGGTGGGGCCCTGGTTGCGCCCTTCGAGCAGATCGATCTGGAAACATGGGAAGCGGCTCTGCGCGTCCAGTTGACCAGCCTGTTCCTGATCTGCAAGTATGCCAGCGCGCAGATGGAAGCCGGCGGGTTGCTGATCAACATCGCCTCCGTGGCCGCCCGGCAGGCCTTTCCGGGCTGGGCGGCCTACAGCGCGGCCAAACACGGCGCCCTGGGCTTCCTGAACGCCGTGCGCGAAGAGTTGCGTCCCCGGGGCATTCGCGTCACGTCGGTGCTGCCGGCGGCCACCGACACCGACCTGTGGGCCAGCGTGCCCGGCACGTGGGACCGGGCGCACATGCTGCGCCCTGAGGACGTGGCCGCAGCGATAGCCACCCTGGTCGGCTACCCCCCCTATGTGACGGTTGAAGAGCTGCTGATCGGCCATGTGGCGGGGAGGCTGTGAGGGGGATGTGGAGGTGTGGAGGTGTGGAGATGTGTTCGGAGGACCATCCATATTCACATCTGTGCATCTCCTGGTGAAGGAGGCGCATGATGGGCTTGATGGACGGCAAACGGGGGCTGATCCTGGGCGTGGCCAACGATCACTCAATCGCCTGGGGCATCGCGCGGGCGCTGCACCGCGAAGGCGCCACCCTGGGCTTCACCTACGCCGGCGAGGCGCTCGAACGGCGCGTGCGCCCACTGGCTGAGAGCCTCGGCGCGCCACTGATTGCCCCGTGCGACGTGACCCGCGACGAGGAAATCGCCGCGCTCATGGAGCGCGCGCGGGAGATCCTTGGCCAGCTCGATGTGCTGGTTCACGCCATTGCCTTCGCCAACAAAGACGAACTGAACGGCCCCTATCTCCGCACCACTCGCGAGGGCTTTCACCTGGCTATGGATGTCAGCGTCTATTCACTCACCGCGCTCCTGCGAGCGGCCGAGCCGCTGCTGGCCCCTGGCGCAGCTATTCTGACCCTGACCTACCACGGCGCGCGGCAGGTGATCCCCAACTACAACGTCATGGGCGTAGCCAAGGCGGCGCTGGAGGCAAGCGTGCGCTACCTGGCCGCCGACCTGGGACCCCGCGGCGTGCGGGTCAACGCCATCAGTGCCGGGCCGATCCGCACCCTCGCCGCCAGCGGCATCGCCGGCTTTCGCGCCATGCACCGCAGCTTCGCTGCGCATGCGCCCCTGCGCCGGAACATTACCATTGATGACGTGGGCGACGCCGCCCTCTGGCTGTGCAGCGATCTCAGTCGCGCCGTAACCGGTGAAGTGCTCTATGTGGATGCGGGCTTCAGTATTATGGGTATGAGCACGGAGGAGGGATGAGGCTCGCCCGGATTCTTGCGATCCCTTCCGAACAACGAGCATAGGCACATACGTTCCGGGAGGGCTTCGCCCTCCGACACCCTCCCGCGCGCGGGCTATGTTCACATCCGGGCAGGCTTCAGCCTGAACGCATTCGTTTTCCGACGTTGCCTTCGCTCTGGTTCCATCCCTCGACGAACCGTGCGCTGCTCCCGAGTGTGCTACAATACCCCGGCGAGCGGCGCTGGCTGTTTCCGATTGAAGCCGCGTACCGCCGAACAGGAGCCGGTTTCCGTTCAGGCGATGAAAGAAACCCGCAGCTTTGCGTTGATCCAGAGTGTAGAAACACGAAGCCGCGGCAACCAACGCCAGGACAACCCATCGAGTATCGCTGAGGTCACGCTATGCCCACATCTGTAGCGGTGGTGGCAAGCGACGCCCGCGCCCGCGAGCGACTGGCGGCGCTGATCCCGAACGACTCGTTCAGCATATCCCTGCACGCGCCAGACGGCATCCCCCAGGAGATGCCCAACCTGTTCATCATTGCGTTACCGGCGTTGGAAACCCCCGAAGAGCAACTCATCGAGCGGCTACGCGCCAACGAGGCCACGGCCAACATCCCCATCGTGATCGCCAGCGCCCTGCCGATGGTGCATCTCCAGTCGGTGCCCTATGCCGCCGACTGGACCATTGCCGTGGTCGAGGAGCCGGTGAAGGCCGCCGAGCTGGCCGATACGATCCGGTTCCTGCTCAACCCCGACGCCTGAACGCGCCCCGGCCCGGCGCTGCCGGGCCTGTGCACCGATACCGCTGAACCGGGAAGGGCCGGTTGTTCCACGCTCCGGGCGCCATACCAGCGAGAGGAGACCCCGGATGAACAAACACGACCTGTTGCAGGCGACCATCGCGCGGCAGGCCACCCCGCGCACTCCAATCGCCCTGTGGCGCCACTGGCCAATCGAGGACCGCTCCGCCGAGGCGCTGGCCCGGGTGACCCTGGAGTTTCAACACCGCTTTGACTTCGATATTATCAAGGTCACGCCCTCACAAACCTTTGTGGCAGAGGATCTGGGGCTTACCGGCGTCTACGACGGCAATGCCGAGGGCGATCTGGTGAAGGGGCCGCCGCCGATCACCACGCTGGAGCAGTGGGAGGCCCTGCGCCCCCTGCCGGTGAGTGAAGGCGCCCTGGGCCGCCAGGTGCGTTGCCTGGAGCTGATCGCCGCGGGCGCCGGCGATACGCCCTTTATTCAGACGATCTTCAACCCGCTGACTGTGGCGCGCTGTCTGGCGGGCCCGCGCGCGGTGATCTGGCGCCGCCGCTATCCCGAGGTGTTCCAGCGCGGCTTCAATGTCATTATTGAAACCTGGAGCGCCTTTGTGGCTGCGGTGATGCGTACCGGAGCAGCCGGGATCTTTCTCTCCACCACCGACGCCAGCTACAGCGTGATGTCCGAGGAGGAGTACCGGCGCTGGGGGCGACCCGGCGATCTCGAGGTGGCTACGCCGAGCCGCGCCGGCTGGCTCAACGTGCTGCATCTGCACGGCGAGGAGTTGATGATCGACCTGGTGGCCGACTACCCCTTTCAGGTGGTGAACTGGCACGACCGCAAGGCCGGGCCGTCGCTGCGCGAGGGCGCCGCGCGCTTCAGCGGCGCCGTGGCCGGTGGCCTGGCCCAGTGGGATACCCTGCTGGCCGCGACGCCGGAAGCCGTGGCACGCGAGGCGCGTGAGGCCATCGCGCAGGTGGATGGACGGGGGTTGATCCTGGCCGCGGGCTGCGTCACGCCGATCCCGGTGCCGGAGTCAAACATCCGCGCGGCAATTGCGGTGGCGCGTGGCTCGGGGTAAGAACGGGATCGGTTGCGCCTGAAAAGCCCGAGGGCTGGAGCAGCGACCTGCGCTGTTCCAGCCCTCCGCGTCGTGTTGCCGCAACGTGTGGAGCCAATGGCCGGACTCGAACCGGCGACCGGCTGTTTACGAAACAGCTGCTCTACCGACTGAGCTACATTGGCAAATACCCCGCACCCGAAAATTGTAATGGAAACCCGTCCTTCTGTCAAGGCGCATGCGTCGCATTCGCCATTGAATGCACAGCTTTGCAGTGCCCTGAATCCCTTACATCCACGACCCCGCATGCTATAATGCAGGTGAGTTGGCAGCCTGGCGGTGACGCGGGCTGTCACGCCTCAGGGGAGGTGGGCCGTGCCCGAGGAGATCCCGGTTCTGTTCAATTTTCCCGCCAGCGGCGCCCTTGATCCACCCGGCGAGGAGCCGCAAGCGGAGCGGGAACTTGTTGTGCTGCCGCTCTCCGATACCGTCCTCTTCCCATACATGCAGGCGCAACTCTTTCTCAGCGAAGCGGCAGCCCTGGCGGCGGTAGAGGTGGCGAGCGCAGGGCACTGCACCCTGCTGGCGCTGGCCTCGCGCAATCCCCAGGGGGAGTGTTCTAGCCTGGATGACCTGTACACGATCGGGGTCGAGGCGCAGGTGCAGCGGGCGCGCAAGATGCCGGATGGCTCACTCGCCGTGGTGCTGACCGGCCTGCGCCGTATGCGCGTCGTCGGCCTGCTGAGCGAGACGCCGGTGCTGCGGGTGCGCGCGATGCCCCTGCTGCTGGTCGAGGAGCGGAGCATCGCCGTCGAGGCGCTGATGCGCGGGGTGCTGACGCTCTTCGAGCGGGTGGTGCGTCTGTCGCGCTCCCTGCCCGATGACGCCTACGTGACGGCGCTCAATGTGAACCAGGCCGGTGGCCTCGCCGATCTGATCGGCGCCACGCTGCCCCTCTCCCGCGCCACGCGCCAGGAACTGCTGGAAACCCTCGACCCTGAAGAACGCCTCCACCGCGTCAGCACTCTGCTCTCGCGTGAGCTGGACGTGCTGGAGCTGGAGAGCCGCATTCAATCGCAGGTGCAGAAGGAAGTTGACCGCAGTCAGCGCGAACTCTACCTGCGCGAGCAGTTGAAGATCATCCAGCGCGAACTGGGGCAGGAGGATCCCATCCAGCGCGAGGCGCACCTGCTCCGCGAGCGCGCCGCCGCCACTCCACTGCCCGAACGCGCCCGCGCCCGCGTCGCCGAGGAGATCGCCCGTCTCGAGAGCATCCCCCCCCATAGCCCCGAGCATGCCGTGGTGCGCACCTATCTGGACTGGGTGCTGGCGCTGCCCTGGGGCGCCATGAGCGATGATCGCACCGATTTGCGCGCGGCGGCCCGCGTGCTCGATAAAAACCACTACGGGCTGGCGAAGGTCAAGGATCGCATCCTCGAGTTTATCGCCGTGCGGCAGCTCGCCGGCCCACACCAGCATTCCCCCATCCTCTGCCTGGTTGGCCCGCCCGGTGTGGGCAAGACCAGCCTGGGCCGCAGTGTCGCCGAGGCGCTCGGACGCAGCTTCGTGCGCCTGAGCCTCGGCGGGGTGCGTGATGAGGCCGAGATCCGCGGCCATCGCCGCACCTACATCGGGGCCATGCCCGGACGCATCATCCAGCGCATGAAAGAGGCCGGGGCGCTCAATCCCGTGCTGATGCTCGATGAGGTTGATAAGATCGGTGTGGATTTCCGCGGCGACCCGGCTGATGCGCTGCTCGAGGTGCTTGATCCGGAGCTGAATAACACCTTCGCCGATCATTATCTCGATCTACCTTTTGATCTCTCCAAGGTATTCTTCATCACCAGCGCCAACTACCTCGACGAGATCCCCGAGCCGCTGCTCGACCGTATGGAGGTTATCGAACTGCCCGGTTACACCGAGGAGGAGAAGTTGCAGATCGCCCGGCGCTTCCTCGTGCCCCGGCAGATCGCCGCCTGTGGCCTGCCGCCGGCAGCGTTGCGCTTCGGTGAGACGACCCTGCGCGCCATTATTCGCGGGTACACCTACGAGGCGGGCGTGCGGGGCCTCGAGCGCGAGATCGCCGCGATTTGCCGCAAGGTCGCCCGGCGCATTGCCGAGGGCCGCCGCGCGCCGCGCGTCATAACCCCGCGCCTGGTTGAGAAGCTCCTCGGGCCGCCGCGCTACGACATCAGTAGTGTGGAGGAGCATGACCAGATTGGCGTCGCCACGGGTATGGCCTACACTGGCGCGGGCGGCGATACGCTGCCGGTCGAAGTCTCGTTGATGGAGGGGAAAGGCACGCTGACCCTCACCGGGCAACTCGGCGAGGTGATGCAGGAGTCGGCCCACGCCGCGCTGTCGTATGCGCGGGCCAATGCCGTTGCCCTGGGCCTGGATACCCGGCGCTTCGAGAAGACCGATATCCACGTGCACGTGCCCGAGGGCGCCACGCCCAAGGACGGCCCCTCCGCCGGCCTGACCATCGCCATCGCGCTCATCTCCGCCCTCAGCGGTCGCACCGTGCGCCGCGATGTGGCGATGACCGGCGAACTCACCCTCCGCGGGCGCGTGCTGCCCGTCGGTGGGATCAAGGAGAAGGTGCTCGGGGCCTACCGCGCCGGCATTCGCGAAGTGGTGCTGCCAAAGAAGAATGGCCGTGACCTGGTCGAGATCCCGACAGTGGTACGCTCAAAGCTGAATGTGCGCCTGGTCAGCCATATTGACGAGGTGATTGCCCTGGTCCTCGGTCCACCCCCGCCAAAACCCGAGAAACGTAGCGCCCGCGCGGTAATCACTCGCTCACGCGAGGACTGAGCGCCGGGCCGCCGGTAGAAGTTACAAATGGTCGCCTGGCACCCCTGTGGGCAGGGTATGGGGAACCCCGGGTTCCCTATACCCCGATCGGTGTCGGGGGCGCCTGGCACCCGCGTGGGCAGGGGCTTGGGGAACCCCGGGTTCCCCGATGCTCACATCTAGGGCGCATCGATAAGGAAATCTGCCGCCACGTAGCCTTCGCGTCCATCGGGGGCGCGCACCTTGCGCCAGAGGTAGTCCCCGCCCGGCACGTCCGGCCCGATCGCCTCCACCCGTGTGCCCTCGGGCAGGGTCGTGATCGGCGCACCGGCGGTCGAAGGGTCGGGGCGCAAGAAGAGGCCCTGACCATTGGTGCCGCTGACGATGTAGAAGCGCCCGGCTGGGGCCGCAGTCGGCGCTTCGGGCGTCAACACGGGGTACGGTTCGCCGGACACCCCGCTGCCGGGCAGGGGTGTCGTGACAGCAACGGTCGGCTCGCGAAAGCCCAGGCCGGTCTCGCGCTGTTCGGTGCGGGCAAAGGCGAGCAGGGTGATGAGCAGCACGACACTCAGTAGGGCAATGCCGGCCAGGTAGCGCCAGCCGCCGGCCTGCAACCAGAGTTGCAGCTCCTGAGGCGAACCAGGCAGCAGGCGGCGCGCCCGACGCCGCCGGCGTGTTGCATGTTCCTTGCGCCAGTGAGCATCGCCGGGCTCCCGCTCGACCCACTCGTCGTCATCGGGATCGTAGCGCCGCGTCTGGCTGGACCTGTCGGTTTGCCCTGGTACTTCTCGGCCAGGCAGGCGTTGCGTCTGCCCCCGCCGATTCTCCGGGTCGCCCATGGTTCTCTCCTTCTTCAGCGCGTGTATGATAGCACAGAACCAGGCGCCACGGAAAAGGGATTATGTGAGAGTACGTGTTCACATGTGGGGTAAGGCGTGGTGCGCGGGCGTCCCGCCCGCAAGTGCCTGGATGCGGGCAAGATGCCCGCGCGCCCGGGAGAAGTGTGAACACCTACGTGTGAGATCTGGACGTTCCGGCGTGACATCCCCCTGTCCACGGGTTCAGGGGGGGACAGAACGTATCGGCGCCGACGGGCGTCATGGCGTTGGGACGGGCTGGTTGGTCCTCACCCCCGGCCCCCTTCGACAGACTCAGGCTTCGCCCTGAGGCTCAGCCCGAAGGGGCGGGCCTCTCCAGCTTCGCTGG
>OGCL01001071.1_pt1 | contig 25334 bp, 30 predicted proteins | sample 1570041 | NCBI WGS metagenome assembly OGCL01 (sample SAMN06266162, study PRJEB24511) | hot springs metagenome | isolation source: Hot spring water | place: South Africa: Limpopo | collected 2015-06-22 | reverse complement strand
CGAGGCCGGGCTTCGGAAATTGGGGGTCAATCTCACGAGCGACCCCGACTTTGCCACCAAACACCTCTTCGGAAGATGATCTTGAAATCACCTCTGTTTGGACCGGAAGGAATCGCTTTTATCGGCTCTTCGCTAATGTCTTTGCCTTTTTAATCTCTGAAAAGAGTGAGCTGTCCTGGACCAGCCCTAAAAATCTCTTCCTTTCAAATAGAGGATAATAATGAGGAGCAAGCCGGGCAAGGGGAGAGGTATTCTTGTCTTCGCTTGCAAACACCTTGGCAATTTGGTCAGACAGGAATAGGACCAGAAGGTATTTTAGATCTTTGCCGTCGAGGCACTCGGAATCGATTCTTGTAATGGAGGGATCGTGATGACTCTCGATGATCTTTCCCATCTGTTCTGGAAATCCCCATTGATCAAAAAGGAGGCGGCCCACCACGGCATGGTTCACTCCATAAATCTTCTCTTCATCATGAATGGTGAATTCCGTTGTCGACACGCTCACGGGGTCCATCGCCCTTGCGTTGGCCGGAGTCAGGTTATTCATGACAAACTTCCCGATATCGTGGAGCAAACCCAGCGTAAAAAGAGTCCCCTTGTCTAACCCACCAAACAGGTTCTGAATATGGGAAGAACAAACGGCAGTGAGGGTCGCATGTTCCCATAATGAATCGATGACAAAGTCATCCACGGATTGCTTCGATTTCAATAACCTCAAGAGTCCGTCCTGGTATAGAATCGTTTTGATGTTCAATAACCCGATGATCATTAAGGCATGGCCAATGGAATTAACCTTCTGCTGCATGCCAAAATAGGAGGAATTAGCAATCTTAAGAACCTTTCCGGTAAGCACTGGATCGGTCGTAATGATCTTGGACAACTCCGACAGGTTTACATTTGGATCATCCAGGGCTTGATAGAGCTGATAGGTTGATCTGAAGTTTTTTAGATGATCAATGTGGTGCAAGAGGGCTTTCCTGAGATGGGGATCAAGTTCCTCCATCTTTTCCAAAGGTTCAATCTCTGAATCCCTGGCAGGTTTCAGTGGAAGGATGGTATCAATCTTCTGTTCGATACGTTTCCTCAAATCATCCGAGGAGGTTTCTGAAACGACCACCTCGGGGATGAACATTCCGGTCTCATCAAGGACCATCTTCTGGGCAAGGTTCTGCGAGGAAGGGAATAGAGGTTCAGCAGGGGAGATGCCATCTGCCTGACGGCTTAGTTTGGTGATTCGATGATATCGGCCAGACCTCCGGGGGGTCCTCTTCTTCTGCAGTAACAAGAGAGTCCCTAACAAACCGGCAATCACCAGCAGACCTATAAAAAGAGAAGGGTTGATACCGATCAAAGATTCCATCCTCAAGGACTCGTTCTGATTGGTCCGGACAGACCCATCCAAGAAGTCCTGACTGTTTTATCTTCTTCATCCTGAAGTATCAAATCCTCTTAAATAAAGCCATTTCACCATTGAACCGGAGGGATAAAGATCTTTCATCTATCCATGGGGTCCACCCGCTCGTGGCGAAAGGATCTATCAAGACGATGATTCTTCTTCATTTCCAACTCTTTTAATGAAATTCAGATTGAAAAGTCTTGGCGTTCACAAACCCGCGCCTTTTTATTGTAAGTCCCGATAGATATCTCATCTAACTCTTTCTGTGCCTGTCTGTTCTGTTCCTTCAGAAACAGGTTGAATCTCTTCTCTCTTAGACGTTCCAGAATCTTTTTCTCCATCATCAGACCGATTAATCGTTTGCGTTCCTGCTGAGCCTCCAGTTCGGTCTTCTTCTTACTCCCTTCTTTCTGTTTCAGGTCCTCATAGGTCTTCTCTTGAAACAACTGGCAAAATAGGAATTCCCAGGCCATCACTCCCGTTTTCATAGAGTCCTGGATCTCTTGATTCTGATCCTCCCTCTGCGTCTTCAAGATTTCAATCTCGCCTTCCTGCTTTCTTAACTGATAATTCTTTTTAGCCAACGCCATCCGGGAAGCCTCTTTCAGGCTCTCCTTCCAGTTGAGTAGAGGCTGCAATTTAAATAAAAATTTCATATTCCATCCTTTGTTCAATCACAAACAGAGGTCAACAGACGAACCGATTCCTCAAAGCTCACCTTCTCATCAATCCTCTGACGTAGAAATCGATTGATCTCTGGAATCTTCTGGATGGCTTCATCAATTTGAGGATTGCTTCCCGGAACATAAGCTCCGATCTGAATTAAATCCTCCGCCTTTTTATATATGGCTAACAGGGAAATCATCCGGTTACGTGCCGCAAGGTGGTTCTTCGAAGCCACATCGTTCATCACGCGACTGACACTTCCCAATACATCAATGGCAGGGTAATGGTTCTGGGCAGCCAGGTCCCGTGAAAGGACAATGTGACCATCCACAATGGAACGGATCGCATCAACGATCGGATCATGAATATCATCTCCCTCAGCCAGAACATTATAAATACCGGTGATGCTTCCCTGATCGGGAGTGGTCCCTGCCCTCTCAAGCAATTTAGGGAGGTGAACAAAGATCGTTGGAGTATATCCTTTTAGCGTTGGGGGTTCTCCAATAGATAGTCCAATCTCCCGTGCTGCCATGGCAAAGCGGGTGACGGAATCCATCATCAGAAGCACATCCATTCCCTGATCCCTGAAAAATTCCGCGTAGGTCGTCGCTAAGTAAGCCCCCCTCATCCGGAGAAGCGCAGGTTGATCCGACGTCGCGACAACCACCACAGACCGTTTTAATCCTTCCTCTCCGAGATCCTTTTCGATAAACTCCCTGACCTCCCTTCCCCGCTCTCCAATTAATCCAATGACATTGATCTGGGCGCCCGTATGTCTGGCCATCATCCCCATCAGGGTACTTTTTCCCACACCTGAACCTGAGAAGACAGCGATCCTCTGTCCCTTTCCAATCGTCAACAGGCCATTGATGGCCTTAATGCCAACATCCATGGAGGCAAAAATCCTCTGTCTCTGTAAGGCTGGAGGGGAAGCTCTGTAAATGGGATAGGCTATCTCTGATGGAATGGAGCCTTTCTGATCTATGGGATGTCCAAGAGCATCAACCACTCTGCCAAGAAGATTCATTCCCACCTGAGCTTGAGCCGGAGTTCCCATCGGGATGATCCTATTGCCAGGCCTGATCCCTCGGGTCTCCTCCAGGGGCATGAAGAGCATCCTCTTATCTCTAAACCCAACCACCTCGGCGATGATTGGAGGTTCACGGTTTTCCCTCTCAATCTGCACGCTATCTCCAATGGCCAGTCGCGGGCCAACCCCCTCGATGACCAGCCCTATCACCTGGGTCACCCGGCCATAACAGCGGATGATCCTAATGTGCTGGATGGCCTGATGATAAGAAGTCCATTCATGATATGTCATTGAACCCATAGGCCTTATGGATGAGGATCTCCAGCGTTGCCTTCCAACTTTCGTTGGATCAGCAAGACCATCTCATCGAACTGACTCTCAAAGGTGGCATCCACCTCCCCGAAGGAGGTTTCCAGAAGACAACCTCCACGGGTGACAGAACGGTCTTCAATGATTTCGATCCCTTCCTGTGACATGGGGAATGGGGCTTGATCACGATGGGTCAGCAGGTATTGGTAATCTGAAGGATGAAGCCGGATCGATACCTTGCTCCGGTCCATCACATATTGAAAGGCCTCCTCCAGGGTGGCAAGAATGGTCTCCTCACGGGTGAGCAATTCCTGACGAAAGATCCTTTTGGCCATATGGAGCAAGAGGGTTAAGATGTCCTTTCGGTAATTCTGAAAAAATGCCTTGCGTTGGCGTCCAATCTCCTGAATCTCATCCTGAAGCTGACGAATCACAAGTTCCATTCGCTTCAGGCCAAGTTCACGACCATCCTTTTCCCCCTGCTCAAATCCTTTCTCGTACGCCTCCTTTTCAATAAAGAGCGCCCTTTCCCTGACCTCCTTCATCACCTTTAACTCCAGCTCCTTCACCTCTGGAAGGGCTGAAAAAACTTCAGGCTCCAAGGGGGAGAGGGTCGGCTGATGTTCAAAAGAACTTTTTGGCCCCCCCTCTGAAAACAGCGCGTCAACGAAGACCCTATTAGACAAAGACCTCCTCCTTGCTCTTACTGGCCAAAACGATTTTGCCTTCGCTTTCAAGTTTTTTGGCCACCTTCAGTATGGACTGTTGAGCGGCTTCTACATCCTTCAGCCGGGCTGGCGGCATCACCTCAAGATCCTCCCGTAGCATTTGGGCGGCCCTTTCGGACATATTTTTAAAGATCTTTTCCTTCAATTCCTCAGAGGCAGTTTTAAGGGCCATCATCAGCGTCTCATTATTAACCTCTTTAAGGATGGCCATAATGCTACGATCATCAACCTGAAGGAGATCTTCAAAGATGAACATCAATTTTCGAATCTCTTCTGCCAATCCCTGTTTCTGTTCTTCAATCTCTTTCAGGATATTGCCTTCGGCCGCACCTTCCATCTGATTCAAAATCTCTGCCGCCAGTCGTACCCCTCCGCTTTTCTGTCCTTCAAATCCTTTAATGGTGGCAATCTCCTCCTGGAGGACTTCATCTATCTCCTCCACAATCCCGGATGGAATATTCTCCAGCTCGGCAATCCGGCAGATCACATCGGTCTGCAGGGCAGGAGGAAATTCTTCAAGTATGGCTGCGGTCTGGTTGGAATCGAGATGGGTGAGGATAATCGCTATGGTTTGAGGATGTTCGGTCCGTATGAAATTGGAGACGGTTTTGGGGTCGAGACGCCGTATTTTCTGAAAGAGGTTCCACTTCCCTTCCTCCTGGATCTCCTCGAGGATATTCTGAGCTTTTTCTGCATCAATTGCCTTCGAAACAATACTTTTGATGAACTGGCTTTTCCCTTCTTGGCCAATCTGAATAGGAAGTTGAACAGCCGAGGCCTCTTGAAATTCCGTCAGGATTGTCTCCATCACCTTGGGAGATATCGTGGAGAGTTTTGAGATGGATCCCCCAATTCTCTTGATCTCTTCCTCGTCAAGTTGTTTGACGATGGTAGAAGCCATCTCTTCACCAATGCTGTATAGGAAGATAGCCGCTTTCTGTGGGCCGGATAATCGCTCGATCGCCATGGATCACCTTCACTCCTTCTCATTAAGCCATGACCTTAAAATCCCGACGGCTTTCGAAGGATCTTTCTGAATGAGTTGCAGGGCATGTTCTTTTGGGCTCAGGGGACTCATCGGGGATCGTTCAACGGGCCCCTCATGAGGAATCATCGCAGGAACCGTTGCCGGCTGAACCGTAATCTCCTTCACCTGTTGGTCCATGGGCCTTCTCTTGAGAATTGGACGCAGTACGAAAAAGAGGAAAACGAGCACCAAGAGGAAACTGACCGCTGGTTTGTAAATCATTGGCAGATAGTCTTGATAAGAGCTCCCTTTTGCCGATGCCCCCTCCTCATCAGTGGTTGACCAATAAAAAGGGAGGTTGATCACTTCGACCTGATCCCCTCTTTCTTCATTATATCCAATCGCCTTCTTAACGATATTTTCAATGTGCTTCATCTCGTCCTGGGAGCGGGGGGTGTATTTTCTCTCTTTGGTCCCTGTTCCTCCACCTTCTTCTTTGTAGGTTCCATCAATCACCACCGCGGCAGAGACCTTCTTGATCCCTCCAATCGGGCTTCGAATCTGTTTGTTCACCTTTGAGATCTCATAATTCCGAATCTCATTCTGTCGTTCCATGAAATGGCCTGTCCAGGCCTGTGGGGGGGGAACAGGGGTCTGGGCTTTGGTTTCTGCTCCGGCCTCCGGCTTGCTTCCGCTTGGCTTATTTTCAGAAGAAGGCTTTTCCACGTTCCGTTGCTCGCTTCGGAGCACGGCATTGGGATCGAACTTCTCCTCGGTGACGACGACCTGCTGAAAATCGATCTCGGTTGAAATTCTTGCAATGGCCTTGCCCGGCCCTAATACTTCTTCCAGCATGCCCTGCACTTTCTTCCGAAGACTTTCTTCGATATTCTGTTGGTAATCGAGCTGGGTCGTGGTGAGCAGCCCTACCGGGGTGTTACCGGTTTTTTTAGAGAGAACCTTGCCCGACATATCCACGACAGAAATGTTGCTGGTCTCCAACCCTTCAACCGCACTCGCAACCAGATGGACAATCCCTTCCACCTGTGAGGGATGCAAAGTCATGCCGGTTCGGGTTTTAACAAAGACCGACGCTGTCGGTTTTTTTTGATCCTCCACAAACAGGGATTCTCTTGGGGTGGCAATGTGAACTCTCACCTGTTCCACCGCTTTGATCTGTTTGATCGTCCGGCTCAACTCACCCTGGAGCGCTCTTTGATAATTGAGCCTCTGCACAAAATCCGTGACCCCGATGCTGTTTCGATCAAAGACTTCAAAACCAATCCCGCCTCCTTTGGGCAACCCCTCTGTGGCCAATGAAAGTCGAAGGTCATAAACCTGATCTCCGGGCACCAGCAGAGTCGTCCCGTTATGGGATAATCGGAAGGGAATCTTTTTTTCTTTCAACTTACTGGTCATCTCTCCGGCATCCTCTGGAGCGAGGCCGGTAAACAGAACCTGATAATCGGGTTGGGTATTCCAGAGGAGAAGGGATCCAAAAAGAATAATGGAAACAACCAAGACGATCAGGATCATCAAGCCCCTTCCCCGCGGAAGGAGCGATAAAAAAGAGGAGAGTTGTTCATTCATTGGATGAGCTGCCTTCTGATTGGCCATCTTCACTTTCACCCTTCACCGGCCTGAAGCCATCGGGAGGGCCTGTTAGAATTGCATCCTCATAATCTCTTCATAGGCCGCCATGATCTTGTTTCGGATTTGAATCATCAATCTCAAACTAATCCCCGCCTTTTCCATCGCAATCATCGCTTCGTGAATATCCGTTTCTCCCATGATCATCTCGTGGACCTTCTGATTGGCTTCATGAGATAACTCGTTCAGCTCTGTTATAGATTGATGGAGGGCTTTTTTAAAATCGGCAAGGGGATCAGACTGCTCTTTAGAGTTGATTTCTGGAGGGGCCCATGGAATGGACATCATCAAATCGTCAATTTTCATCTCTGCTCCTTCCACCGGTGGCCGCGTTATCGACCAATGTCGAGTGCCTTGAGTGCCATATTTTTGCTTGCCTGAAAAGCCGTAATATTGGCCTCATAACTTCGAACCGCTCTCAGCATATCGATCATCTCTTCAATAATGTTAATGTTGGGGAAAAAGACATATCCATTCTGGTCGGCGTCTGGATGGGATGGATCAAAGACCATCTGGAAGGGCCGGGGATCTTCAAAAGTTACGGCTTGGAGGGTCGGTCCACTGACCAGAAGGCTTCCTCCATTAAAGCTCATTCGTCCAAAGTGATCCGGATGGGTTCGATAGAGATGACCCCCCATCCGGAGCCTCCTTGAAAACATCTCGGAGAAACCTTGTTCCACAGAATCATTCGAAAAGACCACCCTCTTCTTGCGAAAGGGCTCGCCTCGACCTCCTCTGGTCGTCTGGACATTGGCGAGATTCAAGGAAATGGCATCCATGACCTTTCGTTGGGCCTGCAAACCATTCGCACTAATTTCCATAGATCGAAAGGTATTCATTGTTTTCTATCTTCCTCCTTCCTGAATCACCGTCTTGAGGGCATCGAACTTTTTCACCAACGCCTGGACCGTCGCCTGAAAGATCAGGTTGTTTTCAGCTAATTTTGCCATCTCCTGGTCAAGCTCAATTCCTTCCGCCGAACGGACCAGTTCCACAGCGTTCTGGAAACCTCCGGCCAGGTGATGAGGATGGGTCACCCGGAGGGAGGGAAAAAACGAACCCTGCATCCTCTCCTGTAAAACCTTATGAAAAGGAACCTCTTGAGGAGAAAAGTTCGGGGTATCCGAATTGGCAATATTATCCGAAAGGATTCGGTGCCGCAGGGTTCGAAGATCTAAAGCCTTCTGAAGCAATCCAATCGTGTGGTCAAAAATCTGTCTCTTCGTCTCCATGGGATCCATTTGCTTTTTCTCCTTTCATCATTCGAAAGCAGATGCCCTTCTTTCACCTGCCCGTCAAGCCGTTAAGGGAAGTGCCTCCGTTCTTGATGAATGGTCTCGATACTCATTGAGCTTATTCCTCAAGGTCCGAATGCTAATCCCAAGGATCCTGGCGGCATGGGTGCGATTTCCATTGGTCTTCTCCAGGGCTTTAAAGATGACGGTTCTCTCCACCTCTTTCAATAAAAGAGGGAAATCTTCGAACCCTTTCCTATCCGAAAGGTCTCCACTCTCCTGGGGCGAAAAGTCTTTCAGATGAAGAACAGGTTCAGGACACGTCAGGACCACCCGCTCAATGACATTCTTCAATTCTCTTACATTCCCACGCCAAGGCTGCTGGCATAACCAGCGTAGGGCTTCCTCAGAAACGGAGACCTCCGGTTTGCCATAATGTCTGGCGTATTGTTGAAGAAAGAATTTTGCCAAAGGTTCGATGTCTTCAGGTCTTTCCTTTAGAGGGGGAAGAAAAATGGATATTACATTCAACCTAAAATAGAGGTCTTGCCGGAACTCCCCCGTCTCGATTAAGGTTTCAATCTTCCGGTTGGTGGTTGCAATGACCCTGACATCAATAGGAACAGGTTTGCTTCCTCCGATACGATCCAACTCCCTTTCCTGGATCACTCTTAGAATCTTGGCTTGAAGGTAAGGGCTCATCTCTGTGATTTCATCGAGCAGAAGCGTTCCCCGATGGGCCAGCTCAAATTTCCCAATCTTCTTCGAAAACGCACCTGTAAAAGCCCCCTTTTCATGACCGAATAATTCGCTTTCAAAAAGGGATTCCGGGAGGGAAGCGCAATTGACCGCAACAAATGGTCCCTGACAGCGGGGGCTCTTCTGATGGATCTGTCGCGCAAACAGCTCCTTCCCCGTCCCGCTTTCACCCTGGATGAGCACCGGGGCATCGCTGACGGCAATGCGATCGCATAGTTCAAGGATCTCCATCATCCTTGAGTTTCTCGTGAGGATCAGGGCCGAACCGTTCGTCTCAGGATGGACCGTTTTCTTCAGATCCATGGGTTCTTCTCTCAAAACCGACGAAAACCGTTTCTCCAACTCCTCGATCGAAACAGGTTTGCTGAGATAATCGTGAGCTCCTTTTCGAATCCCCTCTACGGCCTTCTGAACTGAGCTCGATTGATCCACCAGGATCACAGGCGTGGAGGGCCGTCTATTTTTAATCATCTCTAAAAGTTCAATACCATTTTTGTCCGGTAAATCCATATCCATCATCACAAGGTCGAAACGGGTTTGTTCAAGGGCACAAAGGGCTTCGACCCCACTCTCTGCCGTAACCACATCATACTGTTGACCATAGCTTCCTCCATGGAGGGTCGCTCTTAGATCAGGCTGGCTCTCGACAATCAATATCTGTTTTCTACCCATCTCCGTATCACACAGGGAAGTTCATGGTTTGAATAGCAAATTATGTGCCATCTTTTCTTTTGAAATATATCTATTGAAAACAATAAATTATGGAACTCTCCTTGCCCACATTTCCCATCGAAATGTCAAAATTCCTTATAGATGTCATTCTTTTGACCCATGAAAAAGCCAGGCGCTTCCATTCGGCCATTCTTTTCCTTTTGGAATAAGCATGGAATAGAAAAATCAGGCAAGAGAGTAAGGGAGTAAGGAAAATTTCGAGAAAGGGCGAGGAAGGGGATTCCCCTGACCGATGCGTCTGGACCACTCAGGGAAAATGAGAGTGGTTCGATCAAGAGGGGGTTCGTTGAAGATTCTGCCGTTTGATCTTCTCTATCAGGGTAGTCCGGTTCATATGTAATAATTGAGCCGCTTTATTCTTCACCCAACCGCTTTTATTGAGGGCTTTAAGAATTAACTGCTTCTCATACTCATTTAAGGCCGACTCAAGGGAGAGACCCTCTTCCGGGATCTCGATGGGGTGGTCCGACTCATGAGACAGACTCGGGAATATCCGTTCGGGAAAGTCTGTCAAATCGATCCTCTCCCGATTGGAAAGGATGATCAGCCGCTCAATCATGTTCTCAAGTTCTCTCACATTGCCAGGCCATTGGTAATCCATTAACCCTTTCATGGCCTCATCCGTAATCCCGGTGATCTTCTTCTTGCGGCTTCGGCTGTAGAGGTTGATAAAATGATGGACAAGCAGGGGGATGTCCGATTTACGTTCTCTCAGAGGCGGAATCTGAATGGGAATCACATTGAGGCGATAGTAGAGGTCCTCCCGAAACTTCTTTTTCAAGACGGCCTTCTTTAAATCCTGATGGGTTGCGGAGATGATTCGGATATCAACTTTAATCGGTTTCACTCCACCAATCCGTTCAAATTGCCTTTCTTGGAGAACCCTTAACAACTTTGCCTGCAGATTGGGATTCATATCCCCAATCTCATCCAAAAAGAGCGTGCCACCATTCGCTAATTCAAAGCGTCCAATCCGGGTGCGGATGGCACTGGTAAATGCTCCCTTTTCATGCCCAAAGAGTTCGCTTTCTAAGAGTTCACTTGGAATCGCCGCACAGTTGACGGGTACAAAAGGGCCATCTTTTCGGTAACTATTGTAATGGAGGGCCCTGGCAATCAACTCTTTGCCTGTCCCACTCTCTCCGAGAATCAGAACCGTACTATCCGTATCAGCCACCTTTCCAATCGTTTCAAAAACGCTCTGCATGGCAGGGCTTTCGCCGATGATATTTTTGAATTGATACTTCTTCTTTAATTGATTTCGAAGATTGGTATTCTCCCGTTTGAGATTCCGGTATTCAAGGGCTCGATCCAGAGTAATGCTAATTTCATCCAATTTGACAGGTTTGGTAAGATAGTCGAACGCTCCATTCTTGATCGCCTCCACGGCATTCCGAATCGTCCCATAACCCGTCAGAATGATGCAGATGGATTCAACGGAGTGTTCTTTTACATACCTTAAAACTTCCATCCCATCTGCTCCTGGCATCTTCATATCGGTCATAATGATATCATAAAATTGTTTTTCGATCAGATGGATCCCTGAGGTGCCATCGGAAGCAGTGGTAACATCATACCCTAAAGAAGAGAGGTACTCGGAGAGGTTTTCCAGAATTTCCGGTGAGTCGTCAATCAGAAGAATCTTCTCGTTGAGCATATCGCATTCCTTATTGAGGATCTGGTCATCTAACGATGGCCCATGTTTATCTCCTAATCCCGAAAGCCCCAGCCTTTAGACTGGAGATGAAAGGAATTAAAGATAAGGAAAAGCCCTGCCCTTCAATATAAAGGGTTTACTGGAGCGGCCCCCATGGGGTTTGATCCCATGACAATGACTCTCTCTTCTTCAACCAAAATCCCTTTGAGAGCCGAACGGATCATAGGCCTTTATGACTGATTAAAGGAATGCTACGATATTTCTTCCGAAATGTCAAATAATTGACTCTTATAGAACCTCCATAATCAACTTTCCGACTCCCTTTTTGACCATTCCTAAACGTTCGGCCAGGCCAAAAGAGAGATCAATATCCCTGCCCCGGATAAATGGTCCCCGATCATTCACCCTTCCAATGGCCATTCTTCCGTTTTCTGGATTGATGAGCCGAACCTGGGTGCCAAAAGGCAAGGTCTTGTGCGCCACTGTGTTCTGGTGCATATCAAATCTCTCTCCACTGGCAGTGGGTTTTGAATGATACTCTTTTCCGTACCAGCTCGCCGTTACGGTCTGGGCAGGAGGAGGCTGAGGTTTATAAATTCTTATTTTTTGGCCCGGAAAGATCCGATCTGGGTTTTCAATACCATTCTCCTTAGCAATCTGATAGGGATCGGCCTTAAACATTTTGACCCCGATCTTCCACAGGGTATCCCCGGGTTTGACGATATAATCCTCGAAGAGCGTCTCTTCCTTAGATATTCGGGCGTTGCCCTCGTTATGGAGCCTGGACTGCATCAGATATAGAAAACTTTCTCGTGGGGCTTCGAAAAGAGGTTCTTTTTTATTCCCCTGAACCTCCCTGATTTCCATTAGGCCATGATCCAACCCGAAGCATTCAATGTCCATAGAGATGCCTCCGGAGGACGGTTAGAGGTAATCCCCTCTTCGAAACTTCTCGACTTCAATGGCAGAAAGGATTCCGGTCTCCTTCAGAATGTTAAACAACGGGTCAGAGGGAGAAATCTTCTCTGAAAGCCGATGTAATCCATCCGCATGCCTATTTAACGTCTCGATATATGGAGCAATCTTTCTCAAAGTGGTTTTTGGATCGGAAAGGCCCTGTTGATATTCTTCTAAGACCTTTAACGTGTCCTCAATCGCCTGAAGCCCCTGATATCGTATGACCTCCATTTCAGTCAGATGGGTCAGATTCAAAAGAGGAACCGATGCAAAAGGATTGGAGGAGGGTTCTGTCCGGCCTTCTCCTTGCACGGTGGATAGCGTCTCTGAGGGTGGACACGCTCGTTGGCAGGCCTCTCCTAACAACTTCTGAAAATCGCCGTTTTTAATTGATTCCGCCTTATTCTTTTCAGAGAGAAGGGGGGATGGAATGGATGGAAAAAGTTCTTTGATCTTCATCGTACACCTCCGGATTGAGTTGTTAAAATGCAATTATCATGCCTTAGATTAAAGCGAGATGGGTTTTGACCAATCAAAACCTTTATTGAAGGGAAACTCGATTCAATAGGCCAACCGCAGGGTTAGAGGAATTCAACGTATTGAAGCAATAAAGAAAAAGTCTAAAAGGCGCTTTCAAAACAGATCAGGAGATGAAGGATGGGTAATTTTTGCCTATCGGCTTAGGCAAAAGGTGCCGATTCAACACAATGGTTTTATGAATCTGGCCTTCAGGAGGACTGGAGCCGGGATAGAAACTCTTCTGCCTCTTTAAAATTAGCCTTAAGACCCAGGGCATGTCTCAAATACCCCATTGCTTCTTCTCGCGCTCCTTTCTCGTAGAAGGCTCTCCCCAGGTTATAATAGAGGACTTCATCCTGCGGATCGATAGAGATGGCCCTGAGATAATTAGAAATTGCTTCTTCAAACATCCTTCTCTTTCGGAGTTCAATTCCAAGTTCGTTAAAAACATGTTTATTCTCTTTTTGGTAAAGGATGATGGATCGAGAGAGTTTTGAGAAGATCTCCTTTGCGGCCTCCTTTTCTCCTCTTGCGAACAATGACTTCCCTTTTCCAAGATTGGCCTGCAAGTGTTCCTGGTTCATGGCAAGGGCCTGATTATATTCATACTCTGCACTGAAGAACTCTCTTTTTTCATAATGGAGATTTCCTGCTTGGACGTGTTTTTCAATCTGAATCTCTTTTGGGCTTTTCTTCCCCTTAAAATAATCCGGGCAGGGGATATACTCTTTCAGCTCTTCCTTCGAGATCAGTGTACCTTTGCCAACGGGCTGATCGAAGCAATCGAGGAGATATATTTCAACATGGTTTTCATCAACCTCGATTACCTGAAAGTAGTTTTCCACAATGGTGGACTTCGCCGTTGATCCACACCCCAGTTTGATCTCTTCCCTTTTTAGATAGATCGGTTGATCCATGTCCATCCGTTATTGAAAGAGGAATTCGTCGAAATAGATCCCTCGGATCCCTTTCTGACCAAGGAGGTCATTGAATCGGCTCATCAGTTCACCCTTCAAGCGATCCTTGAAATCGTTCGTTTTCAGATCTTCGAGTTTTTTATCGCTGATTGTTAAAATGACGGTATCCGTAAACACCGACATTCTTGCCTGAATCGTCTCCACCAACTTTTTATTCTCCAGCTCAAGGACAATGGTCGTTTTCAGATAGCTCCTGCCCGTCTCCTCGTTGAGATTAATGATGAGAGGTGTGAATTTCAGGGTCTCTCCCATCTCTGGTTTTGGAGGAGGGGCAGGTTCAGGTCGGTTGGTGGCCGAAAGACCTGGGATTGAAAGATAACCAAAATGGACAGCCGCTCCCCCGGCTCCACCGAGGATGAGTAGCCCTAATAATCCGACCATAATCACCGATCTTTTTTTCATCCTACTTTCCTTCACTTCCGGCCTGTTCTGAGAGGAGGAGGTCCCTTCCTGCCTTTCTTTGGGAACACGATCCTTCTGTCCCTTGGTGGGTTCTGGATCAATTTGATCAATCTTGGTCTCTCTCTCAGCCATCACCATCATCACGTCAATAATGATTTTGCCTGACGAGAACCATCAGAATAGTCATTGAATATTAAAACAACACACAATGAGGGTGTTCGGGTGATGGTTCCTCTCGCTCGCCATCTTCCTCTTTCCTTAACCCATATTAATCATCTGGATGATCCCTTCAGAAATCTTGCCTAATGGGATCACCCTGTCAATCGCATTCAGTTTGATCGCTTCTTTAGGCATACCGAAAACAATACAACTCTCCTCATCCTGTGCAATGGTCCTTGCTCCAGCTTCCTTCATTTTCAGTATCCCCTTGGCCCCATCGCTTCCCATGCCAGTTAGGAGGACACCAATCGCATTCGATCCAGCATACTGCGCTACTGAATGAAAAAGCACATCCACCGCAGGTCTCTGATGATGAACCATGGGACCATCCTTTACATTCACATAGTATCGGGCACCGCTTCGTCTCAGAACCATATGATAATTTCCGGGGGCGATGAGGGCCTGCCCGTTCAACACCGAATCTCCATCCTTTGCCTCTTTTACTTCTATCTGGCAGAGACCATTTAGCCTTTCTGCAAATGCCTTTGTAAACTGAGCAGGCATATGCTGAACGATCAGAACGCCAGGAGTATTCTGGGGGAGTCGAATAAGAACTTCTTTGAGCGCCTCGGTTCCACCGGTGGAGGCTCCAATGGCAATCAGTTTCTGGGTGGTTTCGGTAAGGATTCTCAACCCTTCTCGATCTGAAATGGCTGAATTGGTTCCGCATCGCCGGTCCATACGCACTTTTGATGCGGCCCGAATCTTTTCCTTTAACTGATGGCTCATGTCTCCTACGGAGTAGGGCCCCCCGGGTTTAGAAAGGACTTCGATGGCCCCGTATTCCATGGCCTCCAACGCCATCTTACTTCCCTTAGGCGTCAGGGAACTAACAATGATCACTGGCAATGGGTAATAGTGCATCAACTTTTTCAGAAAGGTGAGGCCATCCATCCGGGGCATTTCGATATCCAGAAGAACCACATCGGGTTTCAGGCGGACAATCTTATCCCGAGCGACGAACGGGTCGGGAGCGGCCCCAACGACCTCAAAATCCGTTTCCCTGGAAAGATCTTCGCTGAAGATCTTACGGACAATCGCTGAATCATCAACAATAAGAACTTTAATCTTTTGATTTTCCATTCGGTCTCTTTCCTTTTCTCATGATTCCGGAATCAATTGAATCTGAAGTTGAACCGCATACCCTTCCGCGTCGAAACGGATCGCCTTTGTCTGTTCTCCATGGTCCGCTTCCATGGCCTGTCCGGAAACCTCATGGGTTTGGGGAAGGGTGAGGTTCCAAATCGTCTTTCTGTCGAGATGTGAGAAGATATTTCCGCAAATCATGTTGCATAACTCATTGACCGTATCCATGGTTTGAGCATCGGAGACAGCCTCCTCCAGTCCCATAAAATTGATGGCCATCGTCTTTGCTAATTCGACGGGGATCGTCAGAATCAGTTTACCGGAATACCTTCCCTCGAATCCAATCTCCCCTCGATAAAAGGCAGACACCGATGGGCGGGAGGAATCGAGTTCATCCTCCTCCTGCTGAACTGCGATGGGGGTGTAGAACATGGTCTCAAACACCTGGCCGGTGACCACAATGGCATTTTTCAAAATTTCATCAATCACGGATCTCCTCCATAATTTTTGTCAGCACATCCCGGATGGTCTCTGGGAAAAAGGGTTTCTGTATATATCCCTTGATCCCGAGGGCATAGGCTTCCTCAAGACGCTTCTCGCTTCCCTCCGTGGTAATCAAAACAACGGGAATATGGGAATGCAGTTCTGTCTTCTTTAATTCCCGGAGCATTTCGAGCCCATTCATCACCGGCATATTGAGATCTGCCAGGATCAGGTCAACCCAGCAGGAACCAAGAATGGCCAAAGCCTCCTGACCATTACCTGCTTCCCAGCAGTCCCCGATCTCAAAGCCGGAAATGGAAACCGTTTTCCGGATGACTTTTCGCATGGTCTGGGAATCGTCCACAATCAGGACATTGTAAGCCACGATTTTCCCTCCCCCCCTCTCTCACTTTTCAAAGTTTCATCGACCAGTTGAAACTGGTCTCCCAGCTTTACGATAAACTGCTCCACATCCTTTTCGTTAAGATGGTGCCGTTTCATCACCTCGCCATTTCCATGGTAGGTGAGGCCATCCGCTCCTCCTCCAATGCCCGTAAGCATGGCCACTACATCGCACAAGGCGACCATCTCTACGACGTCCCGATCCTCGGACACTTGGGAAGGAGTATGGTGGTAACGGATGGCGAGAATGATCGACCTTGGAAACTTCCATTTCTCTGCAACCCTCCCTCCCAGTTCCGCATGATCGATGCCCAGGATCTCCTTTTCGGCTTCGTTAAAAGAAAGTGGCTTCTCTCCGATTAACCCCCTGATCTGTCCGAAATAGTCCTGAACAAATTGCCCTAACATCATCTTTCCGATATCATGGAGAAGCGCAGCAGTGAACAGGGTCAGGGCCACTCCCTGGTTCAACCGTTTGGAGATGATGCGTGAGAGGAGGGCGCAGGCGACTGAATGCCTCCAGAGGTCGGTCTGCCCCAGATCATATCCCTTGCAGGGTTCTTGTAGGAATGTGGCGCTTTCCTGGCTCAGAACAATCTCCATCAACTGATCGAATCCGACCATAACCACTGCTTCTCTTAGAGAGGAGACTGGTTTCCGAAGCCCAAAATAAGCGGAGTTGCAGAGTTTAAGAATATTGGCCGTGATCCCCGGGTCGAACTGAATGACATCAACGAGGCTCTGGGCCGATGATCGGGGGTCTTCGATCAATTGAATGGCCCTCTGAATCACCATTGGAAACGGAGGTAACTGGTCCATGGATTGAAGGATGCGATCTGTTAGGCTCATACCTCTCTTACCCCATCTCCGGAGGTCTTCACGAGCATTTTTCCAGTAGATAATTCAAGGGATAGCGTCCGATTGACACTCCCGCCTATTTCTTCGGCGCGGATTAAAATATTGTTCGCCCAAAAAATTTTTCGAAGGGCCATGTAATTCCTCTTTCCGATGTTGAAGAAGTTTGAATCGTCAAGGATTTGGGCTCCCCCCACTACTTTGACCGTCAATCGTACTTTTTCAGCCCCCAATCGATAAGCCTCCTTGAAAAAAAGAGGAATGCCTGAATCAGCAAACATCCACGGATTCTTCAATGCCTTTTGAGGATCAATCTTTGACTCGGGAAGCATGAAATGGAGAATCCCTCCCACTCTGACGGCCGGATCATAGATACTTACCCCGATGCAGGATCCCAGAGAATAGGTGATGAGGGTTGCATCCGGATCGTCCGAAACCTTCATATCCGCAATGCCGACGATAATTTTACCCACTTTTTTATTCTTTCTGAGGTGAGAGCAACTCTCCCCTCTCTTCCTTTCCTTCTATTTTCTATACACTGACGGCCGGACATATTTGAAGGGATGCTCAATCCCAGTCAAACTTTCTGAATGTCCAACCAAAAGGATCCCCCCCTCATTTAAACACTCATAAAGACGATGGATCAACTCCCTTTGGGTCTTTTTATCAAAATAGATCATGACATTCCTGCAAAAGATACAGTCAAATGGTTGTGGGGGATCGAAAGGTTCAATAAGGTTGGCCCGTCTGAATTGAACCAATTTCCTGAGTTCATCTTTCACCTTCATGTAATCTTTCCATGCCCCCTCCCCTTTTAAGAAATATTTTTTAGTCAGAGAATCAGTAAGGTTCTGTAGACGGGAGGCAGGATAGATGCCTGTTTCCGCAACCTTGAGAACTTTGGTTGAGATGTCGGTCGCTAAAACAGAAATATCCCAAAGATAGGGCTGTTCAATGCTTTCCAATATCGTGATGGCAATCGAATAGGGTTCTTCACCTGATGAACAAGCCGCACTCCAAAACCGAAGCTTCCTTTCCGTCATCTTTCTCTTATGAATGAGCTCCGGCAAAACATTTTGGCGGAGATAATCGAAATGTCCCTGTTCTCGAAAGAAGAAGGTGTAATTCGTGGTGATCGAGTCCAGCATGTGTACCAATTCCTGGCCCGATTCATCGCTCAGCACATATTGATAATAGTCCTGAAAAGATTTAAAGGGACCGTTCCGAATTCTCTTTCCCAATCGGGTCTTTACCAGTTCCTTTTTACCATCTGTCAGATTAATTCCACAAAGATCATAGACAAGACGTCGGATCTGAAGAAATTCGGTATCAGTGATGTCCAGTGGAGAAAATGTAACGAAAGACAAAGGATTTACTCCTTCCATTTTTCTCAATCTCGAGAGTGGACGTCCTGATTTCCCTATTCTTTCCAATGGCTTGATCGTTATTTAAAACAGACCTCAACGGTGAATGGACCCGCTATGGTATGGAACGGTATCGCAAGGATTGGCCCCTTGGTGATATGCCGGATCTCATGGCTCCTACCGGAGATCACAGAGGGAATGGCTCCTTGGAAATGGTGCCCCATTTCTTCAAGACGCCTCCGAGAGTCCCCTGAAATCATATTGGTCAGTTCACCGACTGCGTCCTTAACCTCATCGTTGATCTCCAATTGTCTTTCACCCAGCATCTGACTGATGATTAATAGGATGCACTCCCGGCTAAAGGTAATACAGATGGAACCTTCTGTTTCGCCAGCAATCCCAACGATACCGGACACATCCCCGGTGGCAGTGGTTCCTTTCTTAATATAGGGTGGCCCCGGTTTGGGATCAACGGATGCCATTGTCTTTAAGACAGAAACCGTTGCTTCAAGAAATGGGTTGATCAGTTCAGCCTTCATATTTTCCCTCTTCTAAATGGATTGAATGATTTTCTTCCCTCTTTTGCGCAAAGAGTTGATCGAGGTCTCTTTTTAAAAATCTCCAATGTTTTCCGAACTTTACGGCCGGAACTTTGCCTTCTTGTACAAGTTTATAGACCGTTGAAACAGGAATCTTCAAATAATCAGAAACCTCTTTGATATTTAAAATCTCGTTATCGGACATCGTCGATTCCTGAGGTCTTTTTTCCTTAATGGTCTCGGTTAATCTCTATTTTTCTTTATTGCTATATCGTCACATATGAATTCAGACTTTAGTATCATTGGAAGGAACAAATAAGAAGGATTGTTCGTGGTAAGAGGGGCAAAGCGTTTAGATGGTCTGAACTTTTACGTTCATATCTGTTCTTTTCTGTTTCTGCCAAAGAGAATATAGATTTCGAATGAAGGCTTCAGGCTCTTCACAAAATTTTATATCTCCGTCACAAATAGCCCATACCAGTCCAAGGTCACAGTATCCTATCCCACGACCAAGGCTGGGGTGATTCGATTCACGATGAAAGATACAGGTTTTCTTAACATTCAACGGATCCATTCTCTTTCCTCCTCAACGGTTTAAAGACCATGGAATTAAAAGCCCCAATGAGCGTCATCTGAAAGATGATAAACAAATATAGCAAATTGCATGCCAAACAATATTAATTTCCTAATCCTTTGATTTTATATAGAAATCTTAGAAAATGTGTTTTCTAATAATGACGAAGGGATGTCAAGGTTTTGGGTTGAAATCAGGGAAATGTCAATAAATTGACTTTTGTCTCCCTTTGAAAAACCTTTTGGGCCAGGATGGAAGTTGGGTTTGTTTTCGGTCGCTGAAAAATTGGAATGGCACCATCCTTATCCCTCCAACCCTGTTTGATTCGGAGGGACAGAGGTTCGATCAGATCTTGCCGGTCTTTCGAAGAAGAAAACGCTGTTCTTTAAAGATATAATGCCATAAGTGCTCTTTTTCAATCTCTGGAATTTCAATGAACTCCACGACGCAGAGCCCTCCGCCCGCCGTCTTTTCTAACCGTTTTACTTTCGAACGAGGAATATGAAAGCGATTCCACCCCTTTTCATCCGGAATCCTTAACTCCATTTCACTGACATATTCGTCCAAATTCAAATTAAAGAAAGGAGGGGTGAAGAACGAAATTCCTCCTAATCCATAGTCTTTTACTTTCGCACTGATGGCCCTTCCATTGTCCCGCTGAAAGAAGACCTCCGTCCCTGAACGTGCGGTGATTCTCACGTATCTCCGTCTTTGCATCCGGACGATATATTGCGGCATCGCTATCCGGAGGGCCTGGGGTTGAAATTCAATCAGCCGGCTCTGAAACCAACATAAAACGCCGTCTTTTTCTAAAAATTCTAAATCGAGCCCCTTCTTTTCATATCGTGAGATAATCTTTTCAATTCCTTTCACCTTGTCAGTGGTCAGAGAGGGGGGGGACCCTTCAGGATGGATGCCGAGAAGTAGGGTAATCCATCCATGTTCCGTATTCGGAATAACCAGCTTACATAGTTTTCGCGAATCAATCCATTCCTGGAACATGGCCAACATCTTTTGGCCATCAATCTTTTCCGCAGATTCTTCCATCTGATTTCCAATTCTTTGACAGCCGCTTTATCAAATCCCCCATCCCCTCCGGAGGCTTTTCAATGGATCTTTAATCCAATCTAAAGATAAAAATTTTGGTCATGGACCTCCTTCACCTCTCTGTTTTTGTACCGTTCTTTTCATATCTTTATGGTTCTGTATCATCTTGTTCAATCGAAAAGAGAACTCAGTGATCGAAAACGGCTTTTTGATGAACTCACTGGCTCCTGCATTGATGGCGTTCTGGGCCGAAAATTTACCACTGGAACCGGTCATCACCATCACCGGGAGATCAGGATATTTTTGAGAGATCTCCTGGACGAGGGCAATCCCATCCATCTCGGGCATCACCACATCCGTGACGACGGCATCGAAGGTGGAGGAACACTTGCTCAGTTCACGAAGTGCCTCCACTCCATTGCTCGCCGCGACGCACTCGTGCCCCGATAGTTTGAGGAAGCCCTTGAGGAGTTTACGGATGGGCAACTCATCATCTACAATTAAGACTCGATAAGAAAGGGAGGTCATCGGTTTAATGCACGACCGCCTCCCCAGAGTCGCCAAAATTTTCTCCTTTGCTTCTCTTGCTGACGAGGGTCATCAATTCCTCCACCACTCCTCTCATCTGCTCCGCCTGACCGTTCATCTCTTCTGCTGCAGAAGCCGATTCCTCAGCACTGGCTGCATTCTTTTGCACCACCCTGTCCATCTCATTCAGGGCCTTACTGATCTGCTCGATACCTACGGCCTGTTCCCGGCTTGCATCCGCTATCTCCTTGATCAAGCCTACTGTCTTTTGCAAGCTAAAACCCACCTCTCTATAAGACTCATCAGTTTGATGAACCAGCGCAGCCCCCTCCTGAACCCTTTTGATGGTCTCCTTAATCAAAACAGAGGTGTTTTGGGCAGCCTCGGCTGCCCGCATGGCCAGGTTCCGCACCTCATCCGCTACCACCGCAAAACCAGCCCCTGCTTCTCCGGCCCGGGCAGCTTCCACCGCTGCATTCAACGCCAACAGGTTCGTTTGAAATGCAATTTCATCAATCGCTTTAATAATTTTCCCTGTTTCCTCGCTCGATTTCTCAATGCTCTCAATGGACTCCACCATTGCCTTCATCGAACGCCGTGCCTTCTTCATCAATTCGATGCCTTTCTCCATTAAGAGATTGGTTTCTCTGGCATGCTCTGCATTCCTTTGGGCCATGGAGGCCATCTCTTCAATGGACGAGGAGGTCTCTTCAATGCCCGCTGCCTGCTCGGATGCCCCCTCGGCCATAGACTGGCTGGCAGATGAAACCTGACCCGAAGCAGAGGTCAACTGCTCTGAGGCTTCGCTAAGGCTTTGCACGACATGATGAATCGGTTTACTGATCGAACGGCTGATGAGAATGCCCATAAAGAGTGCAATCAAGGCAATGAGACCTCCCACCACCGAGATCATGAGAACCATTCTCCGCGCTGTTCGGTTCAGTGTGACAACCACCTCTTCCTGATTGATGCCGGCCTTTGAGACCTCTTGCTGGCTCATCTCCAGATGTTTGGATACAATGGTTCGCATTTGGCTGTTTAATTGATCGAGTTCCTCTCCATTCTGGATTGTGGTTTTCAGCTTTTCTGCAACGCCGCCTTTGTCAAAAAAAGAGGTGGAAACCTCCCTCAGGGTATTCTGATAGGCCATGATGGCAAACATTCCATCTCCATAATCGTGCGTTAACAGGAAGTTTCTCATCTTTTCCCCGGTTTTGTTCGCACCATCAAATAAATTCCGGAGTAAGGAGATTTGCTGATCCAGGGCCTTCATCTTTTTTTCATGAATAGATTGATTGATGTGGGAGATGATGCTCGCATTCAGCAGGGACATCTCCGAGGTCAAAGCCAATATTTCGTTCGTGCTCTTGGATCTGTCAAGGTCTCTCAACATATCGCCAATATGCCCCTTGAACTGATGATTCATCTGTTGGGCCTCCTTATCAACCATCTCCAGCAGGTCCATCAGTTCAAGAACCACCTCTCTGGTCTTGGCCTCGGTCATCTCCCTCTGTCTTCGATCTTCGCTACCGATGGATTTGATCTGAAGAGAGACGAGTCCATCGAGGTGTTCCTGTAATTTGGCTGCCTTATTAGAAATTTCCTGAACGTTCTTTTCGGTCCCCTTCCAATTTTTAAGTGGCAGGTAGACTTTTTTGATACAGTTACCAACGTGATCCTTCAGTTCCGAGGCAAGACGTTTGTCAGAGGTCGCAGCAATTTTTAATGTAATCTGGATCAGCCCCACGATCCCATCTTTGATGCCATTGAGTTGAGCAATTTGATCATCCACTTTAATTATACTATTCATACCTGTATCTTTTGACAACGAACCTTTTTGTATAATCCCACTCAGGAAGGTTTTCAACTCCGTAAGGCTTTTTGAAAGGTTTTCTCCAATGGGCTGAGCGACCCGAATGGCCGATTCCTGGGCTCTGATTTTACTCTCTGTTTTTTCTGAAATCGTTTTGGTAATCTCTGAGATAACCCGGTCTTCTTTTGACCTCTCGCCTCTGAGCCTTCCCATTTCTTGTGACACGTCCATCAATCGCTTGAGGGAATCCGTCGCTATGGGTGCGGTCTTTTGAAACTCTTCCATCGTTTTCGAAGCGGCCAAATTTATTAGGTTAGCCGTATGAGCCTGAAGCTCTTTCTGATGCTGAAGCGCCTTAAGTTGATAGGGTGTGGTTTTTTCTGTTAATTCGCTTATGTTCTTATTGGTCGCTCTCGCACTGTAAAGTGCAACCATCACAATGACGGAAAGTGCAACTAACACCACCATGACGTTCAATGAGAGTTTGGCCTTAACAGTCATCTCTTCCCTCCTAAAACTTCTTGGGTCATCCTCCCTCCATAGAAATGATCGGCTGCGGTTAGAATTCTTTTGTCTGATCGTCAGTTCGCTGTGTATGGCATCAGAGCTAAAATATTTTTAAAACTCTTTGAACCCTCCTTCTTCCATGGGGATGACGTGTTCAGGCCTGGGTTCCTTCGGAATCGCTATCGGAGCTTTGGCCTCTCTCTTCTTTGCACCTGGCACCATTTTGGCCACAAACTGCCCCACATGCCTCTTCCCATTGCCATTGCCGCCCGGTCTTCTCATCTCCGAACGCCTCATTCCATTGCCGTTCTTGTTTCCGCCCACCAAAGCCATCAACTCGCCCACATACCCCTTCATCGTCTCCGCCTGCGCATTCATCTCCTCCGATGCCGAGGCCGACTCCTCTGCTGAAGCCGCATTCTTCTGAACCACCTTGTCCATCTCAGATACCGCCTTGTTGATCTGCTCGATCCCCTGCGCCTGCTCCTGGGAAGCCGCCGCTATCTCTCCCACTAACTCCCCTACCTTCTTGGCCCCCATCGCCACCTTCGCAAAAGCCTCGTTCATCCTGGCCACCGTATCCGACCCGTTCTTGATCTTCTTGACCGTCCCCTCAATCAAATTGGCTGTATTCCGTGCCGCATCCGCCGCCCTCATCGCCAGATTCCTCACCTCATCCGCCACCACCGCAAACCCAGCTCCCGCCTCTCCAGCACGAGCCGCCTCCACCGCCGCATTGAGCGCCAATAAATTCGTCTGAAACGCTATCTCGTCGATCGTCTTGATAATCTTGGCCGTCTCCTCTGATGCCTGTGAAATCTCCTTCATCGACTCGGTCAACTCCACCATCGAACGATTCGCCTCATCCACCACCTTCGTCGTCTCGCTCATCAGCACATTGGCCTGGTTCGCATTGTCCGCATTCTGCCTCGTCATCGAAGACATCTCCTCAATCGAAGAAGATGTCTCCTCTATCCCGGCCGCCTGCTCCGATGCCCCCTCCGCCAGAGTCTGACTCGCTGAAGATACCTGAGATGACGCCGAAGCCACCTGCTCCGCACCCTCGGAAAGGCCAACAATAGCATTATTGATTGACTTTGATATGGACCGGGCCATGATAAAAGCTAAAAATAACCCACCCGCCGTGATGAGAGCTGCAACGCCGATGATAATATACAGAACCCGGGCGATCTCTGCATGTACATCATCGAGATAAACCCCGGAACCGACAATCCACCCCCACTCTGGAAGCAGTTTGACATAGGATATTTTGGGTACCGGCTCAGTAGAACCTGGTTTAGGCCAGAAATAATCAACGTACCCGGCCCCGTCTTTTTTACAGGTCTCAACAAAGGCAACGACAAATCTTTTCCCATTGGGATCCTTCTTCTCTGAAAGATCGGTCCCATCCATCTCGGGTTTAATCGGATGCATGATCATGCGAGGCTCCATGTCATTGATCCAGAAGTATTCATCCTTGTCATAACGCATGTTTTTGATTGCCTCTTTCGCTCTCTTCTTTGCCTCATCCAGCGGCACAGAATTTGTCTTGGCCTGCTTTGCATAATGCTCTAAAACCCCCCATGCCGCTTCGACGACATGCTTTGTCTTGATATATTTGGCCTCCATCATATTGGTTCTAATCCTCGGGATAACCCATGCAAAGACAGACGTAAACGCAACCACAATCACCACCCCTAAGAGAACAATTCTTGTTGAAAGGCGAAATCTACTTAACATCTTAATTTACCTCCTCCAAATTATTTTTACCCCTTCTATTTTTACCCCTCAGGCCGCTCTGTCCAGCACTTGGACCTCTTCGACCGTGAGCACTTTATCAATATCGAGAAGGATCTTGACCCCCCCGTTCATCTTCGCCATCCCCAAAATATAGTCCGTATCCAGCCTCGCCCCAAACGCTGGCGTCTCCTCA
>OGCL01001070.1_pt1 | contig 25373 bp, 29 predicted proteins | sample 1570041 | NCBI WGS metagenome assembly OGCL01 (sample SAMN06266162, study PRJEB24511) | hot springs metagenome | isolation source: Hot spring water | place: South Africa: Limpopo | collected 2015-06-22 | reverse complement strand
TGACCCCAACGAGCGAGGGAGGAGCGCAGCACCCAAAAAGTAAAGGTTTGACCCCCATTTTGACATTTTGAAAGGTTTGACCCCCATTTTGAGGCTCCCGGAGATCCCCGCGGCTTCCTGCAGCAGGCGGACAAGGCCCCGGACCACGGCCGCGAGCTCGCCTCGCGTCCTCGCCCCCTCCTTCTTGACCACGCTCCCCTGCCTCGAGAAGCTCCCTGAGCATCGCCCGGCGTCTCTCCTCCAAGCTCCCGGCCCGCAAGGGGTAAAGACACGGACCCTCGCCGGCGATCGCCGCCGCTCGCCCCCGAGGGATCGGCCCGCCATCGCTGAGCGCCCGGTGCACCGCCGCCCCAATGCCGGACAGGAGACGGTTGCGCTCCGGCCACGAGATCGGCCAGCGCTGTATCTCGGCCCGGACCCGCCCCATGACAAGTCGGAGGGCTGTCCGTGGGGGGAGAGGGTCGTCCGGAGCGAGACACCGTGTGTCTGTATAGCTTGCCGCTGACGTAAGCACTTTCCCTGCGATCCTCACATCGGCCATCGGTTGGGTTCCTCCTTCCAAACTGAGATAGCTCCAAAGGAACCCTCCGGTGGTGTTCTCGTTAAGGCCGCCGTGCCCACCTGCACGGCAACCGCCCTCACCCCACCGGTTCCACACTATGATGGGACGTGACCCCACAGGTTGGGTTCAGGACCGCGGACTCACCCACCACGCGTTGCACAAGGCGCCACACCATGAGATCGTAGAGCGCAGGGAAAGTCCCATGGAAGGAAAGAGCCTCTAGCTGCTCGTTGCGACTCAAGCAACCAACCGAGCTATTCCCCTGAGCCAAAGCAGAGGACAAGTCTTCTTTCCCCAGATTCCTATCCTCGGCCCCGTCTCTTTTCGCAGGCCGTCCTCACAGATCTCCCCCCTCCTTAAGGCACGGCGGTCTCCTCCTGGGCCGACCTTGGGCCCAACCGGTCCCGCACTTCTTGAACCACGTCAAGGATCCGGAAGAACACGAGCAGAACTTCGCAGTAGATGCGGATGAGCAGGGGACCGATGAGGATGAGGAGAATCCCCCGGACCACCAGCCAGCCGCCGCCGTAAGTGCGCGAAGCCCCAGCCACAATGCTCACGATCCCCACAATCACACAGGCCCCCACACCCACCCAAAACAGCACCTCGGCGATGAGCGGGGTGATCATCTTTCGAAAGGACAAGAACTCGCTCATGTTCCACCTCCAGGCGTGTACTGTACGGCGCTGGGCCAAACGGGCCAAACCGGCTAGGGCGCCTGCCGGCAGAGGACGCGCTCGGGAGGGCACTCTAGCTGCTTGAGCTCCTGGGCCACCGCTTGCCCGATGGGGTTGTTCCCCCTGGCAAGGAACTGGGCGAGCTGCCCATGGAGGCACTTGACCCGCCCAAAGTTCGCCAGACCAACAATGCCGGTTTGGGTGCGGTTCAAGGCCCCATGGGAAGCCAGAAAAGCCCAGTCCCCTGGGGTCAAAAGCCCGTTGCGCTCCTGGCGGTAGGTTTCCTGGGCTTGGCGGTACAGGGCGGCAAGCTGGGGATCCTCTTCCAAGCGGGCCTCCCACCGCTTGACGTCCCCGCGGGTTTCCAGCTGGGAGACCGCCGCACTCAAGAATGGGCAGGTCAGCCAAAACAGAGTAGGGAAGAAGACAAAGCTCGACTCGTGGCGGTGCAGGGGGTGGGTTTGAATCACCTGAGGGAAGCCGTAGGAACAAGAGCGCACCACACCCAGGACGCCCTGGGGCAAGCGCCCAATTTGCCACGCGATGACCTTGAGGTCCTGTTTGGTGGGGGCTTTGTCCTCACGCGCCATGGGGAACAAGGCTATGGGCCAAAGCCCACTCCCGCAGGGAAACCTCGGCCAGGGCGGGGACTCCCAACGGCCGAAACGCCACGAGCAGCACGCGGATGCCTTCGTCCACATCGATGTGTTGGCCCGTGAGGGTGGACAAGTCCCCCAGGGGCGCCGCCCGGGAGGGGACCCCTTTGGGGCTGTAGCCGGGCTGAAGGGCTTTCAGGATCCGCGATGCCGGGGCTACGTCGGGCCTGAGCAGGAGAGTGCCGTGGTGCAGAAGGGCCCGGTCCCGCAGTTGGGCCGACCCCGAAACTTTCTGGTTGCCCACAAACACGCTTCCCTCGCGGGCCTCAAACGGCAAGCTGAACCGCCTCTGCAAAGTTTGAGCCAAGAGCCCGGTGATCCTCTCCCGCGAGGCGTGCACGTTCGTCCACGTCCCCGTGAGGGGCAAGAACAGGGAAAAGTTGAGGTTGCCGGGGTAGTGGTACACTGCCCCTCCCCCGGAAGCCCTCCTCACCACAGGGATGTGGTGACCCCGGCAGTACCCCACATCCGCCTCGTCTTCCGGATCCTGGCCCCGTCCAACCACCACGCAGCGGGGGTTCTGCCAAATCCTCAGCGTGGGAGGTACCCGCCCCTGGGCCACCTCGCTCAGGATCGCCTCGTCCAAGGCCAAGTTGAGCTGGGGGTCGCGAAACTTGAGGTCCAGGAGCAGGCGCATGGCCTAACCCCTGAGTTGGCGGTAAGCGGTCTCTGCCCGAAACGAGGTGCGGGCCAACGGCTCGGCTACCACCGCCCCAAACCCCAGCGCCCGCGCCTCCGCTGCCCAGGCGGCAAACTCCTCCGGCGGCACGTAGCGGGCCAGGGGAAGCTGCCTGGGCGTAGGCCGCAGGTACTGGCCCAGCACCACGATGTCCACCCCCACCCGGCGAAGATCCTTCAAGGCTTCGCTCACTTCTTCCCTCCGCTCGCCCAGCCCAAGAAGAAGCGAAGACTTGGTCAGGATCCCCGGGTTTTGCCCTTTGACAGTTTGCAGCACTTGGAGAGAAAGCGCGTAGGAAGAGCGGCGGTCCCGCACCCAGGGGGTCAAGCGGCGCACCGTCTCCAGGTTGTGCCCCACCACGTCCGGGCCGGTCCTCACCACAAGGGCCAGGGCCTCAGGATCGCCCTGGAAGTCGGGAATCAGGATCTCGATCAGGGCGTGGGGTGCAGCTTCTCGAATAGCTTGGACACAGGCGGCGTAGTGGGCCGCTCCCCCGTCGGGCAGATCGTCGCGGTCTACCGAGGTGAGGACCACGTAGCGCAGCCCCAGTTCGCGGACAGCTGCTGCCAGGTGCTCGGGCTCGTGGGGATCCGGGGCTTGGGGACGGCCGTGGCTCACCGCGCAAAACCGGCACGCCCGCGTGCACACGTCCCCCAGGATCATGAACGTGGCTGTGCCCTGGCCCCAGCAGGTAGGGAGGTTGGGGCAGTGGGCCGACCGGCACACCGTGCCCAAGCCGTGGCGTTCCAAAACACAGTCCACCTGAGCAACCCGAGCTAGCTCGCCAGCGTGGACGTGCACCTTGAGCCACTCGGGCTTGGCGAGCTCCACTGGCGAATCACCTCCCCAGCCACAGGCACAAGCTCCACTTCAAAGACCTCGGCGAACGCCCGTAACGCCTGCTCCGTGGCTTCGGGTAGGGAGATGGGGCGCCCTGCGAGGTCAGCCAAAGCCACAGCTTCCACGCCATGCAAGCCACAGGGAACAATCAAGGCAAATCCGTTCAACGTGAGGTCCACGTTGAAGGCCAGCCCGTGGAGGGTAACCCAGCCTTTGACGTGGATGCCCACGGCGCCGATCTTGCCCTGGGAGGTCCAAGCGCCGGGGAAACCGGGCTTGCGGTAAGCGGGCACGCCGAAGGCCCGGGCTGTGCGAATCATCACCTCTTCCAGGTTCTCCACGTACCCATGAACGTCCAGCCCCAAGGCCTTGAGGTCCAGGATGGGGTACATCACCAGCTGGCCGGGGCCGTGGTACGTGACATCGCCCCCCCGTTCGCTGGGGAAGACCACCACGCCCAGGCGCTGGAGCTCTTGGGAGCCGGCCAAGACGTGTTCCGCACGGGCCCCCCGGCCGAGCGTGATCACCGGCTCGTGCTCCAGGGTGAGCAGCACATCGGGGATCACGTTGTGGCGACGCAGGGCATGCAGGCGCCGCTGGAGCTCCAAAGCCGGCCCGTAGGCCATGCGCCCCACATCCCCGTGCAGGACCGCCCGGTTCTCTCCCCTCATCTTGCCTCAGCTCAGCCCCAGACGGGCCAGCAGTTGGCCTGAATGCACCGCCTGGCCTTCGGAGACGACCAGCTCCTCCAAGGTTCCCGCCGCGGGAGATTCGATCACGAACACTGCCTTGTCGGCCTCCACCTCGGCCACGGCCTCGCCCACTTCCACTTCTTCGCCCGCGCCCTTCAGCCAGCGCAAAAGACGGGCTTCCACGACTTCCCCCAGCTCGGGAACCACAATTTCCATGGGACCTCCCCGGGTTCAATTGTAAGGGGCGCTCAATCGGGGTGGGCTTGGCGGTACCGTTCCCGGGCCGACTGCACCACTTTCCACGCCCCCTCGGCCCCTTGCCAACCCACCACCTCGGTCTCCTTGGCCTCCAACGTCTTGTACACCTGAAAGAAGTGCTCCACTTCCAAGAGGAGATGGCGGGGGAGGTCGGAGATGTCCTGAACTTCGCGGAAGCGGGGATCCACGGCGGGAACGGCCAGGACCTTCTGATCGCGCCCTTTCTCGTCCCGCATGTCCAGGAGCCCCACCGGGCGAACGGGAACGAGGCAACCCGGAAACGTGGGCTCGTGCGTGAGGATGAGCACATCCAAATGGTCCCCGTCCTCCGCCAGGGTGTCTTGGAGGAACCCGTAATCGGCAGGATAGTGGAGAGGAGAATACAACACGCGGTCCAGGCGGATTGTCCCCGTCCGGGGATCCAGCTCGAACTTGTTGCGGCTTCCTCTTGGCGTTTCCACCACCGCGTGGAGGACGTGGGCCATGACTTGACCTAGGGGGAGCTCTCCAAGTTCTCCAACCGCAGCTTGATCCCTTGGTCGTCGGGGGCCGAGGCCAGGGCTTCTCGGTAGGCGGCGATGGCCTGGGTCCGGGCGTTGGCGATTGTCTTGTCCAATTCGGCCAACCGGGCCGCGCGAGCTGGGGACTCCGGTTCCTTCTGGAGTTCCTCCCGCTCCTTTCTCGCTTCCTCCAGCTTCTGTTCGTACACCGTGCCGACGATGAACGCAAGGTATTTTTCTTCCGTCTTCCCGGCCTTGCGGATCTCCTCGAACAGGGCCAGGGCGCGATCGAGGTTCCTCTCCTTGGTGTAGGCGGCCTCAAGCAGGGGGTCGTAGACCTTAACCTGGGCCGTGTCTTTGGCTTGCCTGAGCCAGGCCTCGAACCGCTCTCCGCGGACCTTTTGTTCGTAGTCGGCCTTCACTTGTTCGGCGACCTCGGCGTAGGGGGGCTGTCGGGCCTCGCGGCGCCCTGTGACCAGAATGATGTGGTAGCCGAACTGGGTCTTGACCACGTTGCTCACCTGTCCCACCTTGAGGGCAAAGGCAGCCTCCTCGAACTCAGGAACCATCATCCCTCGGCCGAACCAGCCCAGAGCACCGCCTGCGGCCGCGCTGCCAGGGTCTTGAGAGTACAAGCGGGCCAGCTCGCCAAACTGTGCTCCCGCTTTGAGTTGCTCAAGGATCTTGTTGGCCTCGTCCCCGGTTTGGACCAGGATGTGGGAAGCTTCCACCTGTTCTTCGGTGGCGTACTTGGCCATGTTTTCCTCGAAGAACTTGAGAAGATCGGCTTCGGTGGAGGTGAGGGGTGCGGCCACGGCCTGGGCCACCTTCTGGTACAGAAGGCCGTCGGCCACCTGCTTGCGGGCCGAGGCTTTGAAGTCCGAGAGGTTCGAGCCCCGGAGCTGAAGCAATACGGACAACGTCTCTTCGTTCAGCCCCTGGGCCTGGAGAAACTGGGCGTACTGTTTGCCAAACTCAGCCGCTACCTCCTCCTCCGAGGGGGTTACCCCCCTCCGCGCGGCCTCCACCTTTACCAAGGCTTGGCTGACCAGGGTCTCTAGGGCAGCGACCTCCATGTCCAGGAGGAACATCCTCCCCCGAGCTCCGGTCAGGAACTGCTGAATGTCCAGTCCAAACTGGGTATAGATCTGCCGGTAGTAATTGAGAATCGAGGTCTTCACCGAGGAAAACTCCTCCCCGGTCACCACTTGCCCGTTCACCGCCGCCAGAGCGTTGGCCGGGACCGCGGGGGTGGCTGTCGTGGCAGTTGTCGCAGGGGGAGTTGCCCTTTTTTGGCAACCCAGGAAGAACAAGGAAAAAACAGCAATCAAAACGCCAGCCACGCGGGCCGGTCTTGGCATCTTCGCCTCCTTAACTCGGAGAATAACCGATTTTGACCGGCGAAGGAAGCAACAGTTATGGAGATCCTGGGGAGCGGATGTAGAGAGGAAGGGGAGGCCCGAGCGGGCCTCCCCTGGATCTCAGGGCCGCAACAGGGGGAGGAGCTTGGCGATCAGATCTTCCATGGCCACCTGGAAGGCAGTTCCCCAAGGTGCCTGGGTGAAGGTGGGGGTCCCGAACACGAGCTCGGCCGCCACCGTGGGGCTGATGGTGAACGTCCGCGTGGCGATCAGCACATTGGTGGCGTCGTAAAGCTTCGCCAGGTAGTCCCCTGGGGCTGCGGCGGGGGGAAAGCTTTGGTTCCACGTCCAGGTCACACAAGGATTGATAGGGCTCGAAGAAGCTGGGGCGGAGGTCCAGCTGGGGGTCGAAGAGGCCAAGGGGTGGATCACCACGTAGAAGGAGTTGGGCGGAAGAAGCGGGTTGGGGTCCAGATACCCCAGGGTCACGTTCTCCCCGGAGTAGTACACGGCCTTGTCCGTGCGGAATCCCCCTCCACACACGTCGACCGGGAAGTACAGGGTCACCTCCACCGAGGCCGGTCCGGACGCTGTCCCCGCCCCGGAAACACGCTTGCTCTCCCCGGTGCGGAAGTTCAGCACTTGGGCCCCGAGCTCGGTGTACACCGAAGCTCCCCGAACTGTGAAGAACAGGAACGTTAGGGCGATGGAGGAAGCGGAGAACTTGTCCACCGATCCTTGGATGAGCAATTCGGCGCCAAGACTTTGGGCTGCCGCCGCCCAAGCCTCGGGCCCGGGAACGAGTCCAAACTGCTGAACCCACGACTGGATGGCTGAAGGAGGAATTACAAACAACCCCAGGTCCTTCAGCCGCTGGGCCAGCACATCGGCCAAACCTAGCCCTACGCCGGCCAGACCCGAGCCGGCTCTGTCTACAAACGGGGGAACCGCCAGCTTGGGGCCTGTCTGCCCCCAAGCCACCCCCGTCCACAGAATTGCCAACAGGAGTGCGAGTTTCTTCATGATGGGCCTCCTTCAATCCCTGGTATGTACCCTTACCGACGAGCTGAGGTTCCCAGTCCGTTGGGGAAAAGGTCGCTCCGGTAAGCCCGGAACACGGGGCTCCCTTGGGACACGAAGGCCACGAACTCCCCCTCGTGGGCCCAAAGCTCCCCTTGGAGCGATCCGATCTTGACCGCGTACACGACAAGCGGACCACTTATCTCCGCCCGCGTTAACGCTCCGGCTGGGCGCACCTCAAGGTACAAGGGCCGTGAGGGATCTCCACGACCCCCTGGTCCTCCACCCCCTACGCCCTGGAGGGTGAGGCGATCCCCTTGTGCCCTCACAGCGAACAGGGCCGGAATCAGGACATAGGTGGAGATCGTCCCAGCAAAGAAGGCGCTCTGGGCGTCCACCGCCAGAGTCTCTTGGCGCTCCCCTCCGGTGACGACAACAACGTCTCCTTCGACCTTGGCCACGATCCGGCGGTTGCCCAGGCCCCATGGCCCCTTGGTGTCCAGCACGAACGACACCGGACGAAGCTCCCGATCCCAAGCCACCTCCTGGGTGAAGGTCCACTTGGCGGTAGCCCACAGGACGCGCACGCTCAGGCTCCCTTCTGCTTGCAGCTGCACCGAACCCTGGGAGGTCCGGTGGAGGACGTACCGCTCTTCGGCCACCTTGCGTCCGTCCAGCTCATACACCAGGGATCCCCTTTGGTTCAGTCTCTTGGGGAGGCCATCTTGGGTTGGTGAGGCAGTTTTGGAGGTTTCCTGGACGGCCAGTTCGAGGGGCTCTCCTTCCCTGGGTCCTTCGGGGGATAGGGGGGCCTCGGGTTCCGCTGACACAGGCTCAAGGAACTTGGCGAGGGGGAGAACGAGGTCCTCCTCAGGTCCTGCCGGGCTGGGGAGCTTGGAACCCGGGCCCAACACCAGCCCAGAAAAAACGAGGAGGGCCCAAATCAGGGCCCGCGGGAACCTCCTCCTGCCGGGGGCCATGGGAGAAGTCTACGACAACCTCAGCCCGAAGGAATGTGATGGACTGGGGCCTGCGGTTAACCTAGGGGCTTGTGAACCTTGACCGTTCGTGGGGCGTGCTTCTTCACCCCACAAGCCTCCCTGGCCCTTGGGGGATGGGGAAGATCGGGGAGGAAGCCCGCAGGTTCGTCCGGTGGCTGGGGGAAGCAGGGGGTCAGTGGTGGCAGGTGCTGCCCCTGGGTCCCACGGGGTACGGCGATTCGCCCTACCAGTCCTTTTCCGCCTTCGCCGGGAACCCTTATTTGATCGATCCGGAGTGGATTTTCGCCCAAGGGTGGCTGCTCCGGGAAGAGCCCCCTCTGTTTCCTGGCGACCGGGTGGACTATGGCAGGGTCTACGCCTGGACCTGGCCCTTTCTCCGGCGGGCACACGATGGGTTTCAAGGTCGAGCGTCTCCTTCCGCCCACCGGGCGTTCAAGGAGTTCCGGGAGAGGGAGGCCGCTTGGCTTGAGGATTACGCCTTGTTCATGGGTCTCAAGGAGCGGTTTGGGGGTCGACCCTGGGGTGAGTGGCCCGAGGAACTTCGTTCACGTCAGCCCAAGGCCTTGGAGGCGGCCCGGCGGGCGATGGAGCCCGACGTGTCCTTTCATGCTTGGACCCAGTGGTTGTTTTTCCAGGCCTGGGAAGAGCTTCGGACCTATGCGGCCGAACGCGGTGTGGGCATCATCGGGGATATTCCCATCTTTGTGGCCTACGACTCCGCCGACGTGTGGGCCCACCCCACGTACTTCCACCTCGACGGGGAAGGCCGCCCCACCGTGGTGGCGGGCGTGCCCCCGGACTACTTCAGCCCCACTGGGCAGCGGTGGGGGAACCCCCTGTACCGCTGGGACGTGCTGGAGGCCGAAGGTTTCAAGTGGTGGATTGAGCGAATCCGCCAAGCCCTCCGGACCTGCGACCTCTTGCGCATCGATCATTTCCGGGGCTTCCAGGCGTACTGGGAGATCCCAGCTTCCGAGCCCACGGCCGTGCGGGGCCGCTGGGTGAACGCCCCAGGCCGGAAACTGTTCCGTGCCGTGCTTCAGGCCCTGGGGCGAGCGCCGATCCTGGCTGAGGACTTGGGCGTGATCACCCCCGAGGTGGAAGCCCTGCGGGATGAGTTTGCTTTCCCGGGAATGAAGGTCCTCCAGTTTGCTTTCGACGGAGCGGCCCACAACCCTCACCTTCCCCACAACTTCCCCCTGGACCGGCCCGTGGTGGTGTACACCGGAACCCACGATAACGACACGGCCCGGGGCTGGTATGAGAAGGCTTCTCCCCAGGAACGGGGCTTTGTGCATGGCTATTTGGCTTGCTGGGGTATTGGGACCTCTTCGGAAGCTGACTTCCCTTGGGCGTGGGTGGAGTTGGCGATGGCCAGCCGGGCTGCGCTGGCCATGGTTCCCCTTCAGGACTTGCTTGGCCTTTCCAGCCGGGCCCGGATGAACACTCCGGCTCAACCGCAAGGCAACTGGGCCTGGCGGATGGAAGAGGGATCCGTGACGATGGACCTTGCCCATCGGGTGCGGATCCTTGCGGAGCGTCACCGGCGGATCGCCCGATTTGACGGGGTCTCCAGGGGGACTATACTAGGCCCCTAGCCGCTCCTTGGAACGGGTGGCGAAGGAGGGATGTGACGTGCTCTTGAAGGAGAAAAAGGCGGACAAGCCCAAGCCCAAGAAGCCCTGCGGCGGGTGCTAGCTGTCGGTACAAAGTTTGCGTTGGGATCTGGAGTGTGGCGATTGGACATGGGGGTCTCAACGCAGTAAGCTTGTGAGGCAAGGGTGGCGCCCACGAACTGTGGGGGATGGCCAGGGGCAGTGACATTGTCAGCGTTCGCCTTTGGACCCGCATCGAGGATGGCGCCCGAGGAAGTTCGCGGCAGCGAGTCCGCAGATTTCTGCCGAGGAGGTAAAGGAGGCCTATGACAAAGAAGGTTGTGTTCGGTATGGGAGTTGTTGGGATGGTGGCGGCCGCCGTGTTGCTGGGGGGATGCGCCCGCGGGGACTTCACCTTGCCGGCAACGTTGACGGCGGCTGTTCCTCAGGGTCGTTCAGGCGATGTGACCATCAACATCACCCGGACCCAGAACTTTGCGGGCAAGATCAAGTTCGCGGTCAAGGCCGGTTTGCCCACCGGGGTGACGGCGAAGTTTGATCCTGTGGAAACCGACACCAAGGGCACCACGACCAAGCTGACCCTTACCGTGGGTTCGGCCGTGGCTGTTCAGAAATACACGCTGACCATCGAGGCCACCAGCGGCCGCAAGAAGAAGGAAGTCAAGCTGGAACTGACAGTTCAGGTTGCCCCCGACTACAGCTTTGATCCCGCCCCGGCCGCTGTGACCATCCGCCAGGGCGCTTCGGGCACCGTCACCATCAACCTCAAGCGGACGGAAACCTTCCGGACCGATGCTGTGGCTTTGTCCCTGGAAGGTGCGCCGGCCGGCGTGATGGGTACGTTCAGCCCGGCCTCGGCTACAGGCACCACCAGCACACTCACCTTGAGCGTGGGCACGGCCGTGGCCCCGGGTCGGTACACCCTCACTGTGCGCGGCAAGGCCGCGGGGTTGACTGACAAGACGGCCACATTCACACTGACGGTGGAAGCGGCCCCGGACTTCAGCTTGGGTATCACGCCTGCCGCCCTCACCGTGCGCCAGGGCGGGGAAGCCACGGCGAGCCTGACGATCACCCGCGTCGGGGGGTTCGCCGAAGCCGTGAACTTCTCGGCCACTGGGCTTCCCACCGGTGTAACGGCGGAGTTTGACCCCAACCCGGCCCCGGCGGGGACGTGCCTGCTGAAGGTCGCTGCCACGGGTGAGGCCGCGCCGGGGACGTACACCGTGACGTTGGTGGGCGTGGGTGGAACCATCCGCAAGACGGCCACCCTGACCCTCACCATCGCTCCTTAACTGGTCGATCCGCGGTTTGTGATGGGGCGGCCTCGGCCGCCCCTTTTCTTTGGGGAGGACCCCATGCTAATTGGGAAAGACGTGCGCTTGCGGGCCATTGAGCGGGAAGACATCCCCAACTTCCTTCGGTGGTTCAACGACCCCGAAGTGCGCCAGTTCGTGGAAATGTACCTTCCCCTTTCCGCTGCCCAAGAAGAACGCTGGTTTCAAACCCTTCTTGAACGCCAGGAGGAAATCGTTCTGGCCGTGGAGGCCTGGGTGGAGGGGGCGTGGATCCACATCGGCAACGCTGGTCTACACCGCCTGGACTGGAAAAACCGCCGGGCCACCTTGGGCATCGTGCTGGGGGAAAAGAGGTTTTGGAACCGGGGCCATGGCACCGAGGCTGTCTGCACCCTCCTCAGATTTGCTTTCCACGAACTGGGGCTTCACCGGGTGGAGCTCGAGGTGTACAGCTTCAATCCCCGGGCGATCCGCTCCTACGAAAAGGCGGGATTCAGGAGGGAGGGGGTGCGGCGGGAGGCCCTGTTCCGGGACGGCCGGTTCCACGACGTTCTGATCATGGGTCTCCTCGCCCAAGAGTTCCAGGGCTAGACCGTATACTCCGTTCGGACATGGAACTGACCCCCATGATGCGGCAGTACCAGGAGGTGAAGGCCCGCCACCCCGATGCTGTGTTGTTCTTTCAGTTGGGGGATTTCTACGAGACCTTCTTCGAGGACGCCGAGCTGGTGGCCCGGGAGCTGGAGATCACCCTCACCGCCCGGGATGGGGTGCCCATGGCCGGCGTCCCCGTGCGCAAGGCGGAGCTCTACGTGCACCGCTTGCTCAAACGGGGGTTCAAGGTGGCCCTCTGTCCCCAGCTGGACCGGCCCGGCAAGGGCAAGAACCTTCTCCGGCGTGAGGTGGTCCGCGTTCTCACTCCCGGTACCGTGGTCGAGGAAGGGGCGCTGGACTCCAGCCAGGACGCGGGTTTGGGGGCGTTGGTTCGCGAGGGGGAGCGGGTCGGGCTAGCATGGGTGGAGGCGGCGTCCGGGGAGTTCGAGGCTGAAGAACTGCCCTGGGGGGAACTGCCCAATCGGCTGGCCCGGGTTTCCGTCCAGGAATGGGTGTTGCCGGAAGGGGTCGCGTGGGAAGTGGACTTGGAGGGGGCCCGTACCTTCCGGCCCCCGGCGGAGTTCGCCGAACACCGCCTTTGGCGAAGGTTCCCCCACGCCCTGGCTGAGGCCCCCTTGGCTGCCCGGGCTGCCGGGGCCTTGCTGGCCTACCTCGAGGCCACCCTGGGGGATCTCCTCCACTTGCGACCGCCGGTGCTCCGCTCCCAGGACACGGTTGTCCTCGACGGGTTCACCCAACGGTCCTTGGAGCTTTTGGCTCCCCTGCGGCCCGAGGGGCAGTTGACCCTGTTTTCGGTGTTGGATCGGACGAAGACCGCCATGGGGCGGAGGCTCCTGCGCCGGTGGGTGCTCGCGCCCCTCCGCGATCGCCGGGCCATCGATGCTCGCCTGGATGTGGTGGAGTTCCTCCAGACCGGCCCGTGGATTGCCGACTTGGGGGAGGTCCTGGGCAAAGCGTGCGACCTCCCCCGCCTGGTGGGGCGGATCGGTCTGGGTGGAGTCGGCCCCTTGGACTTGGCGGCCCTCCGCCGCACCTTGTTGGCCGCACAGAGGATCGAGAACCAGTTGGCTGTGGGTCAGGCCCTTCCGGCCAAGCTTGAGGAGATCCGCGCCGCTCTGGCCCGTGGTCCATGGGAGCTCGCCCACCACCTGGAGCAGGCCCTGGTTGAAGAACTTCCTCCCAGCTTGGACCAGGGCCCGGTCATTCGGGAGGGGTACAGCCCGGAGCTCGATGCGTTGAGGGTCCAGGTGGCCGCATTACGGGGGGAGATCGCCGCCTTGGAAACCGAGGAGCGCGGTCGTACTGGGATCCCCACCCTCCGGGTTGGCTACAACCGGGTGTTTGGGTACTACTTCGAGGTAAGCCGGGGCCAGGTAGGCAAGGTGCCGGCCACCTGGCGCAGGAGGCAGTCCCTCGCCGGTGGGGAACGGTTCACCTCCGACGAGCTGGCAGGGCTGGCCGATCGGCTGGGGGCCGCCGAGGAGGAACTTCAGCTTCGCGAAAAGCAGCTCTTCCAGGAGTTGGTGGGGAAGGCCCAGGCTGCCCTCGGGGCCCTGGCCCAGGTGGGCCAGGCCCTGGCCGAGCTCGACGCCCTCAGGGCCCTGGCTGAGGTCGCCCGCCGGCAGAGGTACGTGCGACCAAGGTTTTCAACCGGCACACGGCTCTTCATCCGGGAAGCACGCCATCCCGTCGTGGAAACCGCGGTTCAGTTCGTCCCCAACGACCTGGAGATGGGGGAAAGGGACCACCTGGCTGTGGTCACGGGACCCAACATGGCTGGGAAGTCCGTGTTCCTGCGCCAAGTGGCTCTTGTGGCCCTCCTCGCTCAAGTGGGCTCGTTTGTGCCGGCCAAGGAGGCCGAGCTGCCCATCTTCGACCGCATCTACACCCGGGTGGGGGCGTCCGACGCCCTCACCGGAGGCCTTTCCACCTTCATGGCCGAGATGCGGGAGGCCGCGGACATCGTGGCCGGGGCCACGGCAAAGTCTTTGGTGATCCTGGACGAGTTGGGCCGGGGCACGAGCACCCACGACGGCATGGCCCTGGCCTGGGCCATCGCCCGCTACTTGGCCGAGCGGGTCCGCTGCAAAACCCTGTTTGCCACCCACTACAGGGAGCTGGCCCGCCTGGCCGAGGAGGTCCCCGGGGTGATCAACCTCCACGCCGCCGTGCGGGAATGGAAAGGGGACTTGGTGTTTTTGTACCGCATCCGGCCTGGGGTGGCCGGACGGAGCTACGGGATCCACGTGGCCAAGTTGGCCGCTTTGCCCCACCACGTGCTTGAGGAGGCTGAACGGGTACTGGAAGCCGTGGAGCGCGAGGGGTGGGGTCCCCAGGGCGCCCAGCCTCTCCCCTTGTTCGAGCCCCAGCCCCACCCGGTGATCGAGGAGCTGGCTCGCGTGGATCCGGAGCGAATCACCCCGCTGGAGGCCCTGGAGGTTCTGGCCCGCCTCAAACAGAAGCTCCCCTAAGACCTCACTTGGGCAAAGAGCCGAGGAGCCGGCTCACCAGGGCGAGATCTTCGAGGTGGGTGACCTTCACGTTCCGCGGGTCGCCCGGCACCACGGCCACAGGGTGGCCGAAGGCCAGAACCGCGGCGGCGTCGTCGGGGAGGTCGAGGTGGTTTGGGAGCGTATGGTGGTAGGCGGCCAACACCAAGCTGCGCCTGAACCCCTGTGGGGTTTGGACCCGCACGAGGTTTTCCCGGGGAACAGGTTCAGGCAGGAAGTAGCCGTTGCTAACCCGGCGGAGGGTGTCCACGACCGGGAGGACAGGGACGGCTGCCCCATGGGCCACAGCGGCAGCCAGGACGCGGCGGAGGAGCTCCACGGTCACCAACGGGCGGGCCCCGTCGTGGATGAGTACGAACTCCCCCCGAGCAGCCTCGATGCCGGCCAGGGCTGAATCAGCCCTTCGTTCCCCCCCAGGAACCACGGCCGCCGGGGTTGCCAGCTCCTGGAGAAGCTCCGCCACTTCCGACTCTTCTCCCGGCCGGGCCACCACGATCACCTCTTCCACCAGGTTGCCCTGGCTCAGGGCGTGGAGGGTGTGTTGGAGAAGCGGAGAGCCAGAAAGCTCGGTCCATACCTTGTTTCTTTCCCCTCCGAACCTCTCCCCGCGCCCAGCCGCGAGAACCACCGCGCTCGTCTTCATGGCCCTTAGGGTTTGGTGGATCGATCGAACGACAGGCGGCGGAGGCCGGTTCCATCGGGGTTCACCAGGAACGCGGCCCATCGCCCCCCCCGGTTGGAGTTGAACACGATCGAACCCGAAGCAGTCCAAGAAGGGTTGGCGTCCACAGCGGGGTCGGTGGTGACCCGGAACAGGCTTCGGGTGGCTACCTCGACCACGAAGATGTCCCAGTTGTCCTTTTCCTGGATGCCCATGAACGCCAGCTTGTCGCCGTCCGGGGACCAGCTGGGGTAGACGATGTCCCGGTCCATCTGTACCAGAAGCCGCTCGGTCCCCTCGGCGAGGTTCAGGACGAACAGGGCGTAGGTTTTGTCCCCTTTGGCGATGTAGGCCAACCGCTGCTCCTGGGGGTCCACAACAGGCTGCCAGAAGTCCACCGGGGCTTCTTCACGGGCGAAAAACCCGCACCCCCCGGTGACGAGACCCAGGGCGAAGAGCACCCCGACCTTGAATGTAGTCCACACCACATTTCCCCCTTTTCCCTGTACAATGCGATCCGGTGAATTGTACGCGCGGGTTTGGGCCAGGGACCAGGGTGGAGGGGGTTCGGGAATTGGCCCAGGCTGGGGTTCCCGATCCCTTGCGGGAAGCGCGGCGTCTGTGGGCCTTGGCCTTGGGGGAACCATTGTGGACCGCGACGGCATCGGCGCCGGTGGGGCTAGGGCGGAGGTTCCGTTCTCTTCTGGCGGCCCGGGTTCGCCGCGTTCCCCTTGCCTACCTTGAGGGGGAGGTCGCGTTTTTGGATTTTGAGCTCCGGGTGGGGCCAGGGGTGTTCATTCCCCGCCCGGAGACGGAGGAGCTGGCCGAGCGGGCTGGCGCGGTGTTCCGCCGGCTGGCAGTACCCTGTTTTCTGGACCTGGGAACCGGGACAGGGGCGTTGGCTTTGGCCCTGGCCCGGGCTCGCCCCGAGGCCTGGGGGGTGGCAGTGGACACCAGTCGCCGTGCCCTGCGGTGCGCCCAGGCCAACGCCCGCAGGCTGGGAGTGGCAGATCAGATAAGCTTCCGCCGTTCCCATTGGTACGAGGTGGTCCCGGAGAGGTTCGCCCTCGTGGTGGCCAATCCCCCCTACGTGGCGGCTTGGGCTGCGCCCCTGCTCCCGCCGGAGGTGCGGCGGTATGAACCCCGGCGGGCGTGGTGCGCAGGCCCCACGGGATTGGAGGCCATCAGGGAGGTGATCGTGGGAGCTCCGGACCACCTTCTGCCGGGAGGCTTTGTGTTCGTGGAGATTGGAGAGGATCAAGGGCCGGCCACGTTGGAAATCGCCCGAGGGACGCAGCGGTATACCGCCGCCCGGGTGGAAAAGGACTTGGCCGGCAAGGATCGGTTTTTCATCGGACAATGCGGGTAGCGATCCAGGTTTCCGAAGTTCGGTGGGCCACCGAGGACGGGGTGTACGTTCTGGACAACGTCTCCTTTGGGCTCCCCCACGATGGGTTTGTGTTTGTGGTGGGGCCTCCAGCTTCCGGCAAAACACTCCTCCTCCGGCTCATCCTGCGGGAGGAAGTCCCCACGGGGGGCCAGATCCTCGTGTTGGGCAGGAACGTGGCGCGGCTCTCCCCTAGGCGGTGTCGCGAGCTCCGCAAGAGGATGGGGTACGTGCCCGAGCCCCTGCGGTTGCTTTCCGACTCCACCGTGACCGGCAACCTGAGCTACAAGTTGAGGGTGTTGGGGTACCGAGGGAAAGAGGCCGAAGAGCACCGGGCAAGGGCCTTGGAGCTGGCGGGGATTGCTTCCCTGGCCCAGGAGGGGGTGGGCGAGCTAGGGGAGCTTGAGCGGCGGAAGCTGGGGTTGGCTCTGGCGTTGTGCCCTGAGCCCGCCGTGCTTCTGTGCGATGACCCCTTCCGGGAACTTCCTCCCGAGGACCAGGACGCCCTGGTCCACATTCTTTCGGCGGTGAACACCTCGGGGATGGCGGTGTTGGCCACGACCCGGGACCCGGGCCTTCCCGCCCGGCACGGGTTCGGCCCCAAGGGGCCAGCTCCAGCGCTGCGCTACGTGTTTTCCCTCCGGCCGGGGGTGGTGCGGTGACCGGGATTCCCTTTGCTTTGGGGCACGCGTTGGTCCGCAGCCTGCGCCGTCCCGGTGCACTGATCCTCTGGGTGGGGGCGGTGGGCCTGGCTTTGTTCTCGGGGATGGCCTTGCTACTTCTTCCCGCGCGGGGGACGCCGCGGGACACGGCTGTGGAGGCCTTCTTGGTGGCCCGGCTGTCCCCCCTTCCGCCCGAAGAGAGGATCGCTCAATTGGGAGCAGAGATCTTGTCCATGGTGGGTGTGGCCCAGGTGGCGTACCGGTTCCCTGGGGAGACGGACCCTGTGCCCATTTCCGGCCGGTCGGTGGTGGTCCGGCTGTCGTCACCGGCGGCCCGGTCGGAAGTGGAGCGTCGTCTCAAGTTGCTGGCCGAGGTGGTGGGTGTGGAGTACGCCCAACGGGCCGCGGCAGGGGCCCAGGTCCCCCCCGCTTCGCGGATCGTGGCCGTGGGGGCGTTGGTGGTGGCCTTGGTCCTCGCCCTCACGGTGGGGCAGCGAGGCGCAGCCACGGCCGGTCGGGTCTGGGGAGAAGAGCTGGGTTTGCTCCGAACTGTCGGGTGGGGTGAGGGGCTGCTGCGTCTGCCCTTCCTGGCCCTGGGCGGGGCCGTAGGTTTGCTGGCCACGGGGTTGTTCCTGGCTGTGGTATGGGCCCTGTGGATGTGGGGGACGGCCGTTCCTGCCCTTGTGGCTTTTCTTCCTTATTTCCCGCGGGTCTGGCCCACCCTCCTCCTTCTTGGCGGACCGGTGGGCGTGGCCCTGGGCTTGGTGGGAGCTGGGCTCGGGGCCCTCGACCTCCCCGATCACTCGTAGCGGAGGGCTTCGACCGGGGGCAACTGGGCAGCCCGCCGAGCGGGGAGAACTCCGGACAGGGCGCCCACCACAAACGAGAAGAACAAGGCCCCAAAGATCAGTCCCACGCTCAGGGCGGGTGTGATCGGGTTCTGCACCTGGTAGAGGTGGCTCACAATGGTTGTGGCCGCAATCGCCGCCCCCAGGCCGAATACCAGGCCCAGCGCCCCGCCGCCCAGGCCCATCAGTCCCGACTCAAACAAGTACACCAGGAGCACCTGCCAACCCTTGGCCCCCACCGCCTTCATCACCCCAATTTCCCGTGTTCGCTCCAGCACTGCCATGAACATCGTGTTCATGACCCCGATACCCCCCACCAGGATGGAAATCCCGGCAATCCCGGCCAGGAAGGCCTGCACCCCGGATATCACGCTGCGGATCCGCTGCGTGAGATCCTCAAAATCGATGATGGAAGCGTTGCGTTCCCCGCCAGCCCGCAGAACCGCGCGTACTTCCTCCTTGACGGTGTCTACCACGACCTTGTCCTGGAGGCGGACGATAGCGAACAAAGCCAACTCTGGGCCAGGGTACAGGGCGCCAAAGTCCTCATAGGAAACGATCACGGCGTCGTTGAAGGAGATCCCTGGGCCCCCGAAACCTCCGGTTTGCCGTGTCTGCTGGAGGAGGACTCCCACCACGGTGAAGGGCTTGCCGTCCACGGTCAGGTTCGAGCCTACTTGGGCGGCCAGTTCCCGGGCGGCCCGTGAACCCAGGATGGCCTGCCCAGGCGCGGTCATCCTCCCCCCCGAGGCCAGGGTGAGGTTGAACTCGGCCGTGAACTCATCCATGGCCGGGTCGTACCCCAGGACGTTGTAGAACGCTTTGCCCCCCGGTCCCTCAATGTAGGCGGTCTCGGCCCGCAGGGCCATGGCGGACTTGACCCCCGGGACCGCCCGCAGACGCCCCAGGTCCACGCGGATCCGCTGCCCCAGGCCTTGGGTCCGGGGGCTGATGATCAGGGTGTTGAACCCCACGATTCTTTCCACTTGGCCGGTGATGGTCCGTTGGAGTCCCTGCCCGATGGAGATCAAAGCCACAATGGCCGCTGTCCCAATGAGGATTCCAATCACCGTGAGCCAAGACCGGAGCCGCCGGTGGCCGATGTTCCGCAACGCCAAGCGAAAAAGATCCCGCGTCATGGCGCTCCCTCCGCAATCATCCCATCGCGCAACCTCAGGACCCGCTCGGCGATCTGGGCCGCCTCGGCGTCATGGGTGACCATGACCAAGGTCCGACCCTGCCGATGGAGGTCGCTCAAGAGCTTGAGGATCTCCTGTCCGCTTGCGGAGTCGAGGTTCCCTGTGGGCTCGTCGGCCAAGATGAGGTCTGGGTTCGGTGCAAGCGCCCGCGCAATGGCCACCCGCTGCTGTTCACCACCCGAAAGCTGGTGCGGCCCGTGCCGCAAGCGCTGGCCCAGGCCCAGCTGCTCCAGAATCGCTTGGGCCCGGCCCCTCCGCTCCCGCGCCGGCACCCCTACAAACACCAAGGGGAGTTCCACGTTTTCCCAGGCGGTGAGGGTGGGGACCAAGTTGAAGGTTTGGAACACGAACCCGATATGACGGCCCCGCAGTTCGGCCAGCCGGTCGGCACGGAATCCGGTTACGTCCTGACCGTCCCACAGCACCCGTCCGGTTGTGGCCCGATCCAACAACCCCAGAATGTGCAGAAGGGTGGATTTCCCTGACCCCGAACGGCCCATCAGCGCCAAGGAGTGGCCCCGTTCCACAGCCAGGTCCACGCCCCGCAGGGCCGGCACCTCCACTTCCCCAAGGCGGTAAACCTTGGTGACCTTCTCCAAGCGGACGAGGACTTCGCTCAAGGCCGGGTGTAGCTGATGAGGACCATCTCGAAGGTGACCTTGCCTCCGTCCACGACCCTGAGGAGAGGGAGAAAGTACACGGGGTCGCTCAGGGAGAGGCCGAGCTCGACGACCACGGCGGGGCGATCCACCGAGCGGTACTCCCCGATGAGGCAATTCACGTTCGCGATGGTGCCCTTGCGCACCGCCTTGAACGTTCCTCCAGGCAGGGAGTACTGTTCGCCCACCACGAGGGCTTCCTTTCTCCGAATCAGCACCTGCAGGGTGTTGAGGTCGATCGTGGTTCCGAACGCCTGAACGAACAAGGCGGACCCGAGGAACCCGAACGTTCCCAAATCCGCGGCGCTTCCCTCCACCCGCACGGTCAGCTCCGTTCGGTATACCCCTCCACCCTTGCCCTCCACGACCAGGATGAGCTCCTGGGGAGGCACGGAGGCTTCCCCTTTGGCGGTCCATTTCATGGCGGTGACCCCCACCGGGAAGTCGGTCAGCGAAGCTTGGGCCCAGGCTACAATCGAACCAGCCAGGACCAAGCTGAGAACTGCAACGGCGTTTTTCATCTCAACCCTCCGAAGGGACAAGGTTACCCCCGCGGGGGGTGCTCCTCCACACGCACTTCCACCTTTCCCCGGCGGAACCGAAGCAACCCCTGCCGGACGAGGAGGAACAAACCCACGCCGGCCACAAGCATTTCCGCGAACCTGAACACGAGGTTGAAGGCCATGGCCCCGCTGGGGGAGATCCCCAGGAGGGTGAACACACCCACCCGACCTCCGTCCGTGAGCCCAAAACCCCCAGGTGAAACCCATAGGAAGGCGTTGATGAACGTGCTGAGCGTGAAGTAGAGGGAGAGCTGGGCAAAGGTGAACAAGTCCCGTCCCGTGAAGAAAAAGAACAGCTGAGGCCGCATGTAGCTCACAAATACCCCCAGGAGCTGGAGGAGGAAGGACAAGGCCGTCATGGGCAGGTACTGGGAGAACGCACGGTGGACCTCCGTTTCTGTTTCCGCCACCCGGGCCGCCGCCCGGGCAAGCCAGCCCCGGAAGCGCATGCCCCGCCCTAGCCACCGCAGGAACGCCGAAAGCCAGTGGGCCTGGCGGATCACCGCGGCAACCCCCAGCCCCAGGAAGGCCGCCATGACCGCCAGCCCCAGGGCCACAGCGTACCGATCTCCTCGGGACACTCCAGGTTGGGTGAGGGCTACAAATCCTCCCAGACAGACGAACAACAGCACGGCCACCCCGGCCAGAATCCGCTCCACCACCACCGTGCCCATCACCTGGGCCATGGGCACGCGGCGCAACCGGGCCACCCAGTAAGCCCGCACCGGCTCCCCGCCAAGATAGGCGGAAGGGGTGATGTACGTGACCGCATACCCGGCGAGGAGGGGGGCGAACAAGCTGGGCCACGAGGTGGTGAGCCCAGCACCGTACAGGAGTGCAAACCAACTGAGGGACCAGAAGGCCATGGACAGGATTACGCTTCCCAGGACCGCCAAGGCTCCAGCCACCCCCACGCTGGCCATCTGGCGGACCACCTGGGCGGGGCCGCTCACGTAAACCAGGAACCCAAACAGGAAAATGCCGCCCAGGGCGGCCGTGATCGTCAAAGCCCGCACCACGAGGCGCCCGATCCTCATGGTTGTTGAACGTACTCCAGCAGGAGCTCGAGGGCCCGGGCGCTTGCCGACCAGCGGTTCCCCTGGCGCGACCCTGTGAACCGGAATTCCCCGACCTTGACCCCCGCTGGCCCAGCCACAGCCAGGTACACCAGACCCACCGGCTTTTCCGGGCTTCCCCCTGCGGGCCCAGCGATCCCGGTCACAGCGACCCCCAAGTCGGCCTGGAGCAGCTTCCTCACCCCTTCAGCCATGGCCTGGGCGCACTGGGGGGACACCGCCCCGTGGGCGCGGAGGAGTTCTGGAGCTACACCGAGCACCTGTTCCTTGACTTCGTTGGAGTAGGCTACCACACCGCCCCGGAAGTACCCCGAGGCCCCGGGCACTTCCGTGATCCGCATGGCCAGAAGCCCTCCGGTGCAGGATTCGGCCACGGCCAAGCTCAGGCCCCGCTTCTTCAACGCCTCCGCTACCTCTGCCTCAACCACCAAGGTTCACCCCCAGGGCTTGCCCCAGGGCTAGGGCCACCTCCACCAACTCCCCGCGGAGGAGCACGGCCGCTTGGGCATCGTAGCGTGTGGGGTCCCGGTTGGCCAAGATGATCTTTGCCCCGTGGTGGGCGGCCAGGGGGACCAGCCCGGCCACCGGCCACACCTCCAGCGACGTCCCCAAAACAAACAGGACGTCTGCTTGTTCCACGGCCTGGTGCGCTTGGTGGAAGTCCAGGGCGAGCTCCTCCCCGAACAACACGACGTCGGGTTTGACGAGGCCCCCGCACGGGCAGCGGGTGTACCCCAAGGCCCGCACCTCGGCCTTGATCCACTCCGGGGAGAAGGATCCCCGGCACTTGAGGCAGCTGCCCGAACGCACGTGGCCATGGACCTCCAACACCCGGCGAGATCCGGCCCGGTGGTGGAGGCCATCGATGTTCTGGGTGATCACCCCCTGCAACAGGCCCTTCTCCTCGAGCCGGGCCAACAGGTGGTGCACCACGTTGGGTTTGGCTTCCTCCATCTTCTCGAACCGCCACAGCCAGAAGGTGTAGAACTGTTGGGGGTCGCGGAGGAAGCCGGGCAGCGAGGACACCTCCTCGGGGTCCCACAGCTCCCACAGGCCCCCAGGGCCTCGGAAGTCCGGGATGCCCGACGGCGTGCTCACCCCAGCGCCGGTGAGGGCCCAGGCCTGCTGAGCGTTGCGCAGGGTTTCGGCCGCCAGGGCAATCTGCCGGGGATCCAACTTCATCAGGGGGAGTGTGGGGTCCCTGAGGTCTCCACGCAAGCGCAAGGTTGCCGCCAACCTCCTCCGGGAATATGCTTTGGGTGATTGAGGGGTTGAGATGGCCGGCCATTCCAAGTGGGCGAACATCAAGTACCGCAAAGGTGCGCAGGATCGCAAGCGCTCCAACCTTTTCTCCAAACTGACCCGAGAGCTCATCGTCTGCGCCCGCCAGGATCCTAACCCGGACACCAACCCCACCTTGGCGGCGGCGATCGAGCGAGCCCGCGACGCCAATGTGCCCAAAGAGAACATCGAGCGGGCCATCAAGAAAGCCGCCGGGGGGGTGGAAGGGGCCCAGTACCACGAGGTGGTCTACGAGGGGTATGGCCCGGGTGGGGTGGCCATCTACCTCCGTGCCCTGACCGACAACCGCAACCGGACCGCGGCAGCTGTGCGTCACCTTCTGGAGAGCCACGGGGGTTCGTTGGGCGGTGAAGGCAGCGTGGCCTGGCAGTTCGAGCGCCGGGGCGTCATCGAGGTGGCCCAGCTCCCCGAGGGGATGGACAAGGAGGTCTTGGTGTTGCTCGGAGCCGAGGCCGGGGCCGAGGACTTTGCCGAGGAGGACAAGAACCTGACCTTCTACACAGCTCCAGGGCAACTGGCGAAGGTTCGGGGTGCCCTGCAGGCGGCCGGGGTGAACATCGCCCGGGCGCGGATTGCCTTGCTTCCCAAGGCCACCGTGCGGGTGGAGGGAAGGGACGCCGAGAAGCTGCTCAAGCTCCTGGATGAGCTGGACGACCAGGAAGACGTGCAGGAGGTTGTGGCCAACTTCGACATTCCTGACGACGTGTTCACAAGGGTGGAAGGAGGCTAGAGATGAAAGCTGTCCTGGTGGTGGCGGTTATGGCGGCGGTGGGGCTGGGGGTTTGGGCCCGGGAGCCCGATCCTGTCCCGATCATCCATGGGATCGCGTCGTTGGCCATTCCCGGATTGGGGCAGTACCTGAACGGGGAGTACAACAAGGCCCTGGTGCACTTCGCTGTGGACGTGGCCATCGTGGTGGGTGGGTGGTACTTGGTCTCGGCTCTTCCCTACTACGGGCCGTTCTCCCTGTACTGGGGGCTGGGGTTGGCCCACACGGCCTGGGCGCTGTACTCGGGCTGGGACGCCTACACCGTGGCCCTCCGGCAACGGGGTCTGAGCTTGGAACTCAAGCCCCAGGGCTTGAGCTTCGGTTTCAACTTCTAGGCCAGAGAGCCAAAACGAGCAGCAGGAACGCAGCTGCAGGCCAGACCGACCGTGGCCTGACGCGGGCGGCTTGGCGGTGGATTGTGTAGCTGGCGAGCCCGCTCTCGGTCAGCGTAACGATCCCCACGGCCTCGCCCCGGTGGCCAGCTTGGACGATGGGCACGTGGCCCACCCACGAGGGACTTTCGAGGACCAGGTGGTTGTGCCCGAGAATGAGGAGGTCGCACTCAGGCAGACTGGCGGCCAGAGCGCGGGCACGCGACACGTCCAGGTGGGCCAGGAGTATGAACACATCGTGAGGTGGCGCTTCGGCCAGGGTAGAGCGGATGCTGGCCAGGGGATCGAGAAGCTCCCAACCCGGCCAGACGAGGGCGAGATCCCACAACACCCCCAGGACAAGCACCCGCACTCCGCGTTTCTCGACCAGGGCCCACCGTTGGGTGGGAAGATCAGAGCGGAGGTTCGTCGCTAGAACGGGGAACGGGGCAGAGGCCACCAGTTCCCGGAGAAGCGGAGGGCCGAGGTAGGTTTCGTGGTTCCCGAGGACCATGGCATCGTAGCCCACGCGGGCCATGGCGTTGAGCGTGGTCCAGGCCTCCGCTGCTGCGGTGGCTCTGTGCGTGTCTTCCCATGTGTCCCCGGCGTCAAAGATCAGGTCGGCCTCGGTGAGGAGTGAGGCCCAGCCGTCCAGGCGCGACGCGTAGGCATGGAGGTCGTTTGTGAACGCGATTGCGATCTCCCAGCCTCGCGCCGGAGCCCAGATGAGAAGGGTTAGAAGTAGAGCCCACACCATAGGGTGAGTCCTCCTTGGCGGATGAGGGCTGCCGCCCACACCCGGGTCCAGCGGACCCGAAGCCCGCAGGCATTGTCGTCTCCCAACGATCCCCACAGGGAGAGGTGAGGGGAGGCCATGATCTCCCACGCCAAGTTCAAGTCAGCGAAGCCCCGCACGAGAGCAAGCCAGGCAGGTCCAACCGCCCGTCCGAGGGCGAGCCGGGGTGGGAATTCGGTCCAGGCAAACCACGGCCCGCGAAGGAGGTGGAGCCGTCCGCTTAGGAAGGGCTCGCCGACACTGAGGAGGAGTTGAACCGGCCCGATCGGCAGGGCGAACCAGGGCTGGGGGCCAACGGCCACGGCGCCGCCCCCGGCCATGGCCAATGGCACGCTTCCCAAGGTCCACAAGAACGCAGCGAGCTGCATCGTCAAGCCTCCAGATGCCTGGTGAACCAGAGCGGGGAGAGTGTACCGTCGGCAATGGTTCCCTGAGGGGTCCGAGTCCAGCTCTCAAGCCCCATCCGCCGGGCCTGTTCCGAACTCAGGCCGTCCCATGCTCCTAGACAAGGACAAGAGTGGTGGGGCAAACAGGTTTGACCCTACACGCTTCCCCGGCGCTTCTTGAGCTCAAGCTACGTTGACGACCAAACCCAAGCGAAGGGCCGAGGACCCCAAAACCAAAGGTTTGACCCCCCACCTTGACCCCCCACCGTTCTCCAGGTGGAGCTCCCCGGTCGGTTGGATTCCCGAGGAGATGCGCATGGATCATCGGCGGCAGTATAGGCAGGCCCGGGCCTGCCCACAACAGCGCCCGCAGCCCTTGACTTGGCTCTCACCGCGTGCTATGCTACAC
>OGCL01001068.1_pt1 | contig 25385 bp, 25 predicted proteins | sample 1570041 | NCBI WGS metagenome assembly OGCL01 (sample SAMN06266162, study PRJEB24511) | hot springs metagenome | isolation source: Hot spring water | place: South Africa: Limpopo | collected 2015-06-22 | reverse complement strand
GTAATGATAGATGAGAAGATCAATATCGGGTTTTTGAATATCGTCTCCTACTTTTATAGCGGCATACTTTTCTATCAGCGGATGTTTCTTAGGTTTTAAAGTAATTGCCAAATATGGGCTTAATATCTTTTGCTCTTGAAGTCTTATTAAAGAGTAAGCAACCAATCCCTGAAAACCATTGCCTGCAATGGTTTTTCTTGCCTGATCAGCGCTTGAAATAACTCCCTCTCTAATGCGGGCTTGAATAAGCTTTTCAACTTTAGATGTTGCAGCCTGCATTACCTCGGTCAGATAGTTAAGAGCGTTTTTCTCACCTGTCTTTGCTGCTTTTTCTTTAAGTCCTTCTTTTATCGAGGCAAAATAATATCTGCCCTCAATTTCCGATAAAGTTTTAATGTTTATTTTAAGCATATGAGGTTTCATAAAGGCGTTTAATTTATAGCTCGTATAATTACAAGCATACATTTTTAGTTATTCAACCGTCAAATGCAGCCTATTACAAGGGCATTTGAAACATTCTATAACAGCCTTAGGATATTTAATAGTTCACTCATAAATTTGCCATGTATTTACAAACAAGATAAGAATAAAGTATAATTTTTCATGCAAAAGGTAGGATTTGCCTATGATGATATATTTTTAGCCCACGACACAGGCGACTGGCATCCTGAGAACAAGCAAAGATTAAAACATATTATTGAGGGGCTAAAAAGTTCTGATATTTGGGACAAGCTAATACATATCAAACCACGCCTTGCCACCTTTGAAGAAATTGCCCTTGTGCACACAAAAAATTATATTGAAAAATTGAAGACCTTTGGTTCAGGCTATCTCGACCCTGATACCTATGTTTCTAAGAATAGTGTAGAAGCAGCAAGGTACGCGGTTGGGGCGATGCTCGAGGCTATTGATAAGTGTTTAGACGGAAGTATCACAAGGGCTTTTTGCGCCGTCAGACCGCCAGGACATCATGCCGAAGTCAATAGAGGCATGGGTTTTTGTATTTTTAATAATATCGCTATTGGTGCTAGATATGCACAGCGGAAAGGATATAAAAAGGTTTTTATAGTTGACTTTGATGTCCATCATGGAAATGGAACCCAGCACATATTCGAAGATGATGACACAGTTTTCTTTTTCAGTTCCCACCAATATCCATACTATCCAGGGACAGGAGCTGAGAGAGAAAAGGGAAGCGGCAAGGGGCTAGGGTTTACGCATAATGTTCCTTTGCACGCCGGTTCTGGAGATAAGGATTATCTTTTTGTTTATCAGGATGTTTTGCCAGGAATCATTGGAAATTTCAACCCTGATATTGTCCTTGTCTCATCGGGTTATGACTTACATACTCGCGACCCCCTTGCATCAATGAGGGTAACTAATGAAGGGTTAAGGTCAATTGTGAAGGCAATCTTACAAGCCTCTAATAAGCCTGTTATATTTACCCTTGAAGGTGGATATGACTTGGTCGCCCTCTCTGAAGGCGTCAAATTAACCCTGGAAGAAATGTTCTATACTGACTGAAATACTCGTCTATTTTTTCAAAATACATCTCATAGCTTTTCTTTTCTATATCAATCATGAGCATAAGGGCTTCTTTGAAATCTTCTTTGCCGATAGTAAAGACTCCGTGTCCGTAAACAATAACACCACTGGTTTTTTTAATCGCTTTAGGGACTGTATTCAAAATAGCCGTTTTGCCTGTGCCTATCTCGCCTGGCACAATCTGCAACTCTGAGACATATCTATCTTCTGCACAGGTAGTGTGACAAATTTTTCTGTCATTAAAAGAAGGACAATTTTTATAAGGGCAGAACATTGACATGATCACTGAGAATCTCGGATGGGCATGCAATATAGCCTTATGACTGGTCTCCTCATAAATTCTCTTATGAGTTGGCAATTCTGATGAAGATGTAATGCCAACTGAAGAAGAACCGTTCAAAGGGACTTTATCTATGCATGACTCAAGATCATCCAAAGAAGCACCTGTTTGACTGATATAGATATTATCCCCGAAAACATACGATATATTCCCAAAATATGAATCAACGAGATGTAATTTAACCACAACAAGACCTGTTTCAGTTATAGACTTTATTACCTCACCTGTGGTTTTTGGTTTTTTAGATATTGCTGATGATATCGAAAACTTATCTTTAAATATTTCATAAGGGCTTGTCTTTTTAAGATGATTGGCGATTTTTATAAAGCTACGCAAAAATCTCTCATTGGGTTCTTTTTTTTCCTGCAAACAAGTATCAAAATAATAAATAGCATCTACAAAATACTTAACATAACAGGCAAAACATGTAGAACTGTATGATACAAATGCCTGCTCAGGTGTAACAGTCCCATATGCGACAATGCCCAAGTCTTTTAATATTGACGATTTACTTTTCGAAAGGGCTTCGGATAACAATTGTGCAGAGAAATTTTTTACCACAGGGATGTCGTGCAAGAATGTTCTCGTCTCACAATCTGTGGGGGTAATTGTTTCGATGGAATTACGGTTTGGATAATCGTCTCTCGTTATTTCGTTGATTATGCTTCTGTATGGTTCGGAAGGCTCTGCAAAAAGTATTGAATTAATACTCATAAGCTCAAATAATTTTCTTAATTCAGAAATATCTTTCTTATCTGTTCTATTCACAAAAAGCCTATCATCAAGCCCCATAAATATTGCATTGTTTTTGCTGGCGAGCCCCTGTGAATCAAGCTTATTTAGATATTTTGTGAGAAGTTTTTTCATGAAGATCAAGAAGAATTGATTATGTTAATGAATTAAGCTCTACTCAGTTGGTGAACTGCCTCTACCATAAAGATAACATTATCCACAGGCGTTTCAGGCAATATACCATGACCTAAATTGAAGATGTGACTCCTTGCTTTTTTTGCACCACGAAGAATATCTAGAATTCTCTCTTGTATTAGCTCATGAGTCCCAAAAAGTATGCACGGGTCGAGATTCCCCTGTACTGATGCATTATTGCCGAGCTTCTCTGCCGCTTGAGAAAGTTCAATTCTCCAATCTATCCCAATCACTTGAGCCCCTGATGTTTGCACTAAATCAATCATAGAGCTCGAGTTGAAGGCAAAGTAAATTATTGGGACTCTGTTATTAAGTTCTTTGATAATCTTCTGGACGTAGGGTAGGGCATATAAGGAAAAATCATGCGGGCTCAACACACCTGCCCAGGAGTCAAATATTTGCAGGGCTTGAACTCCAGCATCTATCTGCGAGTTAAGGTATTTTATAGTGTTGGTTGTAATAGATTCCATTAACTTAGAGAAACACTCAGGGCTTTGATACATAATTTTTTTTGTTTTGAGGAAGTTCTTAGATGCCCCACCCTCTATCATGTATGTTGCGAGCGTAAAAGGAGCACCAGAAAAGCCTATTAGTGGAACCTTGATGTTTTTCCTGAGAAGCTTTATCGTCTCAGATATAAATGGAAGTTCCCCATTAGGGTCGAAGTCCCTTAGATTGTTAATATCGGCTTCTGAACTAATGGGATTATGAATAATAGGTCCTTTGGATTCCGAAAATTCTAACTTAATACCCATTGGCTCAAGGGGAATTAAGATATCAGAAAAAAGTATTGCTGCATCAACCTTCAGAATCTCAATAGGCTGTATAGTAACCTCAGCGGCTAACTCTGGAGTTTTACAAAGGGATAGAAAATCAACCTTTTCTCTGACTCTACGATACTCGGGCAGATATCTCCCTGCCTGTCTCATTATCCAGACAGGCGTATAATCCGTTTTGTCACCGCGGCAAGCCTTAAGAAAGTTATCGTTCATTTGCTCTTACTTTTAATCTTTTGCTGTTTAAGTGGAATGTAACTACAAAACGGCTCTTCGTCAAGATAGTCACCAGAGATAGCATACGCCCTTGCTCTGCAGCCACCACAGACATTCAGAAACTCACATTTCCCGCATTTGCCTTTATAACCCTTGAAATCTCTTAATTCCTTGAATAAAGGTGAATTTTCCCATATGTCCTTGAACCTCTGCTTCAGGATATTTCCTGCAGGCATTGGAAAATAACTACATGGCAGGACATTTCCATCAACATCTATCATGCAGATAAGCTGTCCTGCTATGCAGCCCTTGGACCCTCCAGTAGAGAACTTAAGAGAACGTCTTTCGTATTTTTTGCCTTCTTCCTTTGCTTTTTGAAGAACGAGCCTGTAATAATGGGGAGCGCATGTAGGTCTTACGAGCATATTCTTTTCGTCATTTTCCATGTGATAGTGCCAGTCAAGGATTTCTTCATAATCTTCTTCGGAGATAAGTTCATTCATTACTTTCTCTGCTCTGCCTGTTGGGACAATCATGAACATATACCATGCAGCAGCTCCAAGCTCTTTTGCAAGCTTATAGACTTTTGGGATTTCATCCTGATTTCTCTTAGTAAAAGATGAGTTTATTAAAAATTCTATATTGTGTTTTTTAAAAAGCTCGGCAGCATTAATAATGCCTTTGAAAGACCCTTCCTGATTCCTGAAATTATCGTGAATCTCGGCAGTTGAGCCATCGAGACTTAAAGAAACCATTTTTATTCCTGCATTTTTTATCATATTACAAACAGATTCATCTACCAGAGAGCCATTTGTCGCAAGGCACATCCGCAATCCTTTTTTTGTCGCATAATCTGCTATATCAAATACATCCTCCCTTAGCAGGGGCTCTCCACCTGATAGCACAACTACTGGTTTGGCATAATCAGCAATATCGTCAATAATCCTCAATGCATCATCATAAGGAATATCTGAATGACCCTTTATGGTGAGTTCTGAGGCTGAGCGGCAATGGATGCATCTTAGATTGCATCTTCGTGTTATTTCCCAGGCTATCCATTTAGGAGAGAATTCCATATTAATTGTCCTCATTTATAAATAATTTTATATGCTTCAGAATCCCAGATGCGTTGCTCTATTGTCTTAAGAAGGGGTGAAAATGTCAGTTTGTTTATTGCAGATATTGCAATAGCGTCGAATCTGGAAAGGATAAATTCAATTCCGTTACCCCCCAATTTATCAACTTTGTTGAAAACGATAAGTCGGGGTTTATTTATAAGATTAAGCTCCCGTAAGATATTCTCAACAGATATTATATGCTGTTCATATCTCGGATTAGAGATATCTACAAGGTGAATGAGCAAGTCCGCATCTTCAAGCTCTTCCAGAGTTGCCTTAAAGGCTGATAAAAGGTCTTTTGGGAGGTCTCTTATAAATCCTACCGTGTCTGTGATTATTAAATTCCTCTCCTTAGGAAATCTCAATCTCCTGCTTGCTGTATCTAAAGTGGCAAAAAACTTATCTTCCACAAAGGTTTCACTATTAGTGAGATTGTTCAAGAGTGTTGATTTGCCTGCGTTAGTATAACCGATAATAGATACAATAGGAATCTTATTCTCTATTCTTCGGCGTCTTCTCTGTTTCCTTGCCTGGCTAAGAGATAAAAGCTCCTTTTCTAAATGAGTAATTCTGTCTTTGATACGCCTTCTGTCAATCTCCAGCTTCATCTCTCCAGGTCCTCTGCCGCCGATGCCACCCATCAAACGAGACATCGCAACGCCTTTGCCAACGAGTCTCGATAAAGTGTATTTCAACTGGGCAAGCTCAACCTGAACCTTTCCATCACGGCTATATGCCCGCCTTGCAAAAATGTCTAATATGAGCTGCGTTCTGTCTATGACTTTTAATTCAGAAGCCTGTGCTATGGAATTCGCCTGAGAAGGGGTAAGGTTCTGGTCAAAAATTAAAAGGGTGGCACCTTTATCCATAGCGTGAATAATCAATTCCTTTAATTTTCCTTCCCCAAGCAGATACTTTGGATTATGTTCTTTGAGCCTCTGGATAACTGTATCAAGAACAACTACATCATTTGATATGGCGAGTTCCTTTAACTCTTCGATAGATTCTTCAAGCTCGAATTTGGGTCTTGAAGAGGCGCTAATGAGAATTGCCCTTTCTCTCTTGTCTTTACGGTCAAAAGTCTGCGACCGCTCCATCTCGCTCTCCAGGGCTTGAATGAATTCGTGGAAATTAAAATCGAGTTTATAAAAATTAGATGAGACTATTTCATATTTTTTCGTATCATTGTAAGGCATTAAATAGGCGTTATAAATATTATGGGGCTGACCTTCTTTGATACCAACTGCTGTAATCATGTCGAATCTCAGAAGCTCTAAGTCAGTAATGTCTTCATTGCTCAGTTCCTCGTCCTTTAAATGCGTGTGTATCAGCCTTAGCTCTCTTAAGGGCTTCCTGCCGAGGGGATAATTATCAAGAGCAGGTATAAGAATTCCCTTGGCGTCTCCTACTATTACGTGTGTGATAGAACCTTCTCTATTAATAATCAAGCCAATTTGTTTCCCCATTTCAGTAGATAATTGAGCTAATGTCTTGGCAATTTCAGGAGTTATTATTTTGTCGGGGGGGACTCTTTTACGATAAACCCTTTCAAGAGATGAAAGTAGGCTCTTTTTTAGTCCATTAGTATTTCCGTAAACAGTTGCTATTTTGAAAGCCTCCTTTTTCTATTCTATCAAAGAGAGAAAGTCTTTTCCAATGCTTTTAAAAAACTAATGAAGTTTTTTATTAGACTGTGTTTTTTTAGTAATGTCCCAAAAACCCAAATTGAGCGAAAGGAAAGGTTTTTTGAGAATTTTTTTAATGCAAGGGTTTTGTGAGAAATTCCATTGTTACTAATTGAGGTCATAAGTAGGAAGACATTGATTATCAAATCTGCTCCCTCGACTGTGCTCGGGGTAGGCGCCGGGAGGTCTGTTTACCCTCTAAAGAGGGGCTAGGGGAGATTTTTTGATGATCATGCCTTACTTATGCACTCCTTAGCACTCCTTAGTAAAAAATGTAGTTTGTAAAGTGTGACAGGGGCATAATTTTATGCCCCTATTATAGGTTTATTTAGAACTTATTTAAGAGTAGATGCTGTTTTTCAATATAAGATGCAATCTTCATCTAATCAAATCATGTCTTTTCTTAATTTTATCTATAGCTGATTGAATAGGAATATGGTATGTATTCTCGCACAGATCCATAGCAGATTTAATGATTTGCTGAACACTGGCAGAATCAATTTCAACGCCCATACCCCTTGCTATCTCAACACCCATTTCACCTAATGCGTTCATTCTTAAGGGTTCTGGTAGAGTTAGAGCTATAGCATATCTAATTATAAGATTTCTAAAATTAGCTTCAGCTAAAGACAGAGTTTCTAAATCGGTTCCGCAACCATCTTGTCTTCCTAAAAATACCTTGATCAATAGATTAAAATTAGAAGGCGACCTGAAAAGAGATGCATTCAATAATTTTTTGCCAAGAGTAAGATCCTTTTCGTTAACAAGAAGCAAATCAATAGCTACCTCAATCGCAAAGTGTGCAAGGTCTGGGTAGTTTTTCAATAAAGGAAAATTTTCAGAAAGGCTATCTGCGTGTGTTGGTACGTAACCGTTGTATTGACAGGTGTTTAAATCTGAGCAGCTGAGGCATGTCCCGTGAGCATAGTAATCAATACCCCAAATTTCGTTATGAATTTGCCAGCCCTGAGCAAAGGCTTTTTGGCTAAGATTCCACCATATGTAAGGTAACTTAATGAATTTATAGTGTGTTTCGCAAAAACCGTTTTGCCATTTTGTAGGGTTCGCATATAAGTAGATATCAGGAGCGATAGCACCATAATGAAGGTTGATTTTATCCAGTGAGTGTGGAAATATCCGATCAGCAATATAAATATGGGTGGGCAGAATTATAAGCCTGACTCAATGTTGGTAAAAATACCATTCCCAAAATAAGAAAAAACGCCCATAATGTGTGTAACCTTTTCATTATTTACCTCCTAAAATTGATTTAAGGAAAAAACTTTAAAACATCATACCCCCACTGTTAAAAAAGAAGCTTGCTTTTCCCTTGATAATTATTGAAAAGTTTTACGAGTAGATTGTGTTTTAAGAAGCCAGTATAATTGAGTAAATACTTGTTAAACAGCTTCTTTATTTAATCTATACTACATTAGAAATTTATTGTCAATAGACCTCTACGGACTCAATGATCTTATAAAAGTGATAGCAATATAAGCAGTTGTTCGAGGGTCATTAAGAAGCTGCCAAGTATTTGTAGCAAAATGTATTTTCTAATCTCGACTATTTTACGAGTTTAAGACTTATCTATTATATAGTCTCCTTTGCCTTACTACCTTTCGAGCGAAATTCTTTTTTTGCTATTATTGAGGGAAAAACCATAAATTAAAAATAAATTGTTACAATATAATCATGGGTTTCTTACAAGATATAAAAAGAGATTTAAGAGCGGTCTTTGAAAAAGACCCTGCTGCTCGGAATGTTATTGAAGTTATCCTTACATATCCTGGCTTTCACGCAATTTTTATTCACAGGATAAGTCATATCTTATGGAAATTAAAAATTCCAATCATACCAAGACTGCTTTCTCATATAGCAAGATTTCTCACCGGGATTGAGATACATCCCGCCGCTAAAATAGGCGCTGGTTTTTTTATAGATCACGGTATGGGAGTAGTAATAGGTGAAACCGTAGAGATAGGAGAGAATTGCTTACTCTATCAGGGAGTAACCCTTGGTGGCACAGGCAAAGAACGGGGAAAAAGACATCCTACACTAGGTAATAATGTAGTAATCGGCACAGGTGCTAAGATTCTCGGTCCAATAAGAATAGGTAATTATGCAAAAGTTGGGGCTAATTCAGTTGTCTTAAGAGAAGTCCCTGATTATGCTATCGTAGTCGGGGTGCCAGGGAAAATAATAAAGAAAAAGTTTATAAGAGTTGGAGAGAGTTTTGTTGAAGCCCTCGACCATGTCCAACTCCCAGACCCTGTTGAAGAATCAATAACTGAAATTAAGGATTATCTTGATAGACTTCATGAAAGAATAGAAAAGCTTGAGGGAAGAGGAGGAATAATGAAGGTTTATAACACAATGTCTGGCAAAAAAGAAGACTTTATACCATTGACTCAAGGGAAGGTCAGCATATACGCTTGTGGTGTAACTGTTTATGATTACTGCCATATTGGTCATGCAAGAAGTGCCATAGTTTTTGATGTAATTAATAGATATCTCAAATATAAAGGATACAAGACCAAGTTTGTGAGAAACTTTACTGATATTGATGACAAGATAATTAAAAAGGCACAAGAAGAAAACAAGCTTTGGGACGAAATAGCCAGGAAGTATATAGATGAGTATTATAAAGATATGGATATATTGGGAATTGCAAGGGCAGATGTAGAACCTAAGGCTACAGAACATATAACAGAGATGATAAATATAATACAAGGTCTTATTAATAAAGGTTTTGCATATGAAATCCCAGAAGGTCAAAATAAAAGCGTCTATTTCTCAGTAGAAAAATTTTCAGAATATGGGAAGCTCTCAAAAAAAGACTTAAAAGATTTACTCGCTGGCGCAAGGGTTGATGTCGATGAGCGAAAAACAAGTCCCCTTGATTTTGTCTTATGGAAGGCTTCAAAAGAAGGTGAGCCATGGTGGGATAGTCCTTGGGGTAGGGGCAGACCCGGTTGGCATATTGAGTGCACAGCAATGTCTATAAAACATCTCGGGGAAAGCATAGATATCCATGGGGGCGGGGCTGACCTTATTTTCCCCCATCACGAAAACGAGATTGCTCAATCTGAGGCATATACAGGAAAGCCTTTTGCGCGATATTGGGTGCACAATGGTTTTATAACTATTGACAAAGAGAAGATGTCTAAATCTCTGGGCAATTTTTTCACTATTAAAGAGGTTCTCGATAAATATGATGCTGAGGTTGTTAGGCTCTTTATGCTCTCAAGCCATTATCGTAGCCCTATAGAATTCTCCGAAGATCAGCTAAAGGAAACCGAATCTTCTCTTGAGAGGTATTACAGCACTCTGGCGCGAATGGATGAATTTATTGCCCGGAATTTGACAAAAGAAACCACGGATAGCAAAAACACTGATTTAATAAACTGGTTTAATTCCATAGTCGATAGGTTTAAGGAGAGATTTGAAGAAGCTATGAATGACGATTTCAACACCGCCATTGTAACAGGAAATACCTTTGAACTCATTAGAGAGATTAATAGATTTCTTGATTCAAAGCCAACTGGTCAATCGGCAGCAGAATTAATATTAAAATCAAAAGAGGCTTTGAATATGTTGGGAGAGGTATTTAATATTTTCAAAAGGACACCACTACAATGGAATGTGGATCTATTGAAAATTAAAAACATACCATTTTCACAATCTGAAATAGAGCAAAAGATACATGATAGACACATAGCCCGCGCCAATAAAGAATGGTCTTTAGCAGACCGTATAAGAAAGGAGCTCGAAGACAAAGGTATTTTACTCGAAGACAATAGGCAGGGGACATCGTGGAAGGTCAGGATTCATAATGACTGAAAAGGAGAGGTGGATTTACGGCGTCAATCCTGTCATAGAAGCAATTAAATCGGGCAGGAAAATTAATGCTATTTATATATCGAGACAGAGACACGAGAAAGTCCAGAATATTATTTCCATTGCAGAGTCAAAAGGCATAATAGTTAAATCTGCTGAGAAGGATTTTTTTGATGCGAGATTTGGCAAAGGTAATCAAGGTGTTGCAGCGATTGTTGAGCAAAAAGCCTTTATTGCCATAGAAGAGCTTCTGGAAGTTCCTAAAAGTAAATCTCAAAAACCATTTTTTCTTCTTCTCGATTCCATAGAAGATCCAAGAAATTTCGGGGCTATTTTAAGAGTAGCCGATGCAGCAGGTATTCATGGCGTAGTTTTTCAGTCGCACAGATCAGTTAAAATAACTGAAATCGTCTCTAAGGTGTCTGCTGGGGCTTCTGAGCATGTGAATCTTGCTGAGGTTGTGAATATTAAACACGCTATTGATAAGATGAAAAGAGCAGATATATGCATCGTAGGGGCTGAAGCAGATGTTTCCCTTAGCTTTTGGGATATAGATCTGAGTATCCCCTTAGCCTTTGTAATCGGTTCAGAGGGTAAGGGCTTAAGAAGAACTGTCAAAGAGATGTGTGATTTTATAGTAAGTATTCCGATATTTGGAAGTGTAAATTCTCTCAATGTTTCTATTGCAGCAGGGATATTGATTTATGAGGCGTTAAGGCAGAGAAAAGGTTAATTTAAAAACAGGAGGCATTATTTATGAAATATCAGATTGGTGAGACAGCAAGGGTTGTGGTAGCAAGATTTGAAGATGGTGACAAGGTTTTAAACAGCCTTGTCGAGCTGGCAAGGAAAGAGAACATTCGAGCAGCTATTTTTTACCTTGTGGGGGGGATGAGAAACTGCAAAATCGTGGTTGGTCCAGAAAAAGACCAGATGCCTCCTGTACCGGTTTGGCGTGAACTAAATGAAAGTCAGGAAGTTGTGGGACTCGGCACTATTTTCTGGGATTCTGAAAACCCAAGAGTGCATTTTCACGGCGCCTTTGGAAAACGGGACGATGTAAAAGTGGGTTGTCTAAGGGAAATGGCTGAAACATTTCTTGTTCTTGAGGTCATCATAATAGAGATAAAAGGCGTGAAAGCTCAACGCGAATTAGACCCTGCTTCTGGTTTGGTATTACTCAGGTTATAATTTTGTTGATAGCTTCGAATAAGAAAGAATCTTTTTGAATTTTCTCGTGCAGAATTGTAATATCACAGGTGTCCAAAAGAATGTTCAAGCAGTGATATGAGACGATTTCTTTGCCAAAGCACTACTTTCACGTATGTGTAAGCCTTTGTGAGACTTCATATTAGTTTTGCAATATTGGCCAGTTGAGGCTTCCGCTTCCTCTTCAGCCTCTTTGAGTTTGCCCGTGGCTTTGGCTCCAGAAATCGCATCATATCCACTTGATTGCGAAGTATATAAGAATTTATTTTTGGACGGGTATGTTGTAATATAATTTTCAAACATATTTATAAAAATTATGTTCATCACCCAAAAGTATATATACTTTTGGGTGATGATGTGATATTATTTATATTATGAATATGGCTGAAACGAAATTAGAGGCCCTCGATAAACAATCCCTAAATTCTACTGCTTTTATATTCTATACCCCCTCTTCCATAAAAAAAAGCCAAAAGATATTTTTTAATCAAGAGGCGTTGCAAATTCTTTCTATGTCTTATAAAGACAAGGCTGACGGCATTTTCAATCCCGATCTTTTATCTTCCTTGTGTTCAAATTGGATGAAGTTGCTTAAAACTAAAATATCTGATAAGAACAAAGAAAAAAATAACCTCGGTTCAAAACCAGTATTTTTGACGACGATAAAAAGTTATAGAAGAGAATACACCGTTCAAGGAGTCCTTCTATCGTCATATAATGGCGGACAGAAAAGCAATAGTTATATCTTTATAATTCAAAGATTAATCCCTGAAGACCTTAATCTACTTAAAATCTCCCGCATGTATCAATTGAGTCAGCGGGAACAGCAGATTATTAAGCTCCTTTTGAAAGGGGAAGGAAATAAGCAAATTGCCTTTTCTCTTGGTCTTAGTTCCAATACTATAAAAAGTTATATGAAAATCTTAATGAGAAAACTGGGTGTCCAGAATCGTTCTGGTCTCATTGCAGCTATTTTAGGTGAATAGTAAGCTGTGTCAGAGACACAAAATTTAAACATCCCTACTCTTAGGAGCATTGGTAAGGAACTTTTAGCCAAAATTGGCAATATCAGATTAAGACCCTTTAAAACAGTTTCTCTGGGCAAAGGGGCTTCCGGTGACAAGACTTTCCCTATAGATAAAATGGCTGAGGACATCATTATGAGTCGTTTAGAGTCTATTAATGAGCCTTTTAGTATTATCTCAGAAGAATATGGATATAAAGAAATATCCGGAGGAGGCAGGTGCGTACTTATAGACCCAATTGATGGAAGCAAAAATGCAATAACAGGAATCCCCTTTTATTGTTCTTCGATTGCTATAGCAGATAGTCTTAACATAGGTAGTATCAAAATCGCATATGTAATAAACCTTCTAACAGGTGATGAATTTTGGGCGGAAAGGGGAAGGGGAGCTTTTTTCAATGGCGAAAGGATTTATGCACAAACTGATGATGTTTTTTATCTCATAGCATATGAGGCTCAATCACCAAGAAGGGATATCCCTATTATAATAAAGCTTTTATCTGAGGCAAGAAGGACAAGGTGCCTTGGGGCAACAGCACTTGACCTCGCACATGTTGCATATGGTTCGGTAAGCGTATTTGTGAGTCCTGCCCCTTCAAGAAGTTTCGATTTTGCTGCTGGATGGCTGCTTGTAAAAGAATCTGGAGGTATTTTTACGGATTTAAAGGGCACGTCCATTGACGATCTCCAGATTGGACTACAAAAAAGCGTTTCCATTCTTGCTTCAGGCAATCAGAAATTGCACGAAAGGGCACTTAGATTTTTTCAAACTGATTGATACATGATTAAAGTCATTTTTTAAAAGTATTTATTAGGCATAAAAAGTTGAAAATAAGATTATTTTGGTATTAATTAAGCAAAACTTAGTAATTTGCTAAATTAATGAGAATGGAATTTCAAAATGAGTTGTATTAGTAAGCTTTAATGATCAAAATCTTTTTAAGTTTTTATTGACAAACAAGCTATTTGGCAATATACTTTATAAAATAATGACAACCAAGGCTTATTAGGAAAATTTAAGGTAATCATGATGAACTATTATATTAGCTTTCTATCCAATAAGCGTGGTTTTCATGTTGAGTATTCAGCTTAGGAAAAAACAAATTATAATAGACTTTGTTGAAATCTATCACAACGAAATTTTATTATTAGGAGATGATAGCTATGAATAAAGGCAGGGTTTTAATCGTAGATGATAGCCCTATTGTCAGAAAAATGGCAGAAGTGGCATTGCAGGAGGAAGGGTATGAGGTTTTTACCGCAGAAGATGGCGAAGAAGGGCTTGAACTGACTAAAGAAGTTCTACCATCAGTGATTCTCGTTGATTTTATCATGCCTAAATTAAGCGGTTATCAGTTTTGTCAGGCAATAAGGGAGCAGGAAACACTTAAAGATATTCCCATAATACTCATTACTGGTAAAGGCGAAGATGTCGGAAAAAAATTTCTGGAGAAATTTGGGGTAATGGACTATTTTATTAAGCCCTTTAAAAGCGCAGATCTTGTGCAAAAAGTAAATGACATTATCCAAGCGCAGGAGTCAATAATTCAAATGCCTGAAGAAGTCGAAGTTGTTCAAGAGTTGGCTGAACCACCTGTTTTTGAACTTACTGATATCACATCTGATATAGAGCCCGTTGAAGAGGTAGCAATAGATATTGAGACACAAACGGAACCACCTGTTTTTGAACTTACTGATATCACATCTAATATAGAGCCCGCTGAAGAGGCTATTAACGAGACTCAATCGTTACAGCCAGAGGAATCAGTAATTGGTATTCCTGATATTACAGAGACTAAAAAATTATTAGAGCCCCAGCCTATGGTATTAATGGGGGAGGAGGCAATAAAAATGGAAGCAGATATAGAAAAAACCGTAGAGAGGGTTACAAGGAAATTTTTGCAAGATGAATTTCAATTCACTGTCCAAAAGAGCATTTCTAATGTGCTTAAACAAGCAGGGTTGATTAAGTCAACTGACATAATTCTTTCTGGTGACCTTGCTAATTTTACTTTCACTGACATTATTCATATATTGACTTTACGGGGGATGGGTGTGAAGCTTTCCATTTTTTCTGAAGCCTTAAGCGCTGACTTGTATCTAAATAAAAATAATATTTTGTATGCCTCAACAAAGAGACAGGGAACGCAAACTGCTTCAACTAATATTGGGGGTAATCAGACTGATGTCTCGCCAAGCCTATCAGGTGATTTTGGTATGGCTTCAAAAAGTAGTATTTATGATGATATATGCGCCATTATGGAACTGGAGACAGGAAGTTTTACTGTAGAAAAAATATATCCTGCGGATAAAGATTTGTTCGGTAATCAACCAGATATTAATTTGTCAGATGCTATTGTAGAGGCCTCAAGGAGGGTTAATGAAAGGGTTTTTGCGCCCCTTTTTGACGGTAGCACTAAATTTATAAAAGTCGTGCCTGACAATGTCCTAAAGAATTATAATTTTAATAAAAACGAGATCCTTTTATTCGCTTGTGTTGATGGCGAACGATCCCTAAATGACATAATAGATATCACCAATATTGAAGTTATGGCTGGAAAGCGATCTTTCTTCGTGCTGCTTAATGCCGGAGTCATTAAAATTCTTTAAAAAGGAGGCATTAAATGGCAACGATTTTGATCGCTGAAGATAGCCAGACAGACATACAGTTTATCAAGTCTGTGCTTAACGAAACTGGTCATAAACTTCTTGTTGCAATGGATGGTGAAGAAACCGAAAAAATAGTAAAAAGCGAACCCCTTGATCTCATTATTTTAGATGTTGTGATGCCTAAGAAAAATGGCTTTCAGTTATGCAGGGAATTCAAAAAAGACGAGAAAACTAAAAATATACCTGTAATTATGCTGACTTCAAAAAGTCAGGAGAGCGATAGAATGTGGGGAACGAGACAAGGGGCAGATGCATATCTGACAAAGCCTTGTAAACCTATAGAACTCCTTACCACTGTTAAAAAGTTTTTAGGATGAAGAAAAGACAATGAGCGAAGGAATTAAGGAAATAAGTTATTGCGTTTTTAGTGTAGGTGATAAAGAATTCCTTTTACCTGTCAACGTTGTAAAAGAAGTTATTGATGTAGTCAAAATATTTCCAGTGCCAGGAGCCCCAGAGTACGTCTATGGAGCAATGCCTGTTCGCGGTAAAATAGTTCCGGCTATTGACCTTTCAAAAATATATCCTATTGAAAAACCCTCTTATAATGATTGCAAGCTTATCGTTGTTGATGTAGAGAATGAACATATTGGATTTCTATCTGAAATTGCTCCCTTTTTCGTGTCTTTTGACCCCGAGATAGTTGTAGAAGACGTTATAAATATAAAGACATTTTTTCAAACTTATCGCATAAAAGAAACGAGACAGGTCTAATGATTGACAGGGCAGAACTGTTCGGATATTTTCTCTCTGAAGCCGAGGATCATATCAATGTTCTTGAGAAAGGTATTTCTGAGATCGAGACTGCCCCGGACAGAAAAAATCTTATAGAAGAGCTTTTCAGAGCTGCCCATACTTTAAAAGGTTCTGCAGCATTAGTAACTCTTACTACAACGAGTCATATAGCCCACAAGATGGAAGACATTCTTGAGGGATTAATGAACCAGACAATAAGAGCTAACAGCAAGATAGTCGAAGCCCTCACCTATATGCTTGACGGAATCAAAGAGGTATTGTACGGAATAGCTAAGGGCAAAGACGAAGACCCTGAGGCAGAGCATCGGATCCTGAATAAAGTTAAGGAAATACTGACAACTGCAGAGACTGTTCAACCTGATATTCAGGCTGTTAATGACGCTCAAATTTTAAATGCTTTTCCATCCAGTCGCGAAAGAGAACCTATCCAAAGCACAATTAATGAGAGCCTTAAACAGGCAATGCAAGAATCCCAACTATTTATGGGTAACTTTATAAGGGTAGATGCCACAAAGGTCGAAGACATGCTAAGCCTTATTGGTGAGTTAACAGTTAAGAAAAATTATATCCTTCGCAAGACAAAAGATATAACTGACTTATCCGATGAGATATTTTTCACGAGCAGAAGGCTGCTTAATGAAGTAAATGATTTTGCTGAAAGATATTCATATTCCCTTCCAGAAAATGTAAAGTATGTTGACCCTCTTCTTTCCGAATTTGGTGAACTTGAGTTTGACAGATATGACGAATTGAATCTATTTTCAAGAAAACTTCAGGAAATTACTGACGATATCACTGAATCCCTCAAAGCCCTCAGGGATTTCTTTGAATATTTTGGTTCCGATATTAAAGATATGGATACCATGATTAAACTCCTAAAGTCAGATCTTACTGATGCAAGGATGATGGAAATCGGGACATTGTTCAAAAGATTTGTGAAGCCGATCAATGACATCGCTAATCAGCACGGCAAGAGCGTTGAACTTGTCATATCAGGAAGTCTCACTAAAATAGACCGGGTTATATTTGAAAGGCTCTTTAACCCCCTTATGCATTTAATAATGAACTCAATAATTCACGGCATTGAACATCCCGAAGAGAGATTGCAGAAAAATAAAAAACCTGAGGGGACTGTTACTTTATCGGCAAAAAGGTCGGGTGGCGCAGTAATAATAGAAGTAGTAGATGATGGTAGAGGCATTGATATACAAAAAATATCTAAAAGAGCCCTTGAGCTAGGGTTATTAAGTGCTGATGATAAACCCACAAAAGAAGAACTTATCTCATTAATATTTATTCCGGGCTTCTCAACTGCCGAACAAATTGATATGGCAGCGGGCAGGGGTATTGGCATGAATGCTGTCAGAAGAATGATAGCCGGTATAAACGGCATTATTGAGGTTAATACTGAAAATGGGATTGGAACTACTGTCAGGATAAAGGTGCCTTCGTCTCTTGCCATATCCAATGTCATCCTCTTTCGTATAAGTTCTTTGATGTTTGTAATACCCGCAAGTTTTGTTGAGGAGATAATACAGTTTACGGATATTTCAGAGCAAGGACTCATTGATTACAGGGGTAACGATATTATTGCGAAAGAATTTTCCGAAGTATTACAACTGGATAATAAATCTAAAGGTCAGCCCAATTATGTCATTGTATGTAATGTCAGTAATAAAAATGTTGGTTTAATCGTTGACGAAGTTCTCGGTCATGAAGAGACAGTTATAAAGCCCCTAAATGCTTTTCTAAAGGGGTTGGAGATATATTCTGGCACTTCAATCTCAGGTGAAGGAATCATCAGATTTGTTGTAAATCCTGTGGCAATATTTGAAGAGCAGCTTAACAATCTTGCAGCAGTTCATCTGACTAGCGAGGATTATTCAGGCAACTCAATTCTTATCGTGGACGATTCCGTCAGCGTCAGAAAATATATAAGCGTTTTTCTGGAGTCGAAAAAATTCAAGGTATATACAGCCTCAAATGGATTAGAGGCTATTAATGTCCTTTATGAAAAACCTGTTGACATGATTATCACAGATCTTGAAATGCCTGTCATGCACGGTTATGAACTTATAAGTAGAGTAAGGTCTTCAGATAAGCATAAGAATATACCTATTGTTGTGCTCACCTCAAGAGGCGGAGTGAAACATAAAAACAAGGCTGAAGAGATAGGAGCCGACGGCTATCTTGTCAAGCCTTTTGATGAAGATTCTCTCTCAGGGATGTTAAAGAAATTCTTTTCAGCTTCCTTCGTTTAGTTGAAAATCAAAATCTAAATTTTTAGCCAAGAGTTGCTGCCGAAAAAACCCAAAGAATATCCTTGAAGTGCATAAAATGATTCGCTTAGACGCTATTAATATAGTAATAACTCTATTTAAATTAGATCTGAGCCATTGCCTGACTTAGGTCGGCTATAAGGTCATCAACATCCTCAAGCCCGAGGGCAATTCTGACAAGGTTGTCGGAAATCCCGATTGTGTGGCGGTAGTCAGCGGAGTAGTCATAAAAGGACATTGTAGCCATCTGCGTAACAAGACTCTCAGTGCCACCAAGACTTGGAGTTATTAGGAAAAGTTCGAGGGCATCGATAAATCTACAAGTCTCTTCGTTCCCACCTTTTATCATAAAGGTAACAACACTTCCAAAACCTCTCATTAGTTTAACTGCGATTTTGTGGTCGGGGTGTGATTTTAGTCCAGGATACCAGACCTTATCAACTTTAGAGTGCGACTCGAGCATCTTAGCTATTTTTAGTCCAGCTTTGTTATGATGCTCCATGCGAATAGCAAAGGATTTCAATCCACGCTCAAGGAGAAAGCATGTAAAAGGTTCTGCGATCGCACCTATCATGCGCTGCGTTCGATATAGCTCTTCCAAAAGATTAGATTTACCGAGTGTAACCCCGGCAAGGAGGTCGTTATGTCCACCAAGGTATTTGGTAGCTGAATGTACTACTATGTCAACACCAAGTTCAAGAGGTTTTATGTTATAGGGTGTAGCCATTGTTGTGTCGATAATAGTCAATATTTTGTGTTTTTTAGCTATTTTTACTATTGAAGATATGTCAATTAACCTTAAATAAGGGTTTGTTGGTAATTCCGTAAAGATGATATTGGTGTTTTGTCTTATCTCATCACATATGGCTTCAACAGATGGTTCTGTAATTGAGAATGAGATGCCAAATTTAGGAAGCATATTTGTTGCAAAGTCTCTCGTCTGGCGATAACAATCGTTTGTAAATATTATATGTCCACCCGGTTTCATATATGTTATTATGGTTAAAATCACAGCGCTCATTCCTGTCGAGAACAATATTGCCCTCTCTGCGCCCTCTATCGCAGCAAGTTTACGCTCGCATTCCTGCTGCGTTGGATTCCCATATCGTCCATACTCATGTTCACGAAGAAGAATGCCTTCCCCTTTAGCCTTCATAAACTCCACAACATCGGCTGTTTTATCGAAATAGTAATTTGAGGTTTGGACTATCGGGGTGGAAACAGCGTGATAAGCCTTCGGTTTCCTATATTTACCGTGTATGGCAAGAGTAGCAGGTTCCCAGTTTTTTGACGGTGAGGTCTTTTTAGGCATCAATCCCCCTGTGATACAGGATTTAGCTGGCGTTATACGAATTGAGCGTTACTTTAAAGGCAAGAAATAGCCTAATTTTGATAACCCTTTTGGCAAAACGCCTATCGTTAAGATTACCATAATAGATTCTTTGTTATCAATCTTATGGAACTAAAATAGCTATAAGATCATAAACCTGTTGATTTACAGGTCATCTATGAAAAGGATAAAAAATATACTCTCCTTTGTTTTTCCCTAATGCTGCATCCCAGAATATTGTAGGCGCTTTCTTGACTACAGCAGTTGCAAAGACTATAGGGAAAGGAATCGTTGACCCAAGAGTTGTTACTGAAATAGTGGTTGTCGTTGCTCTTCTCGTCGGCTTTCTCTGGGATACAGGGATGTCGAGATTAGGATTACCGGTGAGCGCCTCACATGCCTTTATCGGGGGGTGGTAGGTGCATCGGTTGCTTACGGTGGAATAAGTATCCTGAATTTCTCAGGGCTTGCTATAATATAATTTTTCTGTCCCTCATTATTTCCCCATTTTTAGGCATTATGTGGGGATTTTTAGTTATGACGATAATACTTAAATTTTTTGGGTCAATGCCACTTGGTTTTATTGTTTAGCCTGCAAATATCCAGACTTAAATATGCTTCCAGTAGTAAATTGAAACTTGACATCCATTGTCAATTGCTTTATTGTATATATAAAAATATATATGAGGTGAGAATATGAAATTTGCAAATATAAAAGAGCTTCAAATGGATGCTTCAGGTATTATTAGCCGTGTAGAGAAAGGAGAAGATGTTATTATCACCAAGCGTGGCAAACCTACCGCTGTAATCTATCCACTCACTGAAGATGTAATTGAGGATTATATGATTCAGCATAGCCCTACCATAAGGAAAAAGATTGAAGAAGGATTAAAGGATGTAAAAGAGGGCAGAGTTATACCTATTGATGAATTACTAAAGACCAGAAGGTTAAGAAAGCGTGCAAAAGTATAAGGTAGGCTTTACCGAGAAGGCTATAAGTGATATAGATGATATACCAGATGATGATTTTGAAAGAATCCATAAGGCGTGTAAGAGACTTGAAGACAATCCTTTGCCAGATGGTAAGCATATAAAAAAGCTCAAAGGATATAAAGACCTGTATAGATTGAGGATAGGAGATTATAGGGCTGTTTTTCAATGGAAGGGTAATGATGTGACTATTATCAGGGTGCTCACAAAGCAGGATTTTAAAAAGAAGTATTAATGGGACAGGCGGGGCATTTTTAATACCCTGATTTTGAAAACTGTAAATATATTATGAGAAAGGAAAAGCCATGAAAAAAATAACTTCAATTATCCTGCCGCCTTATTTTTCACTAATAATCTCTCTAAGCCTATTAATCCTTTTTCCTGCTATTTCCCTTGCTGATGCTGACAGAATTTTCAAGGAAAACAACAAGGCAGTTGTAGTTGTCATTGCTTACGACAAACAAGGCAAGCCAATAGGTCAAGGCTCCGGCTTTATTGTAAGACCTGATGGCGCAGTAGTTACGAATTACCATGTCATAAGCAATGCAGTTGGTATTAAAGTAAAGGCAGGGGGTAAGGTCTTAAAGATTCAAGGATTACTACACGCAGATCAGGAAAACGACCTTGTCATACTCAAGGCAGATGCCAAAAACCTTCCTGTAGTAAAGATAGGGGACATAAAAAAGGCAAATGTAGGAGAGAAGGTTTATGTCATAAGCAGTCCCGAAGGACTTGAAAACACAATATCTGAAGGAATATTAAGCGGAATAAGGGAGATAGACCCAAAGAGAAAGATTTTACAGATAACTGCCCCTATCTCACCCGGCAGCAGCGGTGGAGCAGTATTTAACAAAAAGGTGAAGTTATAGGAATTGCAACATTCTTCATAAAAGAAGCTCAGAACCTCAACTTTGCAATGCCTGTGAACCTGATAAAAGACAGGGTTACAGATAAGAAAGTTACTGCATTAAAGGATGCTGTAGTTGAGGATTATAAAAAAACGGCGGAGTATTGGTTTTGGCTTGGTTATTACTTTGCTGAAGCAGGCAAGTATAAAGAGGCTTGGCACTGTCAACTATTTTGTGTAAATTTGATAAAGGGGCAAATTGGGCCTCACCTTTCCTATCGGATTTGCTCGCCAGTTCAACTCCATCTTTAACGATATAAATGCAAGAAGCCTGTAGCAGGCATTCTCTCCAGCTACTATTTCCATAGACTTTGTTCTTCTTTTGAATTCCTTATTTAGCCGCTCAATAATATTCGTTGTCCGTAATGATATCCATTCTTCATCGGGAAACTTAAAGAATGTCAAACATCCATCTATCGACTGACTTAATGATTTCACCGCCGAAGGAATCACCTTATTCCATTTCTCGTAAAAGCTCTTGTAGAGTTCATCCGCCTTTTCTCTTGAGGATGCATAAAATATAGACCTCAGATCGTCTGCCACTTCTTTTTTTAACTTATGAGGAACTTTAGCCACCACATTGCGTGCAACGTGCACCTGGCATCTTTGCACTTGCGCATAAGGAAATTCTTCTGCAAATACCTTCTCCAGTCCAGAAAGTCCATCCATAATCCCCAATTGCACCGATGCTGCATCGAGCCCTCTGTTTTTAAGGTCTCTGAAAAACTCTCGCCAGTTCGTTGCCGATTCCTTGTCGCCACTCTGCAGGGCAAGCACTAATTTCGCTCCTGTTTCTGTTACTCCTATCGCTACAAGCACTGGAATATTCTCTACACTATATTTCAATCTCATCTTGAATATCACACCGTCTACAAATATATACTTTATTTTTTCCCGGGATAAATCTCGGTTCCGCCATTTCTCAACCGCTTCAGTTAATTCCCTGTTTGCTTTGCTTACTTCTTCGTGGGAAATTTCTCGCCCTATAAGCCTTCTGCTTAGCATGGATAGCGTCCGTGTGCTTATCCCTGTAAGATACATTATCGACAAATCCTCTACAATCCTGTCTTCATATCGTTTGCTACGAGGCAATACCTGTGTCTGATATTGCCCCTTACGGTCCCGCGGTACCTTTACTGCTACCTGCCCAATGCCTTTAATGCAGAAGTCCCGGCTATAGCTCCCATTGCGATAGTTTGCCTCACCTTTATCCCTCTCATATCTCTTTCGCCCTAATACATACGTCAGTTCCGCTTTCATGAGATTCGTTAAATAATCGCCTACTTCTTTTTGTACATTCATCGTGACCATCTCAAATATCCTCGATGGCTTCTCCTGTAATTCCTTGATTAAACTTACAACTTCTGGTACGCTAATCTTAATTTCCATTGGGTGCTCCTCCTTTGTTTTTTGTTATCGGCTTAACAAAATATTTTATAGGAGGTGCGCCCTTTTTTGCTCTATTTCGTTTTTACACAAAAAAGTTTACACTATCCTGCTTTGAACTCTACAAATAAACACAGATACTTATGGTAGCAATAATTTTTAAATAAGGTCTTTCAATTGTAGAAGGCTTTTGATAGCAAAATTTGCAAAAAAGGGGATAACATGATTGATGATTTAATAATCAATGCTCAGAAAAACTTGCATGTCTCTTCTGCATCAACCGCCTCTTATGAAGAGAAAAAAGAAAAATTGGTTGAATATGTGGATAAGGAGCTTGCCAGACATCCCAGCCTCGATGAATTAATTGGTCAAAACTCTATCCAGATGATGCACGATAATCACGTCAATCATATAAATTTTATGCTCAATGTTTTCAAGCTTAACAAGTTCGAGATGCTCGTTAAAATAGTGCCATGGGTTTACAGAGCATATCATTCACACGGTTTTTCTTATGATTATTTTATAGTTGAACTTAATGCCTGGAAACAAGCCATTTCCCTCTACCTTGAGAAATCAGAAGCCGATGAAATACATGCCGTCTATGACTGGCTCCTTGACCAACACGAGATAATGATAAAATTGTCAGAGACACCGTCAGCCATGATTTCGGAAGTATTGCCTGAGTGGAAGGAGATTCAGGAAAGCTTCCTTTCCTTTTTGCTTGATGGGGATTTCGCTTCATGCCTTAGCATGTCTGAGCAAATCGTTCAAACCCCCGAGCAAATCAAGAATTTCTATATACAGGTGATACAACCAAGCCTTTACGGAATCGGGACTTTATGGGAGAAAGGTAAGATAAGCGTTGCGGAGGAACACCTTGCATCAGCCATTGTGGGCAGGATAACCGCCAATATTTATACAAGATTCAGGAGAAAAAGGGGCGGTAAAGGAAAAATCTTGGTTACTTCGGCTCCAAATGAATTCCATGAAATAGGCAGTAGAATGTTAGCCGACTTACTGGAATTTGACGGATGGGATGTTTTCTATCTCGGTGCCAATACGCCAAAAAAAGAGCTTTTTAAATTAATCAAAAAGATTCATCCGAAAATTCTTGCTATATCTGTTTGCATGCCATTTAATATAGATCGGGCAACTGATATCATCTCGAGCCTCAAAAGCGATAAAGAAATCAGCAAAATAAAGGTGATAGTTGGTGGAATAGCCTTCAATTCTTTTCCCGAACTTTGGAGCTCAATCGGGGCTGATGGCTGGGCGCCGGATGGGGAGGCAGCCGTCATATTAGTAAATCAATTAGCGGCGCGAAGCTTGTGATATCAGAGATTTTTCAAAAAAAATCAGAGCTTATTTTTGACTATTTGGAACGTCTAAGCCAGATAGTTGTGATTCTTATTGACAGAGAAAAAATTATCCATGACTGCAATCAGGGTTTTCTTGATTGTCTTGGGATTGCAGAAAAGCCCCTGAATAAGAATATCAGGGAACTTTTATCTTCAAAGTCAAAGGATTTTCCCCTCCCAGAAAATGAGAGTCTTTTATCTTGCAAATTAACCTTTCTCGCCCCCGATGATGCCCAGATAAACCTTGCCGGATATATCTGCCCAACTGAGAATGGCTACCTTATTTTATTGGAAAAACACAGGCTTACGTATAATGAATTAATTACAACAATGTCCTCATTAAATAATCAATTGGGCAATCTTGTCAGGGAGATCGACAAAAAAAATCAGGAGCTCGCAAAGGCGAATGAGACAATTAAGAAAATAATGAATATTGATCCACTGACACAACTTTTAAATAGACGGGCATTCAGGGAATTTCTTCTAAAGGGGATGACTCTGGCGAGGCGCCATAAGCTACCCCTTTCTCTTGTCATGACGGATATTGATTATTTCAAATCCGTGAACGATACATATGGGCATAAAGCTGGAGATGAGGTTCTTAAATGTTTTGCAAAAATACTCAAAAAATCATCAAGGACAGAAGATACAATTGCGCGCTTCGGTGGTGAAGAATTTATTATACTACTGCCCAATACAACCATAGGTTCGGCGCTGCTGTTTGCCGAAAGGCTTCGTGAGAAAGTTGAGAATGCCCCTATACCCAAAATTTCCATCAACATAACTGCAAGCTTCGGAATTACAGAATTTGTAATATCGGATACTGAAGAAAGTTTTTTAAAAAGAGCCGATGATGCATTATACGAGGCTAAAAGGGCTGGCAGAAACCGCTGCATTACTGACCCTAAAATATTTAATACATAAGTCTACTATTCGTCGTTTATTTTTAACTATTATACTACCCACATGATAGACATTCGGGATCTTTGTATGTCTTATATGTCCTGAAATTAACGCTCTTGCCGTTCCAGA
>OGCL01001066.1_pt1 | contig 25394 bp, 20 predicted proteins | sample 1570041 | NCBI WGS metagenome assembly OGCL01 (sample SAMN06266162, study PRJEB24511) | hot springs metagenome | isolation source: Hot spring water | place: South Africa: Limpopo | collected 2015-06-22 | reverse complement strand
TCCCAACCGCTGGTGGGAGCGGCTGGCGCCCCTACAGGCAGGGGTGCGGTTCGACAGGCTCACCGCAGGTGGGGAAAGCCGGTTTCCCCGTGTCCCAACCGCTGGTGGGAGCGGCTGGCGCCCCTACAGGCAGGGGTGCGGTTCGACAGGCTCACCGCAGGTGGGGAAACCCGGTTTCCCCGTATGTTCACCTCTGTGCGCCCCGGCGGGGTCAGGAAACGAAGGTCTCAAACTACCCGACAGCATATGCTTGTTCACACTCTGCGCTGGGCGTTGATCGCCCTGACCGCTCTGTTCAGTCTGGCGCCAGCGGTGTTGCTGGCTGGCAACTGGGTTGTGCCAGAGCGCCGGGCTGACCGTCCAGTGTTGCTGTTCGCTGCGGCCGCAGGCCACCCATCGCTCCTGTTGGCCCCGGTCCGCGGCTCCGCTGCGCCGCTCCGCCAGGCGCCCCCCGATCGCGCCGAAGAAACGCCCTGGCGCGGTTCGCGGGCCATCTTCTTCGCCTTCCTGTGCCTGTCCAGTATCCCTATCCTCTCCCTGGCCGTCGCCTTTGCGCTCAAACGCCACTTCGATACCCTCAGCCGCACCAGGCGCTCGTCCGGCAAGTACCGATCTCCCGACACACACTAGTACTGCCCGGGCGATCATTGAAGTATCAAATAGCGCCTTGCCATCCTGGGCAAAGTCGGTGCATACTGATAACAGAGAATATGCGCTTGCTCGCCTGGGGTGAGGCTATCGAAGCGCGCCCCGGAGGGGGGCGCCAGTGAAGCTCACCCACGAGAAGCCATGCTCATCCCCGTGGTGCGCGGCGAAGCCGCACAGGTATCTGTCGTGTCGAGGAGGAGCTACAATCGATGCCGCTGCTGCTGCATTTGATGATGGCCGGGGTCTGGACCTCAACCGTCGTCATTCACACGCGCCGTTTGTTTCGTCTCGCTCGCGTCGAGCAGTTGGCTCGGTGGGAAGATCAGGTGCGTCTTCGCTCGGGAGCAAATCGGATCTGGTGGTGGCTGGGCCAGCAGGAGTTCTGGCGCGGGGTGATTCCCGACTGCCTGCGGGCGATGGAGATCACGCTGATGATCTTCTTGATCGCCTGGGGTATGAGCCGTTAGGCAGTGCCGCGCGCCGAGCTGCGAGTGCAATGGGCGGCGGTGGCCTTTGGCTGGCTCGCCGATTTTTCCCTTCGTATCTTGATTCAAGTGACGCTCGGCTGGCTTGGCGCAACGCGCGTGTTCACTGCGCCGAGCCTTCACGAGCCGCTTCACGTGCTCATCCTCGCCCTGATCCTCGCTGCGACCGCCACCGGCGGCTTTATTGCGGCACGCATCGCCGGTGAGTCCTTCACCCTTCACGGGTTGCTTGTCGGCGTGACGTCCATTCTGGCGGCGGCGGTGAGTAACCCCGGTCTGGTGCCGGTTCCGCGCTTGCTGGTGGCGGTGCAGGCCCTGAGTCTCCTCGCTGGCGCGCTGGGGGGCCTGCTGGCTTCACTCGCCACCCGCGGACAGGCGTCGCGATAACAGGGATGCGAGCCGGGTGTACGGCGTGGGCAGGGCGATGGGGACCCTCTCAGGTCGAGGGTTTTGGCCAATGGCGTCCTGATACGCTGCTGGTCCTCATTGTCACCGTAGCAGCGCCGCGAACAGTGGCGGCTGGGGGCTGGCGAGAGCGAGCATCGCGCCGGTAATAGGATGCCGGAAGCGCAGTTCGGCGGCGTGCAGCAAGTGGCCGGGCAGCGGCTGGCCGGCGTAACTGGCCGGGCCGCCGTAGCGGACGTCGCCAAGCAGCGGATGGCCAAGGTGCGCCAGGTGCAGCCGGATCTGGTGGGTGCGCCCGGTGTGAGGCGTAGCGACGACCAGCGCCGCATCGCGCAGAAGCTGCGCCACGCAGAAGGTGCTGTGGGCCTCACGCACGCGCCCGCCGCCTCCAGGGAGTTCCGTCCCCACCGCCTCCAGCGGGTAGAGGCGCCAGCGCCCTCCCGCCGACCGGCCATGGCCGGTTCGCAGGTCGATGGTGCTCCATTCTGGCGCTCCCGCACAGAGGCAGTAGTAGGTTTTGGTGACGTCGCCCCTGGCAAAGGCGGCCTGTAGCGCGGCATTGGCCGCGGGAGCCTTGCTCACCAGCAACAGGCCCGAGGTGTCGCGGTCGAGCTGATGGGCCAGGTGCAGCGGCGGCGCTGCACTGTCACGAGCCGCCAGGTAGCGCCGCAGGGCCGCAAGGACGTTGCCGCAGGCATCCCAGGGCGTGGCCCCGATGTACCAGCCCGCGCGTTTGTGCAGGACGATCAGCCAGGGGTCCTCGTAGGCCACATCCTCTTCCCCAAGCGTTACCTCAGCATAGCCGTTCGGCGGTGGCAGGCGCAGCGTCAGCATAGCGCCGACAGGCACTGGCGCGTTGGGGTCGGTCACGCGGCGTCCATCGAGCCAGGCGCCGCCGCGGGCCGCAGCCGCGGCGCCCGCCGCGCCGGCCAGGCGCGCCGCCAGCTCGCCCAGGGTCAGCCCGGCGTCCTCCGCAGCGATGGCGTGAGTGATACGCATGCGTGTATTTTTTACTCTTCTCCTGATCTGAAAATAGCCCGCGCGCGGGAGGGCTTGGGAGGGTACAGCCCTCCCAGGACGAGTGTGGGGAAACCGGGTTTCCCCACGCCTCTCCCTGAGGAGAGGGTTGGGGAGGGCTGCGCCCTCCCCGGACGAGTCTGGGGAAACCGGGTTTCCCCATTCCCCTGCCTGTGGGGAGGGTTGGGGAGGGCTGCGCCCTCCCCGGACGAGTGTGGGGAAACCGGGTTTCCCCACGCCCCTCCCTGAGGAGAGGGTTGGGGCACAGCCCTCCCCCATCTCCGGCGCAGGGGGATGGGGAAAGCGGGTTTCCCCGTCCCTCTAATCGCCGTGTCCCAGACGTTGCCGCAACTCCTGCTTCAAATCCCACAGCCGCTGCGAGAGCGAGACGTGGTAGATGTGCGGGTTGACGATGCGGCGCACACCGGCATCGAGCCGCTCGACATCGGCGCGGCGTCGCTCGCGCATGGCCTCCAGCGAAGGCAGATCGTAGACCAGCCGGCCTTCACGCAGCACCTCGACCAGCAGCGGTTCCATCCCCGAGAGCGCCGAACGCTCCAGCACGCGGAACATCGAAGGCTCGCTGGGGTGGCGCAACACAATCTGGTCCATCTGCGCCGGGTCCTCTTCGTCCAGGCACACCATGTCGGCGGTCGCCAACCCGCGCTGATCGTAGAGCCGCCAGGTCTGCTTGAGGCCGGGTGTGGTCATCTTCGCCGGCGAGTCGGCGATCTTGATCGCCGGGCGCCAGCTCGTCCCGTCGTAGATTGCCACCAGCTTGTACACGCCCCCCAGAGCGCCTTCGCCGTGCGAAGTGACCAGGCGCGTGCCGACGCCGTAGACCAGCCGGCGGATGATCGCGTCGGCGTCGGCGCCGTAGCGCCTGGCCTCGGCAGCGATCTGGGTCTGGATCTGCCAGATCACCAGCTCGTCCAGGTCGCTGGAGAGCACGATGATCGTGTCGCTGAACCCGGCCCGGTCGAGCATCAGCGCCGCCTGAATGGCCAGGTAGGCCAGATCGCCCGAGTCGAGACGAATGCCCACCGGTTTGTGACCCTTCGCCCGCAGCTCCTCAAACACCCGGATGGCGTTGGGTACACCGCTCTCCAGAGTGTCCACCGTATCAACCAGCAGAATGCAGTCGTCGGGGTAGACCTCGGCAAAGGCGCGGAAGGCGTCAAGTTCGCTCTGGCCCAGGGCCATGTACGCCTGCACCAGCGCGTGGGCGTGGGTGCCTTTAGGCGGGAGGCCCAGGGTGCTGGACAGGCCCACGTTGGAGGTAAAATCGGCCCCGCCGATCAACGCGGCGCGGGTGCCGGCATTGGCGCCGCGGTCCTGGCCCCGCCGTAGACCAAACTCCAGCACCATGCTCGCCCGGCTCACCTCGCGGATGCGCGCGGCCTTGGTGGCAATGAGGGTCTGGTAGTTGAGCTGGTTGAGCAGCGCTGTCTCCAGGATCTGGGCCATGGCCAGGGGGCCGCGCACAACGCTCAGAGGGACCCCGGGATGCACCACCCGCCCCTCAGGGATGGCGCTGAGGCTGATAGCCTCGAAATGGCCGTGATGGCGCAGATAGTCAAGGAAATCGTCGCCGAAGAGCTGCGCCCCGGCGCGGGTGCGCTGGGCCCGCATGTAGGCCAGGTCCTCCTCGCGGAAACGCGCCGCGCGCATCCAGTTCAGCAGCCACTCTAGCCCGGCGACCACGCAGTAACCGGCGGCGTGCATCCCATAGTCGGGGTAGCTCCGGAAGTAGTGGTCGAACTGGGCCGGCTGCTCGTGCAGCCCGGCCCGGAAGTAGAGCTGGGCCATCGTCAACTGGTACTGGTCGGTGAAGAGGATGCCCTCAGCCGTGCGCTGCTGCTCTGGTCGCATCGTATCCTCCCTGGGAAAACGTGCCGGAAGCACTACGCATTGCCACGCGGCTCCGCCGCGCAACGCCACAATCAACAAGCGGCCTTCCCGCGAGGGCCTGGCCCTCCGGAACCCTCGCCGGGCAGGGCATCGGGGAACTCCGGGTTTCCCTTCTCACGATTACTTTAGTGTATACTTAACACTATATGATAATTGGCCCCGTGTCGAATGTCAAGGGTTGCATTGCAGTGAACATGGGGCAACCGGGTTGCCCCAGGCCCCTGCCTGTGAGGGCGCCGGGCGGCCCCATCACCGGTTGGGGGAGGGGCAACCGGGTTGCCCCAGGCCCCTGCCTGTGGGGGCGCCCGGCGCCCTCGCCATCGGTTGGAGGAGGGGCAACCGGGTTGCCCCAGGCCCCTGCCTGTGGGGGCGCCGGGCGGCCCCGCCACCGGTTGGGGGAGGGGCAAGCGGGTTGCCCCAGGCCCCTGCCTGTGAGGGCGGCAAGCCCTTCAGTCGTCCATGCGGCTGCGCCGCACAACACCAGAATGAAAATATTTGTTCTTGGGAGGGCGGAGCCCTCCCAAACCCTCCCCTCAGGGAGGGGGTTGGGGAAACCTGGTTTCCCCATGTCCCAACCGCTGTTGGGAGCGGCTGGCACCCCCCACAGGCAGGGGTGCGGTTCGACAGGCTCACCGCAGGTGGGGAAACCCGGCTTCCCCGTATTTTCACCTCAGGTTCACACATCGTCGGGGTTCAGGGCGCGAAACGTCAACCCGGCAACCACCGCTGCGGCAAAATTGGCCACCAGGTAGATCCAGATATTGACCCAGGATGACAGGCCCATCACGGTGGCGCCCAGGGCCACCGCTGGATTGAAGGCCCCGCCGGAAACCGAACCGACGGCGAAGGCCCCTGCCAGCACCGTAAAGCCAATTGCCAGACCGTAGAACGAATTGCCGCTTGTGCCCTTTGCCGTGGCCACATTGAGCACCACGAAGCACAGGGCAAAGGCAAACAGAAACTCGGCGATCAACGCCGGGACAATCTGCCACGCGCCGGGGGTGACCACCGGGAAGCCTTTCATAAACAGGACCAGCCCCGCGGCCACTGCCGCGGCAAGAAACTGGACCACCATGTAGGTGATCAGGTCGTTAAGCGCGAGCTTACCGCGAATATAGATCGCCAGACTGACGGCGGGGTTGTAGTGCGCGCCGGAGAGATGCCCACCGGCGAAAATCATAGCCATCAGCACCGAACCAATCGCCAGTGGGGCCATATTGCCCACGCCCGGTTCGACCACCGTCATTCCAATCGTAAACACCAGAAAGAACGTCCCGATGAACTCCATTATGGCTCTGGCCACACCCTCGCCTCACCTTCTGCTAATCGCTTGCCAACCTGACAGTGATGGGTAGTTTGTTACGGGGGAGAGCTTCGCCCTCCCCCGTCCCCCGTCGCCTCTCTCACAATCAGCGCGACAGACCTCTAACCTCACCTGCCCCGTGAGGCGCCCTCTCCGGGCAGCAGAGATCAGCGCAACGCAGCCACCAGCGTGCGTTTCGCCTCGTCGGCGACCGTATCGGAGACGGCGAAATAGCCAACGTCGCGGATCACCTCATCGACGTGCTGCAAGTAGTAGCTGATAAACGCCGCCGCTGCCACATTGCTTTGTAGCGTTTGCGTGTCGGTATAGATAAACAACGGTCGCGTCAGGGGATACGTGCCAGCGGACACACTTTCCAGACCGGGCGCGACCGGGCCGCTGCCGGCGTCAATGGCCAGGGCGCGCAAGCGCTCCACATCGCCTGCGTAATACGCATAGCCGAAATAACCGATAGCATAGGGGTCCTTCTCGATCCCCTTCACCAGTTCAATGTCGTCTTCGCTGAGAACCGCGCCCGGCACAGCGGGGAGCAGCAGCCGATCCCCCAGCACCTTTTCGACGAAGAAATCGAAGGTACCGCTATCAACACCGGGGCTGAAGATTCTGATCGGCTCAGCAGGGAACGAGGGGTTCACCTCGTTCCAGGTACGATAGCGCCCCGAAAAGATCTGGACCAGGTCGGCAAAAGTCAGCGCCTCGACGAACGTATTCTCCTGGCTGACCACCACCGCCAGCGCGTCCACGCCGACCTGAAAGCCCACCGGTTCACGACCGATGGCGCGACAGGCGGCCAGTTCCTGCTCATTGATGGCGCGGCTCGCGTTGACAATCTCAATCGGGTCGCCGTTGCAGAAGCTACGAAAGCCCCCGCTGGTACCGGTGACTTTCACGTCGATCTGCGAGCGTGACCCTTCGGCATGAAACTCTTCGACTATGCGGGCGGTGAGCGGATAGACCGTTGATGAGCCGGTGATCTCCAGCGGGCCGCTGACCAGCGCCGGGTCAACCGGCGCCAGTGTTTCGCCAGAGAGCAGGCTCACCGCAGGGGGCGTTGGCGTAACCTGCTGCTGGACACAGCCTGCGAGCAGCGCCAGTAGCACCGCCAGCCCCAGAAGCGAGCGGATTCGATGGCCCACGATCTCCTCCTCCAGATAATGGTCCAAACGGACACTTGCTACTGTACCATACCTTGGAGATGGGTACGTGTTCACATTTGGGGTAAGGCGTCATCCGGGGTGTGCGGGCCTCCGATGCGCAATGGCCTGGACGTGGGCAAGATGCCCGCGCACCCAGGAGAAGTGTGAACACGTACGAAGATGGCTCTACGCAGTGCCGAGGGCGCAATAGCCCACGTCGGAAGAGTTGGGAAGGACGGTGCTTCAAAGGGTTTCACCTGCTCCGGGATGCGTTTCCTGATGCGAGCGAGGAAAATGGGCCAACGAATGGGAAACGAAGGGCGTCATTCGCCCATATCGCTCACCACAATCGGGCGCGTGCGCGGGGCCATCTGCGTCGGCAGCGCGAGGGAGATCGCCCCGGCGACAAGCAGGAAGGCCATCGAGGCCCACAGGCAGAGCACAAGGCCGCCACTTTCGCCGTAGCGCAGCCCGATCTGGTAGAGCAACCCCGATAGCACGGTGCCCGCCAGGCGCCCCATTGCGTTGGCCATGTAGTAGAAGCCCACGTTCATCGCCACCTTGTCACTGTCGGTATAGGCCAGGATCAGGTAGCTGTGCACCGCTGAGTTGAGAGCGAAGACGACGCCGAAGGCCAGCAACCCGCCAACAACGGCCAGAACCGGCGCAACGCCGTTCATAAGCGCCAGAGCGATTCCCGCTGGAAAGGCGGCCAATCCGAAGGCCAGGGCCATCGCCGTGCGCCCGTCGGGTTCGTGCGCCCCCTCGACGCGCCGGCGGATCAGCCCGGGTGTGGAGGCCTGAACGAAGCCGTAGCCGATGGTCCAGGCAGCCATAAAGCCGCCAGCCAGCCAGAAATCCCATCCCAGGACGCTCACAAAGAAGACCGGCAGGCCCACCACGAACCAGACATCGCGGGCGGCGAAGAGGAAAATGCGTGCCGCGGCCAGCAGGTTCACCGCCCGATTATGCGAGAACATGTGCGTGAAGCGCGCCTTCTTATTCGCCGTGCCCAGGTCGCCCTTGATCAGTATCATCGAACTGGTCAGAGCCGCCAGCACCAGGGCGCCCAGGATCATCAGCGCGTTCTGAAAGCCCACCACGGTCAGCAGGAGCGCGCCGGCAAAGAAGCCGAGACCCTTGATCGCGTTCTTCGAGCCGGTCAACACGCTGACCCAGCGATACAATTGACCTTGCGACTCGCTGGCGACGAGCTTGACCGCGCTCTTCGAAGACATCTTGGTCAGATCCTTGGCGATCCCCGAGAGGGCCTGGGCCACCATCACATACGGCACCACCAGGAGCGAGGGCGGAGCGAAGGCCAGCAGGCTCAAGGCCACAAGTTGCGTGCCGAGACCCATAAAGAGCGTCGTCTTCAGGCCGAAGCGCGCGCCGAGGTAGCCGCCAAACAGGTTGGTGATAATGCCGAACACCTCGTAGAACAGGAACAACGAGGCCACCTGAAAAGGGGTATAGCCAAGCTGGTAGAAGTAAAACAGCACCAGCATACGAATGGCCCCGTCGGTCAGCGTATCGGCCCAGTAGGCGAGGGTGACCAGCGCATAATTGCGCCGATCAGCCTGGCGACGGGTAGCGGGAAGCGTCTCGGTGCTTGCCATGGGCATTACTCCAGGCTCAGGGCCACCTTACGCGCCAGCTCAACGTAGCGGTTGGCGTAGCCCCATTCGTTGTCGTACCAGGCGTAGATCTTTACCTGCGTCCCGTTCGTAACCATAGTACAGGCGGCATCAACGATTGCCGAGTGCGGATCGGTAACAAAATCGATCGACACCAGCGGGCGCGTTTCGTAGGCCAGAATGCCCTTCAACGGCCCCTCGGCAGCGGCGCGAAGCAGGTCGTTCACTTCGCCAACGGTAGTGGGGCGCTGGACCTCGAACACACAATCGGTCAGCGAGGCGTTGAGCAGGGGCACACGGACGGCCTGGCCGTCGAGCTTGCCCAGCAGCTCGGGGAAGATCATCCCGATGGCAGTCGCCGAACCGGTGGTGGTGGGTACCAGCGAGAGACTTGAAGCCCGCGCGCGGCGGAGATCCTTATGGGGTTGATCGTGGACGCTCTGGGTGTTGGTTGAGCTGTGGATCGTGGTAATCATCCCGTGCTTGATGCCGATCCCTTCGTGGATCACCTTTACCACCGGGGCCAGGCAGTTGGTCGTGCACGAAGCGGCTGTAATAAGATGATGCTGAGCGGGATCGTACAGATGATCGTTGACGCCCATCACGATGTTGAGCGCCTCGCCCTTCACCGGGGCAGCTACGATGACCTTCTTGACCCCGGCTTTGAAGTAGGACTCGAGCTGTTCAGGAGTGCGAAACTTGCCAGTGGCTTCGAGCACAATCTCGACCCCCGCATCGGCCCAGGGCGCCGCGCCCGGGTCTTTGATCGAGCTATGGCTGATTGCTGTGGTGTCAATAACCAGTTGCGCTCCCTCGCCGTGAACCTCGTGGTTCCAGCGACCATGAACCGAGTCGAAGCTCAGCAGGTGGGCGCTAACTGCCGCATCACCGCCGATCTCATTGATATGGGCGAACCTCAATTCGGGCCAGTTCCACGCCGCTCGCAAGGCCAGCCGTCCGATGCGTCCAAATCCATTGATGCCAACGCGCACACTCATCCAGATACCTCCGCCTCAAAACGGGAAATACTTACGGTAATGCGCCGTTTCTATCATTCCTGGTTGATGTAATCATAGCACAGATCGACAACCTTGCAAGACTCCGAAACCCTCCCGCGCGCGGGCTATGCTCACCTCAGCCATCTATGCGGCGGCGCCGTACAACGCCGGAATGAACATATTTGTTCGTGGGAGGGCTGCGCCCTCCCACACCCTCCCGGTGGGGAGGGCTTGCCGCCCCCACGGGCAGGGGGATGGGGAAACCCGGTTTCCCCGTAATTTTCACCTCAGACGAATCGACATTCCTACAAGGAGGTCTCGATGGCTCCCGAAGCAGCAATTCGCTTTCCAGATCTGGAAGCGCGCAATCTCAACGGCAAGCGCGTCTACCTGCCCTCCGGGTTCGGCGGCGCGCGCAACGTGGTGCTGATCGCCTTCCGACGCTGGCATCAGGCCATGGTCGACTCGTGGTTCCCGTACCTCGAACAGCTTATGTCAAAACGCCAGGATCTGCGGGCCTACGAGCTGCCGATGATCAGCACCGTGTTTGCCCTGGCGCGCCCATTCATTGACGGAGGCATGGCCGCTGCCATCCCCGACCCGAAGGTGCGCGAACGCACGTTGACCGTTTACACCGATGTCGGGCGGGTAACTGCGGCCCTGCACATTCGCAATCAGAGTACGATCACGCTGTTGCTGGTTGACCGGGAAGGCCAGATCTACTGGCGCAGCGAGGGTCCCTACTCGCCTGAACGGGCCATGGGGCTTGAGCGGGCATTAGGCGGGGTAACAGGCGGGTAAGGCCGGGCATATACACTTGACCCTGTATCGGGTCCGTTTGTCATTCTTCTGGATCACTGAATCAACCAGGGGGAGGATGGCGTGTCCCAATAGAAGCCTGGAACCAGCCTCGACGCTGGCTATCGAGAACCATGTATCGAAATTGCTAGATAAGGTACGTATCCATACAAGCCTGTTCGCCCCTCCCCTGGCTCTCCCCCGTTTGGGTTCAGGGGCGGACAGAACGTATGAGCGCCGACGGGCGTTATACCATTTCAGATTGTAGATTTTGGATTTCAGATTGTCGCGCAAGGCGTCCGGGTGCGCTTTGACGCAACGCTGCTTGCGGAGTGTTCAAGTGAAATTGGTATTATGGCGTTGGGACGCGCTGGTTGGTCTTACCCCCGGCCCCGCTCCAGCGAAGCTGGAGAGCCTGCGCTGAGCCTGTCGAAGCGGGAAGACCAGAGCCGCGCGCGGGGGCGTTCCAATGCGGTACAAGCCACGTTGACTCGGATGTTCTGTCCGCCCCTAAACCCGTTTGGAGGAGGGGCCCGCTTCTCCCCACGCTGGGAGGTTGAGTGTAGAGAGTAGGACCATGTTTCGTCTAACGCAAAAGCAGATCAACCACGGAGTGTTCGGCCTGATAACCGGCGTTGCTGGCATTACCTTTATCGTATTACTGGCGCTTAATACCGAGCGGGAATCGCTGCTGCCAATAGGGGCTGGAGCAGTAATTTGTGGCGCCCTGTGGGGGGCCTATGCCTATGGCTGGGAAGGGAGTCGTTACGCTCTGGTCATTCTGCTGACCCTGCTGGTAATAGTTGGCGTAGACCCGAAATATCTCAAGCCGGCTTTTCATCATATACTTTACACTGTACCGGTTATTGCGCTGGTGCTGACGGGTCCAGCGTGGGTGCTCGGCAGTGCGCTGGCCCTGCTGATCGCCTCTGGCTACCGCGCAGGTGGCGGTCCCTATGTCGAATTGATACCGCTGGTTACCTTCACGATAATTACGGGCGGGATGATCCTGAGCCGGCTGGCGATTGACAATGTGCACCATCTGGAGATTGCCCGATATGAGGCAGAGACCGAGCGGGCCCGCGCCGAGGTCGAACGCGCCCGCGCTGAGCGGCAGGCCGAGGAACTGGCCCGGCGCAATGCGGAACAGGAACGCTTGCTCGAACTTATCGCGACGCTGGAGACGCCGACGATTGCCCTGGCCAACGGTATGCTGCTGGCGCCGATCGTTGGCGCCCTTGATAGCCAGCGCGCACGCCTGTTCACCAGCCGCCTGCTACAGGAGGCCAGCAACCAACGCGCCCACCATGTCATTATCGATCTTCGAGGAGCCGTGGCAGTAGATACGCAGGTAGTGGAGGCGCTATTACAGACAGCTCAGGCCCTGGAGCTGGTTGGCTGCCAGGTGACACTCACCGGTATTACTCCCCCTATTGCCCTCACCCTGACCCGGATGGGCGTGTCCCTGGATAAGCTGCACACCGAGCGCTCCCCCCAGGAAGCGCTGGCCCGGGTGTATGCTCCCGCTTCGCTCTGAAGACACCACAGGTCCTCTGCGCGGCTGCGCTGCTCAACGGCCGGGGTGGCGCAGCCCTCCCACACGCTCCTCACGGGCAGGGACGTGGGGAAACCCGGCTTCCCCATCCTCTGATACCATTTTTGGTTTTAGATTTTGGATTGTGGATTGCCACACTGGGCAGCACAACGCCTAAAACCGCTTTAAGCAATGCGGCATCATCAACGGTAATTGGTATGACAAGATGAAGACAGGTTTTTTCCTTGGGAGGGCGTAGCCCTTCCACACCCTCCCTGCTGGCGGGTTGTTTCCTGGGAGGGCTGCGCTCTCCCAAATCCTCCCGGTGAAGGGGTTGGGAGCGGCGCAGCAGTGCTGCGCCGCTCCGTGTTTCATCCGGGCGCCGTATCCTTTCGTCCGATCCAGCGGTATACCTGTGGGCCACGCTGCTGCTACAAACTTTCCAGGAAGGCCACCAGGTCATGCACGTCGGTATCGGTCAGGTTGAGCGGGGTGATCGCCGGGCTGGCCCCCGGCCCGCCGCCGCGGGCGTAGTGGCGTACCACCTCTTCCAGGGTGGCTGCGCTGCCGTCGTGGAAGTAGGGCGCGGTGTGGCGCACCCCGCGCAGCCCCGGCACCCGCGCCCGTCCGGCGTTGCGCGACGGGTCTACGGGCAGGCCGATGTGGTGAAAGCTATCGCTGCCGAAGTCCGGCGGGCGGTGGCAGGTGGCGCAGCCCACTTCAACAAAGAGGGTTTGCCCGCGCAGCGCCGCGGCGCTCAGGGCCGTCGCTTCCCCGGCCAGGTAGCGCTGGTAAGCCCCCGGCGGCGGCTGGATCGCGCGCAGCGCCGCGGCCAGGGCCGCGCCGGTCTGCTCCCACGTGACCGCCTGCGTGGCCCCGGGAAAGGCGGCGCGATAGGCGGCCAGCAGGTCTGCATCGGCGCGCAGCCGGGCCAGGGTCGCCTCGCTGCGCGGCCCCATTTCGGCGGGGTCGTCCAGGGGCCGCAGCGCCATCGCTTCCAGATTGCGCATCTCGGGCGAGAACCAGCCGAAGACCTGCCGCTCGCTCAAGCCCCACAACGGCGGGGTGTTCAGGCCGCCTGGCGCGGCTACCGCGCGCCCGTCGGTGAAGCCTCGCTCCGGCTGATGACACGAGAAGCAACTACGCCGTCCATCCAGCGACAGGCGCTGCTCGCCGAGCAAACGCTGCCCCAGGGCCACTCGCATCGCTGCAACCTCAGCAGGCCGCGCTGAGCCATTCGCCGCCAGATAGCCTATGACCAGAACCGCCACCAGAGCGCCCGCTCCCCACCAGAGGCCCGTGAACCAGGTTGTTTGTTTCATCGTTAGCTTGCTTGCTCTCGGCTACCTCGGCGCCTGCGCCGCGCACCCCGTGGCCCCCGCCGCGCCCACCCCGGCAGCCCGGGCGATGCTTGCCGAACCGTCGGCGCCGGATCTGCCTGCGGTCGCCGCGCGCAAGGGTCGCCTGGAAGCCGCGCTGGCTGCACCGCCCTACATTCTACTGTTGCCGCATACCAGCGACGAGCTGGCCGCGGCCCAGGCGGCGGCCGTTGCCGACCCGCGCGTGCAGGCGGCAACGCGCGCGCCCGACGGGCAACCGTTGCGCGCCGAGGTCATGGCCCTTGGCCCCGCCAGCGCGGGCGATGTTCCTCACCACCTTGAACTCACCTGCACCGGCCAGCGTTGCGCGCGGGTACAGATCTATGTGTATCCCACCAATACTACCCTCACCGCCCTGGTCGCCGCCGATGGCACAGTGCTCAGCGTGGATGCGCTGGCAGACGCCCAGCCCGAGATCCCCCGCGACCTGGCCGATCTCGCCGTGCAGATCGCCCTTGCCGATCCGCAGGTTGCCAGCGCCTTCGACGGCCTGACCCCCGACGCGGCGCTGGCGACAATGAGCGCCACCAAAACCGCCCTTGAACGCACTACGTGCGAGCGCAGCCGGCACCTGTGCGTTGCGCCGGTCTTTCAGTGGGGCGCCAGCGCTCTCTGGACAATCGTGGACCTGACCGAGTTTCGCCTTGTCGGAGCGGCGTGGACCGACCAGGGCGCGAGTGGGCGTCGTGTCTGGAGCGAGGCGACGCTGCAAGACGCCGCCCTGGCGCCCCTGTGCGAGACGCCGGTGACGCTGGAACGCGACGGCTGGCGCCTGAGCTATTTGCTGACCAGCTCAGACGGTCTGGAACTGCGTGACCTGCGCTTCGAGGGTCGGCCCATCCTCGCTTCAGCCAAAGTCGTGGACTGGCACGTAGGCTACGCCGGGCGCGATAACCAGCGTGTCGGCTTCTCCGACGCCATTGGCTGCCCGGTATTCTCGGCGGCGGCGGTTATCCCCTATGCTCCGCCGGTGATCGCCGCGGCTCCCGACGGCGGCTTCACCCTGGAACTCACGTTCCGCAGCCCCAACTGGCCGCAGCCCTGCAACTACCAGTACGTCACCCGCGCCCACTTCGGCGCCGATGGCAGTGTGCGGATCGTGGCGATCAACGAAGGGCGCGGCTGCGGCACCGAGGGGATCTACCACCCTGTGCTGCGATTGGAATTGCCTCCCGGCGCCGATCTGCGTGACCAGAGCGGCACGCGCCTCACCAGTGAGGGCCAGGCTACCTGGCGCCCCACCACGCCCCGGACCCTCGAAGCGCACACTGCCGACGGCCCGCTGGCCCTGGTTCCGCTCTGGGCAGAGGCGGAACATGCGTATGTCTACTGGACACGACCCGCTCAGGCCGAGGGTCAGGGCGACCTGCCGAGCATCGGCTCGTGCTGCGCGCTGGATGCCAGGCAGGGACCAGAGCAGTTCATCAACGGCGAGTCGCTGGCGGAGGGAGCCGTGGTCTGGTTTGTGCCACGTATCGCCAATGCTGAACGGCAACGCTGCTGGGCCGACACTGCCCTGGAGCATGGCATGCTTGTGCCGCGCATCTGGCCGTGCGGGTCGGGGATGGAGATCACACCGCTGTCTGCACGGGTAGGGCGCGAGTCAAGCCGGTTGCCCGAATGATCCATACGGGGAAACCGGGTTTCCCCGTACCCCTGCCCGCCGGGACGCCAGGCGCCCCCACCACCGGTTGAGGGATGGGGAAATCAGGTTTCCCTGCGCCCCTGCCCGCCGGGACGCCAGGCGCCCCCACCACCGGTTGAGGGATGGGGAAATCAGGTTTCCCTGCGCCCCTCCCTGAGGGGAGGGTCGGGGAGGGCTACGCCCTCCCGGAAGAGTCTCTTTTCTTTCCTGTCGTTATGCGGCTACGCCGCACGGGCGTCTTATGAGGTGCGCTATGTCAGGCTCCAGAGCCACTGCGCCGCGTATGCGCGCGCGGCGTCTATCCGAGCTTGGTCGCGCGGGCGTGGGCATCGGGCTGATCCTGGCAAGCCTGGGGATGCTCTGGATGTGGCGCGCCAGCACAGCGCCCACCACCCTCGCCGCGACGAGCGAGTGTGTGCGGCAGCCCCCCTTCGTGCAAGCTATGGCTGCCGATCTGCCTGGCCCTCTGGCGCTGGCCACCGATCAGCCTGCGCGGGGACTGGCGCTCGTCAGCCTCGACGGTAGCGGGCGCAGCTACCAGCACGAAAGCTGGGACGACGGCGGCTATCTGGGGGCGATGGCCTTCGACGAGGCCGGCAACGTCTATCTCGCGCCGGCTCCGCGTCAATCTCTGGCCGACAACCCCCCGGCGGGCGCGACAACCCTGTGGCGCGTGGATGGACGCACAGGGGTGATGCGGCCATTCGTCACCCTGCCCGGAGCGGCGAATGAGCGCAACCCTTTTGGCGTGCTGGGTCTGAGCTATGCCTGTGACCTGCGCCTGCTCATTGCCGGCACGGTCATCGGTTCAACCCCGGATGTCGAGCGCGGCGGCGTGGTGGCCCTGACACCCGACGGCCTGCTACGGGCGAGGCCGCTGGACGGCCTGGATGCCATGGGGGTAACGGTAGTGCGGGCGGACGGGCGCTCCATGCTGCTGGCAGGATCGGCGCGCCGGCCGGTCATTGTCGCCGTGCCACTCGACGCCCGGGGACACGCCACCGGCCCGCCCGTCGAGATCATCGATCTCACCGCCGGGGGCGCGACGGCAAGTGAACGGGCGCGCAAGCTCCGCTTCGTCAATGGCGAGCTGATTGTTGACCTGGTATCATTCAACTACACATTACAGGTCAACGCCTCGGGGCCATCACCGCAGCGCCGGGCCGTGTGGCGCTACGATGACCCCACGAAGCGCTGGGCGATAGCACGGCATGCGGAGCAACGGACAGCGCCATGATCCAGCGATGGTTGATTGCCCTGCTTCTGGGCATGATGAGCGCGATTGTCGTGCCGGCAGCGCCGGTGGCGGCCCAGCCAGGCGGCGTGCGCTGTTTTGCCGAGACCGGCCACTGCATCGCCGGGCGCATCGCCAGGTTCTGGGAGCAAACCGGCGGGCTGCCGGTATTCGGTTTTCCGATCTCACCCCTGCTGAGCGGCGATGGCGGAACGCGGGTGCAGTGGTTCGAGCGGGCGCGTCTGGAATGGCGCCCGGACCAGCCGCTACCTCTGGACGTGCGCCCCGGACCCATCGGCGCGGAGGCGCTCGGCAGCGGGGGCCGCGCGGCGCCTGGCCCCGGCGCGCCGGGAGCGGTACCCGGTTGCCGGTTCTTCGCCGAAACCGGCTACAGTGTCTGCGAGCCGATCCTGACGGCCTGGCGCGCCCGGGGCCTGGAGCTTGATGGGCAACGCGGCTGGAGCGAAGCCGAGAACCTGGCCCTGTTCGGGCTACCACTGAGCGCCCCCAGGGAGGAACGCCTCGCCGATGGGCGGACCTACACCGTACAGTGGTTCGAGCGAGCGCGCTTCGAGATCCATCCCACCCCCGGTGGGCCGGAGGTGCGCCTCGGGCTGTTGGGCCGCGAGGCGCGTGGCGGAGCGGGCGGTCAGCCCTTGCCGCAGATCGCCTGGGGACCCTGCCCCTTCACCGTCCCCGCGCGGGCGCGGGTTGATTGCGGCACGTTGATCGTTCCGCTGGAGCGCGATCAGCCCGCATCGCGGAGCGCGGCGCTGGCCTTTGCCATCTTCCGCGACCCGCGTCCGGCCCCCGACCCGATCGTCTACCTGTCGGGGGGCCCTGGCAGCCCGGCCCTGGCCGGCGCGCCGGCACTCTGGCGAGCCTGGCAACCCTTCGTTGCCGGGCGTGACCTGGTTGTTGTGGATCAGCGCGGGGTCGGCGCGAGCTGGCCGGAGTTGCGCTGCCCGGAACTGGGTGTCTTTGCCGCGCGGGCGCGGATGCAGGGCCTGGCGGGGCGGGCCTACGCCCAGGAGGAGGCGGCGGCGCTACTGGCCTGCCGCGAGCGCATCGCCGCCGCAGGCACGCCACTGCGCGCCTTCACCACCGCCGCTGCCGCCGCCGACCTGCGCGACCTGCGTCTGGCCCTCGGCTACGCGCAGTGGAACATCTTCGGCATCTCCTACGGCACGCGCCTGGCCCTGGCCCTGCTGCGCGACGATCCCGGCGGGCCGCGCAGCGTGATCCTTGACTCCCCCTATCCACCTCAGGAGAGTCTGTATGCGGGCATGCCAGCGAACCTGAACCGCGCCCTGGCGACGCTCTTTGCCGATTGCGCGGCGCATCCGGCCTGCGCCGCAGCCTATCCCGACCTGGAGGCGCGCTTCTGGCGACTGGTGGCGGCACTCAACGCCAATCCCCTGCCGGCGAACCCCGGCGGTGGGCCGGGCGCGCTGACGGGCAATCAACTGCTGCGGATCATGTTCCGCCAGTTGTACTCCTGGCAAAGCGTGCCCCGCCTCCCGGGGGCCATCGTCGCGCTAGAGCGCGGCGATCTGGAACCACTGCGGGCGCTGGTGGCGCAGCGGCGCGGTGCGGGGGCCGGGCAATCGCAGGCGCTCTACTATGCCATTCAGTGCGCCGAGGATCTGGGGACGCTTCAGCCGGGCTGGCGCGAGGCGGCGCTGGCGGGACAGGAGCATCTAGCGGGATTCTACCAGGAACTGCTCGAGCTTTCGGGCGAAGCCGAGAACCTCTGTGCGCGCTTCGGCGCCGCGCTACCCGACCCGCGCTGGCGCGCGCCGGTCGTCTCGGAGACGCCGGCGCTGCTGCTGGCGGGGGCCTACGACCCGATAACGCCGCCGGTGTGGCGCGAGCGCGCCGCCGAGGGGCTTAGCCGGGCCTATGGCTTCACCTTGCGCGACGCGGGGCACGCCGTGGTGGGACGGGGCGCGTGTCCTGCTGCGCTGATCCGCGCCTTTCTCAACGACCCCGCCTCTCCACCGGATGGCCGCTGCGTGGAGCAGATCGGCCTGCCTGCGTTTCGGTGATGGGGCACGCAACGGCGGTGTTTGCCCGCACCACCGATGAGCCTGGGAGGGCTGCGCCCTCCCAAACCCTCCCCTCAGGGAGGGGCGTGGGGAAACCCGGTTTCCCCATGTCCCAACCGCCGTTGGGAGCGGCTGGCGCCCCCACAGGCAGGGGTGCGGTTCGACAGGCTCACCGCAGGTGGGGAAACCCGGTTTTCCCATGTCCCAACCGCCGTTGGGAGCGGCTGGCACCCCCACAGGCAGGGGTGCGGTTCGACAGGCTCACCGCAGGTGGGGAAACCCGGTTTCCCCATGTCCCAACCGCTGGTGGGAGCGGCTGGCGCCCCCAGGGCAGGGGTGCGGTTCGACAGGCTCACCGCAGGTGGGGAAACCCGGTTTCCCCATATTTTCACCTCAGTTGCTTCACCATCGCAATCTCATCGCAACGGTCCTGCTTAAAGCAGGTGGCGCAGTCCTGCCAGATTTTGTGGGGCAGGCGCAGTTTGGGCACTTCGCGGAAGCCGAGGCGGCTGAAGAAACCGACCTGGAGGGTGAGGGTAAAGAGGGTGGGGATGCCCAGCTCACGGGCCTCATCGAAGAGCGGCTCCACCAGACGGCGCCCGAGGCCCCGCCCCTGAAAGTCGGGATGCACCGCCAGGCTCACAACTTCGGCCAGGTCGGCCCAGGTGACGTGCAGGGCCGCGCAGCCCACCACCTCGCCATCAGCCTCGGCGACGTTGAAGTTGCGCACCCGGTTGTAGAGCTGGTCCAGTGTTTTGGGCAGCATATCGCCACGCGCCGCGTAGTAGTTGATCATCTCGTAGAGACGCGGCACGTCGCTGACGCGGGCGCGCCGGATCTGCGCTACCGCATCGGGACGGGCGTTGAGCCGGGGCAGGATGACCGGTGGAGAATAGAGCGGACTGGTCATGTGAGTTCAGAGTTTCTCTTGTGCTGGTTGCCTGCACTGCCAGTGCAGGGAGCGCTGGAGGGGCCAGGCCTCGCCACAGGGTCTTATACCATTTTTGGTTTTAGATTCTGGATTGTGGATTGCCACTCTGGGCAGCACAACGCCTAAAACCGCTTTAAGCAATGCAGGATCATCAACGCTAATTGGTATTATTTCTGATGTGAACACATGGGGAAACCGGGTTTCCCCACGCCCCTCCTGCTCCCGGCGGGAAGGGTTTGGAGTGTTCGTCCCTCCTCTCGGGGCGTTCAGGGGCGGACAGCACGCGGGGGCGCTCCAGGACGGTACAAGCCACGTTGGCGCGGATGTTCTGTCCGCCCTTAAGTCTCGGCGCGAGGACGCGGCTGCGCAAGGCAGGACTACGCCGCGCCGGCGCCCCCAAGGGTTGCGCGCCAGCGCATGCACTGCTCGCGCACCCGCTCGGGGGCCGTACCCCCCAGGCTCGCCTTGCGCGCCACGCTACGCGCGAAGTCGAAGACGGCGTAGATCTCCGTGTCCAGGTCGGGCTGCACGGCCTGGTACTCGGCCAGGGGCAGTTCGCGTAGCGGCACGCCCAGCTCAAGCGCGCGGCGCACCAGACGGCCCACTTTGCCGTGAGCCTCGCGGAAGGGCACGCCGCGTCGCACCAGCTCGTCGGCCAGATCGGTGGCCAGCATGGCGTCGTCGAGGGCCGCGGCCATACGCTCGGGTCGCACCGCCATGGTCGCCACTGCCGCCGCCGCCACCTGGAGCGCCAGATCCAGCGTGTCGAAGCTATCGAAAAAGGGTTCCTTGTCCTCCTGCAAGTCCTTGTTGTAGGTCAGGGGCAAACCCTTGAGCACGGTCAGCAGGGTCACCAGGTTGCCCAGGAGACGCCCGCTCTTGCCGCGCAGGAGTTCCATGCTATCAGGATTCTTCTTCTGCGGCATCAGACTTGAGCCGGTACTGTAGGCATCGTCGAGTTCGACAAAGCCAAACTCGGCGCTGCTGTAAATGATCAGGTCCTCGGCCATACGGCTGAGGTGCACCCCTGTAAGAGCAAAGACGAAGAGCAATTCGGCCACGAAGTCACGGTCGGATACGGCATCGAGTGAATTGGCGGCGACGGCATCGAACTCATCAAGGTCCTCGGTGAGGCGTTCGCGTTCAACACCCAGACTGTTGCCGGCGAGAGCCCCGGCGCCCAGGGGCAGGGTGCGTGCGCGAATGGTTGCGTCGTCGGCGCGTTGCCGGTCGCGCTCGAACATCTCGACATAGGCCAGGCACCAGTGACCAAAGGTGATCGGCTGGGCGCGCTGGAGGTGAGTGTAGCCCGGCATCAGCGTCGCGGTGTGGCGTTCGGCCTGCTCCAGCAGGGCGAGTTGCAGGCCCCGCAGGCCCCGCTGGACGCGCTGGGCCGCGGCGATGGCGAAGAGCCGGAAAGCTGTCGCCACCTGGTCGTTGCGCGATCGCCCGGTGTGGAGCTTGAGCGCCGGTTCGCCGATGAGTTCGTAGAGGCGACGCTCGACAGCGGTATGCACATCTTCGTCGCCCTCGCGAGGCTCGAAGCGGCCACTCTCGAACTCGCGCCGCACCACGGTCAACCCCTGGACCAGGCGTTCGTGCTCTGCTTCGGTGATCAGGCCAGTCTCGCGCAGGGCCGCGGCCCAGGCCAGGCTCCCGGCAATATCGGCCTCTGCCAGACGCACGTCGAAGCGAAACGAGTCGTTGAAGCGGCGCATCATCTCTGCCGTTGGCGCCGCGAAGCGGCCACCCCACAGTCTATGTTCCATGGCTATGATTGCTCGGGTGAAGTACGCTGATCAACGGTTGCCCCTGAGGTGGATGGAGAAACCAGGTTGCTCTATCTGCTGCTTCAGGGACGACAAACGATCTGCTGGGGAGGGCCGCGCCCTCCCGAACCCCTGGATGGCTACGTCCGATACTCGGCGTTAATGGCGACGTACTGCGGGCTGAGGTCGCAGGTCCACACCGTAGCCACACCCTCACCGAGACCCAGGTCCGCATCAATGCTCACTTCGGGAACATTGAGCAGATCGCTGGCGGCCCGTTCGTCGAAGGGCAAAGGCAGGCCCTGTTCCAACACCCGCATGCCACCGAAGTACAGCACGACGCGCGCCGGGTCCACCTCGGCGCCGCTGTAGCCCAGAGCGCACAGGACGCGGCCCCAGTTCGGGTCGGCGCCGTAGAGGGCGGTCTTCACCAGGAGCGAGCGGGCCACGGCCATGGCCGCCTGCCTGGCCTCGGCGTGAGTGCGCGCCCCGCGGACGGTGATGGTGACGAAGCGTGTAGCGCCCTCGCCGTCGCGCACCACGGCATGGGCCAGAGAACGGCAGACGGCGGTCAAGCCCTCGACGAAGGCGGCGAAGGCGGGGCCGTTCGGATCGTCAATGGGTGGCGCGGGAGCAGCGCCATTGGCGAGGACGAGCAGCGTATCGTTGGTGCTGGTATCACCATCAATGCTGATGCTATTGAAACTACCGTCGACGGCCTGGCGCAGGGCGGCGTCGAGCAGCGCGGGAGGCACGGCGGCATCGGTGGTGACGACGCTGAGCAGGGTAGCCATGTTGGGGTGGATCATTCCCGCGCCCTTGGCCATCCCGCCGATGGTGACAGTGGAACCGCCGGGGAGCGTCAGGCGGGCGGCGACGTGCTTGGGGCGCGTATCGGTGGTCATGATCGCCCGCGCGGCTGCCGGCCCGTGGGCCGCATCAAGGCGTTGGGCGGCAGCGCGAATACCGGCGAGGATGATCTCGAGCGGCATCGGCACGCCGATGGTACCCGTAGACATGACAAAGACCGTATCGGCGGGGAGGGCCAGCGCCGCTTCGGTGGTTCGCGCCATCGCAAGGGCCGCGGCATCGCCAGCGGGGCCGGTGCAGGCATTGGCATTCCCGGCGTTGATCACCACGGCACGCAGGCCGGCGGCGTTCCGCTGCATCAGGGCCATATCGTAGAGCACCGGCGCCGCCTTGACGCGGTTGGTCGTAAAGACCGCCGCCGCCGTCGCCGGGCGCTCGCTCACCAGCAGGGCGAGATCATCACGATCGGCGTACTTGATGCCACAGGCAGCCGTGGCGGCCCGCCAACCCGTGGGGCTGGCGACGTGTCCGTGCTCGAGCCATTCGATGGTCATGGTGTTTCCGTGTCAGGCAAGGTTCGCAGGAGATCCACGTTCATAGCGTTCCGCCCCCGCTCTTCTAGCAGGAAGGCGGGGAAATCCGGTTTCCCCGACATTCGCATCAGCCATCTATGCGGCTGCGCCGCACAACACTGAGGTGAAAATACGGGGAAACCGGGTTTCCCCACCTGCGGTGAGCCTGTCGAACCGCACCCCTGCCCGGGGGCGCCAGCCGCTCCCAACAGCGGTGGGGGGTGGGGAAACCAGGTTTCCCCATTCCCCCTCCCTGCGGGGAGGGTTTGGGAGGGCGGAGAGGCGCGGCGCTATCGCGCCTCTCCGCCCAATCCCTTCCGCTACTCCTCGGTCGGCACAGGCGAGGCGGGATGCCCATCGCCGGTCAGTTCAGTATCCTCCCAGCGCAGCGACTCAATCGCACCGATGTCGTGGAGATGGGCAACGTCGTTATAGACATTGAGCCGCCAGAGATCGCGTCCGCGCCGATTGACCAGTTCCCAATGGGTGATACTGGTATTGCGGGTGTGAAAATCGGCTGACGGGACCACCATGCCCGGCATGCGGAAGAAGTGTATAAACGAGCAATCGATCACCCCGCCGTGGCAAATGACCACGATGGTCCTGCCAGCGTGCTCAGAGGTGATGCGGGTCAGGGCGTGAGCCACGCGCAGGGTAAAGGCGGCCCAGCTCTCGCCCCCCGGCGCGATGGGGCGCAGCGGCGCGTTGGCAAAATCCGGCAAGCCGAAGGTGCTCCAGGCCTCCTGGTTGCTCATCCCATCGGCCGCGCCGACCCGCAGTTCCTGCACCTCATCATCGAAGATAATCGGCAGGCCGAGGGCCGGACGGACGATCTCGGCAGTCTGGCGGGCGCGAGGCAGGGTGCTGGAGATCAGCACATCGGCCTTCAGCTCGCCGCGGGCCAGGCGATCGCGCAGGCGCTGAGCCTGAGCGACGCCCCGGGGCGTCAGGCCCTGATCCCCGCGCATCCCGGCGACGATGGGCTGCACGTTGGCCCAGGCCTCGCCGTGGCGAATGAGGTAGAGATGGGTCATGGTCCAGCCTCTCCATACACAACGCGCATCACGTTGGACAACCCACGCATCCCGGCCACTCGCCATTGCCAGAGGTTTTCCGGGAGGGCCGTGTCGTCCCGGTTCCTCTCAACCGGCGAGGCGCGGTTGGGCACACACAGGGCAAGCGAAAAACCCGAGATTCCCCGATCAGCCCTTACTCAAGGCCTGCACTTTGATACTCAACCCGTACAGCTTGATAAACGCCTCGGCATCCTTCTGGTTATAGACCATATCGGGGCCGAAGGTGGCCAGATCTTCATTGTAAAGCGAGAAGGGAGAGCGACGGCCCGCAATAATGATGTTGCCCTTGTAGAGCTTCAGGCGCACATCGCCGGTCATATTGCGCTGGGTGACGCGGACGAACGCATCGTAGGCTTCGCGCACCGGGGTAAACCAGCGCCCATTATAGACCAGATCGGCGTAGTCAATCGCGATCCGATCCTTTGCGCGGAGGGTCTCCTTATCGAGCACGATACTCTCGAGTTCGCGATGCGCGGTGTAGAGCAGCGTGCCGCCGGGGGTTTCGTAGACGCCGCGGCTCTTCATCCCCACCAGGCGGTTCTCAACCAGGTCCACCCGGCCAATGGCATGGCGCCCACCGATGAGGTTCAGGCGCTCGACCAGTTCCACCAGGCCGAGGCGTTCGCCATTGACGGCGACGGGAGCGCCCTGTTCAAAGCTCAGGGTGAGGTATTCCGGCTCATCGGGCGCGCTCTGGGGGCTGGCGCTGACCTGGTACATGTCCTCTTCCGGCTCGTTCCAGGGGTCTTCGAGAAGGCCCCCTTCGTGGCTCAGGTGCCAGAGGTTGCGGTCACGGCTGTAGATCTTCTCTGCCGTGGCCGTAACGGGTACGTTGTGCTCGGCGGCGTAATCGAGGGCATCCTGGCGGCTACGAATGGCCCACTCGCGCCAGGGGGCGATAATCTTCAGACGGGGATTGAGGGCGAAGTACGTCAACTCGAAGCGCACCTGGTCGTTGCCCTTGCCGGTGGCGCCATGGGCCACAGCATCGGCGCCCTCGGCTTCGGCCACGGCCACCTGGTGTTTGGCAATGATGGGGCGGGCGAAGGAGGTGCCCAGCAAATACTTGCGCTCGTAGATCGCGCCTGCCTGCATAGTTGGCAGCACGTACTCGCGGAGGAACTCCTCGCGCAGATCGCGCACGATGAGCTTGCTGGCGCCGCTCTTAAGCGCCTTCTCCTCCAGACCCTCCAGTTCCTCGCCCTGCCCAATATCGGCGCAGAAGCAGATCACCTCGCAGCCATAGTTTTCGCGCAGCCACGGCACGATCACCGACGTATCCAGGCCACCCGAGTAGGCCAGCACGACTTTTTTCACGTCGCCTTTCGCCATCGCGCACCTCGCTGTTCACTCCGCACGAACCGCCGCGGTCGCGGCGTCCACAAAAAGAGGCCAGCCTGCCCTCGGGCAAAGCTGGCCTGCTGCCAGTACGGCGGGCAAGCGCGGCTAGCCGGGGCGCGGGGCGGGCCGACGACGGAGATGGCGACGGTGATCGCGGGGCGAGCTGCCCCACGTTGCCAGCACCCATCTTCCAGACCTGCTCTGCGCCACCCGGGCCATAACCGCGCTCCGTAGTATGCATCAGCTTCGCGGCGGCAGTATAGCACAGCGCCCCCGCAGCGTCAATGCGGGGTCGGGCCGCGGGGGAGGTGTTCACGTATGGGGTAAGGCGTCACCCCGGGTGCGCGGGCGTCCCGCCCGCAAGGGCCTGAATGCGGGCAAGATGCCCGCGCACCCGGGAGAAGTGTGAACACGTACGGTGTGGGGGAGGTGTTCGACGCCGGGGTAGCCACGCACGCCGGGGAGCGGGGGCGGTCCGCCTTTTCAGGTGTAGCGTATATGGCGGATGGCCTCCTGATGCGCTGCTGGTCCTCACCCCCCTGCACCCCCTTCGGCTCCGCTCAGGCAAGCCTCTCCCTGAGCGGACTATGCACGACCCACAAGTTGGGTGAGGACAAACCCGCCTGAGTTGCCCTCAACCGCTCCGTGGGTCCGTAGGATTGCTGGCGCTCAGGGGTGGGCAGGTCCTCACCCCCC
>OGCL01001065.1_pt1 | contig 25409 bp, 25 predicted proteins | sample 1570041 | NCBI WGS metagenome assembly OGCL01 (sample SAMN06266162, study PRJEB24511) | hot springs metagenome | isolation source: Hot spring water | place: South Africa: Limpopo | collected 2015-06-22 | reverse complement strand
CAACGTGACCGATGGTGCCGACGTTCACGTGCGGCTTGTTACGTTCAAACTTGGCCTTTGCCATAGTGATCTTCCTCTTAGTCAACTGATCTGTGAATCAGATCAGTTGTTTGGGGTTGTTAGCTAAAAAAACAGGTGGTTTACAGCGAAGATTATTCTTCTTCGCCTTTGCGACCTGAGGTGAATTTGGCAATGATGCCTTCGGCAACGTTACGCGGGGTTTCGGCGTACTTGGCAAATTCCATCGAGTAAGTTGCACGGCCTTGTGACATCGAACGCATCGAGGTCGCATAACCAAACATCTCAGACAATGGCACTTCGCAACGAATCGCTTTGGTACCACCAGGCAAGTCGTCCATACCTTGTACCACACCACGACGACGGTTCAGGTCGCCCATGATGTCGCCCATGTAGTCTTCTGGGGTTTCCACTTCGACTTTCATGATCGGTTCGAGCAGTACAGGACCTGCTTTCATGAAGCCTTGACGGAACGCCATCGAACCCGCCATTTTAAACGACAATTCGTCAGAGTCGACGTCATGGTATGAACCGTCAAACAGTACGGCTTTTACACCAACCACTGGATAACCGGCCAGAACGCCATTTTTCATGCGCTCTTGAATACCCTTGTCAACCGCACCAAAGAATTCTTTTGGTACAGTACCACCAACCACTTCTACGGCGTATTCGTAGTTGGCGACTTCGGTGTCGAGCGGTTCGAGGCGCAAGAAGACGTGACCGAACTTACCACGACCACCAGTCTGACGCACAAATTTGCCTTCTTGCTCAACCGATTGGGTAATCGTTTCGCGATAGGCAACCTGTGGCTTACCGATGTTGGCTTCGACGTTGAACTCACGCTTCATACGATCGACGAGAATTTCAAGGTGCAACTCACCCATACCGGCGATGATGGTTTGGCTTGATTCTTCATCAGTCCAGACGCGGAATGATGGATCTTCTTTGGCCAGACGACCCAGTGCGATACCCATTTTTTCGTTGTCCGCTTTGGTTTTTGGCTCAACCGCCAAGCTGATGACCGGCTCTGGGAACACCATACGCTCTAGGGTGATGATGTGGTTTTCGTCACACAGCGTATCACCAGTGGTCACGTCTTTTAGACCTGCCACAGCAGCGATGTCACCGGCACGGATTTCAGAGACGTCTTCGCGTTCGTTAGCGTGCATCAACACGATACGACCGACCCGCTCTTTCTTCATTTTGACCGGATTCCACACCGCAGAACCGGCTTGCAGCACGCCTGAATACACGCGAATAAAGGTCAACGAACCAACAAACTTGTCGTTCATGATCTTAAATGCCAACGCAGCAAACGGCTCGTCGTCAGATGCAATACGCTGACCTTCGGTTTCGTCTTTGTCGTCCAGAATCCCTTTGATCGCTTCAACGTCGCCTGGTGCTGGCAGATAGCGGATGACCGCATCTAGCATGGCTTGAACGCCTTTGTTTTTAAAGGCTGAACCACACAGCATTGGCTGAATTTCACAAGCGATGGTACGGATACGCAGCGCTTCGTGAATTTGATCTTCAGACAGATCACCGTTTTCAAGGTATTCGTTCATCAGGTCTTCAGACGCTTCAGCAGCGGCTTCAACCATTTTTTCACGCCATTCGTTCGCGGTATCGACCAGATCTGCTGGGATATCACCGTATTCGAATTTCATGCCTTGGCTGGCTTCGTCCCAGATGATCGCTTTCATTTTGATCAAATCGACGATGCCTTCAAAGTTCTCTTCAGCACCCACTGGAATCGCGATTGGCACTGGGTTTGCACCCAGACGCGTACGCATTTGCTCAACAGCGCGGAAGAAGTTCGCGCCGGTACGGTCCATCTTGTTGACGAACGCAATACGTGGCACTTTGTATTTGTTGGCCTGACGCCACACGGTTTCGGACTGTGGCTGTACGCCGCCGACCGCGCAGTACACCATACACGCACCGTCAAGAACCCGCATCGAACGCTCAACTTCGATGGTGAAGTCTACGTGACCTGGGGTGTCGATGATGTTGATACGGTGCTTGGCAAAGTTGTTTGCCATACCTGACCAAAAACAGGTGGTCGCCGCAGAGGTAATGGTAATCCCACGCTCTTGCTCTTGTTCCATCCAGTCCATGGTGGCTGCACCTTCGTGCACTTCGCCGATCTTGTGGCTAACACCGGTGTAATACAGAACACGTTCGGTGGTGGTGGTTTTACCAGCGTCAATGTGCGCCGAAATACCGATATTACGATAGTGTTCTAGGGGGGTTACGCGAGCCATGATGCTTTCCTAAAAATTGCTTGTCAAAACAGAGCAGTCAAAACAGGGAGGGTTAAAACAGGTGCGCCCGTTGCCAGTCACTGACAGCGGACGCGAAAGGACAATGCGGCGCGCTAAATTCCGGCACATCTCCCCGAAGGGTAACGGGCGATATTAAATCGTGCGACAACACGCATCACTTTCTCCTGTGGACTCAACCTGTTTCGGTCGCAGCTAAACGGCGGTAATGCAGCCACTGTGCTGCACATCGCAGCTTAGCAGCGGCTGCACATCGCAGCTTAGAAACGATAGTGCGAGAAGGCTTTGTTGGCTTCGGCCATGCGGTGAACGTCGTCACGCTTTTTCATGGCAGTGCCCTTGCCTTCTGCGGCGTCTAGCAATTCGCCAGCCAAACGCAAGGCCATGGTTTTTTCAGAACGCTTCAGAGCGGCCTCAACCAACCAACGCATCGCCAAAGCAGTACGACGGGAGGGGCGTACTTCCATGGGCACTTGGTAGGTTGCACCACCGACGCGACGGGCTTTTACTTCAACCATCGGACGGACTTTCTCTAGGGTGTTCTCAAAGAACTCAACTGGCTCAGTTTTTGCCTTTTCTTGGATACGCTCAAGCGCACCATAGACAATCCCTTCAGCAACCGATTTTTTGCCATCTTCCATCACGTGGTTGATGAATTTTGCAACGGTTTGGCTGCCGAAGCGTGGATCTGGCAGGATTTCACGGGCGGCGACGACACGACGTCTTGGCATAATACAAACTCTTTATGACACTTCAGGGATTTCCAGCAGATTGTGCAAGGTGTCTTGCTGCACGGGTCGCTGGCCTTACTGCATTTTTTGAAATGCTAAACACACTAGACGGGGGCAACCGTCAGTGACTTATTTCTTCGGACGCTTCGCGCCGTACTTCGAACGTGATTGCTGACGATTTTTAACGCCAGCACAGTCCAGCGAGCCACGCACGGTGTGATAACGCACACCTGGTAGATCTTTAACACGACCACCGCGAATCAGCACAACACTGTGCTCTTGCAGGTTATGGCCTTCACCACCGATGTAGCTGGACACTTCAAAACCTGAAGTCAAACGTACGCGGCAAACCTTACGCATTGCTGAGTTTGGTTTTTTAGGGGTGGTGGTGTACACGCGGGTGCAAACACCACGACGTTGTGGACACGCTTTGAGCGCTGGCACTTTGGACTTTTCGACCAAGGTGCTGCGACCCTTACGGATCAATTGGTTTGTTGTTGCCATCTGGCAAGTCTCCCGTCAATAAAAAACCCCAAAAATAGATTAACCCATTTTTGAGGGCACTATAGTCTACGGCAAGCCCTGTGTGGGGTCAAGGTTGGCCACACAGGTCTGAGCGAAATGACCGCGTCTGCTGCTTTGCAGCGATTAATGCTGAGTATCGCTATTTGGAATAATCTCTGTTGGGCTGGCAACAATCTCACCGTCTGATTGCTTTTTGACTCTGACCATGCGCTTTTTTGGCTGTGGCTTGATTTTCTCATCCCCCGCAGCGTGTCCAAACACCGCTTCGGCACTGATTTCGGTGGTAGCCGTGCTAACGGGTAAATCTGCTGCTGTGGTGCTCTGGCCGAGCATTGGCAAACTGCTCATCCGTTGTTTGCGGAAGGTTGCCTGTGCTAACGCAGCAACCGAATTGATCAAGCGGGTATTGTAAAATGCGCCAACCACGCTGCCTGCAACCGGTAAGGCTCGACCGGTTAAATTTTCGGGCAACTGTATATTTAGGCTGCCTGCAATTTCGTGTAACAGCTTTTCAAATATCTCAAGATCACCCGCAGAACCGACCATTTTTTGTAAGCCCGCAATCCCGCCTTGTTTCAGCAATTGTTGTACGGAGACCAGACTGAGCAAAACCGTTTGTTTTTCGACGAGGACACCCCAATCGGTATCAGCCAGCACCTGATAGATTTTTTGCCGACCGTCGATGTCGGCCAGATCATAGCCATAACACTCAGCAGTCTGATAAATCGTGCGCAACACAATAATCACCGACAATGGCAGATCAGCAATTGCACCCATAAAACCGGCCAGTCCAGTGGCCGCACCCTCGGCTACGCCCAACAGGCGATTGCGACTCGCCACCAAATCGGCCAATTCATCTGCACGTACCAGATCAAGCTGACGTAGTTCACTCAAAGACAGTACGCCAATTTCATCATACAGTGCGTCGTTACCGCTCAACAACTCAGCAAACTGTACCGCCTGCTCAAGCACCTGATCCGTGATGCGATCCATCAACTCATGTGGCATCAACTGACCTGCCAAACGGCTCACACTGGCCACGCGACCGACCAACAACTGTCGACTCAGACGAGGTAACTGCTCACGCAAACGCTGCATGGAGTCTCGGTCATCCGGCACTTCTTGCTGTGCCATCGCATGCTGCTTAGCCTGCTCAAACTCAGTGAACTGCCCTAGCTTTTGTCCCGCTTGATCAGTGATCTGACGCACCTGTTGGCTCACACGCCGCCACAACAGGCTGACAGGGGATTGTTCATCAGTTGCAGAATACTGTTCGCTCATCGCATGCCTCGATTCAAGTGATCTGTTATAGATACTTGCAGCATGCAATCAGTTGACGCGGCTGACAAGTCTTTCGCTGTAACGAACGCGCATTATTGTCAGCCGCGACGATTACTCAGGTCGACCACTCAGCGCAAAAACCGACGATGTGACATCTGTTGTAACAAAATAGACATGCTGGGTTCAGCTGTCACGCTAACGACGACTTGCAACATTAAACATCCCAAAACTGACTTAATCGCGCCCGATCCACCGCGCTGATACGCAAGTCCTCACTACACAAATTTTCACTTAAGTGATCTGGATTGGACGTACCAAAAATCGGCCGCATCACAGGACTTTGACCCAGTAGCCATGCCAAACAAAGCTGGTTAATACTGCACTCATACTGCTGTGCGATGGCTTGCAGCGTCGCACTAGGCTTTTTGGCAAAACCGCCCATACCCAGCGGATAATAGGCAAAATAGTCGATGTTGTGCGTGGTGCAAAACTGCAAAACCTGCCTATCTTCTTGATGTTTTAAATTATATAGATTCTGTACTGCCATAACATCAGCAACTGCACGAGCCTGTTGTAAGTCATCCAAACTGCACTGACTCAGACCAATTGACCGGACTTTACCCGCCTGTTGTAACGCCACTAACTCAGCCATCGAGTTTTGCAGCGGGACTGGGTCACGCGGCAAATGCTGTCCGTCGCCCAAGCGTAGAAACACCAGTTCTAAACAATCCACACCCAGCGTCTGCAAATCGCGTTCGACCTGCTGACGGATTGCCTGCGCTGAGGCGTCAACTGTCCAGTCACTGCGATTTTGCCGGTTTAGCCCGACTTTTGTGCTAATTACGGCATCGTGATCTTGTGGTAAATTGTCGCGTAGCAATCGGAGTGCAACATCTGGCCCATAGAATCCAGCAGAGTCAAACAGCCGAATGCCTTGGTGATATGCCGTTTGAATGGTTTGTTGTACTGCTGCAAGGTCACGGGGTTCACCCCACGCCCCTGCGCCACAACAACGCATCGTTCCAAGTCCTAGCCGCATGATAAAGCTCCTGTGCTGTGACGACCTGCGATTGACCGTCGGGTGCGTAAAGCTTTAGCACAGGATGATTTGTAAACCAAGGAACAAGCCTTGTTCAACGATGGGTTAAATTTATCAATGCTATGCTGTATCTGCGAGTCAAAAAATTGATTGGAGTGACTGCGACAATGAATGCCATCCCCCAAACTACTCAACATGGCGAGTGCGTGCGGTCTACCTCATTTAGTAAGCAGGATCTGATCGCCTGTGCTGAAGGCAAGCTGTTTGGCCATGACAATGCCCGCTTGCCACTGCCACCCATGCTGATGATGGATCGTATTCTGCACATCAGCGACACGGGTGGAACGTATAACAAAGGTGAAATCATCGCCGAACTCGATATTGATCCAGAGTTATGGTTTTTTAAATGTCATTTTCAAACTGATCCGGTGATGCCCGGCTGTCTGGGTCTGGATGCGATGTGGCAGATGTTAGGCTTTTACTTGGGCTGGCGCGGCAATGCTGGACGTGGTCGGGCGCTCGGTGTGGGCGAGGTTAAATTTACTGGTCAGATTCTGCCGCATCACAAAGTCGTGCGCTATCAATTGTCGTTTAAACGGGTGATTGAACGCTCGTTGGTCATGGCGATTGCTGACGGGGAGTTATATGTCGATGATAAATTGATTTACACTGCAAAAGACTTGCGGTGTGGTGTGTTTACCAAAACCGATTTTTAATGACAATTCATGTCAATGTGACCGGCAAAATAGGCAGTGATTGATGATGCAGCGTGTGGTGATTACAGGTTTTGGGATTGTATCGTGTTTGGGTCAAGATCGCGATACGGTGCTGGCTGCATTACAACAAGGCCGTGCGGGATTTGCCTTTAATCAAAGTTATGCTGATATCGGCATGAAATGCCAAGTCAGTGCAGTGACCCATGCTGATCTGAGTGCGATTGACCGAAAACTCAAACGCTTTATGGGCGATGCGGCCGCTTATGGCTATGTGTCTGCCCTGCAAGCGGTTGCGGATGCAGGCTTAACCCTTGAGCAAATCGGCCATAATCCACGAGTCGGCGTCTTGGCTGGTTCAGGTGGTGCATCGACTGCGGCATTGGTGGATTCAGCCGATAACATGCGCCAAGGTGGTCTGCGCAAAGTCGGCGCGACCATGGTACCGCGCACCATGACCAGCACAGTGACCGCTGGGATTGCCACCGGCCTAAAAATCCAAGGCGTGAGCTACGCAATCTCCTCTGCATGTGCATCATCGGCACACAGTATCGGCCACGCGATGGAATTGATCCAACTCGGCAAACAAGATGTGGTGCTGGCTGGCGGCGGCGAAGAAGAGCACTGGACGCAGTCGATCTTGTTCGACGCGATGGGCGCGATGAGCAGCAAGTACAACGACCAACCGCTGACCGCCTCGCGTCCCTACTCGAAAGACCGTGACGGCTTCGTGATTGCGGGTGGCGGCGGTATTGTGGTGGTCGAATCACTCGAACACGCCCAAGCACGCGGCGCAAATATTCTGGCAGAAATCGTCGGCTATGGCGCGACCTCAGATGGTGCGGACATGGTCGCCCCAAGTGGTGAAGGCGCTGTGCGCTGCATGCAGATGGCCTTGGCTCAAGCAGCGCGTGCGGGTGTCGCCCACGTTGATTACATCAATACACACGGCACGGCGACCCCAGTTGGCGATGTCGCTGAACTCAAAGCCATCCGGCAGGTGTTTGGTGACCATCCACCGCCGATTAGCTCAACCAAATCCATGAGTGGCCATAGCTTGGGCGCGGCTGGTGTGCAAGAGGCGATTTATTGCTTGCTGATGATGCAACATGGTTTTATTGCGCCAAGTATCAATATCACTGAACTCGATGATGAAGCTGCTGGCTTTGACATCGTACAGACCACCCGTCACACGCCATTGCATGCGGTGATGAGCAACAGCTTCGGCTTTGGTGGGACAAACGCGACGTTGATTCTAAAAAACTGGACGGGCGCATAAGTGGCCGAATTTGCCAGTTGGTATCCGTGGATTAAGGCGTGGCATGTCATTGCAATGGTGTGCTGGTTTGCAGGGCTGTTTTATTTGCCCCGCTTATTTGTCTATCACGCGATGAGCGAAGATCAGATCAGCCGTGATCGCTTTATTGTGATGGAGCGTAAGCTGTACCGTGGTATCATGTGGCCGTCACTGATTACCACGTGGCTGCTGGGTTTGTGGATGGTGGGGATTTTTTGGGATGTGTATAAAAGCCAAGTCTGGCTACATATCAAAATTGCCTTGGTAATTGTGCTGACCGGCTATCACTTTGCCTGTGGCTACTACCGCAAGCAAATGATCGAACAGCCCAATCTGAAAAGCCACGTGTTCTTTCGCTGGTTTAACGAAGCGCCGGTGCTGGTGCTGGTCGCCGCCTGTATCCTCGTCATCGTCAAGCCGCAGTTTTAAGGCTTAGATGTTGAGCGAATCAGTCGGCTATCCGATCCCTAAGCAACGAGTCCGCCAAGAAAATGAAATTCGTAAAAGTCGCTTTATCACCACGCTTGCGCCGGTCACTGATGCGGTGCAAGTGCAAACCTTTCTCAATGACATCAAACAAGAATTTCCAGATGCCAGTCACCACTGCTGGGCGTTTTTGCTCGGTCGTCCGAAAAGCTCTGCCCACGTCGGCATGAGTGACGATGGCGAACCGAAAGGCACGGCTGGCCGCCCAATGCTCACTGTTTTGCTACATGCGGAACTCGGCGATGTGATGGTGATTGTTACGCGCTATTTTGGTGGAACAAAGCTTGGCACTGGCGGTCTACAGCGTGCTTACAGCGACTGTGTCAAACAGATTCTCAACGACCTTGAGACCACACAGCGCGTGAATTATTGCAGCATGACATTGCAACTCGACTATGCGGATTTTGACCCGCTGCAACGGCAACTCAACCAACTGCAAGCTCTGATCGGCACAGCGGACTATACCGACCGAATTGCTCTGACGGTTCAATTGCCAGAGCAGCATTTAACTCAACTAAAGCATTATCTTGGCAATCATCCGCAAATTGAATATCAACTAGACTGAGTTGTGTTGATCCGCATTTGTTGTGAAAATACTCGCGCAAAACTAAAGCCAGCCACCTGCCAAAACCAAACGCTCGCCAATAAAAAACCAAAGCCAAACAACAATATTCCCAAAAAAGATAACAGCAATGCAGCCAGCGCAATCCGCCATGCCTGCCAATACGCACGGCCACCTTGCCTGACTCGCCGTAATGCAAGCCAAGGATTATAGATTTCACGTCGATCAAAATGCAGGCAGTAGTGCGTCATAAAGCCGGGGATCGCCAAAGTTGCCAACAATGCAAATCCAAGCCCGATAACCGCTAAAATTACCGAATCAAAATAGCCTGCCCCCGCAAATAGCAACATGCTCGGCAGGTAGTAATACAACATACCTGCAAAAGCAGTCAGACCGTGCCGTAATAACTGCGGATAATCCTGCCAAGCTGGCCATACCGGCTCAGCGTGTTGCATACGATGTACCAGCATGATTCGATGTCCGAGATTCAACCACCAGCCAACCACAGGCACCAGCAGCCATACTGCACCGATTAGCACGTCACGTCGTGCCTGCCAATGTTGAAGCGGGAATCGAAACGCACTGCGCCAATCAAGTGGTGTGCTCAAATCAATCATGGGCTGTTGCATGTGACTTAATCTCCATCACAACGACCACCCCCATCATGGCTGCTGTCGGCTGTACTGCCGCTGTGAACTGACCCACAGCCATTGGTGACATCCAGCTGAATAGCATTCGACATGGTGGGGTCATCAAGCGGATGAGAAGATACCTGCTCACTCGTTGATGCTGAATGATCCGTATATAAATTCAACAAAATCAGCAATACAAAGCCAGCGATCAGCAATAAAAGTCCGATCAGCCGTCCACTGATCAACAGCACCAAACCCAGCAAGAACAATCCGACACCAGACAATATCTGTAGCTTCATGCTGGATCGACTCGTTTGGGTTACTGATGCTTGGATAACGTTTTTTACGATCAAAATCAAATTTTCTTCAAATAAAACCTAAATTGACATTGACTATTGTCAACATGAAAGGGTAGTCTCAAACTGTGTACTGCGAGTTCAATTGGATGGCTGAATGATGAACCAACAACATTTTGACGTATTGATTATTGGTGCTGGAATTTCTGGTATCGGCATGGCTTGTCACTTGCGCCGTGACTGCCCGAAAAAAACCTTTGCGATTTTGGAACGGCGGCAAGCGATTGGTGGTACGTGGGATTTGTTCCGTTACCCTGGTATCCGCTCTGATTCTGATATGTCAACGTTTGGCTTTGATTTCCGGCCTTGGACAGAATCCAATGTGCTCGCTGATGGCCCTGCGATCCGCCAGTATGTGCAAGAAACTGCACAACAATACGGCGTGACCCAGCATATTAATTTTGGTCGTAAGGTTATACACAGCGAGTGGTCTTCTGCCGATAAGCTATGGACAGTCGCCGTGATCAACGAAGCGACTGGTAATACTGAGCGTTGGACAGCCAACTTCTTGCTCGGCTGTACCGGTTACTACAACTATGATCAAGGCTATAAGCCAGAATTTCCAAATGAAGCCGCCTTTAAAGGTCAGGTGATTCATCCACAGCACTGGCCAGAGAATCTCGACTACAGCGGTAAAAAAGTCGTCATCATCGGCAGTGGTGCAACCGCGATTACCCTCGTGCCTGCAATGAGTGGCACGGCTGGCCATGTCACCATGCTGCAGCGTTCGCCGACCTACATCGCCACCGTGCCATCTGTCGATTTTTTGTATGAAAAAATGAAAAAGGTGCTACCCGCTTCCATCGCCTATCGACTGACCCGCAATCGCAACATTAACCTACAGAAGTTTATTTTTAGCCTGTCACGGCAAAAGCCAGAATTGCTGAAACGCTTACTGTTGGCCGGTGTGCGTCGGCAAGTCGGCAAAAATGTCGATATGAAACACTTTACCCCAAGCTATAACCCATGGGATCAACGTCTGTGTGTGGTGCCAAACGGCGACTTGTTTAAAGTGCTGCGTAAAGGCAAAGCCTCGATTGTCACCGACGAAATCGCGCAATTCACCGAAACTGGCATTCAGTTGAAATCTGGTGAACATCTCGACGCTGATATTATTGTCAGTGCAACTGGTTTGAACGTACAGATGCTGGGTAACTCAACCGTGTCAATCGACGGCAAGCCGCTCGAAATCAGCAAGTACCTGACCTACAACAGTATCATGGTGGAAGGTGTGCCAAACGCGGCGATCATCTTCGGTTATACCAATGCGTCTTGGACGCTGAAGGTCGATATCGCCGCCGACTATATCTGCCGCATGTTCAACCACATGGACAAGCAAGGCTACGAAACTGTCGTGGCGACCGATACCGAAGGCTGTGCGACTGAAGATACTGTATTGGGCGGCTTGTCATCCGGCTATATCCGTCGCGCGGTCGATAACCTGCCAAAGCAAGGCAGCAAAGGCCCTTGGCAGGTGATGAACAACTACACCGCCGACCGCTCCATGCTGCGTAAAGCCAGTTTTGATGATGCGTTCTTGCAGTTTGCTGGCAAAAAAGCCAAGAAGAAAAAACTGCTTGGTGTATTTGGCTGATGATTTGATGCTTTGGCTTTAATCAGTCGTTTTATAAGTCGCAGGGGAATGTATCGTTCCCCTGCTTTTTTATTTTTTTAAGATACCTCTGCGGCTAACCGACTAAAATCCTCTGCGTGTTTACCACACTCAGTATTGTGTACCAAAATGCCCATACCCCCAACCATATAGGTATGGTAGTCCGCAACTTCAATGTTATACACTGTGGTGTAATAGGGTGTGAATCGCTCATCTGGCTCGTCATAATAATATTCACCATCTTGATCTGGTTTGATGGGATAGGGAACACTCCCTTCAATTTTTTTAAACCACCCTCTCCCATTGTGTTGACTCAAATCATACAGCATGCCATCCATATGGCTATTGTTTGGCCCTAGCCCCATCTCTTCTTGGTCATAGCCGTGTATCCACGCCAACTGCGGCTGCTCGCTGTCGTACTGATATACGGGTTTGGCAAGCGCAACTGCAAAAAGCCTATTTAAGACGGGATTAAATACCACATCATTAAAGACCAATTGATCTACTCGCTTCCAGATCGGTGTTGTATAAGGTACATAATTATCTGGTGTACCGCGCTTTAGCTCGCCACCTTGCACATGCCCCTCTCCACCCACACACTGGCCTACCACTAAGAAAGGATGATTCGGTGTCACAAACAATGGTGAATACACGTCAAACCAATCGGCGGGCTCCTCACTCCATATGACTTTCTCAGCGATGTCATAAAAGTTGACATACCAGATTGGCTTATTCTCAAACACAAAGGTATTGACCACAGGCTTTAAGTCGTACTCGCCCTGCCCAGATTCAGGGATAGCTGGTACAAGATCCCCTACTTGTATCCCCTCAATCAGGTTAGAACCGTTATTTCCATACTTATGCACCATTGTCCCTGCTACAAAACAACCTATCGTCTGTCTTTGGGTATTTTGGAGCGCATGTGATTTTTTCATCTGCTTATCCATCCATAAAAAAACCCCCGCGTTTTCACGCGGGGGTCTCAGTATAGCAAGTGGGGCAAAAATTACATCATGCCGCCCATGCCACCCATACCACCCATATCTGGTGCGGCTGGTTTGTCTTCTGGGATGTCAGTGATCATGCACTCGGTGGTCAGCATCAAACCAGCAACCGATGCCGCATTTTCGAGTGCTGAACGGGTGACTTTGGCTGGATCGAGAATCCCCATTTCCAGCATATCGCCGTATTCGCCAGATGCCGCGTTATAGCCGTAGTTGCCAGTACCGTTTTTAACAGCATTGACTACCACAGAGGCTTCTTCACCGGCGTTGGTGACGATCTGACGCAGAGGCGCTTCCATCGCACGACGCAGGATGTTGATACCAGCGGTTTGGTCATCGTTTGCGCCGACCAGATCGGTCAGGGCTTGCAGGGCGCGTACCAAGGCCACACCACCACCAGCAACCACGCCTTCTTCAACCGCTGCACGGGTTGCATGCAGGGCATCGTCAACGCGGTCTTTTTTCTCTTTCATTTCGATTTCGGTCGCAGCACCGACTTTGATCACGGCAACACCGCCAGCCAATTTGGCCACGCGCTCTTGCAGTTTTTCGCGGTCGTAGTCGCTGGTCGCGTCTTCGATTTGTTTACGGATGGTCAACACACGCGATTCGATTTCGGCTTTTTGGCCTGCACCATCGACGATGACGGTGTTTTCTTTACCGACAGTGACTTTGCGTGCAGTACCGAGGTCTTGCAGTGTCGCGGTCTCTAGGCTCATGCCGACTTCTTCGCTGATCACGGTCGCGCCGGTCAGGATGGCGATGTCTTGCAGCATGGCTTTGCGACGGTCGCCGAAGCCCGGTGCTTTAACCGCACAGACTTTGATGATGCCGCGCATGTTGTTAACCACGAGCGTTGCCAGTGCTTCGCCTTCGATGTCTTCGGCGATCAGCAGCAATGGCTTGCCTGATTTAGCGACAGCTTCGAGGGTTGGAATCAACTCACGGATGTTGGTGATTTTTTTATCGACCAACAGAATCAGTGGGTTGTCCAGTTCAGCGGTCAGGGTGTCTGGCTTGTTGGCGAAGTACGGGCTGATATAGCCACGATCAAACTGCATGCCTTCAACCACGTCTAGCGTGTCTTCAAAGCCTGAGCCTTCTTCAACAGTGATCACGCCTTCTTTGCCGACTTTTTCCATCGCTTCGGCGATTAAATCACCGATGGTTTGGTCGCTGTTGGCAGAGATCGAACCAACTTGGGCGATGGCTTTGGTGTCGCTGGCAGGGGTCGAAATGGTTTTGATTTCGTTGACGGCGACGCGTACGGCTTTGTCGATGCCGCGCTTCAAGTCCATTGGGTTCATGCCCGCTGCGACGGCTTTCATGCCTTCGTTTAGGATAGCTTGTGCCAAGACGGTTGCGGTGGTCGTACCGTCACCAGCGATGTCAGCGGTTTTGCTGGCCACTTCACGCACCAGTTGTGCGCCCATGTTTTCAAACTTGTCTTTTAAACTGATTTCTTTGGCAACCGATACACCGTCTTTGGTGATGTGCGGTGAGCCGAAAGACTTGTCGATCACCACGTTACGGCCTTTTGGCCCGAGGGTAACTTTGACCGCATCGGCCAATACGTTGACACCGGCGATCATTTTTGCGCGGGCGGAATCACCAAATTTGACGTCTTTTGCAGACATGTTCATGCTCCTAAAATTGGTTTAAACACAGTACGTTGTCGTGCACTATTTCGCGTTGAATTACGCTTCTAGCACAGCAAAAATATCGGATTCTTTCATGATCAGCAGCTCTTCGCCGTTGACTTTCACAGTTGTGCCAGCGTACTGACCGAACAGCACTTTGTCGCCGACTTTCACGTCGAGGGCACGCACGCCGTTGTCGGTGATTTGGCCAGTACCAATCGCCAGCACTTCACCTTGCGATGGTTTTTCGGCAGCCGAACCCGGCAATAAAATCCCACCAGCGGTTTTGGTTTCTTCTTCAACGCGGCGAATCACCACACGGTCATGCAATGGACGAATGTTCATGCGTTAATCTCCTTTGAGTGAATACGGACAGCACCACGCTGCCCAAAATCGACTGCTGTGTGTGTGGGGGTGTTGTGTACGGCTTCAAGGGAGACAGTCAAAAAAAATGGATAAACTGTGTATTTTTTGGTCGGTTAAAAGTCAGCAAGCGGCCACAGTTGTTGTACTGACTGAAACTGCGCAGTCAGCGGGTCAAAATCCCAGCGCTCGACCCGTAGATCGGCATGAATCAAATTGACTGAATTGGGAAAACCCTGCCGTAATCGAGTGGAAATCGCTGTACCCGCTTGAATGTCCAACACTGGCCGAGACAACTGCAAACTGTGGCGGCGGTTGAGATCAAATACCGCAGGTGTATGTAGATGACCGTGTAACAGGCCTGCCAAGCCCAGCCGACTCCAATGCCGCACGGCTCGATCCATCAAACGTGGAGCTTCGGCTTGATCCTCTGCCTGACTGGCGGCAAACGGCTGGTGCGAGACAATCAGCTTGGTTTTATCGTTAGGTGCATGTCGCAAGCGCTCACCCGCCTGCCAAATTTGCAGGTTGGAAATACTGCCTTGGGTATGATGATGACGCGCAACAGAGTTGACCCCGACCAGATAAAAACTCTGGGTTTCCAACACCGGTTCCAGCTCGCCAAAATAACGCTGAAAATAGTCATACGGTGTCAGTAAACGCCGCGTCAAATGAAACAGCGGAATATCATGATTGCCTGCCACCACCAATAATGGCCGATTTAATGACATTAAAAACACACTGGCTGCAACGAACTGCTCTTGCCGTGCGCGTTGCGTCAAATCACCACTGACCACCACCGCTTCTGGCTGTAACTGCTCACACAATTGCGCGACCGCGCGACATACACGCGGTTGCTCCGTACCAAAATGTAGATCAGACAGATGCAATAACATGCGGCACCATTATCCTCAAAGCATGTTGAGCGACATGAAACCGTAATGGCGACGCCACCGTGACAATTTCACCATCAATCGCCAGCTTTATCTGACGTTTGTCCACATCAATCCGAATCTGCTCGGCACAATAACACTGCACAGCAGGTGCTTGCTCAAATCGACCCAACTGCAAACTAGCAATTAAACCGAACATCTGCCAGCGACTGACCGGCTGCATGGCAACTGCGGCCAACTTGCCTTGTGCGGCACAGTCAGCAATCTTAAGTTTAAAATCGGCCAACTGGAGTTGGTTGTTACCAAAAAACACCATTGGCGTCAACAATGCTTCAGAGTGACCATCCACCAGCATGCGCAGTTTCAACCGGTGATGCTGGCGCAACAACACGGTCAATCCAGACAACGCCGCCACCCAACGCTGACGGCCAAAGCGACGATTATCCCGCTCACGCTGCTGGATTAAATGCGGATACAAACCAATCGAGGCATTGTTCAAATAAATATACTGATTCACACAACCCACATGAATCGGCTGTGGCTGCCCTTGCGCGATCACCGCCGCTGCTTTTAACGGGTCTAATGGGATCTGTAAAGCACGCGCCACATAGTTAAATGTCCCCAGCGGAATAATTCCCAGTGTCACCGCATGCAACGCGGGTATTTTTTGCCGTGCCTGCCACAAGTGATGCGCCAGCGTATTTAATGTGCCGTCACCACCCGCCGCAACCAATACCCCCGGCCGTGCGGCCTGCTGCTGCAACGCATGCTCAATCGCCTGCATAAATGAATCAGTATTTTCTGGCTGATAAATCTGTAACTCACAGTCCTGTTGTAAGAAATAATCCACCAAGTGCATGGACAACTGCTGTCCATGCAGCATCTGCTGACCTGCGTAACGATTAATGATGAGCGACACACGTCGCGGTTGACTTACGCGCATCTCGTACTCATTCATCTTGATTAAACCCGCTGAACGCCCCTGCCAAACATACGCGATTCGCATCGCCTAAGGTATTCAAACATGCAACATTCGGCGGATTTGTGCGTTTTTTGTCATTTCGCTGCGAAATACCAGCTATACACATCTTATATATTTTAATCTTTTATGCTTTAATGCTTGCCTAATTTTTCCAGTGGTCGCCCGTGATCCGGTCGACCGCGTTGTCCGTCAAAACGATAGGCCTCACCATGACCCCAGTGAACGCTCCTGATTTCGTTCGCCACGCCAAGCTCATCGCTTGGGTGGAACAAATTGCCGCTTTAACCAAACCTGCTCGTATCGAATGGTGTGATGGCAGCGAAGAAGAAAATCAACGCCTGCTTGACCTGATGGTCAGTGCTGGCATGATGACCAAACTGAACGAAGCCAAGCGCCCTGGCTCATATCTGGCCTGCTCTAGCCCGTCTGATGTCGCACGCGTTGAAGACCGCACTTACATTTGCTCTGCCAAGCAAGCAGACGCGGGAGCTACCAACAACTGGGCAGATCCCGCCGAGATGCGTGCAACGCTGAACGGCCTGTTTGATGGCTGTATGGCAGGTCGCACCCTGTATGTCGTGCCATTTTCAATGGGCCCGCTCGGTAGCCCCATCGCCCATATCGGCGTTGAACTGACCGACTCGCCATATGTCGTGGTCAATATGCGCATCATGGCGCGGATGGGCAAAGCCGTCTATGACGTGTTGGGTACAGATGGTGACTATGTGCCGTGCATCCACTCAGTCGGTGCACCATTGGCAGATGGTCAAGCCGATGTGACATGGCCGTGTAACGACACCAAATATATCGTGCACTACCCAGAAACCCGTGAAATCTGGTCGTATGGCTCAGGCTACGGCGGCAACGCCCTGCTCGGCAAAAAATGTCTGGCGTTGCGTATCGCGTCGGTGATGGGGCGTGATCAAGGCTGGTTAGCCGAACACATGCTGATCTTGGGCGTGACCAATCCACGCGGCGAAAAACACTACGTTGCAGCGGCATTCCCCTCTGCTTGCGGCAAAACCAACTTCGCCATGTTGATTCCACCGGCTGGTTACGAAGGCTGGAAAGTCGAAACAGTCGGTGATGATATCTCGTGGATCAAGCCGGCTGCCGATGGTCGTCTATATGCGATCAATCCAGAAGCGGGTTTCTTCGGTGTTGCACCGGGCACTTCTGAGCAGACCAACCCGAACTGCTTGGCAACCCTCTATAAAAACACCATTTTTACCAACGTCGCCCTGACCGACGACGGCGACGTGTGGTGGGAAGGCTTGACCAAAGAAGCACCTGCACACCTGATCGACTGGACTGGCCAAGACTGGACACCAGACTGTGGCCGCAAAGCCGCGCATCCAAACTCACGCTTTACCGTGGCTGCCAGCCAGTGTCCGTCGATTGACGCAGACTGGGAAAACACCGCCGGTGTGCCGATTTCCGCCTTTATCTTCGGTGGTCGTCGTGCCGACACCATGCCACTGGTCGCTGAAGCGTATGACTGGGTCGATGGCGTGTATAAAGCCGCCACGATGGGTTCAGAGACCACCGCCGCTGCGGTCGGCCAGCAAGGCATCGTGCGCCGTGACCCATTTGCGATGTTACCATTTGCCGGTTACAACGTCGGTGATTACTTCCAGCACTGGATTAACATGGGCAAACAACTTGAAGCTGCCACCGCAGCATCAGGGACCAAACTACCGAAGATCTTTAAGGTCAACTGGTTCCGCCGCGACCAAAACGGTAACTTCGTTTGGCCGGGTTTTGGGCAAAATATGCGCGTGCTAGAGTGGATTATTGAGCGCTGTGAAGGCCGTGCTGAAGCGACTGCCACCCCAGCCGGTCTAGTACCAAGCTACGACCAACTGAACTGGACGGGCACAGATTTTAGCCGTGAGCAGTTCGAGCAAGTCACCTATCAAGACAAAGCCGAATGGCTGAAAGAGCTGGACAGCCACAAAGAACTGTTTGCCAAACTTGGCGACCACGTTCCGGCTGAATTGCTCGCCTGTCATGACAAAGTCGAGGAACTGGTCAAAGCTAGCTAAGCGCTGACTGATCCAAAATACACCGGCGCGGTCGATGATCACGCCGGTTTTTTTGTTTTTAAATCACAGCTTAAAAAATCAATGTTTAAATCGACCACTCCGGCTCAGACTGCCCCAACTGCTGCACCGCCTGATAATGCGTTAAAAACACCCGACCAGTCAGATGCTGTAAAAACGCCGTCTTACTCAGTTGATCCATCACTGGGCCCTTCACCTCAGATAAATGCAGCGCAACCCCAGCCGAACTCAGTCGATGTTGAATCGCCTCCAAGCTCTCTAAAGCACTGGCATCAATACTATTCACCGCTGAACACTGCAAAATCATATGCTTCATCTGCGGATGATCAGCCATCGCTTGATTGACAAAATCCTCCAAGTAGCGGGCATTCGCAAAATATAAACTCTCATCAACCCGAATGCCCAGCACAGTCTGGCTGGTCTGTACCGCATGCCGTTCGACATTACGAAAATGCTCTGTACCCTCGATCAAACCGACAATCGCAATATGTGGCCGACTTGAGCGATATAAGAATAACGCCAGCGACAGCGACACACCCGCCATCAAACCGACTTCCACCCCATACAGCAAGGTTAGGCCAAACGTCGCCGACAATGCCCAAAAGTCTGGCCGTGAAAACCGCCATGTCCGCTTAAAAATCTCCACATCAACCAAACTCAGCACCGCCACCATGATCGTGGCGGCTAAGGTCGCTTGCGGCAAATAATACAATGCAGGCGTTAAAAACAATGCCGCCAACGCCAACCCCACCGCAGTAAACAATCCCGCCGCAGGGGTCTGCGCACCGGCATCAAAATTCACCACCGACCGTGAAAATCCACCCGTGACCGGAAATCCGCCAGTCATGGCGGCAGACATATTACTACCACCCAGTGCGACTAATTCCTGATCAGGATCAATCCGCTGCCGACGCTTGGCGGCTAGCGTCTGCCCCACCGAAACCGACTCAACAAAACCCACAATACTGATCAGCAGGGCAGGAACTAGCAACTGTTGCCACAACGCAGCATCCCACTGCGGCACGGTAAATGGCGGCAACCCGCTTGGCACTGTACCAACAATTTTGACCCCGCTGTCTGTACCGAGTTGCCAGACGACCAAGGATGTGGCGACAATCGCCAACACCGGCGCAGCCTTCGTCACCACATCGGCCAAAAATGCGGATAACCCAACCTTCAATAGCAGTGGCTTTAGATAACGCCGCACCCACAGCAAAAACAATAACGCCGAGCCACCAATCGCCAAAGTTGACACATGCACAGCGGACAATTGCTGTCCCAGTGACGCCAAAATCTCCAATAAGCTATGCCCATCGGCTTTTACGCCGAGCAAATGCTTCATTTGACTGGCAGCGATGATTAAACCCGACGCAGAAATAAAGCCAGAAATCACCGGATGACTGAGAAAATTAGCCAAAAAACCCAGCCGCAACAGCCCCATCACCAGCAACATCGCACCAGACATAAACGCCAAAATCATTGCCGCCTGCCAGTACAACGCAGAACCCGCTTCAGCGAATTGTCCGATTGCCGAAGCCGTCATCAAGGACACCACCGCGACAGGTCCCACGGCCAAGACTCGACTACTGCCGAGCAAGGCATACAGCACCAAGGGGGCAATACTGGCATAAATCCCGACTTCGGCGGGCAACCCTGCGAGCATCGCATAGGCCAAGCTCTGCGGAATCAGCATCACGGTGACAATCACTGCCGCCAACAGATCTTGAGTCAAAATCTGTCGGTTATACTCACGTCCCCATGTCAGGATCGGTAACTTTAATACAGGCTTGGACATGGTAATTGACTCAGCAAAACCAGAAAACAATATATTAAAACATAATATATTAAAAATAAAAATGTATCTAGCCCAATTCGTCTAGGATCAACAGCAATACCAGCACAGCGGACAACGCTTTTTAGTCAAGTTCACCAATAGATCGCGCTACACTATGCGCATTCAAAACGCTTGCTGGGGATAAACATGCGTCCAACCGTGTTGTGTTTTTCGGGGCTTGATCCATCGGGCGGCGCAGGCTTACAGGCGGATATTGAAGCGATTGGTCAGTCTGGCAGTCATGCCGCGATTGCCTGTACGGCGTTGACCATCCAAGACAGTCAGCGCGTATATGGGTTTAACAGTGTGTCGCCAAACTTATTGCGGCAACAGGCTGAAGCGGTATTAAACGACTTACCCGTTGCAGCCTTCAAATCCGGCATGCTTGGCAGTGTCGAAAATCTCGACGTATTGGCTGATCTGCTCGCCCAACATCCGCATATCCCATATGTGCTGGATCCGGTACTGGTCGCCAATAGCGGTGGCAGTCTCGGTGATCCAGCCACATTGGTCAGCGCGTTTCGGCGATTGCTGCCGCTTGCCACTATCGTCACGCCGAATACCGTCGAACTGCGCATGCTGGCCGGTTGTGATGATTTGGATTTGGCGGTGCAACGCTTGTTTGAGCTGGGCGCAAACGCAATTGTGCTCAAAGGCGCACACGAAAAGGAGCCGCATCGGGTACGCCATGCGCTATATATCAAAGATGCAAACGGGCAAGCCGAAAGGGTCAGTCGCTCAATTTGGCCGCGTTTACCGGCGGAGTTTCATGGTTCGGGTTGTAGCTTGGCCAGTCATTTGGCTGGACTGCTGGCGCAGCATGTCGAATTAAAATCTGCGGTACAACGTGCCGAAGCTTGGCTACACCAGACGCTGCGGCATGCCGACCAGCCACATGCTGATGGACAACGGATTCCGAAGCGCTTTTAAACCGGAATGGCCAAAACTTGCTACACTCCTTGCCACAACCTACTTGCCACACGCTAAACGGTGCGTTTAGCCTGCTGCCGCCGATATGAGGTCAACCATGCCGAATCTTGCTGAACACTACCGACCGTCCGAACAAGACTATCTGGCCGGTGAGCCAGACAGCCCGATCAAACATGAGTATATTGACGGTGAGGTGTATGCAATGGCGGGCGCAAGTGCCAACCACAACCTGATCACTGGCAATATTCACGGCGAACTTCGGGCACATCTCAAAGGCAAACCGTGTCGGCCATTTGCTTCAGATATGAAGGTCAAAATCGGCTCGCGCTATTTTTACCCTGATGTATTGGTGGATTGCGCGGAGTACGCGGGCGATGATCAGTTTACCGAAACGCCGACACTGATCGTCGAAGTGTTGTCCAAATCAACCCGCCGTATGGACGAAACCACCAAGCGCAGCAGTTATATGCAGATTGATAGCCTGCAAGAATATCTGCTGATTGAACAAGATATCGTCGATGTTGAAGTGGTACGCCGCAGCAATGGCTGGCGCTCTGAGCATTTTTTTATGGGTGATCAGTTCACACTCGAATCGGTCGGGCTAACATTGAGCGTGGCGGAGATTTATGATCGAGTCAAAAATGCTGATGTGACCGATTGGCTATTGCAACAAGCGGCACAGGCCGAAGACACAGTTTTGACCACTAATTCCAACGAAACTGAAATGTAGGCCAATAGAAATCTGATGTTCGAGAGTAAAGATATAGTTTTATGCCTGCCGCTGGCCTCACTTTTGACAGGCCAAAAGTAAGCAAAAGCCCTTGTGCTTGGAAGACTCGCCATCCATGGCTCAAACAATTCCAAGCACACCGTCCCTGTAAATAGCAAATTATCTCAAGAGCTCATCCACTTTTTTAGAGGTGTCTCTACACCGCCTCAACGATCTCAAAATCATGGGTGATTTCAACGCCGCCATCACCGAGCATTTTGCTGGCAGAGCAATATTTTTCAGCTGACAGGTGAATGGCTTTTTCGATTTGGTTGGGTTTTACTGCGCGACCAGTCACCACAAAATGCAGGTGAATTTTGGTAAACACCGCCGGAATGCCATCAAAACGCTCGGCCTGCAACTCGCAGCGCACATCAGTAATGTCCTGACGGGCTTTTTTTAAGATGGTGACCACATCAAACGAGGCGCAGCCACCGAGACCCATCAAAATCAGCTCCATCGGGCGCGAACCGCGATTTTGACCGCCATATTCTGGCGAACCATCCATGATCACCTCATGTCCGCTACTAGCGTTTGCTTGAAAAGCGACCCCTTCGAGCCATTTTACCTGTGCTTGCATTGCAACTTCCGTCTGAAAACTTTACATTAAAAAGACAGCCTACCCTAGCCCACTCGCTAGGGCAACAGATACGACTGTCACAGCGTCAGAAGGAACGCACGCGCTGCTGAATATACGCTCACCAATGGATGCAACGCATATGTACCCGACTCGAAGTCTTAGCCGACAGCTACACTTGCCTGCACATGTCTCGCCGTCGATCAAAATCCTGCTCGATCACGCGCATGTGCGCTCCGTGCCTGCGCGTCACTCGGTGGTACACGCTGGGGATGCATCAACCTCGCTGTTTTTTTTGCTCAAAGGCTCCGTCTCAATTGTGGTCGAAGAGTCGGAACAACGAGAAATCGTGGTGGCTTACTTAAACGCCGGTGATTTTTTTGGTGAAATGGGCTTGTTTGAAGATCAGCCACATCGTACGGCATGGGTCAAAACCCGTACCCCGTGCGAAATCGCCGAGATCAGCTACGACAAGTTTCATGAGTTGTCCCGCATTTATCCTGATCTGACTTTTGCGGTATTTGCGCAAATGTCCCTACGCCTAAAAAAAACCACCCGCAAAGTCACTGACTTGGCGTTCTTAGATGTGACTGGACGGATTGCACGTTGCTTGCTCGATCTGTCGGCGCAACCAGATACGCTCAAATTGATCGACGGCAAACAAATTCGCATCACACGGCAAGAGATTGGCCGCTTGGTCGGCTGTTCACGCGAGATGGTGGGACGGGTGCTGAAGTCGCTGGAGGAGCAAAATATGATTCGCTGCGATGGCAAGGCGATTTTGATTTATGAAAAAGTCTAGGTGTGCTGTCAATATCTTGTTGAAACCGGTGGGAACTCCCTCTCCTGTTTCAGGAGAGGGCGAGGTAAATGTCAGTCATCATTCGCTGATTCGATCTTTTTCAGGTCAGGCTTCACTTGACGTGCTTCACCTTCGATGATGGTTGGACGGCCGCTTTGATTGCCTGATGCACCACCAGACATACCACCCATCCCACCTGCACCCATTTGCCGCATGAGCTCTTCCATCATCTTCGGATCAAAACCACCGGCCGCGCCGCCACCCATTGCGCCACCGCCCATCTGATTCATCATTTGATTCATCATCGCTTGCTGGCGTTGCTGCATGACTTTCATGACTGCTGCTTGTACCCGCGTACGCACCGCTGGAATCATAATCAGACCGGCCAATAGATCAGTAAACAAACCAGGGATCAGCAACAAAAACCCGACCAGCACTTTGGGCAGTGCATCGGTGATCTGGGGTGCGGCAGCCGGATCAATCGCAGCACCGGCTTGCATCTGCTGCATTTGCGGCATCACACTGGCCATGCTGCTGCGGATCATGTTTAAGCCGATAAAAATCGCGGCAAGCGTCCACAAAAAAATCCACCATCCACTGATGAACTGTGCCACACCAAACCACAGCAGAATCTCAGCGACAAACAATGCCAGCCCGAGCAAGACAATACTTTTCATGATGCGCCCTTAGTCATCTCAACCGAAGATTTGCAACAGTATAACAGTCTGTTGCATCCTGTTGTCTGTTGCACACTGTTTGCGATTTCAACAGACAGCACGTCAGACCGCATGCTTGCTGCATTGCCCGATCAATACTGTGTCACTATATAGGGGCATTGTTTAAAATTGATAGGATCACTTTGATGAGCATGATCATCGGCATCGACCCTGGTTCACGGATGACCGGCTACGGGATTATTGTGTGTGAAGGCAATAAACTGTCGTTTGTCGATGCCGGCACGATTCGTACCGAAACCCCGGAAATCCCTGAACGCATGAAGCGGATTTTTGATGGGTTGACGCGGATTATTCAGTTTCACAAGCCAACTGAAGGCGCGATTGAACAGGTGTTTATGGCGGTCAATCCTGACTCAGCGTTAAAGCTCGGCCAAGCACGCGGCGCAGCGATCACGGCTTTGGTGAACCAAAATCTCTCGGTCGGCGAATATACCGCCCGCCAAATCAAACAGTCTGTAGTCGGCCATGGTGCGGCCGATAAAGAACAAGTACAGATGATGGTAACGCGCTTGCTTGGCCTGACCATCACGCCACAAGCAGATGCCGCTGACGCGTTGGCCTGTGCGATCTGTCACGCGCATGCTTCGACCAGCATGAATAAGCTATTGCTTGCAGCGGGTGCAGGGCGCGGCGCTGCAGGACGGCAGCGCAGCCATCCTGATGCCCGGCGACCCCGAGCGGGCCGCCGACCTGGCTGGGGCCGGGGCCGTCGCCCTGACGCCGCGCGGCGGCCGTCACTACCTGTTCCGCCGGCCCGAGGGCAAGAGCTGGAAGTGCTCAACGAGCAAGCTCGCTCCCGGCGTCGATGTCCGCACCGACGGCGGCTACATCGTGGCCGCACCCTCGGAAATCGAAGAAGGCTCGTACCGCTGGGGCGAGGGCCTGGAACTCGACGACCCGCTCGAACAGTTGCCCGATCCGCCCGCGTGGCTCGTAGCGGAACTGGACGCTCTGGTCGCACCCGAGTCGAACGGGGCGGCCCACGGTTCGCCCACGTTGGCCCACGTCGCGACCGGCGACGTCGAGGCCAACCCGATCCCGTCGGGCCAACGCAACGCGACCCTGGCCCGCCTGGCGGGCACCATGCGTCGCGTCGGTATGGGGTTTCCCGAGATCGCCGCCGCGCTGCACCAGACCAACCGCGACCGGTGCAACCCACCGTTGTCGCCACAGGAAGTGCAGCGCATCGCCGCCAGCATCGCACGGTATCAGCCTAACGAGGTGTCGGTCGCTCTGATCGAAAACCATTTCGATCAGATGTTCGCGGAGGCCCCGGCGGAC
>OGCL01001064.1_pt1 | contig 25409 bp, 27 predicted proteins | sample 1570041 | NCBI WGS metagenome assembly OGCL01 (sample SAMN06266162, study PRJEB24511) | hot springs metagenome | isolation source: Hot spring water | place: South Africa: Limpopo | collected 2015-06-22 | reverse complement strand
CTGACCCTCGTCCTCGAGCCAGCCCTTGTAGACCCAGAACGTGTCCATCATCGAGCCGATCCAGCTGCCGACATAGTGGCCGAGACGGGGATCATAGCCGATGGTCATGATCATGGTGGCGGTTTCGTCCCCCATGCCGCCCTGCCCTTCGGCGACGACCCAGCGGCCGCCGATGGAGCGGACCTTCTCGGTCCATCGCTTCAGGGGGTCTTCCGGATCATAGCCCTCGACGGCACTCGAGGTGACATAGAGCCAGTCACCGACGAGGCGGTCGAGCACCTTGTGGTGTTCGCTTGGTTTTGGGAATTCCATGACCTCACCTCCCTCAGTGGCAGCAGCCGGCCTTTTCAGCCGGCTTGGCGACGTACTCGTCCTTGCGCTTGACGAAACTCAGCGTGCCCGTCTCGTTGCGGCCGAGCGGCGCATGGTCGAGGATCATCAGTGCGCCGAGGGTCTCTTCGCCGCCGCGGGCATATTGGGAATAGGTATGGAAGATCTCGCCTCTGTCATTCCGGTAGAAGGCGGACAGGCCCGGCAGTTCGTCGAAAGCCTGGTCGCTCGGCGTTTCGCGGAAATTGTAGTTCACCGAGCCGGAAGCGAGTTCCTCCTTGGTGAAGGACACATGGAAGTCATAGTTGAAATCGCTGCCAGATGACGAGACCCAGGGGAAATGCCAGTTCATGCGGCGCTTATAGGCCTCGATCTTCTCGAGCGGGGCACGGGACACGGTGACGAGGGTAACGTCGTGATTGTTGAGGTGCGGCAGCATGCCGTCGATGTGATCGGCGAAGAAGGAGCACCCTTCGCAGCCTGCATCCCAATCCGGATGAAACATGAAATGGTTGATCATCAGCTGGCTGCGACCGTCAAACAGGTCGCCGAGCGCCTTTTCACCCGATGGCGTCTGAAAGCGATAGTCCTTCTCCATGCGCACCCAGGGCAGAGCGAGCCGCGCTGCATTCACCCGATCGCGCTGGCGGGTCAGTTCCTTTTCCTGCTGAAGCAGGGCCTTGCGCGCCTCCAGCCACTCTTCGCGCGAAACGATGCGCGATAGCGGCCCGCTGTCCTCCGTCTGCAATTTAGCGGAATATTCCATTGATCCGATCCTCCTCTTGACATTTAGGTTGATATCAACATATTTAGCCCATGTCAAATGGGCCTCTGATTCCCTACTCCACCACCATTCATGTGCGGGACACGTGTCTCTGCCTGCATGCACAGCGGGCGGCACGCGCGTTGGCGCGCCGCTTCGACACTGCGCTGAAGCCGACTGGCCTGACCAATCAGCAGTTTTCCCTGATGATGGCGTTGAACCGCCCAGAGCCGCCGCCGATGGGGCCTGTTGCCAGACTTCTGGCCATGGATCGCACGACCTTGACGGCAGCCCTGAAGCCGCTTTCGGCGCGCGGCTGGGTTCTGGTCGAACCGGATCCGAAGGACCGGCGTGGCAAGCGATTGAGGTTGACGCCGGCGGGATCGGCAGCGCTCGCCAGCGCCGTGCCGATCTGGAAAGAGGTCCATGCCGCCATCGAAGCCGCGATGTCGAGCAATGCGGATGTGCTGCGGCAGGGACTGCTCGAGGTGAGCGGCTGAGTGACAGGATCAGCCGCCGAAGCCAAGCGGCAATGCGGCAAGCGGTCCCAGGAGCATGATCGTCGCCAAGGCGAGCGCAACCCTATCGCGGCCCTCAAATAGCGGCCCGCGAAAGGCAGATGCCGGATAGCGATGGCGGATTGCGTGGCGAGTGGCCTCGTTGACGGGTGCATCCGGCGAAAGGCGGGTGTCTTCGTGGATCTCGTCTACTGTCGTGGTGTGCATCGGTTTGTCCTCTGTTGACGGTGAAGAACCCCAACAGATTTGGGAATGAACGGTTCCCGAGCCCCCTTCCCCGCATGGAAAAGGCCGGCGCGAGGCCGGCCTTCGGGCGGTGGATGGTTATGCAAGCGGCCTGCCGCTTAGCGCACGGAGACCGGAACCTCGGTCGAGGTGCGCATGGCGTGGCTGTAGGGGCAGACGATGTGGGCGGCGGCCACCAGACGTTCGGCCAGCTCACGCTCCATGCCAGGGATTTCGACCGAGAGCTTCACCTCGATGCCGAAGCCGGTGCCATCATCGCGCGGGCCGATACCGACATCGGCATAGACCTTGGCATCTTCCGGGATCTTCACCTTTTCCTTGCCGGCAACCGCCTTCAGCGCGCCGAGGAAGCAGGCGGAATAACCGACGGCGAAAAGCTGCTCAGGGTTGGTGCCGGTCGCACCATCGCCGCCGAGCTCCTTTGGGGTGGTCAGCGTGACATCGAGAACGCCGTTGTCGCTGACGCCGTGGCCCGAGCGGCCGCCGGTGGCATGTCCATGTGCGGTGTAAAGAATAGCCATTGGTCTTCTCCTTGTTTCGCGGTTGGCGACCTTCTATATAGTGCGCAATTGAATTGTGCGCAATTGTTTTTTGCGCGTTGAAATGTGCGTCACTTTTGGCCACTGTGGAAACAATAGAAGCCGATGGGGGTTCATCAAGGACCATGACCGAAGAAACGCTCGAAAAGGAACTGAGGCTGGACAAGCAGCTGTGCTTCGCGCTTTACGGCGCCGCACATGCCTTTACGCGTGCTTACAAGCCGCTGCTCTCCCCGCTCGGGCTGACCTATCCGCAATATGTGGTGATGATGGCGCTGTGGGAGGAGGACGACCTCTCGGTGAAGGCGCTGGGAGAAAAGGTCGGCCTGGATTCCGGCACGCTGTCGCCGCTCTTGAAGCGGCTCGAGCAGATGCATTACGTGGCGCGCCGACGTGACGTGACCGACGAGAGGGTCGTCTTCATCACCCTGACGCAGGAGGGTCGCCAGCTCAAGACGCGCGCGCTTGAGGTTTTCCAGGCGATTGGCAGCCAGATCGGCAGCGACATCGGCGAGATCGAGAGCCTGCGCGACAGTCTGAAACGGCTGAAGACGCAGTTGGAAGCGATCACGCAAGACTGACGTCATTTTCTGGGCGAACGGGTGGAGCTTTGGCCGACCCGGTACACGCCTCTTCGATGCCGAAAGGCATTTCATTGTGCTTATGTCCGTGCAGATGGTCCGCCATGATGATGCAGCCGACTCAAGCTTAACGGGCGCTCCTGTTGCCACCGGGATCGGCGCACGTTGAAGATCCGTTTTCCCAATCAATGAGCATTGCCGGCCGCGACCGGCAAAGCATGCACCGCTCATCACAGATTCGTAATTTTAGCCAAACACGATAGTTTGACATTGACTAACACTTCAGGGTTGCGCACTTTTTTGATGTGCAGCGGTTGGCGCTGCTATTGGAGGGTGTGATGAGCGAAGAACAGGTATCACCGTTTGCTGCCGAAAACCGCAAATTTGGCCTCGAGTTGATAACGCGAATGGAGACCAATATGGGAATCCAGATCCGCGATCTGTTTGAGTCTGAAAAGTCGGCGCAAGAGATACGCGCAGAAATGCATCAGCGTATCGTTCAATATGTGCAGGACCGCCTGGAGAACGAGCAGCCATCAGAGGAGTGGCCCAATGCCGGCAAGGAACGCGACGCCCGTAAAGCACTCGGACTGACCAGCGCAATCAATGTTGTCCCCAATGTTTCACTGCTGGAAAGCAACTACAAGCTTGCGAAGAATTATGAAGGTCAAGAACTGAACGATTTCGTTCGGCGGATCTCGAATGGACTGTCGCTGATTCAGGAAGGCCAAACGGCAGGACAGGTGGCTGGTGAAATAATCGGTTCCGGACTGGCTGCTTTCGCTCTCGCGATGATCATAGGTACCGTAAAAGCACTGCGCGCCGGCAACGCCTTCCGGCAGGCCCTCGTCCTGGGTGTCCGTGCAATGGGCGGGGTGAGCGTCGTCGTCGGTGTCGCCGCGCTCATTGTAACCGAAATTCTGTTGTATCTCTTGGTCTACAACAAGAAACAGTTCCTCGGACTTGTCATGAACAATACCGACCTCAATCTTGTGGTCGACGACTGGCGCGCTGGCACAGGTGGCGCTGACAAAGGCGATCTGTTCGTCAGCACCGGATCAATCTCAAGTTTTATGGAACAGCACGAAACGGAGCAGTTCAATTCTCCGCTGATCCAGATTGGTGCCCGGCAAATCATCGCGCCTAACGATCCTGACAACATCATTCTTGGAGGTTTCTTCTTTGGCGAGAAAAACTTCGGCCTCTTTGGCACCGAGGGAGCCATGGTGTTCCACGATCGTCTCACGGCACAGCCGCGTTTCGGCCTGTTGTTCGCCTGCCCCTACGCCATGGACAATGGCGTGAACGTGACTGTGGACACCCATACCCGTTCGGCGAAAAACATCTTCGAGGCGTTGTATGGCTCTCGCGGTCTTTACAAGACAGCCACAAATGCTGGATTCACCTTCAGCGCGCGAACCGCCTGGAAGACAGGTGGAGAAACAATGGGCTTAGCATCACTCGACCAGAACTGAATGGGTGGCCCGCCGTTCGCGAATGTGGCGGCGGGCTGCAGTCTCATGGATCGTCCTCAGGAACGTCTTGCGGCCCTGGACGCGGACCTGCTTTTCGTGCGCGCTGCGAGGCTGAAGCTCATCAGCGCCACTGGTTTGCAGCCGCAGCACCGCCTCGTCCCGTCTTCGATATTCCGGCGTTGCGAGCCGCATTGGCCGAGCAGACAGACGGGGTCAGGCAGAAAGACACGGCAAGTGCTGGCGCGGTCGGGGCGCCGAGAGCCGACAGCCCGGCCTGACTTCCCCATTCCGCCTCCTTTCTGCCCCCCTTGCCGCATGCCTCCCTGATGCCTTGATTGTCGCCGACTTAGGCAGCAGAAGGAGAGAATCGCTTGACACAATCGAGACCCCGTACCTCTGGCCTGCTCATCCCCCGAATGTGGCTTCTCGTTCTGCCGCTGACGCTCCTCAGCGGCGGAATACAGGCGTCCGTGGAGGCTGCCGAAGGAGAGATTGTCGCAGCAGCCAAGCGTGTCGAGCAGACGCTCGATATGCGTGTCGGCTTTACCGTCATCGACACGGGTGATGGCACCGCGATCGGCTACCGGCAGCAAGAGCGCTTCGCGATGGCAAGCACCTTCAAGGCTCTCGCCTGCGCGGCAGCGCTCTCGCGCGGCGAAGCGGTGCTGGACAAAAAGACCGCGATCCGCAAGGCCGATCTTCGTCCGCATTCTCCGGTCACGGAAAAGCGTGTTGGGACGAGCATCAGCATTCGCGCGCTGTGCGAGATCACGTTGCGGACCAGCGACAATGCGGCGGCCAATGCAATCCTGAAAGCGCTCGGCGGGCCAGCGGAGTTGACAGGCTTCCTGCGGCAGATCGGTGACGGCACGACGCGGCTTGACCGATACGAGCCGGAACTCAACGAGGCCAAGCCCGGCGACCCGCGTGACACGACAACGCCGCAGGCCATGGCCGAGACCCTGCAGCGGCTGTTGCTGGAGGAGGCACTGCAGCCTCAGGCGCGGGAACAATTGGAAGGCTGGATGGCGGCGAATGCCGTAGCCGGAGGGCTCTTGCGGGCGACATTGCCTGACGGCTGGAAGATCGCCGATCGAAGTGGCGCCGGAGGACATGGCACGCGCGGAGTGATCGCCCTGCTGCGCCCGCCGCAGGGCGCCCCACTCGTCGTCGCGATTTATATGGACGGGACGAAACACCCGCTGAAGATCCGTGATGCGGCGATCGCGGAGATCGGCGCGGCGGTTTTCGAGGCCTATCAGCGATGAGGCCGAGGACATCTCGCCCGGGTCTTTTCCTCGGGTTCGCCGTTTCCTTCGTTCTCGCCTGCAGCTTGATCATCACCGTCGAGGCACGGGCGGCGCAGCAGGAGGCGGGAACGGTCGCCGGGGAGCGTTCGGACTGGCAGGAAAAGAAATGCGATGTCTATGCCCGTGCCCTCACCGAGATCCTCGACCATGTCGGCCGTGAAGGCGTGTCCGAGCGCTTCCTTGCCCAGAATCAAGCTTTCATCGCCAGCGGTTGCCTTGCCGATGTCGACGCCTGTCCGGAGAGTGACGCCGAAATAGAGGTGGCCAACGGGCTGACCATCGCCACCATGAATGCCGGCGCTGCGAGTTCATTCAGCCCCTTTCGCTGCCGGGGATGAGCGGGCAGATTTTGCTGCGCCAAGCGGCAACTGGAACAAGGAACTCATCTTCTTTCAATGGGTTGACTTCAGGTCAATGGCGGCGACCACCTTCGGTGGCGCCGCGCGGACCATCAAGGAGAATGCCCATGCAAGTGCCCCAGAACGCCGTGATTGCCGTCGCTGATGGCGAAAAGCTGAGCCTCTTCCAGAACGAAGGCAATACGCTGAACATCAAGCTCAGGGCCATTTCGGCAGAGGAGTTCGACAGCTCAAAGATCGCCTCCGGCGGTCCCCATTCCAGCAGTGCCGCAAATCCTGATAGCGATCAGCAGGAGGAGGACGGCTTCAGCGGTGGCATTACCGACATGCTCAATCGCCATGTGCTTGACGGCACGATCAAGGACCTGGTGATCGTTGCGGCGCCGCGGACGCTCGGTGAGATGCGGAAAGGCTATCACAAGCAGCTTTCGGCCGTGCTGGTCGGCGAACTGGACAAGGATCTCACCGGCCATTCGGTGCCAGAGATCGAAAAGGCGCTGGAAAGCGCCTGACAGCCACGAGGCATTGTGAACGGCAAACGCAGAAGGCCCCGTCGTCTCCGGCGGGGCCTTCTGGCAGTCATGCGTCGTCGCCCGCCGTCACTGCCGGACGATGATCTTCGCCTTGGTCGGTACGCGCTCGTAGAGGTCGATGATGTCCTGGTTCATCAGGCGGACGCAGCCCGATGAGACGGCCTTGCCGATCGAGTTCCATTCCGGCGAGCCGTGCAGGCGGTAGAGCGTGTCCTGGCCATTCTTGAAGATGTAGAGGGCGCGCGCGCCGAGCGGATTGTCGATGCCGCCCGGCTTGCCGCCGTTGCGAACCGAGTATTTTTCCAGCTCCGGCTGGCGGGCGATCATCTCGTCCGGCGGGGTCCATTTCGGCCATTTCTGGCGCCACTGGATGACGCCCTGGCCGCCCCAGGCAAAACCATCGCGGCCGATGCCGACGCCGTAACGCATGGCGGTGCCGCCGCGCTCGACGAGATAGAGGAAACGGTTTGGGGTATCGACAACGACGGTGCCGGGGGCTTCGCCGGTGGGATCGATCACCTGCTGGCGATAGAAACGCTCCGGGATCCGCCAATAAGGCACGGCCGGGATGACGAAGCCGCCGTCATAGACTTCGCCATACATGGCGTCGAGTTCGGGCGTGCGACCCGAGGGTGCAGCCGGGACGACAGGGCCTTCAAGGCGAGCACCGGGCGGAAGGGGGCGAGATGTGGTGCAGCTCGCAAGCAGCGAGGCGGCGCCGAGGCCTGTCAATGACAGAAGCGAACGGCGGGTCATGGGATTGGTTGGGGACATAGAGTTTACAAATTTCCTGTGGCAGCGCTGCGGAGGAAGACGCCGGGAGGTGCGCTTTGTTCCGCGATGATGCGATGCAAACAGCAAAGGTTCAATTAAAGCAACGCCACCCCCCTTTCACGTTTTGGAGAGAGGGGGCGCGTCGCAATCCAGTGTCGCTAAATGACAACAATCGGCGTGTTCTCGGGAACACGCTCGAAGAGATCGATGACATCCTGGTTGAACATGCGCACGCAGCCAGACGACGTCGCCTTGCCGACCGACTGCCAGTCGGGCGTGCCGTGGACGCGGTAGAGCGTGTCCTTGCCGTCCTGGTAGATGTAGAGGGCGCGCGCGCCCAGCGGATTGTTGAGGCCGGCAACGAGTCCGCCGCGGGCTGCTGACACCGGCTTCAGGTTCGGGTTGTTCTCGACCATCTCGTCGGTCGGCGTCCAGTGCGGCCACTTGGCCTTGCGCTTGATGACACCCCTGCCCGACCAGGCATAACCGTCGCGGCCCAGGCCCACGCCGTAACGGAGCGCCTTGCCGCCGGGCTGGACGAGGTAGAGGTAATGCGCCTTCGTATCGACGACGATGGTGCCGGGCGCCTCCACCGTCTGGTAGCTTACCTCCTGACGCAGCATATCGGAGCGCACGCGGTCAAGCGGGATGGCAGGAAGCGTATGGCCGTCATCGACCATCACGCCGTAGAGTGTCCGGTGCAGCGGATTGGAAACCGGCAGGCCATAGGTCTGGTGGAACTTGGTCCTGTAAAGATCGCGCCTTTGCGGCGCGGCCGGCTCAACCACGGTCGGCGCATTGGCCGCATCATACCAGACGGGGGCAACCTCGTCCTGGAAGACGTCTATGTTCATGCGGCTGGTGTCCGTCACCAGGATGCAGCCCGAGAGCGAGCCGACAAGCGCGGTGCCCAGCCCGAGCGACAGAAGACGCTTCGACAGGAGAGAGGCCGTGGCGACCGGGCCGAACGGGGAAGGCTTGGACATGCTGCACCGATTCACTGACATCGTTGCCGGCACCCTGTCAGGTGCGGCTGGCGCGAAGCTTATGGCGAGGCCAGCATCACGCCGCCGCCGCGGTGCCGGCTCTCCCACCAACAGACTTCCCCTCGCCTTCCCTCGGCAGGCGGATGTTTGGCAGCAGGAGCGCGCAGATGAGGCCGATGACCATCATGCCCGACGCCGTCAGGAAGAGCGGCACGAAGGCGTCGGAATAGGCGTTGGCGACCAGGGTGCGGGCCGCTTCCGGCAGGGCGGCGAGGCCCTCCGGCGTGAGGTTGCGGAAGTCGACGCCGCCGGGGAGCGCGATGCGGACATTGGCGAGGCCGGAGCTGACGATGGCGCCGTAGATTGAGATTGCAATCGCTGCGCCGCCCATGCGGGTTAATGTGACGGTGCCGGTGGCCGCGCCCACGTCGGCGCGGGAGGCAGCGTTCTGGACGCCGATCACCGGCACCTGCTGGCCGATGCCGACGCCGAAGCCCTGCAGCAGCATGACGAGCGCGATGAAGATCAGCGGCGTTCCCGCATGGAGGAAGGAGAAGATGCCGAGGCTGACGACGCCGAGCGCTGCAGACGCGATGGAGAAGGGCTTGTAGCGACCGGTGCGGGCGATCAGGCGACCGGCGGCAATGGAGCCAAAGGCGATGCCGCCCGTGGTCGCGACGAAGAGCAGGCCGGCCATGGAGGGCGAGAGGCCCGTCGTTGTCTGCAGGTAAAGGGCGATGTAATTGACCGAGCCGATGCCGATGGCGCCTGATACCAGCGAGATCACCAGGAGCAGGTTGATCGTGGGCTTGGTGAAGAGCGAGAGGGGCACGACCGGTTCGGGCGCGCGGCGCTCGACCAGAACCCAGCCCGTGGCGCAGAGCGCACCGAAGGCGACGACGGCGAGGCTTTGCCAGGCCATCAGCGAGCCGAAGATCTGGCCGCTATCGGCCCAGAAGACGACGGAGGCGACGGCACCGGAAAGCAGGATCGCACCGAGATAATCGATCTTCGGCTTGCGGTTCGGCTTGCGATAGGGGAGCAGGAAGGCAAGCCCAATCAGGACGGCGATGCCGATCGGCAGGTTGACGAGGAAGATCGAGCGCCAGCCGAAGAGATCGGACAGCGTGCCGCCGAGGACAGGGCCGAGGGCGCCGGAGGCCATCAGCACGAGGCTCGAATAGCTCTGGTAGCGAGCGCGTTCGCGCGGTTCGAAGAGGTCGGCATTGATCGAGAAGATCGAGACCATGATGCCGCCGCCGCCGAGCGCCTGCAGCACGCGGGCGGCAATCAGCGTGTTCATGGAGACGGCGAGGCCGCAGACGAGGGAGCCCGCCGTGAAGATCGCGATGGCTGCCATGATCACGTATTTGCGGCCGAAGAGGTCGCCCAGCTTGCCATAGAGCGGCATGACGGCGCTGGAAGTCAGCAAATAGGCAGAACCGACCCAGCCGAAGCGTTCGAGTTCGCCGAACTCGCCGACGATGGTCGGCAGCGCGGTGGAGACGATCTGGTTGTCGAGGGTGGCCATGAACATGGCCGACATCAAGAGGAGATAGACGAAAAGGCGGAGCCTCGGGTCGGTGACCAGAGGTCCCTCTGCGGGCGCGGCGATTGCTGCGGGAGAACGTGGCGTCGGGTGGGGTTCAAAACGCGGTTCGGGGCCGGAGGGGGCGGCAGTGGGGGACTTGGTCATGGATCGGGGGCTCCTTAGAGCAGCAAAATGTGCCTGCGGCATTTATATGTCAATAGCACATATTTGCTTAAGGCATCTAATTTGCTTTTCCGATATGTCCGGTTCTGCTATGGTCGGTGCATGACCACTGCTTCGCACCCCGCGCCTGCCATGGGCGACCCGAACACGCCTGACCCGAACATGCCCCCTGCCGGCGGGCCTTCGCTTGAGGCAATTGGCCAGGCCATGACGCGCATGCGCCTGCTGATCGGGCGCCGTTTCATCGGGCGCATGGCGCTGAAAAGGATGGGGACGGGCCTGGAACTCTCGGATCTCGACGCGATCGGCGTGATCAAGCGGATCGACAGCCAGCAGGAAGCGACGGTCGGGACAATCGCCGAGCAACTGAGGATCGATCCCTCGCGCGGCAGCCGGATCGTCGCCGATCTCGTCAGGCAGGGTCTGCTGGAGCGCGCCGCGTCGCAAGAAGACGGGCGGCGCAGCCTGGTCAGGGTGACCGAGGCTGGACGGCGGGTGCTTGATGACATCGAAGCGATCAAACGCGAAACGATCGCAGAAGCGACCGCTGGATGGTCGCCCGAAGAAGTAGAGGCCTTTGGGCGCCTCTACATGCGGTTCACCGAAGGGCTGGAAGCGCAGTTCACCCGCTTTGAACAAAGCGAGAGCCGGTAAGGACCATCCGACAGATCAAGGGCACAAACGACCCGACCGGCACTCCCTCCCCCGAGAAAATGCCGGCCGGTCGTCACGGGACTGGTTATTCACCACCCTCCCCGCTCCGCCAGAACAGGAAGGGCTTGCGTCCCATGCCGAAGCGCGTGGATCAGATGGGCTTGGGGCCCTGCAGGGCGTTGTAGATCTTCTTGGCCAACACGGCGGCGATCGGCACGGAGATCACCAGCCCCGCCGCAAAGGCTGCCGCGATCTGCCAGCCTTCGCGCATGTCGAGCGACAGGACCGCGATCACCGCCGCGCCACCCACAGCGCTGGCGACGAGGATGTAAAGGACTGCGGCGAGACGAAGCATGATCGTGTTCCTTCGTGTTCATGTCTTTCGAGCTTCACCATAAGATGTTCCCTGAGTGGTTCCTTGATCTGGCTCAAGTGTCAGGTCTTCAGAGCTTAGACCAAAGGTGAAGTGGGTCCTGGCCGCTGTTAACACTGTTTTAAGCCTGTTGTTGCCGCCTGGGCCTGCATCCGGCAAGGTCGCCCGCATCTGCACGCGATGGGACCAACAGGATGCCTTCTCGACGCTCGGTCATTGCCGGACTGGGCGGGCTGCTTGCAAGCGCGAGCCTGCCCGCAGGCATTCGTGCGCCGCTGGCTCAGACGCTCGCCATGGCCGAGTTGCGAGGCGGGTTTGATGCCGCCGAAGCCGGTATTCTGCCGGGCACCGAGGACGACCAAAGCCGGAAACTTCAGGCGCTGATCGACAGGGCGGCGGCGGTCGGGCAACCGGTTTTCCTGCCCGCCGGCACCTATGAAGTGGCCAATCTCGAACTGCGCGACGGAAGTCGACTTTCGGGCGTGCCGGGCCTGACGCGGCTCGTCTATCGCGGCAACGGGCACCTGATTGCGGCCCAGGACATCAGGCGCGTCAGTCTTTCGGGCATCACCTTCGACGGTGCCAATCGCTGGCTTGCCGATTACACCGAGGGGCTGCTTGCCTTTCGCAGCGTGGACGAGGTGTTGATCGACGCCTGCGAGGTTGTCGGCAGCCGCAAATGCGGCATCTACCTCGCGCGTTCCGGCGGGCGTATCGAAGCTTCGCGGATCTCAGGCGCAGCGGAAGCCGGTGTCTGGGCGATCGAGGGACGCGCCTTCACGATCCGCAACAACCAGGTCTTCGACTGCGGCAACGGCGGGATCCTCGTGCACCGCTGGACCAAGGGCGAGGATGCCAGCCTGATCACCGGCAACCGGGTGGCACGGATCGGTGCCACCAATGGCGGCACCGGACAATATGGCAATGGCATCAATGTTTTCCGAGCCGACAACGTGCTTGTGACGGGAAATCACGTTTCCGACTGTGCCTTCTCTGCGATCCGGGCGAATTCCGCCTCGAACATCACCATCAGCGGCAATCAGGCCTTCCGCTCGGGGGAGACGGCGATCTATGCCGAGTTCGAGTTCGAGGGAGCGCTGATCGAGGGCAATGTCATCGACGGTGCCGCGATCGGCATCTCGGTCGCCAATTTCGACCATGGCGGGCGGCTCTCAACGGTGAGCGGCAATATCGTGCGCGGCATCGTCAACAGAGGTCCTTACCAGCCGACGGTCAGCGGCTTCGGCTTCGGCATCTCGGTCGAAGCCGATACGCTGGTGACGGGCAATCTGGTGGACGGCGCGGAGACAGCGGCGCTGGCCATCGGCTGGGGGCCCTATCTGCGCAACGTCATCGTCAGCGACAACATCCTGCGCGGCAGTCCACAAGGCATGCGGGTGAGCGTCGTGGAGGGTTCGGGCGAGACCCTCATTCGAAACAACATCGTCGAGGGTGCATCGGATGGCGCCATCCTCGGATACCGGTGGAACGACCGGGTGGGCAAGCCGATGGTCGATGGTGACACGTCCGTCCCGCATGTGACGCTTGCCGGGAACCGCTTGGCGGGTGGCTGACCAGCAACGGGCCGTTCCACGGACTCCCTTAACGACCTTGGCATTAACCCGCGGGAAACCAAGACGGCACCATTCTTGCAGTCGTAATTTCTGTTTAAGGCATGGCTGATCTAATTCGTCGCAACAGAGATGTCGCGGGTCACATGCTTCTACGATTGCAGAACATCATCCTCGAAAAGATCGCGACCGGTCAGTCATTGGCCGAGACCGTGGATTACCTTTGCCGCGAAGTGGAGGGGACCGCGGACGACGTCGTCTGCTCGGTGCTTCTGCTCGATGAGGAGCAGCGCCTTCGGCATCTGGCCGGCCCCTCGCTTCCGCTCGAATACACCTCCGCTATCGATGGCATCCAGATCGGTCACGGGGTCGGCTCATGCGGCACCGCCGCCTATCACGGCGAACCAGTTCTGGTCCAGGACATCGACAGCCACGAATACTGGCAGCCCTACAAGCAACTCGCCCTGCCGCTCGGCCTCAAGGCCTGCTGGTCGACGCCGATTATCGGTTCGGGCAAGGTGCTCGGCACTTTCGCCTTCTACTACCGCACCACCCGCGGCCCTTCGGATTTGGAACGGCAGACTGTCAATGCCTGCGTGCATCTGTGCGCAATTGCCATAGAACGGGACCAGCGCGTGACAGAACGGCGGCGACTGGCCGACACGGACAGTCTGACCGGCCTCCCCAACCGGAGCCGGTTCAACGAGGTAATATCAGAGGTCTCCCGACGGGAATCCGATTGGGCCCTGATGCTGATCGACCTCGACAATCTGAAGATGGTCAACGATACCTTCGGCCACGGAGCCGGTGACGACCTGATCCGCGTCGTTGCCGAACGGATGAAGCAGGACGCGGCGCCGGGCATGGTCTTCCGTCTCGGCGGCGACGAGTTCGCCGTGATCGTGCCGTGCCTGCAGACGACCGAGCCTGCGGCTCTTGCCGAGAGGCTGATTTCCCGGATCAAGGAACCCGCAGATTGCGCGGGGCACGTAATCTATCCGGCCGCGACACTTGGCGGCGCCCGGGCCGGGCTGGAGCGCAGCCCGCAGCAGGTGCGGCAGAATGCAGATTATGCGCTGTACCATGCCAAGGAGCGGGCCCGCGGACGTTACCTCGAATACAAGCCGGGCCTCGGCTCCTCGATCGTCAAACGCTTCCGATCGGTTCAGGAGGTCGACCTGGCCCTGCGCGAGGACCGCATCGACGCCCATTTCCAGCCGGTGATCGAGCTGTCCAGCGGGCGGATCATGGGCTTCGAGTCGCTCTGCAGGATCCAGGCGCCCGATGGTCGTATCATTGCCGCAGCACAGTTTTGCGAAGCGATGAAGGACGCCCATGTGGCGATCGAGATCACCGACCGCATGCTTGAACGCATTGCGGCGGCAGCCAGCGAATGGCAGCGCAAGGAACTCCTGTTTTCACGCATCGGGCTCAATCTTTCCGCCGCCGACTTCCATCGCGGCGGCCTGACGCGCCGGATCGTCGACGCCTTCTCCGGCGCCGGGCTGTTGCCGTCCACCGTGGTTGCTGAGGTGACGGAGTCTGTCTATCTCGCCCAGAAGGACAATGTCATCTCGGATGAGATCCACGCCATGCGGGAGGCGGGCATCAAGGTGGCGCTCGATGATTTCGGGACGGGCTTTGCCTCGCTCACCCATCTGCTGAGCGTGCCGGTCGACATCATCAAGATCGACAAAAGCTTCGTCCGGCGTCTGGCGGATGCGGGCGGCGGAGGCGTGATCACAAAGGGCTTGCTCGAGATCGCCCGCGGGCTGGGTATCTGGGTTGTCGCCGAAGGCATCGAGGAAGCGGCACAGGCCGAACATCTGCTCTCGCTCGAATGCAAGGCCGGTCAGGGATACTTCTTTTCTCATCCCGTCAGTCGCGACAGCGTCAGCGAGATGTTGCAAGTCAGCAATTTCCATCCGGGCTGGACGCATAACCTGCGCGAGCGAAAACAGCCGATCTTCGACAGGGCGGGCTGATCCCGCAATTTCCCATCATCGGGACGGGGGTGGACGCGGCGACGGCCGAGGTCGCGCCGCGTCCCTCACCGTCCGATCAGGCGTCGCGTCGCCAGCTGGTGACCAGCCGGATCAGTTCTCGCGCATCCGGCGGCGGGCGCTTCTCGACCCGACGATAAAGGCGGCAATCGGGGGTGCGGGTCAGAAGCCCCATATTGACCAGTTCGCGCCGGATCAGCACGTGATCACCAAAACCATTGTGGCGCATCAGCACCTCGTTGACCGCCTTTTCCGGCATTTCCTGCCCTGCCGGCAGGAAGGACCAGAGGACCCAGAGCGCCAGCTGCTGCTGGTTCAGCTTGCCCGGCCAGCGAACGAGAATGTCGGTTCCGGCAAAGCAGCGGGCGGTCAGCTCCACCCGTCGGAAATCGACGGCAGGTTCGGCTTCCGAGACCGTCGGGTTGGCCAGGCGGTCTTCCGCCGCGCGGCTCGCCTTGAAGTGCTGGTAATTGCGATACCCGACGGCGCGGGTCAACATGTTCAAGAGCTCGACATGGCCGGGCAGTTCCGCACGTGCTTCCAGTTCGCGCCTTAGGTTTTTGGCAAGCGCCGACAGATCGGGCGCCGCATAGGCATGTGTCATCCTCGACATCTCATTTCTCCTGATCGTGCCCGATTGCCTGAAGCAACCAACAAGGCCGGTGGTCACCGACTTCCGACGGGGCACGGGAAACGAGCCTGTGTCGACAAGAGAATGGCAGGTTTAGCTCCCCATGATGGGGCGGTGACGCCTGGGTGAACTGCGGACCCTGGATGCGGCAGAAATACCCGCGGGAGGGGATTGATGTCAATTCCACCAGCGATCAGGAAATTTCATCGGTCCCATCAGCGCAAACGGCTTTTCCGCCAGATGGCTGCGCGTTAGCCTCCGGCGAAATCAACGGGAGTTCGACATGCTGAAGATCTACGGCGTCTACAAGTCACGCGCGACTCGCATTCTCTGGCTGATGGAGGAACTCGGCGCGCCCTTCGAACTGGTGCCGGTGCTGCAGGCCTACAAGCTCGACGACCCGATGGCGGAGGGTGTCCGGCTCAACACCCGGTCGCCAGAGTTTCTCAAGATCAACCCGATGGGCAGCATTCCGACCATCGATGACGAGGGGCTGGTGCTCAATGAGTCGCTGGCGCAGACCATCCATGTGGCGAAGAAGTTCGGCGGGCCTCTCGCGCCGAACGGCCCTGTGGAGGAAGCCCTAACTCTGCAGTGGACGCTGTTTGCAGCCACCTCGATCGAGACGGAAGCGCTGAAAATCTCCCTGGCCAACAATGAGGGACGTCTCGCCACCGAAGCGGGCCAGGCGGAAGCCAAGGCAGTGGCACGCATTCTCGCCCGTCCCTTCGGCGTGCTGGAGAAGCACTTCGCCAGCAACGACTATGCCGTTGGTGGCCGGTTTACGGTGGCCGACATCAACCTTGCGGAAATCGTGCGCTATGCTCAGGCCTACCAGCCGCTGTTCGACGCGCATCCGAAGACCGCCGCATGGCTCGCGCGCGTGCAGGCCCGCCCGGGCTTCAAGGCGATGTGGGAGAAGCGATTGGCCGAGGTGGAGTGAGCCTTTATTCCTGTCGCGCAGATGCCCGCGTAAATGGCCGGACCAGCACCCAATAGCCCGTCTGGCGGTGGACCAGCCATGTGACGACGGCCAGCCTCAGGAGCTGGACGAGGACCATAGCTACGGCCGCACCCGTGATGCCCCAGAGCGGCACAAGGCCGAGCATCAGCAGGATACATGCGGCAACGGAGATCGAAACGATCAGCAGGCTCAGGCGGTAGCGCCCCTGGACCACCAGGAGTTCTGCGGCCTGGCCCGTTGCCGCGCGGATGACATAGGCGAGGCCGAGCAAGGCAAGGCAGGGATAGGCAGCCAGAAATTCCGGGCCGAAGAGGGCCAGCAGCGGATAGCCGGCGACCAGCGTGAGCGCGACGGAGGGGATGGTCAGCCAGAAGGTGGCGTTGGTGGAGCGGGTGATGCGATCCTGCAGCCCTTCCCTGTCGGCTGAGGCGAGTGACAGGGAGAAACTTCGCGCGGCAACCAGCATGAAGCCGTATTGCACGAAGGCTGCGAGCGACAGCGAGCGCTGGGCTGCGAAATACAGTGAAGCCTGGTCCGGCGACACCAGGAAGCCGAGGATCAGCACGTCGATCCAGACGAAGAGCTCTTCCGCCGTCATCGCCGGCATCATCAGAACGGAGGCCAGAAACCAGAAGCGGCGGCGCTCGTGACTGGGCCGCACGCGCGCTCCTTGCGGCAGCCGGGTACGCAGGAAAAGTGCCTGGGTGAGCAGCACGATGACGGAGGAGAGCACGACGAGGACAAGCACAGTCACCGCATTCAGGGGTAAGCCTGAGAGCCTCGCAAGACCGACGCCCAGCATGATCAGCACCGGTCGCAGGATGAAGCCGGGGATGGTGGAAAGCGCATACCATCCGAAACCTCTGCAGAGACCCGTAAGATAGGTTTCGAGCGAGAGAACGGGGAATCCGAGTGCCAGAACCGCCAGCGGCAAGAGGAAGGCCGGATCGACGAAGCGGGGCAACACGGTGAGGAAGAGGAGTGCCAGGGCCGCAAGCAGGACCGAGCCCAAGACGACAGCGCGAAAGCCAGTCTCGATATAGCCGGCGAGATGGGCGGGCTTTCCGCGCTTTCCATAGCGGGGGATGAAGCGGGCGGCGGAATCATAGAAGCCAAGCACACCGACCTGGCCGACGACACTGACCCAGGTCCAGAGGATGACATAGATGCCGTAATCCTCCAGTGCCATCAGGCGTGCAAGCAGGATCTGCAGACCGAGGCCAACCAGTGCGGCGGCGATCCGGATCGATATGCTGGTGAGCGCGCTGCGCAGGCCTGGATCGCTTGCGAGACGGAGCGCCCTGTGCCGGTATCTTGCGATCATGGAATGCAGAGCAGCACGAGGCCCATGCTGCCGCCATTGCGCCCGGCGAACCGCTGCAGCGTATTGATCGCCCCGCGCAGACGCATTCGCCAGCCTGGTCCGACGCCATCATAGAGCGCACGCAAACGCGGGCGAAGGCCGGCCTTCCAATGGCGACAGTAGAGCCGACCGATCCGGGTCAGGGGAATGTAGAATGCGGCCAGCGACTCGGTGGTATTGGTCCAGCTCGACTTGTAGGTTGAGGGATCGTTGAGGAAGTCGAAGCGGTGGATGCCGGTCTCGATCGCCCAACGCTGGGCACTCTCCATCTGCACCTTGCCCGGCGAGTGCTTCTGGTAGGCGAGATCGATGGCGCCGATGAAGCAGTAGTAATCCTGTCGGAAGCGCATGCCGAGTTCCATGGCAATCGGGACACCATCGAGCGTCAGGGCATGCAGAAAGACCCGCCCCTCCTCCTGGCCTTGGACATGACCGAGATTGCGGAGCAAGGCGGCAAAACGCGGATCGAAGACATCGCGACCGAGGCGGCCTGTGCCTTTCAGCCAGTCCTGTTTCATGGCGAGGCAGCGGTCGAGATAGGCGGCGTATCCCTCGCTTTCCGGCGTGAGGACCCGATAGTCAAGGGTGCCTAGCTTCTCCAGCCTGTTGCGGCGGCTGTTGCGCTGCAGGCGCTGCTTCTTCGGCAAGGCGCCGTGATGGCTCTCCCAGTCGGCAATGCCGGTCAGGTCGAGGATCGAGGATTTCCCCTCGCCCGCATGAACAGATCCCTGGCCTTCCAGAATACGGGCGAGCAGCGCCGACTGCGGGACGTGATCGAGGCAGACGGCATCATGATCGCTGTGGCTGCGGATTGCGTCGAAGACAGCTCGGCCCAAGGCGAGATCGAAACCTGCGGGATCATGGAGAAGGCTGGCATACTGGTTCATCGGCGCCGTTAGCGGCACCAGGAGGCGGATGGCCGGGCTCACCCGCCGTGCCATCAACGGCCAGATCATCAGGCACTGGGTGCCTTCCCAGAGAACATAGATCTGCGGACGCATGGAAGAGCTGGCATCACCGGCAAGAAAGGCTCTGGCCCAGGACATGCACCAGTCGAAGCTCTGGAAATAGGTGAAGGGCTCGGGACAGCGCGTCTCCAGCGCCATCCACTCCTGTTTCAGCGCTTCGATATCCTTGAGGCCTTCGCGACATTCGAGTTTCAGCACGCGACCATGATGGTCGATGCGCAGCGTGCCGGGGCGGTCGGCATCATCGCCGGCTGCAATTTCCCCTGCTGTGATCGAAACATGCATGAATTCGGCCTTGTCGGTTGCGCGCGATGGGTCGTGCGGCAAGCCTAACCGGCAAGGGTTAAACCTCCCTTGAGCGCTTGCGCCGACAATCCGGGCGCGCACGCCGCCCATAAATGAAGGAGGCATTCAGGCGAAGAGCACATCCGTCACGCGGACCGAGCCGACATGCAGACCGTTCCAGTTGCTCATGCCGTGATTGGCAAGTCGCATCAGGGCGGCCTGTTCTTCGCTGTCCTCTTCGAAATGGCGGGCCAGAAGGGCGGCGATCATGGCTTCGGCGGCGCGCGTGGCGCCATCCTCGGCCTTGACGGCGAAGGAGAGGCCCTTGTCCGGCAGAAGCGCGCAGAAGACGCCTTCGGCGCCGGTCTTGGCGAAGATCCTTCCCGGTGCGACCTGCATCAGCTTCGTGCAGAAGCGCTTGGTTCCGGCGACATAGAAGGGCTCGGCCATGCAGGCGTTGATCAGCCGGCGGGCGGCGGCGGCGCGGATGGGCTCAAGCCCCTTGCCGGTTGCGAGCTTGCCGAAGCCGCGGGCGAGCCCCGTCAGCGGCACCGCATAGGTGGGGATCGAGCAGCCGTCGGTGCCGCAATTGTCGCGGGAGAGCACGGCGCCGGTGAGATCGGTCATAATGGCGCGGATCGCCTCCTGCAGCGGATGGTCGAAGCCGGCATAGCCGCGCGGATCCTCGCCGGTGTGGCTGCAGGTGCAGACGAAACCGGAATGCTTGCCCGAGCAGTTGTTGTGCAGCGCTGTCGGCTTGTCGAGCGTTCGGGCCTGATCGATCAGCACGGACTGGTGCGAGGACCAGTGCGCGCCGCATTCCAGCACGCTCTCGTCGAGGCCGGCCGCCTTGAGCATGGCAGCGGCTGTCGCGACATGTTCCGGCTCGCCGGAATGGGAGGAACAGGACAGCGCGAGTTCGCGGTCCCCGAATCCATAGGCGTCCGCCGCACCGCTTTCGACGAGCGGCAGGGCCTGCATGGCCTTGCAGGCCGAACGCGGGAAGACGCCGGCATCGACATCGCCGGCGGAGAACACGATGTGGCCTTCGGCATCGACCACGACTGCCAGACCGCGATGGCGGCTCTCGACGAGTTGACCGCGCGTGACTTCTACCGTGATCGGATTTTCCATGATGAGCCTCAAAATGCCAAGATTGTCAGGTTCCTCTTAGAGCATGCATCGCCATCCCGTTCGAGGTCCGGATTGAAATTTCTGCTGCGCTTGGTTTCCGTCATCCTGCTCGTCTTCGTCCTTCCCACCCTGGTTTCAGCCGGGCTTTGGGCGACAAAGGAACATCCCGCGGGTTGGAGCCAGGCCAACTGGGGTTCGACCGGGCTCTTGCCCCAGGCCGAGGAGAGCCCGGAGGCGGCGATCTACGTCTTCTCGGCCATGACCGGCGGCCTGAAAGGCGCCATCGCCAGCCATGCCTGGATCGTGACCAAGGACGAGAACGGCGCCTATCAGCGCTATGACAAGGTGGGCTGGGGATCGCCGATCCGCCGCAATCACCGGGCGCCCGACGCTTTCTGGTATTCCAACCCGCCGCGACTGGTGGCGGAAGTGAAGGGCGAGGAGGCCAAGCGCCTGATCCCATTGGTCGAGGCGGCGATTGCCGGTTATGCCTATGGAAAGCCGGGCGGCTACCGGATCTATCCGGGGCCGAATTCCAACACCTTTGTTGCCCATGTGCTGCGCGAGGTGCCGGAACTGGGCGCGGTTTTGCCCTCCGACGCCGTGGGACGCGACTATCTGCCGGGCGGCGCCTTCTATCATCTCGACAGGGATGGCCGCGACCTGCATCTGAGCCTCGGCGGCTTTGCCGGGCTGTCCGTCGGTGTCCGCAGCGGGCTGGAAGTGAATTTCCTCGGGCTCGTGGCCGGCATCGACATCCAGCGACCGGGTATCAAGGTGCCGGGATTCGGCACGATCGGGCTCTGAGCGCCCTGCCCTCGAAACAAATGCCATGAATCAAAAGAGCCACCCTGAGGGTGGCTCCCATGAGTTTTAGTCCTTTGTCTGGACCCGGATGGAGAACCATCCGAAGGAAGGCTGGATCAGGCCGAGGGCTGCCCCGTCAAAACCGCACCCTTTCCAAAGTCACACACGCAGACCGAAATCTCATTAGACATTGGATCACCTTCCTTTCGTTACGTTGCCGATAGGAGTAAGGTAGGCGCGTCGGGTGGTTACGGCAAGGCACGAAATATGACGAAGCTCGAAATAATGTTACCCGATGCGGTGAGCGGTGCGGTCGAGACGCTGTCGCGCCAGACGGGACAATCGCAAGAGGCCATCATCACGCGTGCCGTCGAAGCCTATGTGGAGGGCCGCGCCCGCTGGCAGGCCGACATGGAGCGGGCGCTTGAGGATATCGAGCGCGACCTCGGACATGACGGGGATGAGGTGCTCGCCTGGATGGATCGCTGGGGTGATGAGCCAGGGGCTCCACCGCCTCCTTTGTCCTAGTTTTTCCGATGAAGCTCCGTTTTGCGCGTGATGCTGTCAGGGATCTCGAGGAGTTGCGCGACTGGCTGGCTCCCCGCTCAGCGTCAGGATACAGGCACGTCACGGTCGCTATTCGAGCGACCTTACGGAGAGTTCAAGATCAACCACTGAGCGGTCGCCCGACAGAACATCCCGAAATCCGGGAGGCGATCGAGCATCGGTACGGCTTCATCATCCCCTATGTCATACGTGGTAACGTCCTTTGGGTCATGCGCGTCTACAATGCGCGGAGGCATCCGCTGATCTGGAGTGATGACGGCCTGACATGATGCCGATCATTCGTGAGATCAGAGTTGACCGCCCCCTCCCCGGCGGCGACACTCTCCCTGCAATGGGAGGAGCATAACATGGACGAAACCATCCGCTGGCGAAACATGCGCACGGCGCCCCGGGACGGCAGCCGTATTCTCGTGACCATCCGCGCCTCCGAGCAGGGACCAGGTGCTGTCGATCTCGTCTACTGGTCGAACGGCGACCGCTTCGGCGCCGATGGATGGCGCTCGTCGGATTCGACGCCGGGGCTGATCGTGCAATATGCCGAACCGGAGCTGAAATGCTGGATGCCGCTGCCGGGCGTGAACACGGATGCCATGGTGCGCCCGCCGGCCTGGGAGGGCGAGGACGAGACGGAGCTGGACGGCTCGGGGATCTGAGCAGCCTCAGCCGTCGCTGCACGCCGCCGAGTGCGGGCAGACTTGATTGTGTGTATGCCTGGACCGCCTGATCCTTTCGGGCGTTCAGTCGAAGATCTTCGAAATGACCGATTGCTCGGCCTTTTCCCAGCGCGCGACCAGTTCACCGACATCCTCGATCTCTTCGTCGCTCAGGTGATGGGCGCCGTCTGCGTTGATCCGGCAGAGGCTGAAGGGCTTGCCGACGCTGGCGGAGGTGAGGTCGAGCGCCTGCAGGACCCGCAGCACGGCTGCACAGCCGAAGCGAACGGACCGTTCGGCCAAGTGAAAATGCGACAGGAGAGAGCCTGCCTGCCGGGCCATGGCCGCGCCGCTGCCGATGGCGTGGAAGCCGATATCGGCATAGTGGCCGATCATGCCGGAGGGCGTGATCTCGATGATCCAGGGCTCGCCATCCCGCCAGCCGGCGGCCATGACATAGGCCGAAGGCGTGCCGCCGCCTTCTTCGCCGGGCACGTCCTCGATGAAGGTGTCGTAGTGGTGGCGCAGGATGGGCAGAACCTGTGCCTGCAAGGCCCGACCGATATCCGGCGCCTCCAGGATGGCCGCACTGTTTTCGGTGAAGCAGCGTTTCACATCGGTCAGGACAGAGCGCGCACCACTGCCGCCCCAGGCTGCCAGTTCGCCCAGAGGATGAAGCTTTTCGGCAGGATAGGTCATGCCTCGCCCCTTGTCGGTGATCTGGGAATCCGATCCCAGAACCACTCCATCCCGGCACACGGTGGCAAGCACGACAGTCATCAGGCAATCCTTTCAGTTTCAGCGTCCCCGCCACTTCGATTGGCCACCTCATCGATGGCGATCGGTTGGCGGCAACGTTCAGAACACGGCGATGGAACATTCAATCCGTGTGTCCTAGACGCCTCTGCCCCTGTTGCCGTTCCATTCCGTCGCCGCTTTTGCCCTCCCGTTGGCGGACATATCTGGGACAAAGCCTGCACAGACGGCCTCCCTGACAAGGCCTTTCGCGCTAAGCTCCGATCAAGCAAAGATTCTTGAGGGAGGACACAATGCGCCGCGATATCATTCTGGTCGATCCACTGCCGAGGACGCTTGATCTGATCATGGAGCCGTCCGTCAGGGCACGGCTCGAGGCGCTCGGCGAGGTGATCGTGTCGGAGGATCGCCCGATGCCGGCCGAAGACGTCGATCGGTATCTCCCCGACACCATCCTGATCTTCGGCCAGACGGACATGCCGAGAGAGCGACTGGACAGGGCGCCGAGGCTGAAGGCGATCATCAACGTGGAATCGAATTTCCTAGCGAATATCGACTATCAGGCCTGTGTGGAGTGCGGGATCTGGGTGATCACGCCGGCTTCGGCCTTTGCCTCACCCGTTGCGGAGGCCGCACTTGCCATGGCGCTCGATCTTGCCCGGGGGATCACGGTGGCGGATCGGGATTTTCGTCAGGGTGTCGAGCACTACGGATTGGAGGGCAATGCCGAGACATTCCGTTTTGCTGGCGCCCCCGTCGGCATCATCGGTTTCGGCGATCTCGGCCATGCGTTTCGTGACCTCATCCGGCCGTTCAAGAACCGGGTGCGCGTCTTCGATCCCTGGCTCCCCCGGGAGATCATCGAGGGCCAGGATTGCGAGCCTTCGACGCTTGAGGACGTGCTCCGCGAAAGCCAGGTGATCTTCGTGTTTGCGAGCGTCACCAGCGAGAACGAGGGCTTCATCGGAAAACGGGAATTCGCGATGATGAAGCCGGGTGCGGCCTTCCTGCTGATGAGCCGGGCGGCTGTCGTCGATTTCCCGGCGATGGTCGAGGCAGCAGCATCCGGCCATATCAAGGTGGCGACGGATGTGTTTCCGGAGGAGCCGGTCGCAGCGGACGATCCCATACGCCAGGCCTCGGGCATTCTCTTCTCCGCACACAGAACCGGCGGCACGCGGGATGCCTTCTATGCGCTGGGATCCATGGCCGTTGCCGATGCCGAACTGATCATGAAGGGCCTGCCGCCCCGCCTCTGCCGCCGCGCCGACCCGGCAACCGCGAGCCGGCTGCGGTCGAAGCCGGTGACGGTGTCGTGAGGGTGGACACAAGGCTGAAGGCGAAAGATGTTCAGGCTTGTCATGATTGGCAGCAACGATATGGAGCGCTCAAGATGCTTCTACGACGCCACTTTGTAGCATTCCGCGGCAAGGCTGGCGTAACGGGTTCTGAGAACCGCTGAGATAGGCGAGGGCATTGCCTCATTGTGAAGACAGGACGGATGGACATCGTGACCAAAAGCGCGGGCGAAGGTGAGGACATTCCTGATGCCTACGAGACTGAGGTGCGAGTTAATAGTTTGGTTTGGATCACTTCCTTACGTGAGTCAGAGAAGGGTGTAACAGACCGTATCCTCGAAGACCTCGAACCACATTTGAACAAGCTTGGAATTGGCTTCACTCGTTTCGAGCCGAGGTCCCGAGATGAGCTATATGCGTTCCTCGACATGCTTCGCGAAAAAGCAGTCAGTTCGTTCCGCCCGATCATTCACTTAGATATGCACGGTCACGCTCAAGATGGTCTCAAAGTCGTGGCAAGCGGTGAAAACGCACCTTGGCCGCACATGGTGGAGCTTTTTCGCGAGATCAACGTAGCCATGAACAACTGTCTTTGCGTGATTTCACTGGCGTGCTTCGGCTTTCATATTTTGAGAGATTTGGATTTCAAAAAACCCACGCCTTTTTACGCGCTGGTTGGGTCTGATCGGGAAATCGCTGCTGGCGATATCGAAGAACGGGCAATGCGGTTCTACAAGCGGGTATTTGAGGCCCAAGACTTGGCAACCGCCTGCGAAGAGGTCTGGCAGGATTCTCCGCGGCTTTGGCTGGCAGAAAAGTACCTGTTCGAGATACTGGTAAATTACGTGCTTAAAACGACAAAGGGTCAGTTCCTCCGCGCACGGCGCGAGAGTGCCCTAACCTTTGCGAGAAGGCAGGGATTGCCTGCGAGCGATATGAAAGCTTATCGCCGATGGGTTAGGGAAAACCTTAAGCCGAATGCCCACCTTATCGATAAGTATGGAAGGCGGTTTTTTATCGGCCGCCCCGTCAACTTCACGCTGAAACAGGTCAAAGACGCGGCCGAATTGTTTGAGAAGAAGCTCAAGAGGACAAGACGGAGGACGGGCCACGAACCATATTTCATGTTCAACAGGCACTAGAATTGCACAAGCTCCTTCGATTGATGAGACGAAATTCCCTCACCCCACCTTCAATACAATCTTCCCGATATGTTCGGAGCTTTCCATCAGCCGGTGGGCCTCGACCACCTGA
>OGCL01001062.1_pt1 | contig 25463 bp, 14 predicted proteins | sample 1570041 | NCBI WGS metagenome assembly OGCL01 (sample SAMN06266162, study PRJEB24511) | hot springs metagenome | isolation source: Hot spring water | place: South Africa: Limpopo | collected 2015-06-22 | reverse complement strand
TGAGTGACCCGAGCGCCGTCCTCCGTGGCTTCCCTCAGGTCAGAATGGCGCGCTAGCGCCCAACTGCGTAAGTCCTATGTGAAAATCACCGATGTCGAAGCTATCTGGTTGCAACTCCCAAACGTGGATGACCGCGCCGACGGCACCCAGGACACGCTGGTGGTCAAAGTCTACACCGACGAAGGGATCACCGGCGTCGGCGAGGTCGATTCGTCGCCAATGGCGGCAAAGGCCATCATTGAGGCGCCAATGTCCCACCAGATTGCGCGCGGACTGCGTCTCTGCGTGCTTGGCGAGAATCCGCTCGATATTGCGCGCCTGTGGCACGCCATGTACGAGGGATCGATCTTCTTCGGGCGCGGCGGCGCGGTGCAACAGGCGATCAGCGGTATCGACATCGCACTGTGGGACATTGCCGGCAAGGTGATGGGGCAACCGGTCTACCGGCTGCTCGGCGGCGGCTTCCGTAACCGCCTGCGCGCTTATGCATCGATCCTGTTCCAGGAGACGCCTGAGGTGACCTATGACCTGGCCCGCCACCTCGCCGCACAGGGGTTCACCGCCGTTAAGTTCGGCTGGGGACCGATGGGAACGAACGAGGCGATAGACCTTGCGCTGGTGCGGATGGCGCGGCGCGGGCTTGGGGATGACATCGACCTGATGATCGATGCCGGAATCTGCTACGATACGGCGACCGCGATCCGGCGTGCGCATCAGTTCGCCGAATACAATCCGTACTGGCTCGAAGAGCCGCTCCACCCCGACAATCTCGAGGGGTATGCGCGTCTGACTGCTGCTTCGCCGATCCGCATCGCCGCCGGGGAACAGGAGACCACCCTGAACGGGTTTCAAGCGCTGCTGGATGCCGGTCTGTCTGTGGTGCAGCCAGATGTGGCGCGAGTTGGCGGGTTATCCCAGGCGATCCAGATCGGGCGGATGGCGGCGCAGCGTCATCGTCTGTGCGTCAACCACTCGTACAAAACCGGCATCAGCATTGCCGCCTCGCTGCATTTCCTGGCGGCTCTTCCGAACGCCCCGCTGCTGGAATACTGTGTTGAACAGAGTCCATTGCGGCAAACGCTGACCCGTGAGACGTTTCCGGTGGTGGATGGGTGGGTGGCGGTGCCGCAAGAGCCTGGGTTGGGCATCACACTCGATGAAGAAGTGATTGCCCGCTACCGTGTGGCGTGAAGCCATGAAACGTCTGTGGCAGAACGTCCCTCCCGCAGGTGTTGCCCAAAGCGTCCAGCAGCTGTGGGAGGGCGCAGCGTGGGAATGCACTGTTTGCCGCCGGTGATCTCCACGCGCGGCTGGATACTGCTGGCAAAGGAGTTCTGATGATCATCGACGTTCATACTCATACCCCGCAGTACCGGGGTCCTGTGCCGCCGGATCGCGAGGAAACGTTCGATAAATGGCGGCCCGACCGGCCGGTACGAGCCATGTACAGTTGGAGTGACCACCTGGCAGCGATGGCGCCGGTGGATCGCGCTATCGTTTTTCCCATCGCCTGGTCGCCAGGTTCGAATGATGGCGGCGTCACTGGCACGCCGCTCGCCCTCGATTCGCCGGTTCCGCTTGACCCAAACGAAGCAACAGCGGAATTCGTCCACGCTTATCCCGAACGGTTGATCGGGTTTATGTCAATCCATCCATATGACCCAAAAGCGCTCACCCGCATCGATGACTGCGTGCACAGGCTTGGACTGCGCGGCATCAAGCTGGCTGCAAACTATCAGAATTTCGATCCGCTCGAGGATCGCGCCCTGGCGATCTACGAACGCGCCCAGTCACTCGGACTGCCCATCCTGTTTCATCAGGGCACATCACCGGTGCGCCCTGCCCCCATACGGCTGGCTCACCCGTTGATCATGGACCAGATTGCAATCCGCTACCCTGAATTGCGGATCATCATGGCGCATATGGGGCACCCCTGGCAGGTTGACACGATTGCCGTCATCCGTAAACATCCCCACGTCTACGCCGACATTTCCGGTCTCTTCTACCGGCCCTTTTCGTTCTACGAGTGCCTGTTGAAATGTTCAGAGTGGGGAGCGATGCACAAGTTGCTGTTTGCATCCGACTTTCCAATTTCCACTCCAGACGAAAATATCACGGCGCTGCGCAATGTCAATCACATCGTCGAAGGGACGCGGCTGCCGAAGGTTCCGGACGATCAGATCGAAGCCATCATCCATCGCGACAGCCTGGCGTTGTTAGGGTTAGCGTGACGTGGAAGCGATGCGTCGTCCGTTTACGCTTTTTGTCCCCACCGTGTTCCGCGCCGGCGGTGCAACGTGCCACAGCGCTTGCAGAAGCTATACCACCGCTCATTCGCGTGCCCGGGGCGTCCTGATGGTGAACAGTTGCAAAAGACGCCGGGGGTGCGCTGCGCTGGCCAATCCGACCAACATCTTCACACCGACGATGACCCGTTTACGGTGCGATCCGCTCTGGAAGGATGTCATTCGGCCCATCCTGGGGACGTTGCTGGCTGCGCTGGCGCCGCTCAGCACCGCCGCCCCGCGCGCGCCTGATCGTTTACCGCAGAGGACGCCGAGAGCGCAGAGGGCGCCAGAACCCACCCGCACCAGGGTTAAACGGTAGGGGCGCAGCGCCGCTGCGCCCCTACACCAATGGGACCCGCGCGCGCCAGGGGGTTTGACGGCCTTTGTGTTCTTTGTGCCTTTGTGGTGCACCACAAGACCTGCGCGTGCCGGGGCGAACGTTCATTCACCGCAGAGGACGCCGAGAGCGCAGAGGGCGCAGAAACCGCGCGCGCCAGGGTGACCGGCCTTTGTGTTCTTTGTGCCTTTGTGGTGCACCACAAGACCCGCGCACGCCAGGGTTTACGGTAAGGGCGCAGCAGCGCTGCGCCCCTACACCAATGTGACCCGTGCGCGCCGGGGCAAACGTTCATTCACCGCAGAGGACGCTGAGGGCGCAGAGGGTGCAGAAGCCGCGTGTGCCAGGGAATGGCGGGGGCGCAGCAGCGCTGCGCCCCTACACCAATGTGACCCGTGCGCGCCAGGGCACCCTTCGTGGGTGCCCCCACCGCCCCTCGTGGGTGACCCCTCCCGCGCCGGGGTCCGATTGTTGACGAAGCGCATCAGAAACGGCTACAATTGGTGCTGGTGCTCGATAATGGACGGGGGCATCTCAAGGGGTTTGATTCTAAATATGCTGCTGCTGATCGAAGAGGTCGCGCGTGGATGTCTTTCAGCTTCGTAATCACGTTGTTGGTACCTACTCCGCCTACACCAGGAGTTTCCTCAACATCGCCGACGAGGAGATACGCGCGTTTGTGCAGGAGCGCCTTGATGCCGGTGAGCTCTGGCCCGACGCGCTCATCCAGCTCTCGCCGGCGTTTGCCTACGATCAGACGGTGGCCGAGCTGGCCCGGAGTCATGTGCTCCACCCGCTCTGCGCGCAGATCTTCGGACGCCGTGAGGGTGAGACGTTTACGTCGCTGCGCCTCTATCGCCACCAGCGCGACGCAATTAATCTGGCGCGCGACCGTAAGCACTTTGTGGTGACGACCGGCACTGGCTCCGGTAAGAGCCTGACTTATGTGGTGCCGATTGTTGACTACGTGCTGCGCAATCATCCTGAGCGCGGGCAGGTCCGGGCGATCCTGGTCTATCCGATGAATGCGCTGATCAATTCGCAGGAGCTTGGCATCAATGCCTTTCTCGCCAATCTCCCGGCGGAGCAGCGCGCGCTGGTTCAGGTCGCGCGGTATACTGGCCAGGAGAGTGAAGCGCGCAAGACGGAGATCCAGCAGAATCCGCCCCATATCCTGCTCACCAATTATGTGATGCTTGAGCTGATGCTCACCCGACCCGATGAGTATCGCTTCGTTGAGGCTGGTTTGACCGATCTGCAGTTTGTCGTGCTCGATGAGCTGCACACCTACCGCGGCCGCCAGGGCGCCGATGTGGCGATGTTGATCCGCCGCCTGCGCGAGCGCTGTGGCAATCCGCACCTCACCTGTATCGGAACCAGCGCGACCATGATCAGCGCGGAGGCCGGCGGCGATCCCCGCGAGGTGGTCGCCGGGGTGGCAGGCACGATCTTCGGGGCCGAGGTGGGTCCCGATCAGGTGATCACCGAGACGCTCACCCGCGCCGTGCTGGTTGATCCGCGCCCATCAGCGGACCAGTTGCGCAGCATGCTCCAGCAGCCGCTGCCCGAAACCCTCGATGTGGAGAGCTTCCGCCAGCATCCCCTGGCGGCGTGGATCGAGGATACCTACGGCCTGGTGGTTGACCCTCACACGAACGCGCTGGCGCGCGCTACGCCGTTGAGCCTGCGCGAGGGCGCGCGGCGTCTGGCGGATGCGACCGGGGTCGGCGTTGAGCGTTGTGAGGAGGCCATCCGCCACTTCTTTCGCCTCGGCGCCCGTCGTGATGGCGCGACCAGCGCCCCGTTCGCCTTCAAACTCCACCAGTTTATTTCGCAGGGCGGCGCCGTCTATGCCACTGCCGCGCCGCCGCCGCGCCGCGAACTGACCCTCGAAGGGCAGCGCTATATCGGTGAACCGGAGAGTACCCGCCTGCTCTACCCTCAGGTCTTCTGCCGTGAGTGCGGCCAGCACTATGCGCTGTGCGCCCTCGATCCGTCGCAGAATCGTCTTGACCCTCGTAATCCGCTCTCGCGCGGTGAAGATGTGGAGCGCCCCGCCGTCGCCGGTTACCTGCTGGTCGGCGATGATGTCTGGAGCGATGATGATCTCGACCGCCTGCCCGACACCTGGTTCCGCATCACGAAGCGCGACCGCAGCATTCTGAAAGAGTACAAGGCGTTTGTGCCCCACCGGCTCTTCGTGCGGCCCGATGGCAGCCTGGCCGATAGCAGCGACTCCGGCGAGCCGTGCTGGTTTATTCCGGCCCCGTTCCTCACCTGCCTGCGCTGCGGCGTGGTCTACACAAAGCGCGAGGATGATTTCCGCAAGCTGGCCCGGCTCAGCAGCGAGGGCCGGAGTACGGCCACGACCCTGCTCTCGGTCGCGACCATTGATGAGCTGCGCCGCTCCGACCTGGACCGCGCGGCCCAGAAGTTGCTCAGCTTCACCGACAATCGGCAGGATGCCTCGCTGCAGGCCGGCCACTTCAATGATTTCGTCACCATGGCCACGCTGCGCTCGGCGATTGCGCGCACGATCGCTGCTCGTTCCGACGATGATCCGCTCGACCACGCCGTTATCGCCCGTGAGGTCTGCAAGACGCTCGCGCTGCCGCAGCATGTCTACGCGAAGGATCCAGCCGAGACTGAGGGTGCCAGGCGCCGCAATGAGGAGGCGCTGGCGCTCCTGATCGAGTATCGTATCTATGAAGATCTGCGCCGCAGCTGGCGGGTGACTCAGCCCAATCTGGAGCAGTGCGGATTGCTGCGGATTGATTATCTTGACCTCGCCGAGATCTGCCGGGAGGAGCGTTACTGGGCAGGCCACCCGGTCTTGAAGGAGTCGTCACCTGCTGAGCGCGAGCGTACTATTCGCGTCGTGCTCGACCATATGCGGCGTGAGCTTGCCATTGATGCCCCATGCCTCGATCCAGAGCGCCAGAAAGAGTGGGTGAACCGCTACAACGCGCGGGTGAATGAGAACTGGCAGCTCGATGAAGCGGAAATATCAGCCTTGCGGCGGGCGACGCGCTTTGTGCTGCCCGGCGATGAGCAGCTCCTGCCTGGCGGGCGTAGCCTCTCGGCGCAGACGGCGGTGGGCCGCTTTTTGCGCTCGCTTCAGGCCTGGCCGGTGCTCCGCGAGCGCCTGAGCGAAACGGACTATGAGCACCTGCTCAGGGCGCTCGTGAAGGTTCTGGTCGGCGCGAACATCCTCACGGCTGAGTATCGCGGCAACGAGATCCGGTCTGTGCAGCTCCGCCACGATGCGCTGCTCTGGCGCCGGGGCGATGGCCGCGCCCCCGACGCCGACCCGATCCGCTCGCGGCGTCTGGCCCGCAGCGTAACGATTGAGCGGCCCGTGAATACCTTCTTCCACAACTTCTATCTCAATGCCGCCGAGCGGTTGACCGCCGTGGAAGGCCGTGAACACACCGGTCAGGTTCGCCAGGAGGATCGTGTGATGCGCGAGCAGCGATTTCGTAACGGCGATCTGCCGGTGCTCTACTGCTCGCCGACGATGGAACTGGGTATTGACATCTCTGACCTGAATGTTGTGCATCTGCGCAATGTTCCACCGACGCCGGCCAACTATGCGCAGCGCTCCGGGCGCGCCGGGCGTAGCGGCCAGGCGGCGCTGGTGATGACCTACTGCTCGACCGGCAGCGGCCACGACCAGTACTTCTTCCAGCGCCCCCTGCAGATGGTCGCTGGCGCCGTGGCCCCGCCCCAGATCGAACTGGCGAACGAAGATCTGGTGCGCGCCCATATCCACGCGATCTGGCTTGCCGCCACCCATCTCGATCTCAAGTCGTCGATCCTCGATATCATTGACACCAGTGTGGATACCCTCCCGCTACACCAGGAGGTGCAGCGACAGATCGCGCTGGATGCCCAGAGCATGCAGCGCTGCCGGACGATGTGTGAGCAGGCGCTGGCCACGGTGATGCCGGCTCTGCGCGCCGCCCCCTGGTTCCAGGACACGCCCGACTGGTTGGACGCGCAACTGGCAGAGGCGCCCCGGGCCTTCGACCGGGCCTTTGACCGCTGGCGTGACCTCTACCGCCTGGCCGACGCACAGTTGCGAGAGGCGAGTGCGCAGCGCGGCCGCGCGCATCGGCGCGGCTCGCTCTCGCAGGCGGAGATCAAGGAGGCTGATCAACGCCATCGCGAGGCGCTGCGCCAGAAGGACCTCCTCTGCAATGTGCAGACTGACCGCAAGAGCGAGGCGGAGTTTTATCCCTACCGCTACCTGGCCAGTGAGGGCTTCCTGCCCGGCTACAACTTCCCGCGTCTGCCGGTGCGCGCCTTTCTGCGCACCAGCGCCGATGACGGGGTCTACCTGGCTCGCCCGCGCTTCCTGGCGCTGACCGAGTTCGGCCCGCAGAACATCATTTATCACGAGGGGCGCAAGTACAAGGTGGTGCGCTCGCTGATCCCCGCCGGCGACGCTGCGCGCCAGTTCCGCACGGCCAAGGTCTGTATGCAGTGCGGCTACTTCCACGAGGGCCTCGACGATGATGTCTGCGCGCAGTGCGGCGTCCCGCTTCGCGACAATCAGGGAAGACGTTTCGACAGTCTCTTCGAGATGACGACGGTGAGCACGAAGCGGATCGAGCGGATTACCTGCGAGGAGGAGGAGCGCCGCCGCGAGGGCTACCGCGTGAGCACGCACTACCGCTTCGCGACGGCCGGCGGCGAGCTGCGCCGCGTGCTTGCCGAGGCGCGTGGTGAGCGGCTACCGCCCCTGACCCTGTGCTACGGCGGCCAGGCGACGATCTGGCGGATCAATCACGGCTGGAAGCGCGCCCGCAGTGAGGGGTTCCAGCTCGACCTCGGCAATGGCTGCTGGAACCCCGCCCCTGGCGATGAGCCGGAGGAGCAGGCGTCCGGCTCGTCGCGCGAGATCCGCCACGATGTGCGGATCGTCGTTCACGACACGCGTAACATTCTGCTGCTTCAGTGCGATCCGCACCTGGCAGCCGATGACGAACGGATCATCAGTTTGCAGTATGCATTGCAGCGCGGGGTCAAGGAGTACTTCCAGCTCGAGGAGCAGGAACTCCAATCGGAGCTAATCGGCGAGGGGTCGCTGCGCCGGATTATGCTCTGGGAGGCCTCCGAAGGCGGCGCTGGCGTGCTGCGCCGCTTGCTCGAAGAACCCCGCACCCTGGCCCGGGTTGCCCGCGCCGCGCTGGAGGTCTGCCACTTCGACCCGCAGACGGGAGAGGACTGTGAGGAGGGCGAGAAGTGCTCGCGGGCCTGCTATCGCTGTCTGCTCACCTATGCCAACCAGCCGCACCACGCCAGCCTCAACCGCTACGCGGTGCGCGACCTGCTGCTGGCGCTCAGTGAGGCCGAGGTGGTGCTCAGTAAGGAGGCAACGCGGGCGCCAGCGGCGACTGACCTGCCCGCGCCGGTGCAGCGTGTGCTCGATTTCCTGCGCGCCAATGGCGGCCGTGAGCCGCTGATCGAGACTGCCGGCGCAACCACGTACCTGCGCTTTGGCCGGACCTGCCTGCTCTGCCCGGCGCCCGGCGAACGCCTCGATCAGCTTCGCGCCGAGCTTGGCGAGCGGGGACGAATTGTTCATCTGATCGACCCGGATCGCGATGTCGGCGAGCAACTGGCCGTGTATACGTTCTGGAAAGGGTAGCGCGACGGCGAGCGATCGCGAGATGATTGCGCCACAAAGGCGCGAAGGCCGCAAAGGGTTCGCCGATCGATTGCATTTCCTTGCCATGTGCATCCAGGGAAAGCTGTGCATACGATAGCAAGCGATCGTGTGATGGTTGCGCCACAAAGGCGTGAAGGCCACAAAGGGTTCGCCGATCAAGTTCACTGTTGCGCGCGGTTGTTCCTGCGCAGGCGCGGGTTCCCGATCGAAGTGCGCTCGGACAGCGATGGCGGGATCGGGGTTCGCGCGCTGCGAGACGCTGCCCCGCTGCACAAACATCTTGGGAATGACGCATGAGCAATCTTGTTGGAATGGCAGGAGGCGCGTATGCCCCGCTTCGAGGTTGGCTCGCTGGTGCGTTGCCGCGAACGTGAATGGGTGGCGCATCGCGCGCAGCCCGGATCGCGGAGCTGAACAACGATGTCGTTGGGCGACAGGCTGAACTCACCGAACTCGACCGCCGGATTGCCAACCTGCGCGCGCGGCGGCGGCTACCTGCTGGTGAACGGCGTGGCCGAGCAGGGCAAGAGCAGCCTGCTGGCGCAATCGATCACGCAACCGACAATGGCCTGCTTCCTCGGCCTCAAGCCCGGCCCCCGACGAGCAGGCCGCGCTGCTACGGCTGCTTCACGTGCTGCATTATCAAGAGCCATAAGTATAAAGAGGCAGCTCGTGGATTGCCTTATCACTGTGTAGTCAGTATACTTGGGGTACAGGTGTCAAGATTGCTGTCTATAATTCCATCAGGACGCTGAGCAATGTTGAGCAGCATAAACGGAGGGTAAACGCATGCCTAGAACAGTCGAGGCAGTTATCGATGAGCAGAACAATGTTCGCTTGCTAGAACTCGTTCAGTTGCCAGGCCCGCGGCGAGCGTTTCTTATTATCTTAGATGAACCAGCGATCAACATTCCTGAAACAGCGCTGTTGAGCGAGCCAGCGCTTGCAGAAGACTGGAACAGACCGGAGGAGGACGAAGCGTGGTCACACCTGCAGCAGGTAGTGTAGTGGTTGTGCCGTTCCCGTTCTCTGACTTATCGCGAGCTAAACTGCGACCGGCAGTGGTTCTGGCAGATGCCGGACGAGGCGACTGGATCTTGTGCCAGGTTACCAGCAACCCGTATGGTGACGCGCGAGCAATCACGCTGACTGATGACAGCTTTCGCACCGGCTGCTTGCGGGTGACGAGTTACGCGCGCCCTGGCAAGTTGTTCACTGCCAGCCACGATCTGATGACGGCACAGGTTGGCAGCCTCAACGCAGAGTCGTTGCAAGACATTATTGACGCGGCGGTGAACATCCTGCGGGCAAGCCTTGCGTCGTAGATGCTCAGAGAGCTGCGCGAGAGGACGAGGACAAGAGACGACTGGCGAAGCGAACTTCGTGAGAGTCCCTTGATTGCCGGTGAGCGTTCTATGGAGTGCGGAAGCAAGGCTTCCGCGCTCATACTGTTCAGAGGCAAGCGCAATGACCACCTTCAGTTCAACGCCAGCGTTCGCGCGAGTGGAGACCGATGGATACTAAGTGCCTATCCGAAAAACCGCCCCTTCGATACGCGCTGCGCGCTACTCAGGATGCGGTTTTTCGGTATCCTGCGTTATTCGGATAGGCTCTAACGAGCACGAGGTAGAAGATCAGACATGACTGCGGCATGCCCGGAGAACCTGGATGACCACGTCGGCGAACAGGAGCGCCTGTGAGCAGGTCGTACCATTTTAGATTTTGGATTGCAGACTATCGCGCAGGTCGTTCTGATGCGCTTTGACGGAACCCTGCTTGCAGAGTATTCAGGTGAAATTGGTATTACTGTTTCGCGCCTGTTGCGCCTGCGTAGGTAACGGTTTACGATCGGGGGTTCAGGGCAAGCCTCCGCGATCAGGCATCGACTGCGGGATGGCGTTCGCGCGTGCTGCGAGACGCTGCCCCGCCGCACAAACATCTTGGGAATGACGCATGAGCAATCTTGTTGGAATGGCAGGAGGCGCGTATGCCCCGCTTCGAAGTTGGCTCGCTGGTGCGCTGCCGCGAACGTGAATGGGTGGTGCTCCCCTCGGAACACCCCGATCTGCTGCTGCTGCGCCCCCTTGGCGGCGTAGAGGCGGAAGTTTGCGGTATCTATCTGCCGGTTGAGGGTAACAGTGTCGCTCCGGCCACCTTCCCGCCGCCCGATCCGGCAACTGCGGGTGACTTCGTCTCCGGTCGCCTGCTCCGCGACGCGGCGCGGCTCAGCCTGCGCAGCGGCGCCGGGCCGTTTCGCTCCCTGGGGCGCATTCATGTGCGCCCGCGCTCCTACCAGCTTGTGCCGCTGCTCATGGCGCTGCGTCTGGCGACGGTTCGCCTGCTGATCGCCGATGATGTCGGCATTGGCAAGACCATCGAAGCCGGCCTGATCGCCCGCGAGCTGTATGACCGGGGTGAGATCCGCCGGCTGACGGTGCTCTGCCCGCCGCACCTCTGCGACCAGTGGCAGCGCGAGCTTGCCGAGAAGTTTGCCCTCGAAGCCGTCGTTGTGCGCTCCAGCACGGCTGCGGCCCTGGAGCGCGGCCTGCCGCGCGGCGATCTGAGTATCTGGGAGCATTATCCGCTGACGGTCGCCAGTATTGACTATGTGAAGAGTGAGCGGCGCCGCGACAACTTCCTGCGCGCCGCCCCTGAGCTGGTGATTGTGGACGAGGCTCATACCGCCACCGACGCGGCCGGGCGCGGCGCGGGCCAGCAACAGCGCTACGACCTGGTGCGCAGCGTCGCGGCCCGGCCCGACCGCCATCTGCTGCTGCTCACGGCCACCCCCCACTCGGGCATCGAGGATGCGTTCAAGAGCCTGCTCGGTCTGCTTGATCCGCGCTTCGCCACCCTCAGCCCGGAACGGCTCTCCGACCACGAACGCGATGAGCTTGCCCGGCATTTTGTGCAGCGCCGCCGGGCCGATGTGCGCCACTGGCTGAATGAGGATACGCCCTTCCCGGCCCGCGAGACCACCGAGGTGACTTACAGCCTCGCCCGCTCGCCCGGCTATCGCCGGCTGTTCGACGATGTCTTCGCGTTCACGCGCGAGCTGGTGCGGGAGGGGGAGGAAAACCACAAAGGCACAGAGGACACAAAGAGTCTTGATTCTTCCGATCTTCGTGATCTCCGTGCCTCTGTGGTGAATCCTCCGCGCCACCTCAGGAGTGTGGTGCAGCGACGCGCCCGCTACTGGGCTGCCCTGGCGCTGCTGCGCTGTGTGATGAGCAGCCCGGCAGCCGCTGAGAAAGCGCTGCGGGTTCGGGCGATTGATAGCACCACAGAGGCACAGAGGCACAGAGAAGGCGACGATGAAGAGGTGTTGCTCGCTCTCGAAGCAACGCTCAGCGAGGCGGTGCGCGAAGACACCGAAAGTGAACGAGTGCCCGACTTCGAGCCAGACCTTAGTGGTATGGATGATGATCTCTCTGTGCCTCTGCATCTCGGTGGTGAAAAGGGCAGGGAGCACGCCCGCCTCATCCGCTTCGCCGCCCGTGCCGCCCAGCTCCACGGCAACGACGATCCGAAGTTGCAGGCCCTGCTGCCGCTGCTGGAAGAGTTGCTGCGCGATGGCTTCAACCCGATCGTCTATTGCCGCTACATCGCCACGGCCAACTACCTGGCCCAGCAGCTCGCCGGTCGCCTGAAAGTCAACGGCGATGAGGTGCGCGTGCTGGCCGTCACCGGCGAGCGCTCCGAAGAGGAGCGCGAGGCCCTGATTGCCGAGCTGAGCCATAGCCCGCGACGCCTGCTTGTCGCCACCGATTGTCTCAGCGAGGGGATCAACCTGCAACACGCCTTTGATGCCGTGGTTCACTACGACCTGCCGTGGAACCCGAACCGCCTGGAACAGCGCGAGGGTCGTGTGGATCGCTACGGCCAGCGCGCGCCAAAGGTGCGCACGGCGTTGCTCTACGGCAAGGATAATCCGATGGACGAGGCGGTGATGAAGGTGCTGCTGCGCAAGGCGGTCAGCATTCACCGCAGCCTCGGCATCAGTGTGCCGCTGCCGGTTGACAGCGATACGGTGGTCAATGCGCTGATCGCTTCGCTGTTCGAGACCGGCACCCGTCAGTTGACCCTCTTTGATGCGCAACAGGAGGCTGAGCTTGCCTCGGCTGAGGCACAACTGGCTGCGATCGAACGACGCTGGGACGATGCCGTGGCGCGCGCAAAGGAGAGCCGTACTCGCTTTGCACAGCGCCGCATCAAGCCCGAAGAGGTTGCGCGGGAACTCGAGGAGAGCGATGCAGTGCTCGGCGATCCGGCGGCGGTCGAGGCCTTCGTCCGCGCTGCCTGCGAGCGGCTCGGCGCGCCGCTGGCGCGCCTCAAAGGCGCTATAAAGGCCCGGTCTGAATCTGCTGATCTTCGTGAACTGCGTGTCTTTGTGGTGAACCTCTCATCGTTGCCGCTGCCGGTGCGCGAACGGGTCGCGCACCTCGCCGATAAGCGCGGTGATCTAACTCTGACCTTTGAGACGACCGCGCCTGCCGGGGTGGAGCGGGTCGGGCGCAATCACCCCTTCGTGGTTGCGCTCGCCGACTATGCGCTGGAGTCGGCGCTGACCCCCGACGCTGATCGCCCGCTCGCCGCGCGGAGCGGCCTGATCGTCACCGATGCCGTGGCGCGCGCGACAGCGTTGCTGTTGTTGCGCATTCGCGCGCTGATCGAAAGCCCGCGCCAGACGGCTCCGGCGCTCGCCGAGGAGCTGGTGGTGACTGGCTTTACCCGCGAGGGCGGGGTCTATCACTGGCTTGATGAGCCGGCTGCGCTGGCATTGCTCGAGCGCGCCGAGCCGCGCGAGAATGTCAGCGCCGAGGAGCGTAGCCAGGGCATCGCCGAGGCCCTGGGGCAGCTCGCCGGCCTGGCGGACGAGCTGGCGGCCATTGCCGAGAGTCGCGCTGCGCGCCTGCGCGAGGCGCACCAGCGCGTGCGCGCCCAGACCGGCGGCGGGCGTGTGTCGGTTCGGCCTTCCGGGCCTCCGGATGTGTTGGGAGTCTACGTGCTCTGGCCGCAGGATTAGCTTACCACAGAGACACAGAGGTACAGAGATGTACGAACATCAAGCGCTTTCTCACTCCATTATCGGCGCCGCGATCGAAGTCCATCGTGAGCTCGGTCCTGGTTTACTTGAGTCAGCTTATGAAGAATGCCTTTGCCATGAGCTTGGTCTACGCAGTCTGCCGTTTCGGCGTCAGGTGCCGTTGCCACTGACCTACAAAGGCGTGCGCCTCGACTGTGGCTATCGGATCGACCTTATTGTGGCTGACACTATCTTGCTTGAGCTTAAAGCGGTCGAGCAAACCTTACCCATCCACGAGGCGCAGTTGCTCACCTACCTGCGCCTCAGTGGCATCAAGATCGGGTTGATCATCAATTTCAATGTACCGGTACTGAAGGACGGCATCACACGCCGCGTTCTCTAAACTCTGTGCCTCTGCGCCTCTGTGGTAAACACCCATGCCCTACACGACCATCACAACCGAAGGCGGTCTCATCCCCGCCGACATCCTCGACGCCATCGCCCGCGAGGAGATCATCGGCCAGCGCCCTGAGGACTTCGGCCTCGAACGCTCGCGCAATCTCTCCGACCGCATCAGCGCGGCCTGGCAGGCGGCCCGCGGCCAGTGGGCGTTGTTCCAGTCCTACCTCGCCGATCTCGGCCCCCGCGAGACGGCGACCACGGAGACCCGTGAGCATTGGGTGATCCCGCTGCTGCGCGCGCTCGGCTATCGCCCGAGCCGTAACCGCGCCGCCTATGTGGTCGAGGGCCGCACCTATGCCATCTCGCACCGCATCGACGAGAGCGACGATGCCCCGCCGCTGCATATCGAGAGCATCTGCAATAGCCTCGATGCCCGCCCGCCCTCGGGCCGCCCGCGCCTCTCGCCCCACGCCCTGGTCCAGGAGTACCTGAACGCCACCGAGCAGCTCTGGGGCATTGTCACCAATGGCGAGCGGCTGCGCCTGCTGCGCGACTCGGCCCGCTTCACCCGCCCGGCGTATGTTGAGTTCGACCTGCGCGCGATGTTCGAGGGCGAGAAGTTCAGCGAGTTTGCCATTCTCTATCGCCTGCTCCACCGCTCGCGCCTGCCGGATAGTTCACCACAGCGGCACAGAGGCACAGAGGAGCGCACAGAAGATGCGCGTCTCGGTGCTGCTATCGTGAGGCCGGAGGACTGCCTGCTCGAGCGCTACCACCAGCTTGCCCTGGAGTCCGGCGGCCGCGTGCGCGAGGGGCTGCGCGACGGGGTCGAGGGCGCGCTGAAGCTGCTCGGCAATGGCTTGCTGGCCCACCCGGCAAACACTGAGCTGCGGGCGAAACTGGTTGCGGGCCGGCTCAGCCCGCTCGATTACTACCGCCAGTTGCTGCGCCTGGTCTACCGCTTGCTCTTCCTCATGGTCGCCGAGGAGCGCGGTCTGATCGCGCCGGAGGGGACTCACCACAGAGGCACAGAGGCACAGAGGCCGGAGGGGACTCACCACAGAGGCACAGAGGCACAGAGGCCGGAGGAAGAAGATATTGAGACTCTGCGTCTCCGTGCCTCTGTGGTGAATGAGGAAGAAGATATTGAGACTCTGCGTCTCCGTGCCTCTGTGGTGAATGCAGATAAGGCCCTTAAAATCTACTACGACCACTACTCCATCGGTCGCCTGCGCCGCCTCGCCGAGACCTCCGGCGCCGGGCGCGGGCCGTTCGATGACCTCTGGCTGGGGTTGCTGACGACCTTCCGGCTCTTCGAGGGCAGCGACGAGGAGGCCCCGCGCCGCCTTGGCCTGGCGCCGCTCGGCGGTGACCTCTTCGGCGAGGCGGCCTGCGCCGACCTGACCATCAACACCCGGCTGCGCAACGCCGACCTGCTCGCCGCGATCCGCAAGCTCTCGCTCTACCGCGATCAGGAGAGCAAGGGCCTGCGCCGTGTCAACTACGGCGCGCTCGATGTGGAGGAGCTGGGCAGTGTGTACGAGAGCCTGCTGGATTATCGTCCGGTGATTGCACCACAGAGGCACAGAGGCACAGAGGAGGGAAGGGCTTCTGTGGGTGCACCACAGAGGCACAGAGACACAGAGGATGAAACTCTGTGCCTCAGTGTCTCTGTGGTGCACTTCGATCTCGTCCCCGGCACGGAGCGCAAGACCACCGGCAGCTACTACACCCGCCCGGAGCTGGTGCAGGAGTTGATCAAGAGCGCGCTGGCGCCGGTGATCGAGGAGCGGTTGGGTGCACCACAGAGACGCAGAGACACAGAGATACAACAGGCTTCCGAGTCTCTGCGTCTCCGCGCCTCGGTGACGCAACAACAAGAAGCCGCCCTGCTGAGCATCCGCGTCTGCGACCCGGCCTGCGGCTCCGGCCACTTCCTGCTGGCCGCCGCCCGGCGCATCGGGCGCGAGCTGGCGAAGGTGCGCGCTGGCGAAGACCAGCCCTCGCCCGGCGAGTTCCGCCGCGCCGTGCGCGATGTCATCCGGCAGTGTATCTACGGCGTGGACCTTAATCCGCTCGCGGTGGACCTGTGTAAACTGGCCCTGTGGATCGAGGGTCACTGCGCCGGCATGCCGCTGAGTTTCCTCGACCATCACATCAAGCGCGGCAACAGTCTGATCGGCGCAACGCATGCGCTCGTTGCTGCCGGCATTCCCGACGATGCCTACAAACCGGTGACCGGCGACGACCGGGCCACAGCCAGCAGTATCAAGAAGCGCAACAAACAGGAGCGCGACCTGGCGCTGAAGCAGGGCATGGTGCAGCGCGACATGTTCGCCGATGGCCGCAGCGCCGCGCTCGACCTGGCCGAGGAGCTGCGCGCCCTCGATGAGAACGACGACGACAGCGTGGCCGCCGTGCGCGCCCGCGCCGCTCGCTACGCCGCCCTGCGCCGCCGGGCCCACGCCGAACGCGCAACGTTTGACCTGTGGACAGCAGCCTTCTTCCAGCCGCTCACCCCGGCGAACGCCCGCTATGTCCCGACCACCAGAGACCTGATCGACTTCGACCCGACCGGCGAAAAGGCGCTCATGGCCGCGCCGATCGCCGAGGAGGTCGGCTTCTTCCACTGGGAGCTGGAGTTCCCGCAGGTGTTTCACCATAGGGACACGAGGTTGCACCACAGAGACACAAGGTTGCACCACAGAGACACAGAGGCACAGAGACCGAACAATCCAGAAGAATCTCTGTGCCTCCGTGCCTCTGTGGTGAACCCCTCCGGCGCGGACCACAGAGACACAGAGGCACAGAAGGCGGCTAATTCAGTTCACCACAGAGACACAGAGGCACAGAGACCGAACAATCCAGAAGAATCTCTGTGTCTCCGTGCCTCTGTGGTGAACCCCTCCGGCTTTGATGTTGTCCTCGGCAATCCGCCGTGGGAGCGCATTAAGCTCCAGGAGCAGGAGCACTTCGTTGATGTGCCCGAGATCGCCCGCGCCGCCAACAAGGCCGCCCGCGAGCGCCTGATCAACGAGTGGCGAACGAACGGCACCCCCGCGCAGCGCGCCCGCATCGCCAGCTTCGACGCCGCAAAGCACCGCGCCGAGGCCGAGAGCCGCTTCGTGCGCGCCTCGGGGCGCTTCCCGCTCACGGCCGTCGGCGATGTGAACACCTACGCCCTCTTCGCCGAGCACGCCCGCGCCCTCCTCGCGCCGACCGGCCGGGCCGGGATTATTGTGCCCACCGGCATCGCCACCGATGATAGCACCAGGGCTTTTTTTGGCGATGTCGTCGCGAAGCGCCAGCTGGTCAGCCTGTACGACTTCGAGAACCGCGAAAAGATCTTTGCCGATGTGGACAGCCGCTACAAGTTCAGCCTGCTGACCCTGGGCGCAACGAACGAGCCGACGCGCTTTCTGTTCTTCGCCACCAACACCGGCCAGCTCGCCGAGCCGACTTCGGCGAGCTCAGTCGAGCCGCAGCGCGTCTTCACGCTGACGCCGGAGGAGATCGGGCTGATCAACCCCAACACGCGCACCGCGCCGGTCTTCCGTACCGCGCGCGACGCCGGGCTGACGAAGCAGATCTACCGGCGCGTGCCGGTGCTGGTGGATGAGCGTGCACCACAGGGGCACAGAGGCGCAGAGGTGGGCAATCCGTGGGGTGTGTCGTTCCTGCGTATGTTCGACATGTCCAACGACAGCCACCTCTTCCAGCGCGCGCCGGGCGCGGGGCTGCTGCCGCTGTACGAGGCCAAGCTGCTCCACCAGTTCACCCACCGCTGGGCGACGTATGGGGGGGCGCCACAGCGGCACAGAGGCTCAGAGGATGATGAGCGTTCCGCGCGCGACTTGACGCCGGACGAACTGGCCGACCCTGGCTACAGCATCACGCCGCGCTACTGGGTACCCGCTGCCGAAGTCGAAGCGCGCCTGGCCGGGCGCTGGGAGCGCGGCTGGTTGCTGGGATGGCGAGATATTGCCAGAGCGACCGATGAGCGCACGTTTATTGCAGCCATATTCCCGCGATATGGATCAGGCGATACATTTTTGCTGATGTTCCCAGAAGCAAGTACTCTTCATATTGCTTGTCTTCTGGCAACGCTAAACAATCTGGTATTCGATTTTGTTGCCAGACAAAAAATTGCTGGTACTCACGCTAAGTTCTTCACTGTCAAACAACTCCCCGTCCTCCCGCCCTCGGCCTTCAGCGCCGCCGACATCGCCTCCATCGTGCCGCGGGTGCTGGAGCTGGTCTACACCGCGTGGGACATCACGGCATTTGCGGAGGATGTCTGGGCTGAAGCCGACGAGTCGCTGCGGGCATTGATCGTGGAGCGCCGGATGGTGAACCACAGAGACACAGAGGCACAGAGTTCACAAGAGATAACAACTCTGTGTCTCTGTGCCTCTGTGGTGAACTCCAACCCGCCACCGCCCTTCATCTGGCACGACGAGCGCCGCGCCCGCATCCGCGCCGAGCTTGACGCGCGCATCGCCCGCCTCTACGGCCTGACCCGCGACGAGCTGCGCTACATCCTCGACCCGGCGGATGTGTATGGGCCAGACTTTCCCGGCGAGACGTTCCGGGTACTGAAGGAGAAGGAGATGAAACGCTACGGCGAGTACCGCACGCGGCGACTGGTGCTGGAAGCCTGGGATCGTGAGGAGGCGGGACGATGACCTGCATTGACCCGGTTGCTCTTTCCCTGCAGATCCAACTTCTTGATAGCGGGCGATTTGCGGAGCTTGCCAATGCTCTGCTCAGCGAAACCCTTGCCAGGCACGGCATCGACCGAGCCACTTCCAGCCAAAACATACGTTGAGCCCCGAGCAGGTCGAGGCAACCCTGGCCGTCCTGCGCCGGGCGATTGAAGAAATCCGACAGACAGAGCGCTGCAAGGCGAAGCCGGAGCCACGGGCAAAGACGGCGTAGCCAGGCTATGCTACGGGATAAGCGTAAAGCTGTCTGGCGGGATGAGCAGCAGCAGGGTGTTTTGCGGCCGGGAGTAGATCAGCGTAAACTGGTCGAGCAGATTTCTTCCGATAACCGACAGATCCAGCGATCCCGGCTCCAGAATAACCGGCAGCGGCCCGCGGATACGTGCCCGCTGCCCGCTGGTGGTTGGCAATAGCAGATCGACCGCGATCTCGTACACCTGCTGCGTCCCACCAACGCCGCCCACGACCATTTCGGTTGGCACAGGTTGGACGCTGGCGGCCAGTTGCTCAGCCACAGTCGGGGCGAGCACAGTGATATCAGCCCCCGTGTCAACCAGCAGCGACACAGTGAGCTGAGCGCCATCCGGCGCGGCAATCATCCCATCGAAGACGGGGCGTTCGACGCCATCGGCGCCGGCAAGCCAGCGACCCTCAATGCGCATGAGCAGATCCTTCCGGGGCCGGCTCAAAGGTGATCTGGAGCGGGCGCGCCGTTCCGCGAATGAGCCTTGGCGAGGGCAGCAGCGCGTGCGCCCCGGGCGCGCGCAGCGCTTCGGACGTGGCGATATCCACCACCTCGCCCGCCCCCGCCAGAGTGGCCAGGCCGACAGCCAGCGCCTGCTCGCCAAGCTCCTTCACCGAAATGCCGCGCTGGCTTGCCAGGGTGCGCAGCAACTCTGCCAGTTGGTCAGAAATCTCAAGCGTGACACTCATTGCGGCAGCCTTCTGTATCAGCCAGTACGCATTTCTTGTTCCATATCATACCATGACGATCAGGCGTGCGGACAAGAAGCGAACGGATCGCGCGCCGCCCAACGCTTCTGCCTGTCCGCAGACTGTGTGGCTGTAGTATTGAGGAGCACCCATGCCCCGCGTAACCAACCCTGACGCCGAACGTGTCTACGCCGCGGCGCAGCGCTTCATTGACCATGCCCTGCGCGCCGACGACTCGCTGTTTACGCCGGGCACAGCGATCTGGACGCCGGCAGTGCTCGACGATCTCCATCGCCGCTCCGTTGAGCAGTCTGAAGAGAGCAGCGATACCTTTGAGGCGAAGCTCCGCCGCCAGCTTCGCGGCGAGATGCTCAGCCCACCCGTTGACGCGCCGCCGGAGACGTACCAGCTCGCCGGCGAGTTGCTCTACCTCCACTACCTGCCGGCCAGAGGTATCACCGCTGCGACCAAGCGCCGGGCCATCGCAACGGTGCTACAATGGTCGCCTTCGCCTGTGGCAATCCCCGCCGACCTCGACCAGGCCCTTGATGGCGGCATCACCATAGCCAGCAGGTTCTACAAGTTGGGCAAGTGGTTTCAGCTCAGCTTCTTGCTGGAGTTTGCCCGCCGCTGGAAGGGGCTGGCGCGCGCGGAACAGGAGCGGCTTCTGAGCGACCCGTGGGCCTTCAAGGCGTTGACGGGCACGATTCCAATCGGCTCCGCCTACGCCCAGCGCGAGATCCTGCTGCACCTGATTTTTCCTGACACCTTTGAGCCAATCATGTCCCGTGAACACAAGCAGCGCATTGTCGCCGCCTTCGCGTCGCATACCGACCCTGGCACGCATGATCTCGACCAGCAGATCGCGCAGATCCGCGCCGCGCTCACGCCCGCGTATGGTGAGGGTTTTCCCTTCTACGACCCGCCGCTGAGGGCGCTCTGGCTGACGCCTGGCCCGCAGCCGGTCGAGGCCACACCCCTTCCACGCTCGCTCGGTGCAACGCTCCGGCCCTATGTGACGCTGGCGACCTATCTGTCCGGCGAAGCGTACACCCCTGCGGCCATTCGCGACCTGCTGATCCAGATCGTCCCGCCGATTGCTCCCGGTGTCACCGCGCCCGATCCGCAGCGCCTGGTGGATGACCTGCTGCGCCTGCGGCTGCTGGAGCCGCTTGACGACGGGCGCTATCGGCGCTGGCCGCACCTCGGCGACGCAACCCCCGACCTGCTGCTGCGCTACGCCGCGCTGGCGCTGCTGGTACCCACCGGCGATGATGAGTATGATCTGCCGGCTGCGCGCGCGCCCTTCGACGCCCTGCCCCACCCGGCAGAAGCCTGGCCCCTCGGCGAGCCGCTGCTGCGCTGGTACGAGGAGGCGCGGCTGGTGCAGCGCAACGCCGACGGGACCTGGCAGAGCCTGCCGAACGCCCTCAAACCGCTCGACGATGATCGCCCGACCGCCCGGGCGCTCAACACCTTCCTGGCCAACCTCCGCCGGGTCCGCGCCGCGCCCGGCGACCTGCCGGCCCTCGTTGACGCCCCGCTGCGCGTCCTGTCACCTGACGTGCTGGCGGCGCGCATCGCCGAGATCCAGCGCGAGTTGCTGATCGACCGCGAGACCATTCTGCGCATCTACCGCTCGCTGATCGCCGGCCACCACGTCATCTTGAGCGGCCCGCCCGGCACCGGCAAGACCCATCTGGCGCGCCTGTTGCCGCAGGTGCTCTGGCGCGACGAAGCGGACACCTTCAAGCTCTCGTTGCCCAACCACCCCTCTCTGCCGCCCACGGCGCCGCTGGTCGAAGAGCCGCTGCGGCGCGAGGGCTACCTGGTGGAGGTGGTGACCGCCACCGAGGAGTGGGGCGTGCGCCACGTGATCGGCGGGATTGCCCCCAGGATCGAGCGCAACGACAGGGGCAGCACCCTGGTCTACAGCGTAAGCCACGGTTGCCTCACCCGGGCCGTGCTGGCCAATTATGCGCTCGACGGCGACCTGCCGGAAGACATGCCCGCCGGGCTGCCGCGCCGCGAGCACACCGACCGTCACGGCAACCGCTACCGGGGTCTCTGGCTGGTAATCGACGAGTTCACGCGGGCGCAGATCGACTCGGCCTTCGGCGGGCTGCTTACCACCCTGAGCGGCCAGAGCGGTCCCACGCTCAGCTTTCCCACCGACGCGGGCGAGCGCGCGGTACCGCTGCCCCGCGACTTCCGGCTGATCGGGACGCTGAACAGCTTCGACCGGCACTTCCTCAACCAGATCAGCGAGGCGATGAAGCGCCGTTTCACCTTCATTGACGTGCTGCCGCCGGGCCGCGACCGGCGCGACGCGGAGCAGGGGATGGCCATCTACCGCGCCCTGGGCGCCCTCGCCGGGCAGGGTATTCCCGGCTTCAGCGCCGAGCCGGAGGCTGGTCAGGCCGACTGGACAGCCGGCCTGAGCGTACGCCGTCTCGAGCAGCCCGGCGCGAACGGCCTGAGCGTGCGCTACGCCGTCACCTGGCCCGACGACCCGGCGGCCCGCGAGGCGTTTGCCGGCCTCTGGCGTATCTTCGAGGCCGCGCGGGTCTACCGCCAGCTCGGCACGGCCCAGGCCGAGGCGGTGTACCGCACCATGTTCGCCGGGCGGGCGGCGGGCTTCGACTGGGCGCAGGCGCTCGACTCGGCCCTGGCCGACACCCTGGCCGACCAGCTCCAGGTCATCGCCCGCGACGAGCTGCGGGTCATCCTGGCGCTGCTCGATCACCCCGACGACAGCGCCGCCCTGAGGGAGGCCATCGTCGCCATTTTGAACCGGCTCTCCGCGCCGCGCCAGAGCGCCCACCTGCTCCAGTTGCGCCTCATCGACCCGAGTGTGGACACGAACCAGCCCGCGGCGCTCACAACCGGGCAGGTAGAGGCCATCTTCGGGCCGCCCGCTGCGCTGCCCGTCGCGCCAACCGGCCTGTTCGCCCGCCGCCTGGCTGCCTTCGTGAATGAACAGGGGCTGTAGGATGCACCACAGAGGCACAGAGACACAGAGGCTGTTTTGGAGTAACCACAAAGACACAAAGGGCACAAAGGTCTGAACGTTCAACACTCTTTGTGTCCTCTGTGCCTTTGTGGTGAATCAGCGTTGTGCCTTTGTAGTGAATGAAAGGCTTCCTATGGCGACCTCGCCAACACCAATCGAATTGCGCGCCTACAGCCGGATGCAGGCCCGCATGCTGGCCCTGCTGATGCGCTTCAACGAGGGCGAGTACCGCAAGCTCTTCAAGGCGCAGCGCCACTTCGGCGCGGCTGAAGATGTGCTCCCGATCTACCGCGATCTGGGGGTCCTCTTCTTCCTGCGCGACGAACTCTTCGAGCACATCCTGCCGCGGATCATCAGGCGGCTGAGCTTCGCGACACCGCGCCGGCTGGTGGTTGAGGAGCCGCCGGGGCGCGGCAGGATTGACTGGGAGCGCACGCTGGACGCGAGCTGGGCCGAGCGGCCCGGCGAACCGCCGCTTGTGCTGCACAGCCGCCAGCACCTGCGCGACTTTGCCACCGCCGAGAACCTGCTCACCGTCGTCACCCTGCTCGAGTACCGGGCCGATGTACGCCGGGTGCTGCTCAGCCCACTGGTCGGCACGCAGGTCGAGGCGCTACGCCACCCGCTCACCAGCATCGTCGAGCGCTGCGAGCGCGAGCTGGCCTTTCCCCAACTGGCCGGTCTGAGGCACATGGCCCAGCGCATCCTGGAAAGCGGCGAGGACGAAGTACGGGCGCTGGAGCAGCGCGTGGCCGGCGAGGCAATCCCGGGCGGCAACAGCGCCTACGACGAGTTACTGGAGTGGCGGCGACGCTACCGCGAACTCGAACTGCTCCAGCGCCTGGAGACGGCAACGCCGCTCGAGACCCTGGGCGTGAACCCGCGCCGCGACAACCGCCTCTACCAGCTCTGGATCGTGCTCGAACTCGCCGACCTGCTCGCGCGCGAGCAGCGGATCGTCGTGGAGGAAACGGCATTGCCCGAAGTTCTCTGCTTCGACTGGGGCGAGGGCGCCGGGCGTCGGCGCTACGAGCTACGCCACGACCAGGGCGTCCCCGAGCCGCCCGCAGTCTGGTCGAGCGAGCCGGTCGGCAGCCACGTCCCCGGCGTCCGACCCGACTACTATCTCCGGCGCATCGACCCGCCAGCGGCTGAGGTTGTCGCTGGCGGCGCCCTGGTCTGGCGCGAGCCGGGGGTGGTGTGGGATGCCAAGTACTACCGCGAGAGCGAGCGAAAGGACCGCGCGCCCGGCGAGCCGGTCAAGCGCATGCTGGCCGACCTTGCGCTCACCGGCGAGCGGCACGGCACGCTGCTCTTCGCCTTCCTGCGGCCCGCGGAGACCGGCCCGGTGGAGACGGACGATGGCGCAACCGTGGCCAGCGACGCGATCCTGGTGCAACGTTTCAGCCCGCTGGGGGCGGGCAACCAGGCCCTCGACCCGGCGATCCGCATCGAAGTGGCCGCGCTCTGCCCCGCGCAACCCGACGAGGAGACCCGGCGCGCCCTGCGCCGGCTGCTGGATCAGGCCCACGGCATCCTCCGCGAGCCAGTTGTCCCCGCCTGCCACGGCATCTTCCTCGACGCGCTCAGCGCCGGTGAGCGGTCCGCCATTAGCGACCGCTGGGGGCGCCCCATCACCGACCCGAGCGACGACCTGCTGATCTGCCCGAAGCCCCACATCGGCCCCTGGCGGGTTGACATTGTCAGCCGGGCCAGGCACTGCTGCCAGGACGGGCGGCTCTGCCACATTATCGGCATGCCCGGCGCGCAGAAGCCGGTGCGGCCGCCGCGCGACATCGAGAGCCTGCTGCGCGAGATCGATCACATTCTGGCGACCCGGCCCGCGGACGAACTCGATGAAGAAGTCGTGAGCGCCGTTGCCGAACGGGTACAAGGACTGACCCGCCGGTTCGCCGAGCTACAACAGGTCGATCTCGAAATCTACCACGAGCGGGTGCGGGCGCTCGGCATGCGCCAGACCTTCGACCTGCTGGGGCCAGCGGAGCAAGAGTCGCTGGCGCTGGCGATCTTCCTGACCGACCAGCTCTTCAAAGTGCGCGCCAACGACTACTCAGCGCCGGCGATCCACCTCTCCAGCGTGATCGAGATCGAAGTCAAACGGCGGATCTTCACCTGTCCCGGCCTGGTCGGCGAGCTGGCCAACCCCAGGCGCCAGACGCTCGGCGTACTGCCGTACCTGCAACGCAGCGACGACCTGGAGGGCAACTGGGCGCGGATCAGCGCCTACGCCGCCGCGCACTGGAACGACCGTCCGATCCCCGACGACCCCGAGCGGGTCATCAGTTTCGACGACCTCATCAGCAAAGCCCTGAGCCGCATCTCCTATCTGCGCAACAAGGCCGCCCATACCGAGCCGTTGCCACGACACCATTACGACGAGTTGCAGGACATGGTATTTCTCGGCGGGAGGCTGGGACTCGGGGTGCTGAATACACTGATTCTGGCGTGGAAAGGCTTGCGCACCACACGCTCCACCTGAACACCCGCTCCCCTGGGTGAGGGGCCGCACAACAATCAACGGGGCGCCCACCCGGGGCATCCCAACGCCTTCTCCCCCCGCTCCCGCAAGGGAGAGGGGGGCCGGGGGGGGTGAGGACCAGCCACCCATCGCACTCCAGACGAAAGCGCCCGGCGAAACTCGCCGGGCGCTTCCTGATGCCTTATTTGTTGGCTCCCCGACCTGGATTCGAACCAGGAACCTACTGATTAACAGTCAGCCGCTCTACCGTTGAGCTATCGGGGAACGGGTTGTTACGCACCGCCGCATAGTATACCATAGCTGGTCCAGAGGCGCAAATCGAAAAAAGCCGATACGTGTTCACTCCTGGGGTAATACCAATTACCGTTGATGATACCGCATTGCTTGAAGCGGTTTTAGGCGTTATGCTGCCCAGCGTGGCAATCCGCAATCCAAAATCCAAAATCTAAAATGGTATAAGGCATCACCCCGGGTGCGCGGGCGTCCCGCCCCGCACATGTGAACACTATCGAGCGAGAAGTGTCGCACTACCTGGCAAGCCGGCAGCGACCGTGGCAACGCGCAGT